>ERZ779746.14-NODE-14-length-153546-cov-21.116391_pt1 | contig 153546 bp, 128 predicted proteins | sample MGYA00511888_ERZ779746 | MGnify/ENA primary metagenome ERZ779746 (study PRJEB29588, sample SAMEA1964695) | human gut metagenome | biome: human gut; feature: human-associated habitat; material: faeces | place: Denmark | collected 2008/2010 ... | reverse complement strand
TCAGATATGGAACAACGGATTACATCATTATTGCTTCCCGCTCCCGAAGCGGAGTTGGAAGCGTCCTGCAAGGAACTGGACGAAAAGGTAACATGGCTGCTGCACAACAGCCGGAAAATGGACAACTACTTGGAACTTGAACCGTTCAGCAAGGACGGGCGGCTGTGCGCCCACGTGTGCGACACGCTCAAAAGCCTGCCGGAAACGCCGACACTGGCGGCATACAAGGACTACAAGGCAATCATTATCCTGCTGGGTATGTCCACCACCCATTACGCCATACTTGACGAACTGGCGGAACAGCACCGCAAGCGGGACGAGATACCCGAACTGACCGCCTACTGCGATGCGCTCCACTGGATGCGACCGGGACGGCAGTACCTCTGCAACGTGTACAACACGGTATGCCACGCTTTCCACCTGCTGCGGAGAAACCCGGTAAGGGGCAACCGACTGCTGGTGACGGAAAAGGAACTGCGCCACGCCGAACGGATGCTGCCGGAACTGGGCAGGCAGACGTTCACCGAAATGGTACGTCTGAAAGGCTACATGGTCTATGATGCCGAGAAACTGGCGGACAAATGCGGCATGGAATACGGCTCGTTCCGGCGAAAGGTAAAGAAAATGACCGGGTACACGGCTAAGGAATGGGTGATAAAGGAACGGGTAAAGGACGTGGAACACTACCTGTTGAACACAAACCTCACGCTTACCGAAGTGGCGTTCACCACCGGGTTCGCATCGACATCGAACCTGAACGACTTCTGCAAGGCGTATCTTTTAGATACCCCCGGAGAAATACGCAGAAAAGCGCAGGAAACAAGAAAATGCACAGTTACAAGAACGTAATGTGAAAAATCAAGAATAAAACTGATTTTTTATGCCCGTAACTTTGTGCTTCATAAAAGATAAGCACAAGGTTATGGAACATAAGATACCGTTGGAAACATACTTCGCCGGACTGCTTCAAAAAGTGGAATGGCAGATACAGGAATACGAGGACACCGCAGCGGACACGCTGACGCTCTGCCGCCTATGCGTGGACTACCTGCAAGAGATACTGGGCGAACTCAAAACCTTTATAATCTCCTACCCGTTCGCCAGCACGGAAGAAGAAATACACTTCTTCAAGGAACTGAAACCGCTTTTAGCGAGCAAAATCATCTATTACAATACCGTTTACAAGATAGAGGTGCGCTTCCCCAGCGGCAGCGAGGACGTGCAGCGGGACTACCTGCTGTCGGAAACCGACCGGATTTCAAAGTCGTTCCAGCGGAACTTGGCGTTCTACCAGTACCACCGAACGAAAGCCACCTACTTGGACAGGCAGTATTTCATACGTGGGAAGCCTGACATACAAATCATCGTGGACAGTTTCTATTACGAAACAGACCCACAGTTCAGCACCAGTCACGATTTCAAGGTAGCCAAGATTTTAGCCAACGAACTGCTGGAAATATACCTCACCAACCGTCTGCACGAGCTGGAACGCCGGGAACAACGCAAGCGGGTGAAGAACGGCTTCATGGGAAAGGTGTTGCGCTGGACGGGGACGAAAAGGGCGTTGGTGGAACTTATCTACGCACTGGACGCCTGCGGCTGTCTGAACAAGGGAACGGTTGATATTAAGGAGATTGTAGCCTACTTTGAATACGTGTTCGACATAGACCTCGGCGACTTCTACCACACCTACATGGAACTAAAAGCCAAGACCAAAGACCGAACGGGCTTCCTCTCCACCCTGAAAGACAGGTTGCTGATGCGCATGAGGGAGCAGGATTAGGCAACCGTGCTTTAACAAAATTTATTTCGCCACAGGTGGGTACATCTGTGGCGTTTTATTTTTCAGGACACCCGAACTTTGCGGCAAATCAATCAGTTACCGTTATGGAAATAATAACATTCGAGTCCAAAGCCTACAAGGAACTGGACAACAAGATTACCGCCATTGCCGACTACATCTTCAACCACATGGAAACGGCAAGGCAAAGCGAGGAAGACATGTGGGTGGACAGCTACGAGGTCTGCACGTTCCTGAAAATAAGCGAAAAGACCCTGCAACGCCTGCGGGTGTCGGGGACTATCGCCTATTCCAACATCAGGGGACGCTACTTCTACAAGGTCAGCGAGATACGCCGGATGCTGGAAGAACGCCTGATAAGGAGCAACAAGGAGAACATCGACAACCTGATAACCAACCACCAGTTGTATGCTAAGGAAAGAGGAAATCTTAGAAAGGACAAGTAACGGGCTGGCGGTGTTCAAACACTACCTGCCCGGAAACTGGCGCATAGGTCGCAACTTCCTTAACCCGCTGTACGAGGACAGCAAGGCTTCCTGCAACATCTACTTCGACCGCCGGGGCGGTATCTACAAGATGAAAGACTTCGGCAACGACAGTTATAGCGGCGACTGTTTCTTCCTCGTGGGGCAGTTAAAGGGGCTGGACTGCAACCGGGCGGCTGACTTCGTGGAGATACTGGAAATCATCGACCGGGATTTGGGCTTGGGGCTGGCTTCCGGCACTCCGGTTTCCGTTCCCCCGGCAACCGTCCGCCGGGCAGTGCCGGACAAACCCGAAGAAACGTCCGAAAAGCCCGTCAAGCCCTACCAGTTCCGGGAACAGAAGTTCCCGCTTGCCGAACTGGTGTACTGGCAACAGTACGGCATCACGCCCGAACTGCTGGAACGTTACAAGGTCTGCTCGCTCCGGGAGTATCACAGCGAAACGGCAGAGGGCAAACCGTACACCTACACTTCATCGGTGGCAGAACCCATGTACGGCTACAAGGGCAAACAGCACATCAAGCTGTACCGCCCGTTCTCCACGCCCCGCTTCCTCTACGGCGGCAGCTTCGGTGAGAACTACTGTTTCGGGCTGGAACAACTGCCAGCCAAAGGCGACACGCTATTCATCACGGGCGGCGAGAAAGACGTGCTTTCGCTGGCGGCGCACGGTTTCCATGCCATCTGCTTTAACAGCGAGACGGCAAAGATATTGTCGGAACGCTTCGGAAAGGTGTTGCAGAAGCGGCAGAGCATGACCATTAACCAGCGGGAGAAGTCCACCTCGATAAGCACCCAGATGGACAGCCTGATACCCACCAGCAAAATATCCAACCTCACGCAAGGCATGTTCGTGGGGGCTGTGGCGGACAACTTCGACGAGCGGATAGAGCAGAAGATTTTCCACTGTGAAATCGTGGTGGACAACGAGAAGGTGAAGCGGGAAACCGCCCGTTACGTGAAGTTGCCGCAGATTATCGACTTCACCGACAAGGACGGCAACGACCGAATGCAGGAGGAGATACAAGCCAACTATGACCGCATCCGTCAGGAAGTCCGGCAGATTGTCGAGGACGAGATAACCCGGATTAAGAATGACCCGGCACTATGCCACTTAATTAAGGACGAGGAAGAATAGCCCTATATATATAATGTATAGGGCAAAAGATTATCGGCTTGATAAAAAGTGCGCCGTTATTTTTCGTACATTTGCATAAACTAAGGATTATATGAGTGAGAACCAAAATATTGAATGGAAAGAAAACTGGCGGGACGAATACCTGAAATGGATATGCGGTTTCGCCAATGCCGTAGGCGGCAAGATATATATCGGCACGGATGACAACGGCAAGGTGGTCGGCGTTGCCGATGCCAAGAAGCTGCTGGAGGACATACCGAACAAGGTGCGTGATGTGCTGGGTATCATGGTCGATGTGAACCTGCTGGAAGAAAACGGGCTGCAATACATCGAGATTGACGTGCCGCCCTATTCAAACCCCATCAACTACAAAGGTCAGTACCATTACCGCAGCGGCAGCACGAAACAGGAGTTGAAAGGTGCGGCTTTGAACCGTTTCATCATGCAGAAAACAGGCAGGCATTGGGACGAGTTCCCCATAGAACGAGCCAAAGCGGAGGACTTGTCAGAAAGTGCGCTGAACCGTTTCCGCAAGGAAGCGGCAAGAAGCGGACGTGTGGACGAAGGAGTGTTGAACGACACGACAGGGCATCTGTTGCAGGACTTGCGCCTGATTGACGATGCCGGGCATTTGACACGTGCCGCCGTGCTGTTGTTCCATCCCGACCCCGAAAAATATGTGTTCGGTGCATATATCAAGATAGGCTTTTTCCGGGACAATAAAGGTAATCTGGAGTTTCAGGACGAAGTTCACGGTGCTTTGATGGAACAGGTGGACAAGGCTATGGACTTGATAAAGACCAAGTATTTAATCTACCGGATTTCATACGAGGGCATTTCCCGGCGTGAAACGCCGCAGTTCCCGGTCGAAGCTGTCAGGGAATCGCTGATGAACGCCATCGCCCACAAGGATTACGCCAGCGGTGTGCCCATCCAAATCAGTGTGTTTCCCGACCATATCACTTTCTGGAACTCCGGGCAGTTGCCGGAGGACTGGACTACCGACAGGTTGTTTGAAAGCCATCCGTCTGCACCCTATAACCCGATAATCGCCAACGCCTTTTTCAGAAGCGGGGACATTGAAAGCTGGGGACGTGGCTACAAGCGCATATTGGAAGCGGTCAGCGCATACAGGCTGCTGCCGCCCAAACTGGAAATGATAAGCGGGCTGATGATTACCTATTATACAGACGTGCGTTCGCAGTTATTGGCGCAACGGGTAGATGAAAAGTATATTTCGGTTATCGAATACGCCGCCAAGAATGGGCGTATTACAAACTCGGACGTACAACATATTTTAGGAGTAAGCAAACCGACAGCATCCCGCATACTCCAACAGATGAATGGCTGGCTGGAAATGCAAGGGAAAGTAGGCAAAGGGACTTATTATGTACCCAAATGGCTCACTAACGTATCACAAGTATAATGCAGTTTGTTATAGATGATTGATTATAAGCTGTTATCATAACAGTCAAATGGCTCACAAATGGCTCACCTAAAGAGAGTGATTAACTTCGCTCTCTTTTTTTATGCCTGTTTTTAATGCTGCAATCATTGGTTGCAGTCTTTCTTCATCCGGACAAATAGCCCCACCACAAGACAAAGCCGGACACCCTTTGCCACCCGTCAAAATATAGCATATTTAGTCGCTACCTTTGGACGGGACTATTCCCGCAACCGTTTAATTTCAATGATTTATGAGCGAAAACAGAATGACCCCGCCCGCAGAGGGGCAGGAAAAGGACGTGCTGCTGGTCTTGGACAAACAGCAGGGGAAAGTGAGTGCCGTTAAAGGATTCGACAAGGAAGGCAACTTGCAGACCGTGCCGCCGATACAAGGCGGTGAGTTCATGCAGGTGGACAGGAACGGCGACATCATCAGCAACCTTGTCGCCAATTTCTACCGCAAGTTTCAGGACACCGAAGGGCTGGCGTTGTTCCGCTGCAAGGCATCGGAGATGGAACAAAACGCAAAGGCTATCGAGGACAACCACCGCCACCCCACGCCGGAGGGCGACAAACAGGTGGAAGCACTCCGTGTACCGAAACCGGACAATCCGGAATCCAAGCAGGGCTACCGCTTCGACCCGGCGAAGATTGATTGGGAAAGCCTGAAAAAAGTAGGCATCACCGCCGAGACCCTGAAAAACACAAAGGACTTCGACCGGGTGATGCGTGGCTACAAATCCCGCAACACCTATACCGTTTCGGGGACGATAGGCAGTTTCTACCTCAGACCGACCGATGTCAAATTGTCCTTCTATCAGGCGAAGGACGGCACGATAGTCCCCAAGCTGCACGGCGTACAGCAGGATGAAAAGTTGCTGCAACGCCCATATAACGGGCATGAGTTTTCCAAGCAGGAACAGGGCAACTTGCAGCATATCGGCAATCTGGGCAGTGTCGCCCAAATCACCGACCCGAAAAGCGGAGGGCAAATCCCCGTGTTCATCAGCCGGGACAGGCACACGCACGAACTGGAATACATGCGGGCGGACAAATGGAAATGCCCCGACAGCGTTTGCGGCGTGAAGGTAAGCCCGGAGCAGAAAGCCGCCTTTGAAGCCGGGAAAGCGGTCAGGATGGAAAACCTGCAATTCAAGGACGGGACAAGGCGCAGTGCCTACCTGCAAGTCAGTGCGGTGGAGCGTGGCTTGGAGTTCCTGCCGAGGTCAGCCGTGCAAGCCTTGCAGCAAGGACAACAGCCGACACAACAGGTAGCCGGAGTAAAGGATGAAAAGGGCGTGAAGTTCAACGGTCATATGCAGCCCGGCGCACAAGGGAAGTCCCCCGACAAGGTACAACCGAAAGACGTTATCCCAGCCGCCGAGAGCCGGACACAGGTGGCGGTCAATACGGAGGGCAAGACCAACGAAGCCACCAAGCAGACCAAAGAGCCGCTGAAACAGGGGCAGGACAAGCCCACCGCCAAGCAGAAGGAGAAGCAGGACAAAGCCCTGAAAGCGGACAAGCCCAAGAAGTCCAGAGGAATGAAAATGTAATATCCACCATTAAAAAGTAAAGAATTATGATAGCATTGATAGCAGAAAAGCCCAGCGTGGCTAAGGACATCGCCCGCATCATCGGGGCGACACAGAGGAATGACGGGTATCTTTCCGGCAACGGGTATATGGTAACATGGGCGTTCGGGCATCTCATCCAGCTTGCCATGCCCGAAGCCTACGGCGTGGCGAACTTCCGCAGGGAGAGCCTGCCGATAATCCCGGCGGACTTCCGGCTTATCCCCCGTCAGGCGAAAGCCGAGAAAGGATACAAGGCAGACCCCGGCGTGTTGAAGCAGTTGAAAGTTATCAAGGAAGTGTTCGACCAGTGCGACCGGATTATTGTCGCCACCGATGCCGGGCGTGAGGGCGAGTTAATCTTCCGCTATATCTTCCATTATCTGGACTGCCGCAAGCCTTTTGTCCGCCTGTGGATAAGCAGCCTGACCGACAGGGCAATCCGGGAGGGCATGGAGAACTTGCAGCCGGGCGAACGTTACGACAACCTTTATCTTGCCGCCAAGTCCCGCAGCGAAGCGGACTGGCTGATAGGGATAAACGCCACCCAAGCGTTGAGCGTAGCCGCCGGGCAGGGCGTGTTCTCGCTGGGTAGGGTGCAGACACCTACACTGATGATGATATGCGACCGCTATTTGGAGAACAAGAATTTCGTCCCGACCAAGTTCTGGCAACTCAAAGCCAGCACCGCCAGCGGGGGAATAGGTTTTACCGCCCAATCAACCGCCAAATGGGAGCAGCAGCCCGAAGCCATAGCCGCCCTGCAACGGGCAAAGGATGCCGGGCAGCTTACAGTGAAGTCCGTTGAAAGGAAAGAAACCGCCCAAGAGCCGCCGCTTCTGTACGACCTGACCACGCTGCAAAAGGAAGCCAATACGAAATTGAACTTTTCGGCGGACAAGACGCTTTCCATAGCGCAGAGCCTGTACGAGAAGAAAGTGATGTCCTATCCCCGAACCGGAAGCCGTTATATTTCAGAGGATGTTTTCGAGGAAATGCCGGAACGCATCGCCCTTTTGGAGCGATACCCCCGTTTTGCCGGATATGCCGCCGGGCTGGATGGCGCAACCTTGAACCGCCGCAGCGTGAATGACGGTAAAGTAACCGACCACCATGCCCTGATTGTTACCGAGAACCTGCCGGGCGAACTCTCCAAAGACGAACGGGCTATTTATGAAATGGTAGCCGGGCGTATGCTGGAAGCCTTTTCGGGCAAGTGCGTGAAGGACGTTACCACCGTCTTGTTGTCCGCCGGAGATACCGATTTCACTGTGAAAGGCGCAGTGCTGAAAACAGCCGGATGGCGGGCGGTATTCAACGAGCGGGAAACGGGCGGGGACGAGGACGCAGCCACCCTGCCGCCGCTTCAAGAGGGACAGGCATTGCCGCTTTCCGGCGTGGATCTGCTCGAAAAGCAGACCAAGCCGAAACCGCTGCACACGGAAAGCAGCCTGCTGGCGGCTATGGAAAACGCCGGGAAGGAACTGGAAGATGCAGAATTGAAAGCCAGCATGAAGGATGCCGGGATAGGTACGCCAGCCACCCGTGCGGCGATTATCGAGACGTTGTTTGCCCGCCAGTACATCGTGCGGGAGAAGAAGAACCTTGTGCCGACCGAAAAGGGGCTTGCCGTTTACCGGATTGTCAAGGGCAAGAAGATTGCCGATGTGGAAATGACGGGCATGTGGGAAACCGCCCTCGCCAAGATAGAAGCGGGCGGCATGGATGCCGACACGTTCCGCAAGGGCATCGAGGTGTACGCCGCCCAAATCACGGCGGAACTGTTGTCGGTGCAGTTGTCCTTCGCCAGCGGTGAGACCTGCCCCTGTCCCAAGTGCGGCAGCGGGCGCATCCTGTTCTATCCGAAAGTGGCGAAGTGTTCCAACGTGGACTGTACACTGACTATCTTCCGTAGCAAGTGCGACAAGCAGCTTACCGACAAGCAGATTGTCGAACTGGTCACGAAGCGCAAGACCGGGCTGATTAAAGGCTTCAAGGGGAAGAACGGAAAGGCTTTTGATGCCTCGCTGGTGCTGGACGGGCAGTTCAATGTCGCTTTCTCATTCCCGGAGAAGAAAGGAAAAGCGAAGAAGTAACCCGGTTTTGCCGATGGCAATCCAACGGTTTGCGCCCGGAGAACAAAGCCGGGCGCATCTTTTATCCCTCAAACAAGTAGGTCGAGCAGACCACCCCGTTATCCAACATCTTACTTTCTGACAATCTCCATTTAGAGCCGAATGTTTCCCCGACAAAGCCGATGCCCTTGCCCACCATCACCGGGATGGTGTAGATGGTCAGGCTGTCCAGCATTCCGGCTTTCACCAGCGAGGTAAGCAGCTTGCCGCCGCCCACCACCAGTATGTCATGCGTTTGTTTCAGTTCATAGACCTTGCGCAGCGGTTCTTCGGTCAGGAACTCCACGCCGCAGTCCGGCGTGAGGTTGGCATCGTGGTGCGACACGACAAAAGACCGCTGGCTTTTGTACGGCCACCCGCCCCAATGCTCAAAGATATAAGTATAGGTGTTTGCCCCCATCAGCAGGCAGTCGGCTTCCAGACAGTGTTTGCCGACTATAGTTTTTATTTCATCAGGCAACCAGTCCAGTTCATTGTCCAATGTGGCTGTATGCCCGTCCAGAGATACGGCGATGTGCGCTTTTACTTGTTTCATCTTATCCGGTATTTAACAGTTTAATAATTCCTATTCAACTGTCCGCCAGTATCAAAAAGAGAAGCGTGAACTTACGCTGCTCCACTACGTGGTACTGGCATACCTAAGAAACGAAACAGGCAAGCCCACGCTATGACAAAGCATAGCATAGACATTGCGCTGAAAATCCCGTTTCTTTTGAAAAGTGCCAGTTTTCGTAGTGAGATATTCGGCGAACGAATATGTTATATATCAAGACGAAAAGCCGACAAGCTACCGACCAATCGCCGTTGTTCTCTATGTAACTTCTGCAAAGTTAATCAAATAACCGGAACATTCCCGCAGAAAATGTAAAAATCCTGCCTTGTCTCACGACAAAACAGGATTACGTAATTGAACGATGATTAAAAACACCCGCTAATCCGTGCGCTCACGAATCAGCTTGTGTATGTCGCTTGCCCGGTAATAATACTTCCCGTCCAGCAGCAGGTAGGGCAGTATGCCTTTCTTCCGGTAACGCTGCAAGGTCTTGACGCTCACTTTGAGCATAAAGCACAAGTCCTGATTGTCGAGCAGCTTTTCACCGTCCAGGCAGTTCTGGCTGTTCAGCAGACGGTCTATTTTTTTGTCCTGCATGTCGAGCTTGTCCATGATGCGTTCCATCCATGCCTCAAAGTTTTCCTTGTCGATATACATAAGCCGCCGGATTAAATGAGACCAATCATGAAATAGCTCTGGTTTGTCGGGTCTTTCAGGATGATTTCCCGCTCCCGCATGAAGCGGATGTAGCTTTTGGCTGTCCGCTCCTTGATGTCCAAGACCTGTTGCAACTGTTCGCAAAGGTCTATGTAGGTGATGTGCGTCTGTCTGCCGAAAATATCACGGGCAACGCCCACCAGTTCCCTTTCCTTGCGCTTCTCCTTTTCCTCACGGGGCTTTTCGCCCCGGTAGGTGTGCATCCCGGCTTCCTTGTCCCAAGCGAACAGCATCAGTGGCACGTCCAGCGGGCTTCCGTCCCTCACTTTAAGGGCTTTCACCACCGACTGCGTGGGTTCTTCGTCCTTCTCGATGGAAAGGATGGTCGCCGCCTTGCGTTGCAGTTCGCTGCCCAGATGCCCCCGCAGCTTCAAGCCGTTGGGGACAAAGTGCAACACGCACAGGATGCAGGTGTTGTAGATGCCCGCCAACCGATAGAGTTCGTCTATCACCGCCACGCTTTCCGCTTCATCGTTGGCACTCTTTACAAGGTCGGCGATGCCGTCAATGACCACCAGTTGGATGCCGCCGTACTGGTAATAGAACTTGTCCATGCTCTGCACGATGGCGTTCAGGCGTTCTTTCCGGGACATCCCCGTCAGGCAGAAGGCTTTCAGTTCGTCCGGCTTACCGGGCAGCTTTGCCCGTGCCAGCAGGTTGCTCACGTTCTTGAACAGTTGCACTTCCGACTGTTCGGTGTCATAAAGCAAGACCGCCTTGTGCCTGCCGTTGGGCGTTACGTGGATGCCGAGCGTGTCTATCTCCACATCCGCCGGACATACGCAGCCCGACACGATGGCGGCTACATAGTTGCTTTTGCCCGTTCCCTCGCCGCCCGTGATGCCGAACAGGTTGCCTTGCGTACCCAGCGGGACATCGCCCGCCGAGATAATCACCTGCGCTTTGGCAGGCGGGTTGTTAAAGTCTATCTCGCACGATTTAAGCATGATGAGTGTGTCGCTATACAGGTTGTCTAAAAATTCGATGAACAGTTTCAGGAAATCTTCACGGGTGTTCCCAGCTTTGAAGTAGTCGGAGATGTCCTTTTCTTCTTTCGTACCCGGAAGCGGGAGCAGCAGGCGTTTCACGCCAAATTCCGTCAATGACTTTTCCTGCTTGCAGGCACTTTCCCTGCCCGTCTTGTCTGTATCATAGAGCAGGACTATGTGCTTGAAGCGGAACGTCAGCCTGAAAATCAGGTTTGCCGGAATGGTTACCGTCTCGCTGTTGAAGCAGATGGCGTGGAAACCATGCGCCGCCAGCGAAAGCACGTCTTTCTCTCCGCCCGTGATGAATAATGTATCACCTTTGGCGGGCAGTTGCTCCAGCCCGAAGCAATAGCTCTCGCCGAAGCTGCCGCCATAGAGGAAGCGGGGTGTGGAGAACGGTCGGTACAGCTTGACGTGCCGCTTGCCCTTGTAGCCGAACATGGGTTCCGCTGCCGATGACGTGTAGGCGTAGGGTTTTCCCTCCGCCGTTTCGCTGTGGTATTCCCGGAACGAACAGACCTTGTACCGTTCCAGCAGTTCGGGCGTGATGCCGTATTGTCGCCAGTATTCCAGTTCGGCGGGAGTGAACTTCTGTTCCCGGAACTGGTAGGGCTTGGCGGGCTTTTCGGGTGTGTCCTCCCTCTGGGACGTTGCCGCCCGGTGGGTAGCCGTTGGCGGGACAGCCGCCGGGATGCCGGAAGCCAGCCCCAATCCCAAGTCCCGGTCGATGGTCGCCAGTATCTCGATGAAGTCCGAAGCCCGGTTGCAGTCCAGCCTTTTCAGTTGCCCCACGAGGGAAAAACAGTCGCCGCTGTAACTGTCATCGCCGAAGTCCTTCATCTTGTACATGCCGCTGTGTCGGTCGAAATAGACGTTGCAGGAAGCCTTGCTGTCCTCATACAGCGGGTTGAGGAAGTTCCGACCGATGCGCCAGTTGCCGGGCAGGTAGTGCTTGAACACCGACAAGCCGTTATTTGTCCTGCTTAGTATTTCTTCTTTCCTTAGCATACAATTCATGATTGGTTATCAGGTTACGCATACATTCGTCATTGCTCTTTATCAGCCGTTCTTCCAGCAGGCGTTTCAGTTCGCCTATCTTGTAATAACACCGTCCTCCTATGTTAGAAAAAGCGACTACACCTTTTGCACGCAAACGCTGCAAAGTACGGTCGCTGATTTGAAGGAATGTGCAGACTTCGTAACTGTCCACCCAGATTTCATCCTCGTTTTTCGTGTCCTCTTGTGAAAACACATAGTTGGCTATCACATCTATCTTAGCCACTATTTCCTTATAGGCTTTTGATTCAATCGTAATCACATCCATATTGCTAACTAATTGATTTTGCTGCAAATTTCGGGATATGGAAATGATTAAAAGTCATGGTTCATACCGTCATGGTAAAAATATTTTAGTGTATTTTGTGGCTGTTTTCAATGATTTTTCGGCTTGAAGAAGTACAGCACAAACCAGTTTTGAAGATAAAATAAATGTGAAAATAAAAATACCGTGTCGGTATGAACACGGTATTTTATAGATAAGAATATCAGATAACTATCTCTTGTTGTCATCTTCTCTCATACGTTTGGATAGTTTCTCTGCCAATAGTTTCAAGTAGGCAGTCTGGTCTTTTCGTTCTTTCATGGCGATATACGCATCATAATAATCACCCAAATCAATGTTGAATACGAAACTAAGGTATTCCATAAATTCCTTTATTTCTATGTTGCCGTGATTTATATCACCGGAAGAAACAAGTGCATAGCCCAATTCAATCAAAGCATTCTTCTTTCCGGTAAAACACATAGAGTTGAATTTAGAACTTCTTACAGCTTTGTATTCAGTATTGTTTAATTTAGCCATCCTATTTTCCAAATAAACTTTCAAGTGTTTGTTGCAGAGTATTTTTGCCAGTTTATAGTCATATCCAGTTGAAAATAGTGGGTCTGCATTATATTGGAAACTTTCAAAACTTGGTATCGTTAAAGACCTTATTGATTTTCGTGTAAAATAGAAATGATCCAAATGCGTTGATTGGGAGCGTATATACTGATAAAACTCTATGTTGTTGCGGAAGAAATATGTCAGCTTATCCAATTCTGTACTCAGATATTCCCGTATGCAGTCATTGCTACCATCAGGACATTTCAACTCTATATGGTACACCTTGCTGAAATAGATATACTTGCTAAGAATTTCCGGCTTCAATTCTTTGAAAAAACATATTTCATCTTCTACATTCGGAAATGAATAGCTAATAATCATTTCTCTTAGTTGCTCGTATATAGGTGCAATGAACCTTACCATATACAAGGCATTATCCATTGCAGAATCGACACCACAATCCCTTAATCGGATTTCAGCGTCAATCTTAGCCAGTATTTCTTCCGCAAATCTTTTCATGCTACATACTATCAGCCATTTGTAACACCTCGTTTATATTACCTTTCCCGATATAAGGTAGGCATCGCCGTATCTTCTCGGCAGACCAGTCCCACCATTTCAGCGTTTCAAGTTTCTGTACCACTTCTTCATCGAAACGCTGCCTTATCGGTCGGGCAGGAACACCGCCGACTATCGTATAAGGCGGCACGTCTTTCGTAACAACGGCACGGGCGGCTATGATTGCCCCGTTGCCAATGTGAACACCAGCCATAATCACCGCTTCGTAGCCTATCCATACATCGTTGCCTATCACGATGTCGCCTTTGTTGTCCCAGGCCGTTGCCACGTCCGATTTCTCCAAGCCCCAATCCTCGTAAAAGAGCGGGAAGGTGTAGGTAGATAAGGATTTCAAGGTATGGTTGGCACAGTTGAACAGGAATTTCGCACCGCAGGCAATGGAACAGAACTTGCCGATTATCAGCCGCTCATGGTTGATAGAATAATGGTAAAGCACATTGTTCCGCTCGAAAAGCAACGGGTCGGACACGAAATCATTGTAGATGGTATAATCACCCACTTCGATGGACGGATCTTTCACGACTGCATTCAGGTACACGGTCTGCGTGTCGCCTGTACGTGGATATATCTTTTTCATCATGACATTCAGTTTTTAATAGTGTTTATGTTTCAGATAAATGACAGACTGCACTCCAAGTCCAATCACGAACAGGTATTCTACCGTCCAATAAACGGCAAGGGGTACATTCCAATGGCTCAGTCCCCACAGATAGAGCAGGTAGGCGGCGATGGTTGTCGCCTGAAAGATGAAAGCCGTCCGTGTCGCCCCCGTTCCCGTAACGGCGTTCATATAGACATAGCCGGGCAAGGCAAAGACATAATTCAGCAGCATGACCACAAACGGCAACCATGCGGTTTGCACGATAGCCGGATTGTCTGTATAGACACTGACAACAGGCTGATGGAATACCAACGCAAGCGCAATCAGCGGTAAGCCGATGGCATAGCCTAATCGGATTACCCTGCTGCATAGCGGAAACACTTGCCCTTTTTCGTTCGCTCCAATCTGATTGCTTACCAACGAGCCAGTTGTGGCGGCAAACGAATTGACGATGACAAAGAACAGGGTGGAAATGCTTCGTAGAATGTTTGCCACTGCCAATTGCAATTCTCCCAAATGCTCAATCGCCACGAAGAACAGAAACCAAGGGGCTACGCTGATAAACGAATGGAACATGCTCCAAACAGATACACGGCAGACATGAAGCAATACATCTTTGTCGAAGCTCCAAGACAAGCCATAAAGCCGTTTATCCATTTTACGTAAAATATGGATCGCCAGCACCGCCAGCGAACACGCTTCGGCAAAAGACGATGCGATGGCTGCACCTGCTATCCCCATTTCCCAATGGAATATGAGCAGCCAGTTGCTCGGAATGTTCACCAATACGGCTTTCAGAGCCGCCATGTTCAAGGCTTTTGTATGGGTGATGCCCACCAAGAACGAGCGCAAGGCAAGGAACGGAAAAGAGAACAACAGTCCCCAAATTCGTCCGTCCAAATAATCAATCACGGCATGATAGACTTCCGCGGAAGCAATCAGCCTGCTTAGAATAATCGGGGAAAACAGCTTGGAGAACAGACACAAAAAGACAGCAAGCCCTGACAGGAAAAACAATCCTTGAAAGAAAGTCTTTCCTGTTTCGGAATAATGCCGTTCGCCGTTGCGCCGTGCGATAACGACCTGCAAGCCCAAACTGAAACCGAAGCCGAGCATATAGATTGCCAGATACCAAATCCCGGCAAGGGCGGATGCACCCAATTCTATTTCTCCCACATGCCCCAAGAAAATGGCATCGGTGATATTGATAAGTTGCTCGATAAGGATGCTCATCATCACGGGAAAGTTGATGAGCCAGATAATCTTATATGTATAGTTCATTGTTCAACTTGATATAATACGACAAGTCCTGCTGCACAAGGCGGCATGACACATCGCATGATTATGAATTTGGAATAATGGCAAAACAAGAAAGGACAAACCTGTTATAAGCCTGTCCGTTGCTGAATAGCTTGATTAAAATGCTATCCGTTGAGCGCAGCTATATGCACACTTGCCATTTCATACGGGTTGAACAATTCTATTTTTTCTGTTAGTTCCGCAAAGATAGCATTTATTCTTGATTATACCTCCAAATTTTCAATTTTAGAAATCTCGATTTTTGTTTGTTCCAAAATTTCATCCATTTCTTCTTTCATAATTTCCTTTATTCACTAATTATTTTCTCATATTTAATTATTGTATTGACATTCTGAATAAACAGTATATCGGTGAATAAAATAACCAACAGTATTCTAACTAAAATTAATTGTAAATCTTTATAATTCGAATATTTGAGAATTAATTGTTTGGAGTAAAGTAATATCCCCAAATTCCAAAACTATGACGCAAGGCAGGTATAATTCTCATAATAAATCCCATAATGCCCCATCTTTTAAATCCTTTATCCAAATAATAAAATGTAGATATAGATTTAATATTAGAAGACCATTTTTCTATAGTACAAGGGTCATCAACGCCCCATTTGAATAGAGCTTTTGTATTACTTACCGATTTTTGCTTATTGCTATTTTTACACATGAGTGTGCTTATTCTTTCAAAATATAAATTACTACAAGGAAAAAAGTGTGACAAATTTTGAACGCATTGCATCACTAATGTTTCCTCAAAATACATAAAAAGTCCCTCACATATAAACAAGAAGTTATCTTGAGGATGCCTTTTTCTCAAAAATTCTATCCATTCTGTTGAGAATGCAGACCCGCTTAAGTATTTTTCATTTTTAGCCTCAGGCAATATTTTCCTTCTAAGCTCTATAACTTCTGGTAAATCTAATTCATAGAATATGGCTTTGTAGTTATTCTTTATTCGTTGAACGCGTGGATCTAAACCGCAACCAATGAGTATGATAATAGGTGCATTCTCTCTTTTTATATATTCTTCTACGATATGGTCTAAGTAGGCAGTTCGTATTGCAACTCCATTTTGACTATGCTTGTCTTTGTCAAACTTCGAAAAATCATAATCAATGGTATTTACCAACTTACAACTAATCTCATCATGAAACAATGCATCATTACGTTTGCTTTCTTCTGCACGCATCCAAAGAGGAATTAATAACGTTTCTGCAACATTATCTTTTAGGGTAATTCTAATTTTTTCCATAACTGCGCATTTAATAATTGATTTATTGCTGCAAAATTGCTTATTTTGCTTGCGTCTATGTTACTCTTAAAGGAATTCTATTTTAATATAAAGGAAAATGATACAATACAAGCTAGAAATCAACAACATTGTTGTAAATCAATGCAATATAGATGATGCTACTCATTTCTCAGCATCTAAAAAAGCAGAAGAGAGAACTTGGTTTATTCAAAGACCTGATTTTTGCGGTCAATTTTATGAGTATAGAAATCACTTTTTTGATATAATGAATCATAAAATTCAATATGATTATGATTGTTGTTTAGAAACCATTCATTCGGGAACTTCTTTTTTGGCTTTTGAAACAATACTAAAAGGGAACGTAAAACGTATTCGAAATGGGCAAACAAAAGAATGGTCAAAAGGAGATTCCAATATAATATTAGCTTCAGATTATAATAATGAATATAATTTCTTTAGAAAAGGAGCTGAATTTGAAATGTTTAGTTTTGTTGTTTCTCCAATATTTTTGCTTGATTTAGTGAATAAATATCCAGATATTTTTGAGCCATATTATTTAAAGATGAAACAAGAAAATTTGTTATTTATGTCAGAGAATAATATACAATTAACTTCTACGTTACAAAAAATAGTACATGAAATTATGTGTAGTAAGTTAATGGGGAATTATTCTGATATATACATAGAATCAAAAATATTAGAATGTATAACGTTGTTTTTGCCGTTGTCTGTAAAAAATAATAATAAAGATGATAATATCAAGCATTCATTAGCTATACGTGATAAAATGTATCATGCCAAAAATATTTTGGATACAGAATTTTTAAGTCCTCCTACATTACATAACCTTGCATTGAAAGTAGGGACAAATGAATGTACACTTAAATCAGCTTTTAAGTATTTTTTTAATCAAACTGTTTTTAGCTATATATATGACTTACGTATGAGTTTGGCTATAAAATATTTATTAGAAACAAATAAAACTATTTCTGAAATTGCAAATTTGGTGGGGTATGAATATCAAAGCCATTTTTGTACTGCTTTCAAGCGAAAATACTCAATTTCACCTTTAGAATATAGAAATCAAATAAAGAATTGTTAGAATCGCTGTTTGATCAATCAAATTTTAGTGCAAGGTGCAAGTATATATCTATATATAGCTTGCACCTTGCACTAACCCAAGAATGTTTATTTTCAGCGATTTGCGTATTTCAAAATAAAGTCGTATCTTTGAACCCAAGATAAAGGCAGACACCATCCCGACAAGGGAAGCCAATAGTTCTTTCAAAAAAGTGTCCAATTCGTACCCCCTTAAAGGTAGTGGTATGCTAAGATATTGATTTTAAGATTTGTATTTCGCTTGGTTCATAACCCAGGCGGATCACCAAAGAGAGGTCTTCAGCGATGAAGACCTTTTCTTTTTAATTCACACGACACTGCTGACTGTCAGTCTGTTGCGTCCTTTTTTGAGACAGTATATAAGGTGGTGACACCATAAAAAAACAAGAAAAAGCGACGCACTTGGACGTAAAAAGCCCCTTTTGGACGGGTTTTGCGTTACCCTAGCTGTGTTACCAATCTCACAAATGTGTTACCATTATTAGTAAGTACGTCAAATTATTCTTCAACCGGAAGAAGAAAGCCACGGCAACAGAGGCAGAGGCTATCGAAATCGTGGTTTGCCTACAACGTGAACGCTGTTATTTCCTTCAGGGCATAGTGTTACCCTCAACCAATGGGAGAATGGTTTGGTGGTGAATCATCCGCGCGCCGTTGTCATCAACGAGGAAATCCAGAAGAAAGTAACCGAGTTTGAGCATATCCTTATCGCCATGCAGGTGAATAAGGATAATATGACCATTGCTCAATTCAAGACCTACTTGAGTGCGGATGGTGGCAACCGCCGTAACTTTATGGCGTGGCTGAGAGAGCGCATAAACAACCGTCCGCTCCGTGAAGGTACTCGAAAGGGACATCTGACCACCTACAAAGCACTTGAACGCTTCGGAAAGTTCAAGACCTTTGACGATGTAACCCTGCAAGACATCTATCAGTTTGACCTTTTCATAAGGGAGGAACAGACTTGCACGACCAAAGGGAAGCCAATCGTCAGGAGCCAGGCAGCCATCCACAACTACCACAAACGTTTCAAGTCGTATGTGTCCGAAGCTTTCCGTCTTAAGCTTATCAAGGAAAATCCCTACGAGCGTTGTCAAGACAAGCGTGGAGAGAAAAGCGACCACTCTCACCAAACGGAAGCGCAACTGAAAAAGTTAATCCGTATGCGAGAGGAAAGCACAGATGCCGTCATGAACAGGTATCTTGACTTTTTCCTCTTCCAGACTTTTACAGGCATGGCATACAGTGATACCAAATCGTTTGACTACGAGCAGCACGTTGTAAACATTGACAGCAAAGACTACATTGACGGTCACCACATAAAGACAGGGAATGAGTTTGTCACGCCTATCCTACCCATCACACGGAAAATATTGGAGCGCAACAACTTCAATATGGAGATAACCTCCAATCAGAAGTACAATCAATTCCTCAAAGGCATAGGCTTGGCTCTCGGCTGTTCTTTCCCTTTAACCACACACATTGCCCGGCACACCTTCGCCTGTACGGTGGCTCTTGGACAGGGAATATCCAAAGAGGTGCTGCAAATCATGATGGGGCATACCTCTATAAAGACAACCGAAATCTATGCAAAGCTGCCCATGCAATATTTGTCGCAGAACATTGGGGATAGGGTGTTCAGGGCTTGAAAATAAAAAATTACCGCAAGTAAGAGCAAAGTGTTTATATCGAGAGTGTGTATCAAAATTCAAAATGTTTGGTATGCCCCCTTCTCTGCATCCTTAATCAACTGCTCAACTTATGATTTTATTTTTTTATGAGGGGGGCCGAAATGCCCCCCTACTTTGGCTTCGGTTAGTATGATAGTGGCTAAGACAACAAAGGACTTGTTTGGGAATTATTGACTGTCTGTAAAAATCAATATCTTATATGAGTTGTGAGCCAATAAAGGTACAAACGAGTAATAAAATAGACCTTAAATTACTGATTTTTTGCCAAAATAAAGTGACTTATTTCAGAAATTCACTACCTTTGTATTTAGCTAGAGGCAACTCCTGCCAGGACATACTGAAAATAAGAGGCGTTATGTTTTCTTCTTGTGTGACTAAAGCCTAGGAAACTGAACATCACGAATGCAAGAGTTGGCGTAATGGTCTCCACGCATAAGCGTGGGGCTGTTATTTCCACATCTTCATTCAAGGTTTTCCTAGCACCTAATCACAGAGACGTGGCATACAGTCTCACGCTTCTGATGTATAACAAAGAGGTATTTTGTGGCTGGAAATACATTTAACTATACAAATGAAATCCATAGAACAAATTGCAAACGAATTCATGACTGCTTACAATTCAGGAAATGAAGAAGAAACTTCACGTAGAGCGAATATCTTTACGATAGCGATTAAAAGAGATGAATGGCAGTTTAGAGAAGTAAAACATACATATTTAATAGCGCGAGCAATGTACTATCTCTTGAGGGTAAATGACAGATTATCTAGTGAAGATAATGGAGCAATCGTTCGACTGGTTTACTACTGTTTGCTACGAAATTATTTAGAAAACAAAGATGTTTTATCCACAGACATTAAATATGCAGATTTGATTAGCGGATGTGAATTGGCTTTTGTTGTTATGTGCAAAAGTGGACAATTTCTCATATACCGAATACTTTCGGGAGCATTGGGATATATGCCTAACATAGCACAGAAACATGTGGTTGACCAAATGTTTCTTTTTGGTGGTATTGTAAAAGAAGCAAATGAAAAAGGTTATCACCAATTCCTCGATGCAGACATTTCCACACGTTTCAGTACATTGCTTCAAGAAGTCTATGAAAATATTCCGATTGGCTATGAGCTACAAAAATACAAGGACGATAATATTTCTGTAATCGAAACTATTTCTAAAGAATTGGAATGTGGGTTTAGCTATGAGGATGACAATGAGTTTTTCTAAATAACAAGTAATATGAAGTATTCAACAGAAAAAATCAACAGCATGTCCTATCAAGAATGGATGGAGACAATAGCCAAGGAATTGAATGAGGCTGGATTTAAAGGAGAGGGGTATAATGCTTCTGCAGGACGGTTTATGAAGGGCGTTGCTCCATACGAAGTTCACGATGTTAGTACTTTTTTCATGGGTGCTATTAATGATGCTAATGCAATGGATTACTTAAAATCAATTGGCCTTGTAAATAACGGACGTTGCCCAATGTGTGGTGCAGCTATAAAAGGCACACCAAGCAAATTTACGGATGGCATGAATCCGAATTTAAATTTTCAAATCTGTTCGTCGTGTAGAAGAGAGGGACAACGAATGAATAAAACAGGATGTATGCTTGCAATTGTTTTATTCCCTTGGTCTATCATAAAAAATATATTCACTAATTGGTTGTCATAAGTTATGAACATAGTTGAAAAAATATCAACAGCAATCATTGAAAGTTTGGAGAAGAACGATGAAGAGTCGTATAAACATTACAGAGATGAGCTGATCATAAAAGTTGCCAATCAAGATTTTTTTAGTCTTGAAGATATAGAAAATTATTTTATTGTAGGTAAAGCGTTGGTCTTAATTCTTGATGATATGTACAAGAGCCCTCCTTTACTCTATAAACGGGTCGTACTATGTGCCGTATACTGTCTATTAAAGACTATTATTAACGATAAATATGATAAACAAGAATGTACTGTGCACGCATCGGTAATGTTATATATTTTATTTTCAGAAAACAAGGATTTTATCGGTGGTGAGTATATGATACCCAAATTGAGAAATAATGTAAAAGCAGCAGCCTATCAATTTGTAGGGATGCAAAATGTGTTCTATTGGAAATATAAATTATCCAATAAAAATATTCATTTTTCCCAAAGAATAATGCAAAGATTAATAAGTGCTGTATCGCCATCTACTTCTAAGATTCCAGATGAAAGCACCCGTAAGAAAGTAATAGATTTTGAATATGACAATTTTTCTTCTTTATTAGAATTTATTCCTGTAGACATAGAAATGAAATACCATGGAGTGTTTATAGATCCTCTTGATTCAGAGATTCTTGATCGCTTAAAATCTGTATTTAAATCCAATACGTCCAATTTTTCGAGGGAAGAAGTCCCAAAAACATATGACACAAAAGTGCCTGATATGAATACTTCTACTTCAAATAAATGCAATAATAGTAAAAATGGATGCATGGGGATAGTTACATTTGCATTGATTATTATAGTCACAATGATAATTTTTAATTAGCGATATAATTATATTAAACTTAATATGATTGTCAATTATAACAAGAGAATTCATGTCCTTGACATCGTTTGACTTGGTTTTATGTAAATATTTCTGTCATACATACCTTCTGCCACATCGCCGACCTCATTGAGTGTATGGCGATGTTTTATTTCATCAGAAGGCTGCTTACTCTCAGCATAGCCGCAAAGCCATTCACCGACAGATTTCCGCTGTCCGACAGTTTCGCTATATTCCTGCATCACGCTCTTGATGTCGGCTGCTTCGGACGGGGCAAAGAACGACTTATGCCGCTCCGTGCCGAAACGGATAACCGCATCGACAGCCCGTTTGAATACCTCGTTTGCCTTGTAAAGAATGCCGGCAAGCAAATTAAGAATATCCCGGCTCGTTTTCAGCGCATCCTGCAACAGGCGGATGGTCTTGCCTTTCTCCGCCGTGGCACGGCTTACAGTAAAGTCGATGCGTTGTTTCTCGCCATCCTTTTGTTCCTGAAGCTGCCGTACCGCCTTGTCCCTTTCAATGGCAAGTGAGCGGCTCTGCACCAAAGCCCTGTCACGTTCCGCTTCGGCTTTCTGCTTTTCTGCTACCAATGCCCTTGTTTGTTCCTCCACCTTTTTCTTTACCGCATCGGCAAAGGCTTTCTTCATGCGTTCGTTCTCGGCTTTCAGCTTGGCGTTTTCCTTTTCGACCGCTGCGGACTTGCCGACCCCCACAAGGCTGCCGACGCTGTCAAGTATGCTGTCCGCTTTCGCCTTGCGCCCGTCCTTTAATTGACGCTCCTTGTCGGCAATGTCTTTATCAAGGGACTGGCGGTATTTCTCTTTCGCCTTGTTCTCTCCCTCGATGAACTGCCGTTCCGTCTCGGCTTTCTCCTTTTCGGCAAGGGCGGCTTTCTTTTCGGCTTCCGCCTTTTCCGCCACCTGCCTCTGCTTGGTGATGATAAAGTCCGTGCGTTCCAAATGCTCCTTACCCGTCACCTCCTTTGAGATGCCCCTTTCCATGTCAAGGCACTCAGCCAAAACGGTCTGCATCTCACTCATGGCTTTCTCGTCCAGCTTGCAGGACTTGCCCGTATCGTGGTTCATCCAATCCCATACGATGTGGGCGTGCAGGTTGGGCTTCCATGTGGTATTGTCGCCAGGTATTCCGTAATGTCCTTCGTCACGGTGGATGAACACTTGCAGGGCTGTGACACCCCAACGCTCGTTACACACCTTACAGAACTTCTGCAACTGCTCCATCGTGGTGTCCTCCTTGATTACTACCACACCCTCTTTAAGCGGAGTGCTGCCACGTACGATAGTCACCTTACCCGTCTTTTTGTTCACCCGTTCACGGTCTTTGGTCTGCATCGCTCGGCCTGTCTTTTTCTTGACCATAGCGGCTATCTGATTATAGCGGTCGGTAAGCGTGGCATCGCGGAAATCAGGTGATACCCACGTTTCGTTTCCTGCCATGAGGTCGGTGCGGATGTAGAACTTCTCCTTGCGGATATTGGCAAGGTATTCTGCTGTGCGCCTGTTGTGCGCTTCGCTGCTGCCGATGTTGCATGGCTTGATGTTTACGGATGTTTTCAGTGCCATAACTTGTCTGTTTTTTTGAGTTTCACAAAACGGGTTATTAGGGCTTAGCCTTAATCGGTGGGTGCAGGGAGAGGGTCTCTTCCTGCTTGGGGTTCTTAGGGGGGGGAAGCCACTAAGCGGAGTTTCCAAAGAGAGGGTCACTCTTTGGTCGGGTTGCACAGGACAGAAAGTCCTTGCCGGGTTCTTAGGGCAGCGTCCTAAGTGGGACGGGGCAAAGCCCAGCCCCTCGGGAGAGCCCACAACTTCGGAGCTTGCGGAGAAGTTATAGTGGCTATATCTGGGCAAGCCCAGCATTTATCCATGCCGCAAGTCCTCTCCTGCAAAGACCACTAACCGTGTTGTTGCTTTCAGTCGGGAAAGGGTACGTTCTCCATACTTTTCTGCCAGTTGTTCTTTGGTGCAGTTGGTATTTGTAATCAAAAATTTTCCCTTACGCTCGCAGTCGTCCACAAAATCGGGGAACACGTTGAAGCGGTTGCCGTATTCCTGATACGGTTCTTCACGCCCTATGTCATCAATCACGAGCAGATGGTTACGCATCACTTCGGTATAGTGCCTGTTCATCTCACGTGCCAGACAAATGGAGAATACTTTGTGAAAATAGTGCTGTATGATACAAGGAAGTATCTGTAAACAAATGGTCGTCTTTCCCCTGCCACAGTTGCCCATGCAGAACAGTCCTAATCCTTTGTTGTCGGTCAGCCAGTCCGCCACCTTGTCGTATTCGGGCTGCCACATGTAGTTACAGCCCAAGAAATGCCGTAACCCGGCATCCAACACTTTATTGGCATTGGGCAAATGTATATGCAGCCGTTGCGGTTGCAGGCATACTTTCCGCTCGGCAAAGAAATTTACCGCCGCTCTGAAATCTATTCTGTTGTCTGAAATCATATCTACCATTCTGATGTGTTTTTGAATTTGTCCGGATTGTCGTCAGTCAGTTTTACGCCGACTTGCCAAGCAGGATGAGCCTTCTGCCTGTAGTCTCTGTTATTCCCTTTTTTCATCAACCAGTTTACAAAATGCTGCTGCGCATCGGCTGGCGATTTAGACTGGATGCCGCATGTCCGGAGATAAAGAAAGAACTCTCCAAGCATTTCCTGTATCTTCATGTCGTCCACTTCTATTCCATGCTGGTTCGCATATTCCTTCATGTTGCCCAACCATTTGTTGTCAGCGTACAAAAGAGCCTGCAAGTCGTTTAAATGGAGCGGTTTCTCTTTAGGAATAATAGATTTATTTATTCTAACTATATTATTTATAATGGTTCCATTTTCCGTTCCACTTGCTGTTCCATCCTGTGTTCCATTTGCCGTAACATTTTGCTGTGCCGTTTGGCAGTCCGGCTTTATTAAAAGAACATAGTCTGGAACGGAAGAATTGTTTTTTCCCTCTTCGTAAGTGACAAGCCCACGGTCTTGCAGTTTCTTTCTTAATCGACAGAGTGTCTGACGGCTTATGCCAAGATTGTTGGTGATTCGTTGCGTACTGCATCCGAAAGGATTTTGCCAATGCCTACGGTTATATTCCGCCAAGAGAAAGAAATACAACTGCGTTTCCTTTGCCGAAAACATCTGCATTTCATTCTCTCGCCAAAACTGCTCCATATAATCCAATGTACGCGCTCCCATCTTATTTCCGGTTAAGTAAAGCAGCATCCACTTCCAGCTTGCTGAAATAAAGATGTTTGGCATTAAGATGATAGGGCAACTGATTGCGCTGGCAACGCTTGCGGACGGCTCCGACTGACAAGCCGAGATATTCCGCTACCTGTTTCACGTTCATCACTACATCGGCGTGTCTTTCCATCCGATGAACCACATCGTTCACGACCTTAATATAATGTTCTTGTTTCATAATTCTGTAATTTTAGTGAGACAATTTGCTTCCGATTGCGGTACCTTTCAGCCGGGCAGCGACACAAAGGTACATGGTAAGTCTGCTAAAAAACAAAATTCACAACACTTTACTGCCGGATTTTATAGCTATTTATAAATCGAGTATGATTTCATACTATAAATCATACTTAAAATCTAATTATCAGTCCATTAATGTAACAAATAGACATCCCCAAATATGGCTTAGTAAGGCTGCGGAACATGAAAATTGTTGTCGCAAAAGAAACAAAAGCAAGATTTAGCCCCATGAAAAGAACCGCAAATCAAAAGAAAAAATGTATCTTTGCAATCAGGATGGACTAAGAGAGTCCACTGTGAGTGATCATAAACCGTGTTACCGCATTGTGTTACTCGCTCAAATCGAACATCGTTATTGAATGTCGGAAGACTCTGATACAGAACAAGATATCGCTTGATATTTGGTAATAAAAAGAGCTATTTTCAGATACCAGGCGGATCACAGAAAAAGGAGCAATTATTCCACGAAGGATAATTGCTCCTTTCGTTTATACGTTCAGCAATAACCTGCGGCCAAGAGATGCGCATAATCGGCTAGCCCTCTATTCAAACTAATGGCATAGTCGACAAAATTCAGGATAAAAATAGTTGAAAAAACTTCCTAGTCGCCCCCTTCCTCTCTCAACATTTCCATCGGTTAATTACAGCGCCGATTAAGTCAAAATTTAGATACCTCACCAGTGGGAAACTACATACAAAACAAAAAAAGAGAAAGCCACTCGATAGTGACTTTCTCTTTTTGTAGCGGGATCGAGAATTGAACTCGAGACCTCCGGGTTATGAATCCGACGCTCTAACCAACTGAGCTATCCCGCCATCATCTGTACACCTTTTTCATAAATGCGGTGCAAAGTTACAACTTTATTTTTTACCTGCAATAGCTAAAATGAATATTTTTCATTTTTATTTTGCATACACCCTATTTTTGACCTTTACGGTACTGCTCTACATATTACCTACATTTTCCATTTCCATCCATTTTCAAGAAACAGCATTCAGTATTACAGTCCAATACAGTCACTCAAAAGACATGCTATTGTAATAGTTCTGTAACATATATTGTCTTAAATTTGCAACATTAAAAAAATAGACTTATATTAGCCTATTAGAAAATAACAAGAAAGATATAGACCTTACTAAAAATCTATTTATGAAAAGAATCGCCATCCTTCTCATCGGGCTTGCAGTAACATGGGCTCTCCCAGCACAAAGCGAAATAGCCATTGAGAACGACACCCTGTCTAAAGGCGTGTACAGTGACGAACAAATAAGCGAAATATTACGCAACATGCCCAATATAGAAGTTGGCAAAGGTCTGACGTTCAAAACAAAAGACGACAAATACAAACTCACATTGAGGCTTCGCATGCAGAGCCTTGCCGGCATAACGCTCAACGACCAGCTCTCGGTAACACAAACCGAGGCCTGCATCAAACGCCTCAGATTGCGCTTCGACGGACATGTATTCAGCCCCAAGCTCACCTACTCTATCCAACTCGGATTTTCGCCCTACGACGCCAAATTGCTCGGCAACGGCAACATGAACATCATCCGCGACGCCATGCTTTACTACGTACCGTCGGCCAACTGGAACATCGGTTTCGGCCAGACCAAAATACGCGGCAACCGCGCACGCATGAACTCGTCGAGCGCCCTGCAATTTGTAGACCGCAGTATCGTCAACTCAGAGTTTAACCTCGACCGCGATTTCGGTCTTTTCGGCGAATACTACAACCACATAGGTAAAACATTCCAATACGCCGTGAAAGCTTCTATCACCACAGGCGACGGGCGCAACTTCCGCCTCTCTACCAACAGCGGACTGGCCTATACAGCCCGTGTAGAACTCTTCCCGTTGGGCCGGTTCAAAGCGTTGGGCGACGTTACCGAAGGTGACTTTGAGCGTGAGGAGACTCCCAAACTGATGATTGCCGGCGCATACAGCTACAACGACCGTGCTGCGCGTATACAAGGAGAAAACGGAGACGAATTTATCGACGGCAACCGCCGCTCGCTGCAATCGTACTTCGTAGACTTCATCTTCAAGTACAACGGCTTTGCCTTCTATACCGACTTCATGGGACGTATTTGCGACAAACCGCTCATATACCGCGACGGATTTGTAGAACAAAACGTATATACCGGCATGGGACTCAACGTACAGGCAAGCTACATTTTCCCCAAGAACTGGGAGATTGCAGCCCGCCACTCGACCCTCATGCCCGAAGCCCAGGTACGCCCATACGTAGGCTACAAGACCTACAACCAAGCCACCCTCGGCGTTACCAAATATATCATAGGGCACACACTGAAAGTACAGGCCGATATATCCTACAACTACGCCACCGAAGCCATTCCCGCCGTATTCCAATACGACCGCTGGCAAGCTCGCATCCAAATAGAGGTGGGTATCTGATGCTCATCCTAAACCTCTAACTATTGGAGTAATTAAGTCTTCATAATATCTTATACAGCCCGGTAAAATACTTATATTATTTTACCGGGCTGTATACGTTACATCCTTAGATAACGTAAATGCTCTTTGGAGGCAGAAGCATACACTCCGACACAAGACGACATCCCGACCATGCAAAATAAAGCAAGTATATTTTGCATGGCTCTATACTTTTCGTATATTTGTCTTTCCCATCTCACGCAAGCAACCGTTAGTAGGTTGCATATAAATGGGGGAAGGAATCGTATAAGACTAATCAATAAACATATAGTGTTATGATAAACAAAATAAACCAAACGGCTGCCTACTTAAAGGCTCTTGTGGACTATCGTCCCGAAACAGGTATTATTTTAGGTACAGGTCTGGGACATCTCGCCGACCATATTACCGACAAAGTGGAAATTCCTTACGAACAGATACCTCACTTCCCCGTGTCGACGGTAGAGGGTCATAGCGGCAAGCTCATCTTTGGTCATTTGGGCGACAAAGAAGTATTGGCCATGCAAGGCCGCTTCCATTTCTACGAAGGTTACGACATGAAGCAGGTAACCTTTCCCGTTCGTGTAATGAAGGCTATGGGCATCAAGACGCTGTTTGTATCGAACGCAGCCGGCGGTATGAACCCGACATTCAAGGTAGGTGACATCATGATTATCACCGACCACATCAATCTCTTCCCCGAGCATCCGCTGCGCGGCAAAAACTACGAAGAGCTGGGCGCACGCTTCCCCGACATGAGCGAAGCATACTCAAAACGACTCATCGCCAAAGCCGACGAGATAGCTGCCCGCAACCACATCAAGGTGCAACATGGAGTATACGTTGGCACACAGGGTCCTACATTTGAAACCCCGGCCGAGTATCGCTACTTTGCCCGCATAGGAGGCGATGCCGTAGGTATGAGCACCGTACCCGAGGTAATCGTGGCACGTCATGCAGGTATGGAAGTATTTGCCGTATCGGTCATTACTGACTTGGGTGTAGAGGGTATTGTAGAGAAATGCTCGCACGAGGAAGTGCAAAAAGCCGCCAACGCAGCCCAACCGTTGATGACACAAATCATGAAAGAACTTGTAACCGAGTGCTGACACAATGGAAAATCGGAACAGAACCGAAATCGCAACTCTGGGTGAATTTGGCCTGATAGAGAAGCTTACTGCCGATATAAAGCCCGTCAACGAATCGACACGAAAAGGCGTGGGCGACGATGCCGCCGTACTCCACTACGAGGGGCACGAAACGCTTGTAACAACCGACTTGCTGCTGGAAGGCGTGCATTTCGACCTCACCTATGTGCCGTTGAAACACTTGGGATACAAATCGGCAGTGGTAAACTTCTCCGATATTTATGCCATGAACGGTACTCCGCGACAAATTACCGTCTCGCTGGGAGTATCGAAACGATTTTCGGTCGAAGACCTCGAAGAACTCTACGCAGGCATACGCCTGGCCTGCCAAACTTATGGTGTTGACCTTGTAGGAGGTGACACATCTGCTTCTATGACCGGACTCACCATCAGCATAACCTGCATAGGTGAAGGAGTTGCCGGCAAAATAGCATATCGCAACGGCGCACACGAAAACGACCTGATTTGTGTTAGTGGCGACCTAGGTGCTGCGTACATGGGATTGCAGCTACTCGAGAGGGAGAAGCGTGTGTTTGCTGGCGAAAAGGACTTCAAACCGGCTTTCGACAACCGTGAGTACCTACTCGAACGCCAGCTCAAACCCGAAGCTCGCCGCGATGTGATAGAAGCTCTCGACAAAGCCGGTATCGTACCTACAGCCATGATGGATATTTCAGACGGACTTTCATCTGAGTTGCTACACATATGCAAGCAAAGCCACGTAGGATGCCGCGTCTACGAAGAACGTATTCCCATCGATTATCAGACTGCCATGATGGCCGAAGAGTTTAACATGAACCTTGTTACTGCTGCCCTCAACGGAGGCGAGGATTATGAATTGCTCTTCACCGTGCCACTGCCGCTCCACGAAACAGTAAGTGCCATACCTGGTATAAAAGTAATTGGCCACATCACGGCACCCTCATTAGGTTGTTGTCTTATCACTCGTGACGGCAATGAAATAGAGTTGCGGGCACAAGGCTGGAACTCGCTGGCCGAAGAATAACATAAGATTGTCGACATGATATTATTATAAGGGTGACCCTTTCATGGTCTATATGACTTTGGGGTCACCCTCATAATTTATTCGTATAACAAAAACATGTCGCAGATAATGCGGCAGCTGATGTTTCTACAAAAGCTACCATTGCTATACAAAGTGCCCATTTTCTACAGGCGTCCCCCCTATTCTATTTTCAATCCAGGGCAACAAACAAACACATCTCGGCCTCTCTATCACATGACATCGACCGAACGTATAAAAGATTCTATCGTCTCATTATCTTTAAGAGGCAGCTTCTTTCTCAATCTATAACGCGCTTTCTTTATTGCCTCGCTTCCTACCGAAAGGACTCTGGCCAACTGCTCATTAGACATTCCTATACAGATATAGGCACATAGGTGCATCTCCTTCTCGGTCAATGACGGAACGCGCTCCTTTAATTTGACAAAAAATTGAGAATGCACTTGCTCAAAACGTAATTTGAAAAACTGCCAGTCATCATCGGCACTCATCTGAGAACGAATCTGACTTCGTAACACTGTTGCCGTTGAAGGATTAATATTTCCGGCCTCCCTCTCCCTATTTATTTTCTTGTTCAACTCATCGAGCAGCCTGTCTTTTTCAGTTATCAAAAGAGCCGATGAAGTTGCCTCCCTGTTTTTACGTTCTAATTCATGCTGGTAATTTTGATTTTTCAAATGTTCATTTTCCAAGCGCATCGACAACTCTATATTCTCAAGGGTCTTCAACTGCTGCTCCATTTCAGCCCGCTTACGTTTATTTTGTACAAAGGTTATCAAGTAAGCGGCAATTGCTACAATAGCCATCAGTACAAGAATAGATATGACAACATACATTTGCTTCATCGACTTTTCATATTGCAACGTCTGTTCATAATGACGTATGCTCTCGCGATTCTCTGCAATTTTCACTTGATTGTATCGTTCGATAACCTTGAGTGAATCATCTATACTTACATGTTGCGATATATAATAGTATGCACTATCCCACATTTGCTTAGAGGCAAAAATATCAGACATTATCTTGCAGCCGGCCGAATACATCTCAGAGGCTCCTATCTCCCCGAAATAATCTATTGCATCGTACATATGAAACAATGCCGAGTCTTCTAAACTGTGCTTCAAATAATCATTGGCAAGATTCATACTCGCCAATGCAAAATTATATTTATCACTTTGCTTTCGCGAAAATTCATACGCCTTATGCACCAATTCCGATTGCTCTTTTGCATCACGAGCATGCCACTGTGCCGAAAATAAGACCAAAACCATAAACGACGTATCTTTCTGGCACTCTTCAGATTGAAGCAACCCTTTGAGCAACGTATATGCATCATCTTTTCTATCTAACATATCCATTGCATCGGCTATCAAGAGCCTATTAACCTGTTGCTTGCTAGGCATCTTCAATATTTCAAATAACGAATCAGATTCCTGAAGATATTTCAACGCTTGCTCGGCATCCTCGGCCAAAAGGGAAATATGTCCTAAAGAAAATATCGATAAAGCAAGGTTTAACGTATCTTTATAAGCAGAAAAGACTTTGACGTTATTCCTTACACGCATATAGTCTTCTATTTGTTGCCCATATCCATTATTTATAGATACATATGCTTGCCACAAACGCGCATAATCATACGGCATACTTATAGAATCTGTTGCAGAAATAGCCGAATTCAATATGCTTTTAGCCTCTTGAGTTTCACCTTTTGCAATAAGTAAATTCGCATGCCAAAATTGGGTACGCAAAGCCTCGGCTTGCGGTGCACCATCAAGCTCCGACATTTCCCCCATCTCTACCAAAATTTTCTCCATTTTGGGCAGAGACGAACGGCCTTTCTGTTGCAACAGCTCCATACTATCATTTAACACATCGAACTTATCATTAACCGACGGCCAATGCGATGCCGAAAAAAGCGACAAAGAACATATAATGCAACAAACAACAATTAAACCTCTCAACATAGCACTAATACATAATATATTTCTACACAAATGTACATAAAATAGGTATTATGAACAAGAAAATGACAGTTGTCCACCTATTGTCCACTTACAATATTTGTTTGCGCCGTTCTTATCATTTTATATTTGACTTGCAATTCTAAAACTATGTAGTATGAAAAATCTATTCCTTATCATCATGGCGGTATGCGCACTGCCAATTTTGGCTACAGCCAATGTCAAAAACATTGTTACGACACAAAGAGGTCAAGTCTTACAAGTTCCAGACACAAAACTGAGCGATGTGATAGTGTGTGGTAGTGTCATTGAAATGAATAAAAACGGAGAAATTACTCCAACACCTATTTCCTACAAAAATAACAAGCAACAACAACCGGCAAACAGACAAGCCAACTTAATCCCTGTAACATTAAAAGCAGAAGGACAACTTTTAGAAGTATCATGGTCATATTATTTAATGAACAGGGACAATTATACGTCTGGTTCATTCAATAGAGAATCAATCACCATCATGGTACCCGAGAGCGGTTCAGATGTACTCATCAGCGCTTCTATCGAGAATGCTTTATATCTGCTTGTCTATCATATCGACCCCACAGTATCGACAGAAGTAAAGTGTAACCTCGCTGATGCTACAAATTATATAGGGTTCCGCCCCAAGGACATTAACGGTGAATTACTAACTTGGCCGGTTGGAGAAAATACATCAAACGGAGGAGTCTCTTATACGCGAGAAGGAAATATTGTAAATGGTGGAGTTATGAGTATCATCTATAATAAGGCTCAACTTATATCAACATATCTACTATACTCATATCCGTATATACCCTCTTCTTTCGCCAACCCCGATATATATTTCGGCGATATATACACCAATCTTACAGAAAACGATTCAGACTACATATTCACCAATAGCACTATCTTAGAAAAAAATGATGGTAACATATACACTACCGGTATATGTACCACGCCATTATCTGGTAATAACACCCTATCAAATGATTACACCAACTACGCATGTTATAATCCTGTTATAGAACCAAGCCCCGCATATGAAACTTACACCCGCGAAAGCAACAATATGATTAGTGTTGGTAACTATTACAATGGAGGGTTTCTTGTAGGATTCGGAGAGGTCGATACTGACTTTGCCAAAGTATGGAGTTCGGGAAATAATACAAAAGACCATAATTATCATTGGGGCATCAACTACGAACTATACGAAACAGACATCTATCACACAAGTACGCCTTTTTACATACGAGAAAATAATGAAAACATAATAGGATATAATCCTATGGAACCACTTTTCGGCAAATGTATCGACAGTAAATCTTTTTTGAACTATACACCATCACAGTTACGTCAGAACTATGGCTCAGGTCCCGCATACATTGGCATATACAATCTTATGCTTTACATGCCCGAATACAATATGGCCGCCAGTGAATACACTTACAGTAGCGGCGGATTGCTTGGAGACAAGCGTCATGCAGACGTCCTATCATCCACAGTCTCTGCAACATACAACGGCGAGACCATCGTCGAGGAGTGCAAGGTATCGGAACTGAATAAAAAAATGGAATCGTGGTATACTAAACAAAATCCGGCCGGAATACTTGATTTTACCTACAAAAACAGGAATTATACATTGGATAATATAGGTGGAGAAACTACAACTATCTTGCACATTGATATGACTCAGGAAGACCTGACAGCACCCACATTGAGTGGCATATTGGTACGTGACGCCGATGGCAGCGTGGGATATGCATTTGAAAAACCCGATGGCGCAAAACTCTACCTTTCTACCATAGACCTAAACTACAACGAAATCACCGGCAACTTCGACAACTATACAGCTCCCGAATCTGTAAAAGTTGAATATTCATTTCATGGCAATAATCAGTGGACAGAATTATCGACCACACAAATTGGTTATGAACTTGACGAATGTTTCGGCTTTATCTACGAAACCGACTTAAGTGCAATTTCAATCTCTGAGACCAATAGCTTATATGACCTGCGCATCACGCTCAGCGATGCGTCGGGTAATACCATGACAGAAACTATAAATCCCTGCCTAAAATTTTCTTCCACAGGAGATGTTGATGCCATAAATGCCTCTTTACAAAAAGAAGTACGCGAAATAATCTATTTCGATTTAACTGGCCGGCAAGTTATCAATCCAACCGACGGTATTTATATTCAGTCAATCAAATATATTGATAACAGTACAGAAAACAGGAAGATAGTCATTAAGGATAAATAAAACTAAACAGCAACCATACCTTTTGCTATAGCTGGCAGGAATTAATACAGCGACCTCAGGGAATACCAATCTATTCGTCCTGAGGTCGCTCTTTAGTTATTAAGAGGTAATATCTAAAACAAATTTTGCTCAATTACATTTCTCAAGCCTTTTACCCCATACTCAATTATCAGACCTATAGAGCACCTTCATTTAAGGCTCTATAAATAACGGTAAGGAATAAGAGTATGGCTAAGACTTCTCGTCCTTTTCTACTTCCTCAAAGTCTATATATTCAATCTTTGCCGGGTCAATAACCTCTTTTGTATCATAACTCGAATATGTTTGTTGCGTCTCATCTGTATTACGATTGCGCGACGAATTACGATTATTCTTATCACGGTTACGCCACGATACCCAACTTCTGCCCAAAGACATAAATAATATCACGGGAAGTAAAAACACAAGAAATATAATAGGCAAAAGAAGCCCTCTGAATAGGCACATATATTTATTCTATTTAATTACAGTTACTGATAAAGTATCAAAATCTATACCGAATACAAAAGTATGAAATAATGTCAGTTTTTCACCATCTTTCTCCCATAAAATAGACAAAAACTTCTCGCTATCAGCACATAATAAGAGAATTAAATCACCTGCCACAATAATTATGATAAATTTTCCAAAGCCTCCTCACTATACAAATAGCAGTAATAGTCCTCAAACGACAAGGCTATTACTGCTATAAATAACGATTCCACATCACAGACTCAAAGAGATGGAGCACCTATTTGCCACCTATATTTCTACTCCTCTTTGAGTAAACCGGGACGAAGGCGGCGAGTACGCTCCAAAGCTTGCTCATATCGCCACTCGTCTATCTTGCGCTGGTGTCCCGACAATAAAATGTCGGGTACACGCCACCCTTTATAGTCGGCAGGTCGTGTATAAACAGGCGGAGCCAAAAGATTGTCTTGAAACGAGTCGCTCAAAGCCGACTGCTCATCGCCGATAGCTCCGGGTATGAGACGGACCACGGCATCGGCTATAATAGCCGCCGGAAGCTCTCCACCCGTCAGTACATAGTCACCCACCGAAATTTCGCGAGTGACCAGATGTTCGCGTATGCGATAATCTATCCCTTTATAATGGCCGCAAAGAATAATGATATTGTGCAGCAACGAGAGCGAGTTTGCCATAGGCTGGTCGAAAAGCTCTCCATCGGGCGAGGTGAATATCACTTCGTCGTAATCTCGTTGCGCCTTCAAGGAGGTAATAGCCCGGTCTACAGGCTCTATTTGCATTACCATTCCCGCCTCGCCTCCAAAGGGATAATCGTCGACACGACGATGTTTATCGAGTGTATAGTCACGCAAATTATGCACTGCAATTTCTACAAGGCCTTTGTTCTGCGCGCGTTTTAGGATAGAGTTGTTTAGTGGACCATCGAGCAACTCTGGCAAGACTGTCAGTATATCTATGCGCATGGAGCAATAATCTTATTACAGCAACATGCCAGCGGCTACCTCTTGAGCTACCTTTTTACCAACAGACTGTTCTACAAGTGCAAGAGCAAAAGCCATTGCCGACGAAGGACCGTTTGCCGTAGTTATATTACCATCGACCGTACAACGCTCACCAGTAACAGCAGCTCCCAAAAGATTAGCTTCAAAACCGGGATAACAAGTAGCCTTACGACCGGCAAGCAAGCCAAGCTTACCTAACACAGAAGGAGATGCACAGATAGCTGCCGTAGGCTTACCCTCCTCGGCATGAACCTTCAGTAGGTGACACAAAGTATCGCAGGCCGCCAAATTGGTCATGCCGGGCATACCGCCGGGCAATACCAGCCACTCTGCATCGGCATAGCGAGCAACTTCACCTATCATACTATCGGCCACAACAGTTATACCATGTGAACCTGTTACATTTTTATCGTGAGTCACCGATACTGTTTCTACGGGCATACCGGCACGACGCAATATATCTACAACTGCGAGGGCTTCCATTTCCTCGAAACCTTCAGCTAAAAAAACATACGATTTTTTCATACGATTGAATTTATAGAGTTTGTTTTGCAAATATACGAAATGGTAAGCGCTGAGACAAACAAAAAATTAGTTTTCGAAATGTTTTTGTCTCATTACATCTTATATAATACCATTTTAACAACAAGATATTCAAACATGTTTAATTTTCTTTATCCCCCCTTATTAATATGTGATTTTGATGATAAGTTTCGTATGAACCTCTTAAGCATAAAGCCACAAATATTCTTCTATTTCCATCCATATTGTGTATTTAAATGAGTCTATTATTTTACCCAATGTTCGGGTAGAAATATCGGTAAATTGTATACTAACTCTAAAATCAAATTCAAATAATTTTGCAGTAGAAAAAATTTGAGAACAAATAAATTAAATCATGATGAAAACCAAAATAATGTTTGCGCTTGTCGCACTGTTAATTAATGGAACTACAATTATGGCACAGGAAAAAATCAAGCAGACTGCTGGCCGTGACCAGCTTGGGGAATTTGCCCCCCAATTTGCAGAATTGAATGATGACGTACTATTCGGAGAAGTTTGGAGTCGGACAGACAAACTCGGTCTTCGTGACCGCAGTTTGGTAACTATCACTTCACTCATCAGCCAAGGAATCACAGATTCATCACTGACCTACCACCTTCAGACAGCCAAACAAAACGGCATTTCACGTACCGAAATAGCAGAGATTCTCACTCACATTGGTTTCTATGCCGGATGGCCTAAGGCATGGGCTGCTTTCCGATTGGCCAAAGATGTATGGGCAGAAGATACAACAGTAACAGATGCCAAAGCCGCTTTCCAACGGGAGATGATATTCCCTATTGGTGAACCTAATACGGCATACGCCCAATATTTCATTGGCAACAGCTACCTGGCACCTATCTCACGTGAACAAGTATCCATATCAAATGTAACTTTCGAGCCGGGTTGTCGCAACAACTGGCATATACACCATGCTAAAAACGGTGGAGGACAAATGCTCATAGGTGTTGCCGGCCGAGGCTGGTATCAGGAAGAGGGGAAACCTGCCGTTGAAATCCTTCCGGGTACAGTAATCCATATTCCTGCCAATGTAAAACATTGGCACGGAGCTGCAGCAGACAGTTGGTTTGCACATCTGGCTTTTGAGATTCCCGGAGAAGAAACATCCAACGAATGGCTTGAACCGGTATCAAACGAAGAATATAGTAAATTGAAATAAATTTTATAAGAATAAATCATTATGGATACTAATTTGGTTTATGACATGTATGTTCCTACCCGCGTCATGTTTGGGGCAGGAATGTTAAACCAACTAGGCAAACAACCCATGCCTGGGAAAAAAGCTCTGATAGTAATTTCCAACGGTAAATCTACTCGTGCAAACGGATATTTGGCACGCACCGAAGAGCAACTGAAAAAAGCCGGTGTCGAATCGGAAGTTTTTGATGGGGTTTCACCCAACCCTACAGTTGCCAATGTAAATGCTGGAGCAGAAGCCGCACGCACGACAGGATGCGATTTTCTGGTTGCATTAGGAGGAGGAAGTGTCATGGATTGCACAAAAGCCATTGCAGTTATGGCAACAAATGACGGCGATTTGTGGGATTATGTTGCTGTAGGATCCGGGAAAGGACATCCCATTCCTAACACGCCGCTACCAATTATAGCTATCACAACAACGGCCGGCACTGGGTCGGAAACCGATAGTGCCGGAGTCATCACAAAGGAAGACACCTACGAAAAAGCCTTTATCGGAGCTCCCAGCCTATATCCATGTTTGGCAGTTGTCGATTCCGAGCTGATGCTCAGTGTACCTGCCGGATTCACCGCCTATCAAGGTTTTGATGCACTGTTTCACAGTATCGAGGGCTACATTGCCAAAGGGGCTAATCTGATGAGCGACATGTATGCTCTGACCGCCATCGAAAACTTGGCCAAATACCTGCCACGCGCAGTGAAGGATGGTAGCGACTTGGGAGCCCGTACTCATGTAGCCTTTGCCAATACACTTTCTGGAGTTGTCATGTGTCTGACTCTCATTACCAGTGAACATGGTATGGAACATGCTCTTTCGGCTTATCATCCCAACCTTCCACACGGTGCCGGACTGATTATGATTAGTCGTGCATACTTCTCATATTTTGTTCGCAACCATGCATGCGATGAGCGATTCATCCGTATGGCCCGCGTCATGGGTATACCCGACGCCAACAAAGCCGAGGATTTCATTACGGCTCTTACTCACTTACAAGAGGCGTGCGGTGTTGCCGACTTGAAAATGTCTGATTACGGTATTTCTTTTGATGAAGCAGAAAAATTCATGCGCAACGCACGCGAAGTTATGGGCGTGATGTTTACGAGTGACCGTATTCAAATGACCGATACTGACATTGTCGGTATCTATGAAGAATCATGGCGATAAAAAATCCTGTCTGATAAATACAATTTGTTATCAGCCCCCACAACATGGGGGCTGATTCGTTTTAAACCTCGTAAATCTGCAACAGAGGTATATTGTTCGTTTATTTATATACCATTTATATTTTACGGCCTAGTCGACAAAAATCAGGATGAAAACATAGGTTTCATATCACTATTTCATAATTGCCGACGCAGCACCCGACTGTTCGCCAACTTCATTCCCTCGGTTCACTTTCTTTCCATATCCAAACGTATAGGTGATAGACAGATTCAGGCGTTGATGGAAGTTGTTGCCTTCCACAAGCTGAGTCTCGGAATAGAGAGGCGTTGACAAGAGATTGGTAGAACACAGCCAATCGTTTCTGAACAGGTTCATTCCACTGATACGAATGTTCCAATTTGAATGACTCCATCCGGCAAGAACCTGATAAAAATCACGGTCTTCATAGATTACGCCTCGATTGCCCTGCACTGTGAGACTCCTTGTCTGGTATGCAACTTGGAAATAAAAGTTCCCCAGATAATATGTTGCAGAAGCACTGCAATAGAAAGGAGACCTGGAAATATCGAAAAGCCCCGTCATACGATAAAATGAAACGGAAGGAGAGGCTGCCAGTTGCAGATTCCCGTTGAGGAGTCTGTAATTAAACGACAGGCCTATCTGTGTCCGGTTGTACGCACCATCCGTTTCAAACGTACGAAGCAGGGCCTTGCCATCCTGATATAGTTGGTAAACCGGTACGTACAGGTTGTATTCGCCGAAATACTGCATAAATGCCGAAGCAGAGAACGTATTGGTCGGTATCCAGTTGTACGACAGGTTAAAGGTCACTTGCCGGGATAGTCCGATGTCGGGATTTCCTGTATAGTACATCAGTTCGTTCTGCTGAAGGACATTAGGCGTTTTCTCACTGGCCCCGGGATAATTTGCTCCATAATGGAAGAATGTACGGAATGAATGTTTTTGAGAGGGAGAAAAACTGGCAGACACATTCAGCAGCGGATAAACTTCCTCCACTGACTGATCGTTGATTTTATTCTTTTCCCATTGCAAGGCGGCATCGGCTCGGACGTTCCATTTGTCATTCGAGAAATTATAGCCCAGTGCAACGCCTGCATACGTATCTGAAAAATCGTTGTCGTAGGGCGATGTACCGTAATAGCTCACATCATTAGTGGTCGATCCAAACCATGCCCGCATGAAAACGCTTTGCTTGTCGGCTATCTTCTTGAACAGTGTGGCACTTCCCCGAAATTGCCATACATCTTCCTTTGAATTATTCGTTATGCTGGAACTACCCGGCAGTGATGTCTGATAAAGATAGGTATAATTAGTATGTCCATAATTTACTCCGGGAGAGATACTAAGGTGAAAGTCGCGCGGAAGGATAAAATAATAATTGCCCGACCAAACAAGATAATAGCTGGTATATGGCTCGTTTTTGTAATAAGAATAATCGGTATTTTGCTGGGGTACAAACGACAAGGCACCCTTTGTCTCTGATAGAGGAGACTGGTCAAAATTGAAACCTATAGTGTTGGCTATCTGTATATTGTCGGTGTCGTATATGGCTCGGAAAGTGACAGGGTATTGATTGTACTTGAAGTGAGCACTCTCCAGGGTTTCGTTTCGTGTCGTCTGATAGAGTTGCCCCTCTTCATTCTGCAGGCTGTAAAGACCTGTGATAGAAGAACCAAAATGATTTATATCGTGATTGGACGCACCTGCATACAAATCGTAAGTCATCCGTTTGTAGACAAATTTGGAATAGACCGAAGCTCGACTTGAGAGTTTTCCTATGAGAAAATTTTCATTCAATGTGGCCTTGGTATAACCTCCATATTCGTACTCTTGTACAATGAAATTTACTACGTGCTCATTCCCTTGAAAACGAGGGTCGGCCGGGAAGTCAAGGTATTCTACCCGTCGTACATCGGATGTAGATATTCCTTCCATTTCTTCTGCCGAGGCAGGAATATAATTGATGTATATGGCCACGCTCTGTCCGCTCGGCGTTGTAACCGTATTGTCCATCAGGTTAATGTTGATTTGAGGGATGGCGAGCTGCTTCAGAAGGTCTATCGCATTTTGTGCGGAACTCTTCTGGCTGACTGTCGGTGTGAAGGTAGAAGAGATAGCATCGGTACGATGCATCTGAGCTTTCACAACAACTTCATCCATTTCTATGGTAGATAAACTGTCTGAAGTTTCCTCTACAGGAGTCGGTTTGTTATCGTGAGTTTGACTCATACCCTTTAAGGAAAAGGTACATGCAATACATAATATCAAAGACACACGAATCATATATACTTTACAAAAATTACGAATCCTATAATGCATAGTCTGACCGAATCGATTTTTGTCAAAAAAACCTACGCTACCAAGTTGAATACTCGGGTTTGCGTAATTAAATTAAACTTGGTACATTTACAAAAAAAAGAGACATGAATATTAAATTTATAATATCAATATTACTTCCTTTTTTGGCACTGCAAATACAAGCTCAAAATTATAAATATCATACGACATTTTCAAACATTTCTCAAACCGCTCTTCCACCAGATTGGAATATCAATGGAGATAGCCACCAATTTACCATAGATTCATTAAACTTGAATAATGGTAGAGCTTTGAAAATTTGTGGAGTCCGCGATTCTATAGCTCCGTCGATTTTGACGTTAACCACATTACCCGTCAATCGTGAAAACGGCGTTACATTTTCAATGCGAGTAAGAACTCAGTCGGAAAACGATTCGCTGTTAATGGTTGTATCGGCTATGGACACAATGGCCATGCAGTGGATAAGAGGTTCTATCGACCGGAAAGATTATACAGTAAGCATTCCATTGAGTAACAATAGCCAGATAATGGTGCCGCAGCTCATGTTTCCCAGTACAGGGCCATATTGGATTTCCGAAACGACTGTGGAAATGACAAAAAGACATATCCGGCCGAAGATGACCATGAATTTGATGCGGGCTCGGCTATTGACACAATACCCACCGATAAAAACAGCATTGACAAATTGGCCTTGCTCGGTAAAATATGGGGGTTCTTGAAATATTATCACCCCATGGTCTGTGACGGCCAGTATAATTGGGATTATGAGTTGTTCCGATGGTTGCCCGAGGTATTGAAATCCGATTCTAAAACAGAGGTTTGTGAATTTGTATTCAACAAAGTCAGTGCCATGGGGTCGTTGGATAAGTCGGATAATATAAAAAATGATTTTCCTGCATGTGACTCTTTGTACTATTCAATCCCATCATTCCAATGGTTGAGTGAAATAGCTCATATACATAAGCCTTTATACGATTTGTTGGATTCGATAAAGCATGCCGACCGGTCTAAAACCATCTATTACTATAGCAAGGGAGTGAATTCCATGAATTCATTTCCAACAGAGGCTAATTATGGTGAGAACCCGTATCCCGACGCCGGCTTTCGGTTGTTGGCCCTTTATCGATATTGGAATATTATAGAATATTTCTATCCCTATCGTAAAGATATTACAGACAAGAGATGGAACAACGTTTTAGATAAGTTTATACCCCTGTTTGTTCATGCCGAAAATGCGGAAGAGTATCGCTCGACCATTGATTATCTGGGGACTTACTTAAAGGACAATCACACCTCCCGACAGTATTCCGATTCAATACTGCCATCTGAACAGCGAAATTACTATTTACCTGTTTTCTGGGATTTTGTAGAGCAGAAACTTACCGTAACCGACAACTTCGATGGCCAGACTACGCTGGAAAAAGGCGATGTGATTTGCCAGATAAACGGCGTGAATGTAAAAGACCTTGTGAAACAATATACAAGAATAATCAGTGCGTCGAACAAACGGTCACTGTTATATGCCGTTTCTTTGGATCTTATTCAGCAAAAAGATTCCGCTATCGACTTGAATATAAGACGAAATAATAAAACACTGAAGGTATCCATATCGGGCCTGACCTCCGAGAAATATTACCCGCTAAAGGCTAAATCTTTTTCCGATGCACCTTATTATAAATGGTTATCTGACAGTATCGGCTATTTTTCACCAATCGGTCAATACCGTAGCGACAGCCTGTCACTCGTCATGGAGAAGTTTAAAGATGCAAAAGCTATTGTTATCGATATGCGGAACTATCCCTGTGATTTATTGCATCATTTGGCCGATTATCTTCTGCCACGTCGTATCGGTTGTACTCGGACTACTTCTGTGGTGCAAAATTTTCCGGGTGTTATACGGTGGAATGACATTCAATATTTTGGAAAAGACAATCCCGACTATTACAAAGGAACGATTGTCGTACTTATCAATGAAAAGACAGTAAGCATGGGAGAAAGTATTGTGGCCATTCTACGGCACTGCCCCAACGCCATTCTTGTTGGCTCATCTACGGCAGGTTCCGATGGCCCTATCTCCACATTTGTTCTGCCGGGAGCTGTACATGTAAGGTTTACCGGCGAGGGATTTTATTTTGCCAACAAGAAAGGCATACAAAAAATAGGCATTTCGCCTGACATGAATGTCGGTATAACGCAAAAAGGAGTTGCTTTAGATATAGATGAATTACTTCAGAAAGCCCTTGGCATCATAAAATAATGGCCTTATGATACTACTTGATTACACCTTCCTTCTCCTCTCCATGCACAATACAACACTGTCTTGAAAAAAACAAGTTCTTATCAATAGTATCCCGTAAGATGTACGATAAAGATGATATTTATATCGAGAAGTATAAATCTCAGAAATAAAAAGCTTGCGTATTTTAGAATAAGTGATAATTTTGTCGTGAAAACCATACTGACAATAAAATCTTAAAACTATGATTAGTAAATTTACTCATTTAATAAAGGGAACCTATATAGTATTTTGTTTGGTACTATTTATTATGATACCGATTTCAATTCAGGCACAATCGAAAATAAAATCAATAAATACCTTAGAAGATAAGATTTATGGATTGAGTCTTCTATGGTCTGAAGTGAAATATAATTTTGTAAACATCGACCATTTGGATTTTGATTTGGACAGTCTTTACCGAGAAACGATGAAACGCGTAATAAATACAAAGGATGACATTGCGTATTATAAAGAGCTTGACTACTTTTTGAATCGCCTTAATGACGCCCATACCCACCTGTTCGACTATCCAGAATCGGGTTATGAGGAAACGGACTATCCTAATTACGGAACAAAATATATTGGCGGAAAATATTACTTCATTAAATATAAAAAGGATTGTCCCTATTCTGACCCAGACCTACTTGGTGCTGAAATTGTTGAAATTGCCGGATTGCCTACAGATCAGTATGTAGAGAAGTTTGTGCTACCAAGCATCACAGGTTCGACATTGAAATATAAATTGAATCAAGCTGGCCGTTTATTGTTAAATGGCTTGGAAGGCAGTTCTATCTGTGGAAAAGCAATATGCCGAGATGGTAAAATGAAGACTTTCGATATCGTACGCAATGGGGAAGCTATTCGCAAAAACGACGATGTATGGTTGCCCGAAGACGAGTATTCTTTTTATACTAACGAGGCTGTAACTTTAAATTGGAAAGATGATATTGCCTTTTTGAATATCCGCCGTTTCATTCCCGAATCAGTATGCAATGATATAGACAAGGCAATGGCAGAAATCAATGCACGTCAGTGTCGGGGGGTAATCATAGACTTGAGAGGGAATACAGGTGGAATAACTGATGTAGCATGGAGGCTGCAGATGTACCTTACACAAGCTGACACAATACGTTCTTTTGGTGCTCAGACAAGAATAAACTCCGGTTATGGCCGTGCTCAGGGTAATTATAGAAAAGAATATGAAGATTTCTATCTGTACAAGGCTTACAAAAATGAACCTTCTGAGCTGATATCAAAACCAAAAGGAATAAAGGCTTTGAGTTGTCCTGTTGCCATATTAATTGACAATAATAGTTTTTCTGCATGTGAAGACTTCCTTATAAATATTTATGAGATGCCTGACAGGCCTGTTCTGATTGGAGAAGAAACAGCCGGTTCAACTGGAGCTCCACTTGTTATAGAGCTACCTCATGAAGCCATGGCCCGTATATGCACACTGAGACCACTATTCCCATACAGCATGAAACCTTTTGCAGGGAAAGGAATTATTCCTGACATAGAAGTAGTTCCAACTTTAGAGGAGACATTGGATGGTAAAGATATTGTAATGAATAAAGCTTTACAATATATTCAAAATAAGAACTAAATAAAAAGGGAGAACCTGACGGCGCGATGCCGAAAGATTCTCCCTTTTTACTATTCATTTACCAATAATATTTACCTTCTCGAAAACATGTACATAAAATACCCAAACAGAGGATTCGAAAAACAAATAATGTACTCTTACTGAATAAATAGATATATCTAAATCTAGCTCATTCGCCTCTTTTATTGTTACTGTTTCAGAAATCAAATGGAGTTTTAGCCCCCCGTTGAAACATATAACTGAGATATTTCAGTTTCGCTTTATAAACAGATACTCAAATATCTATAGGTTATTGTCAATTCCCCCTTAGGATAGCATCCTTGGTTGATTTGTCAACAGTAATATCACCCCGTTTTGTCTTTTTGCCATAGCTGAAACTGTAGGTCAGTTTCAATGCTACGTTGCATCCATTTGGCTCACTGAATGTCCGGGTATCCTGATTATAACATCCGTAATTCATAGTTATATGTTCTTCGTAATATTTGCTGAAAGGATTTCTTACCAAAACTTCAATATCCCAAGATTTATGCGTCCATCCAACTTGAAGTTCATATACTGGCTTGATTGTTACAAAATAGGGACCTCTGATATTGATTGCCTTGTATGGCGTACGGTAATTAAATTTGAATCGCCAACCTTTCAGTAGATAAGTTGCAGAGAGTTTTGCTCTAAGAATGTTTTTTGACAAATTATAAATATCCCCTCTCACCATATTATATTCTTCGATAGCTGTAGCACTAAATCGTAAAGTATTGTTGAATACACCATAAGTCAGTGTTGCAGTCAACATATTGCCATAGAAAGTACCATCATTGACTGTTGTATTATAAATAATGTTATTGTCTGCATAATATTTGTGGACTATGTTATCAAAATACATAAAACCATTGAAAGAGGCATTGAATGTAAAGTTTCCAAATTGGCCATTGTAAGATATAATATTTCCGAATGCCTTCAATGGCTCGGCATCGAGATTACCCTGTACACTTTCAAAGAAAGATACCGGCACGGTCATAGAGTTTTTATTGGAAGGGTCAAACAATGTGTGTACGAAGTATCCGTTCAGATTCAGTGAATGATTGCTGTTGAAAGCATAATTTCCTCCATAAAAGGCGACCGGATTACAATAATTATAGTGATTTCCATTCAAGACAATATGTGAATTGGCCAAACCTGCAGACACATAATAATAATATTTTTTGCCGGAATGACTGAACTCCAAAAGTCCCTGGCTTACGTCGGTTGACAAATTCTGAGTTCCTGCGGATGAACCGCTATAGACATCATTATATGTCATATGGTCATGAGATAGTGTTGCCGAAAATCTCATATTGTTCTTAAATGATTTGGCATACATAGCGTCAGCTGATATACCATAATTATCTTCATCTACAACAGATGAAATGGTTTGACCGTCTTCGCTATATAAGCTTGAATATCTGTTCTTGCCCAATGAAGCAATACCTCTTATACTCAAACTTTGATTATGAGGAAGAGTAACAGAATAATTTGCATAAAAAGAGGGATACAGATTTCTTCCGGAAGTATTTTTGATTTTTTCTGCCTGACTTTCGATAAAACCGGTATAAGATGTATTTTGTATAACATCGTTACCTGGTTGCTCCTGTCTTTTAAACGAGATATATGAATTGAATTTATATTTATCACCAACTGATGCCACTTTCAGTCTTATCACTTGATTGTTATTTCTATACAACGAACTTTGATTGATGGAATTGCGCGTCAGTTCTTTTCCATCTAGAAATGTGAAACGTTCGGTTCCCTCTGTATAACTGGAGTAACGCGACCAGTCACCAGAAGCTATCAGAGAAAAACTCCATTTGTTTTTTGTGAAATCAGTAAATGCAGTATAGTCTCCATTTTTATAGACAAATCCTTGCTTGGCTGATATATATACATTGCCTCCGAAATCTTTAGGCTTGGTTATGAAGTTTATCAAGCCCGCTTTCCCTGCATACTTGCCGCTTGGCGAACGTATATATTCTATCTTTTGGATGTTTTTTGATAATAAGGTTTTCAGCTCTTCCTGTAATACTTCCATCCCGTCAATACAGACGACGACTTCACCGCCTGTCACAGTTGATATACTTTTGGCATCAGAAGAGACATCAAGTCCAGGAATCTGCATGACACTCAACAAATCAAATCCGTTGATACTATACTTTTTCTCCAACTCCGTTGGTATCAATATAGACTTTTCTGCTTTTTCTATCCTTGTATTGCCTTTAACAACCACTTCATCCAAATTCTCAGCCTTTTCTTGAAGGACAATATCAGCAAGAATTATTGTCTGTTTCAAATTTATGTTTACTGTATAACCTAAACACGAGACCGATAGATTATAATCACCAGATGGCACATCATCAATCTGAAACCTTCCATTATTATCCGAAATACACCCCCTGACGAAAAGGGTATCATTTAGAGAACGCATGGCTACTGCCGCACCAGTTATGATATTATTATAGTTATCCTTGATTCTTCCCTCCACACTATTTTGTGAATAGACATAACAAGGATATATTATTATCGATAAAATAATCAGCGCTTTAAGTAAATGAAATCGCATATACGTCGAATGATATTTAAGCTATTTTTATAGAGATTGGATTGTACTAATTGAATGTCAACGAATTATTTAATATGAGGGAAGTAGATTTTCGTTTACATTAGTAACCACCCGATAACCAATGCTGTCAGAAGAAGTACAATAGCTATAATGTTAATTGTAACTCCCAAGAGTTTACTGTTGGATTTACTCTTTTTCAATGCTCTCACAAGGTTGATTATTGCAATTATGAGCAATACCAACATAACAATATAAAACATAGTCATCACAAAATTGTGTACAGATTGATAACGGAATACAAATATAAAAATTTCATGAAATCTTCAACTGTATGGTAGGACATTATATAACAAACAAACAAATAAATAAAGATTCCTACTGGGATAAGCGACAGGCTGGTAGCAGTTTTTCTGCCTAACCATTCCCCCAAAAGATGACAAAGCACATGTATTGACAAATGTGGAACAATGATTTACATATTGCTGATAACCAGATGGTTTATATTATTCTCTCTAAATTCATCTGTATTCTGGCAAATTTTCTTATATTTGTAAATGCTGACTCACGTAATCTGCAAGAAACTGAGTTGACAAGCAACAATTATCAAGACCTCACAAATTTACGTTCAAAACATATCGCATGAAAAAATTTCTATTTATATTGTGGATGCTTACTCTCCCCTACTTATGGATACAAGCTCAAAATAACGAACCATATCGCACCCGTTCATTCGGGTTTGACTGGCGCACCATACAAGTACAGGTCGAAGACAATCAATTGGCTCCTCCTGTAATCACTTTAGGTGAAGCCAACCGCATTGTCATATCGTTCGACCATCTGGCAGAAAACGTAACTTACTTGCAATACAGTATTATACATTGCGATGCCGACTGGCGCCCATCGCAACTCTCTGAACTGGAATACATGGACGGAATGAATACCAATAATGTCACCGACTATGCATTCTCTACCAATACATTTGCCCACTACGTAAACTATCGTATTACACTGCCAAACGACGATGTACAACTGACCAAATCCGGCAACTATGTGGTATTGGTATATCCCGAATTTGAGCCTGAAAACGTTGTATTGCAGGCTTGTTTCAGCGTAAGTGAGCAATGTGTAAACGTAGGTGCCGGTGTCACCTCACGCACCGATATAGGCTATAATACAGAATATCAGCAAGTAGATGTTACAATATCGCATCCTTACTATCAAATACGCGACCCCTTCAACGATCTGAAGGTACAAGTATCACAAAACAGCCGCTACGATAATGAAGCAACGGTTACCAAGCCTCTGCGTGTTATGAACGATGTGATATACTACGAACACAACCGTGACCTTATATTCCAAGCCGGTAACGAATACCGACGCTTTGAGATGGTATCTATCCGATATGCCGGTATGGGCATTACCGATTTACAGTATTTCGAGCCTTACTACCATGCCTTTCTTGCAGTAGACTATCCTCGCTACGGGTCGAGCTACTTCTACGACCGCACACAATACGGACGGTATGTAATACGCGAAAGCAATGCCTCTGACAGCAACCTGGAAGCTGATTATTTCGTAGTACACTTCACATTAGACGAAGACAAGCTACGCGGAGGTAACGTATATATCGACGGCGCACTCACCGGACATTTGTACGACGAGAACTCTCTCATGCAATATAACGAAGAGACACAACAATACGAACGAGTACTGTTTCTCAAACAAGGCGCATATAATTACATGTATCTTTTCATCCCCGACGGCAGCAATCAGGCAACGACAGCCCCCACCGAAGGGAACTATTATGAAACTGTAAATGAGTATCTTGTGAAAGTATACCACCGTCCGCCAGGCGAGCGATATGATCGCCTCATAGGCACAGCTATCTGCTACTCAGGGAAGTAACAGCTACGGCAATCGTACAGCATCTATGCCGAGAGTATTCTCGGGCGTATATGTCGTACGTATTCGCCACTCTTGCGGATAGAGATTATTGGCACGAGAACCTATATTTTTTACCCATCCTAAAGGGAATCCCCGGTATGTAACGACAACATAGCCCGTCGGTACACCCAAAGGGAGAGTGATAGCTTCGCGTCGCAAATATGATATAGCCTGACTATAATCAGCCTCATAATGAGGAAATGCTGCACTATTGAAAGCCTGCGAAAGAGCCAAGGCATGCGTAGGAATATAATCCTTGCCCTTTACCGTTGCCACAGCTATACCCGCCTGCAACAGATGGAAGTCTCGACGCATACGTAATATGTCTTCGGCATAGGGCCGCGGATATGCTACTATAGTATTCTCCTCAACCTGCCACTCATAATCGTCGGGACACTTCAACCACTGCTTGACGATGGATGGTATTTGAGGCATTTTTCCACTTTTTTTGGCAAGTTTCTCTTTTCTGTTGCGTCTCGATAACGTGTCAGCAACAACATCATCAGGTTTACGCAGCAAGGCCATAAACAGCCCCTCACCCTTTGTACGGTGCGGCATGAAACGATATACAGGCATATCACCCTGTAATGCACTGCTTATCCCCCACTCGGGCTGTATGATTACAGGCAACGGCTCGGCGCCATATTGCTCCACAAGGAAAGCAATCATCGCTTCGTTCTCCTCTATATTATAGGTACAAGTACTATATATAAGCAACCCACCAGGGCGTAATGCATTCCATACATCGCTCAATATATCTCGTTGCCTTGCAGCACATGCCGTCACAGCGGCAGGTGACCACTCAGCAATAGCCTCGGAGTCTTTCCGGAACATACCCTCGCCCGAACAAGGTACGTCTGTAGCTACTACATCGAAGAAATGTGTATATGCTCCCCAATCGGCCGCACTATTATTGGTTACGACCGAAAACGGGGCTCCCCATTTCGTAACATTCTCGGCCAATATTGCAGCACGAGTTCTTACATACTCATTGCCAACGACCAAACTGCCCTGCGGCAGTAACGAGAGCGCATGGGTAGTCTTTCCACCGGGAGCAGCACATAAATCGAGATATCTCACCGGTTGATGTATCCATTGCCTTATCACCTCGCCCAAAAACATAGAAGCGGCCTCTTGCACATAATATACTCCGGCATGAAACAAAGGGTCGAATGTAAAGGCCGGCCGTTGTGGCAAATAAAAGCCTACACCACCCGACCAGGCAACAGAGGGATAAGCCGTAACATCTATAACACTTTTATCAGGATTAAAACGTATGCTTACAGGCGACTCTGTATCAACGACAGCCTGTTCAAAAGCAGCATAATCGTCGCGCAAAAGTCTTTGCATACGGTCTATAAAGAGAGGGGGCAATGCAAGCATATCAATACCAATCTAAGTTATCGTAAGCATGACTTTGCTTATCGTACTTCAAATCCTGCAACAGAGACGACTTAACAGCAATGTGAAAATTGTAAGACTTGTACGGTCCTACAGGTACAAAACTTGCCGACATGGTAAAACAGTGTAAGTCACGTGTAATGTTACAACTCATATAGGCGATTTTTTTGGCTGTAAAGTCGTAACTTGCCGAGAAATTAAACGACCAACCTTTCGTTAGGTTAAGGTTACCCGAAAGGCTGAGGTTTTGTATAAAACGACCATTGTACTCCAATTTCTCTTTATTAAAGTCGCCATAAGCATAGCTTACCGAATAGTTGAGTGTAAGACTCCAAGGTACGTTCCAGCGATAGTATCCGTCACTATCATACTCACCCTCATCGCTATCACTGTTTCCGCCCCGCATACGACGATTTTTTTCCTCGGCAGCAGCTGCACTGTTTTGTAAGGGGTCTTCGGCCATCTCCTCATCGGCCGTTTGCGGTGTCTCTCTATCTTCTTTTTTCTTAAAAGTATCATTATTGAAGGTGTATGAGAACGACGTACCTGCACTTGCCAGACGTGCCCACCCACGCCCTGCCTGAGAACGCAGCACATCAACCCGTACCGGGTTGCCATACTCATTGAGCTGATAACAATACGGGTCCCATGTAGCCTGCAAGTTGAGGTTAAATCCCTTGGTTAGTTTTACTAGCATGTTCGTATTGATATTAGACCACCGCAAGGAGTCGGCTGCCATGTTGTAACTTGTACTCACCGAAAGATTTTCTATCAACGATATTTTTTTCACTCCGGTAGAGTCGGCATCACTCTTCACCTTCATCTCGAGGTTATTGGCAAAAGACAGGCTTATCAAGCCACGCTCACCTTGCGGTGCCGTACCGAAAAGTCCATGCGAGAATGGCGAGTACTTCTGCTCTACAAATTGGCCATTGGCATTGGTATATTGTAACGTTTCATAAAAGCCCCAAAACGGATTACTGAAATCGGGAGCATAAGAAAACGATACCGACGGTGTAAGTACGTGACGTATCTGCTTCACTGCATCGCCCAAGAACTTCATGGGCGTATAGAAACCATACAATTTGGTTTGGAAACTAACAGCTGTATTAAAGTCGTATACATTATAAAAGCCATAGACCGTATCATTGACGATAGCCGAACTTTGAGGGTCCCACTCACGCAAAATCTTGTTGGAATACATACGGTCGTTGAAGTTGACCGAAGCAGTAAGGTTAAGGTACTTGAAGAGTGTAAAAGTTGCCGAGATAGGAATACTATGACTCATGCCGTTTCGCCAATCCTTAATAAGATTTTTCTTCAATATCTCGTTTTGCTTCGCTGTTATAGAGTTCTGCAACCTACCGCTATACGAGAGCTGTATCTTCTCATACCAACGTTCGGGACCGGTTGCATTCTTACGCTTGAAAGGGCGTATCTGACTCATTGAGATAGTAAGGTTGGGCAAAGATACATTAAGGGTAGAGTCTTGTGTCCGTTGAGTAATGTTGGCAGTTGCCGAAATACTAAACGGCGCATTGGGAAACTTATATGTATAGTTGATAGAAGAACTCGAGGTTGAAGACGTAAACTGATTGGGGTCGTAGTAAGAACCTATATCATTGCGCGTATAACCACTGGTGGCAAAATTTACACTGGCCGAAAACGACGAATTGGTGCTGGCCTTGGCGTCTTGTGTATGAGTCCATGCAACACGGAAGTTGTTTTGCTTTGAATAGTCGGGCAAGCCTTTGTCGCCGGTTATGGTCGTTATATAGCTAATATCTACACTACCCGAAAATTTATATCGCTTGACATATGCCGAACGTCCTCGCAATCCCCACGACCCCTTGGTGTATATCTCGCCAGTAAGAGCCAGGTCGACGTAATCGCTAATAGCAAAATAATAGCCACCATCACGAAGGTAAAAACCGCGCGTCATTTCATCGCCGAATGTGGGCATAATGATACCCGATGAATATTTGTCGGTAAAGGGAAAGAACCCAAAGGGAACAGCCAACGGAAGGGGCACATCTTCCAGCACCATATATGCAGGCCCGGTCACGACATTCTTCTTAGGTCGCACTTTGGCTTTTGTCAGTTGCAGGTAGAAGTGTGGATGCTCGTGATTGTCGCACGTAGTGTAACGTCCATTTTCCATAAAGAGAACATTCTCCTCCATCTTTTTGGTGCGACCGCCGGTAAGATATCCTTCACCTTGCTGCGTTATTACGTTTGTAATAAATCCCTTCTTACTCTTAAAGTTGTATCGCATCGTTTCCGACTCATACTCTCCACTGGCATCTTTGTAGATGGGACTGCCTATTATTTCTCCCAAACTATCGGGACGCCCCATGGCGTATACGGTACTACTGTCGAGGCTCATCTGTATTTGGTCGGCATCGAGCTGTATATCTTGATACTTCACGACACTTGTACCATACATGTAAGCCATGTTACCCGCCAAAAATACCATGGAATCTTGTGCCGAAAAATCTACAATATCCTCCAGAAAAGGCTTTTTCTCTTTTCTGAGGCTATCGGAAGCGACTGAGTCAATAGGTACGGCTAACGAATCGGCAGCAACCGTATCGGCTACGGTCGATGTACTAGCTGCAAGTCCCACACTGTCGGTACGATGGCGCCGACGATCTGATGGTAATACGGAGCGAATGGCCGAACGTCTTACAGAATCGGCTGACAAGGTAAGCGAATCAGTAACAGTGTCGGACACCCTCCCCTCACCTTCGTAAGACAATGCAACCGACCTTACCGATAATAGGCTAAATAACAGTATAACAGATAATATGTATATTTTGTTTCTCACTGCCATCGCTCAAGCAACAGTCAATAAGGTGCAAAATTACACATTTTCGGCAAGATAAAGGGGATTAGCACCGTTTTAATATATTTTAGAACCAAAGAGGGCTGCCAATTTGTCAAACCTTCTCACATTATCTTCTCCATAACGTGCCATTGAATGACGCACTGCATCGAAGCTTTTCATTCGGTCGGGTTGCGACTTGGAGAAGAAATTATCGGCGTAACACACCAGCTTCTCCTCAAGTGTCACAGGTTGCATATCGCGTAGCGGCAAGGGCAAATGCTGGTTCAATATTTCGTCGACGGTCAACCCCACTCCAATATGTCGCTCACACACGAGAGCATGCGCAGGTAATCCTTCAGCGTTCAGAATCTCTGCACCTATAATGCCATGACGCATATAGGGCTCATTACCCATGCATAAGATAGAAGGTGCATGAGTACGAAATACCCCTATGTCGTGCAACATGGCAGCTTCATAGAGAAATGTACGGTCTATATCAAGCTCCGGGTGTTGCGCCGCCAACTTCTCGGCAAGCTCGGCAACCTGACTGCTGTGCTTCCATACCAACTCGGTAAGCGGTTCACCCTCGGGATAGTATTTGTTGAAGAGCTTTTTTATATTGCTGTTATCCATATAAAGAGACACGGGCCGCTGTCGTTACAGACAGCGGCCCGTGGTATGAAAAATTGATTATTCTACAATTTCGTTCCAACCAAATGTATCGGGAGCTTCGCCCTTCCGTATGGCGCAAAGCTCATCGTAGAGCTTTTTACACCATGGTCCTACCGTACCATCGGTTGTATAAGTATATGACACGCCGCGTACGGGGTCATCGATACGCGAGATAGGACTGATTACAGCGGCAGTACCACAAGCAGCAGCCTCTTCAAACGTAGAAAGCTCATCTTCAAGAACAGGACGGCACTCTACCTTCAAGCCCATCTTCTCGGCAAGCGCTTGCAAACTACGATTGGTAATAGAGGGCAATATTGACTCACTCTTAGGCGTGATATATGTATTGTCACGTATACCGAAGAAATTGGCGGGGCCACACTCATCGATATATTTTTTCTCTTTGGCATCGAGATATATGGCAGCCGAATAACCGCCCTCATGTGCCAACTCACCCGAAACGAGGCTGGCAGCATAGTTACCACCTACTTTATATTTACCCGTTCCGAGTGGTGCTGCACGGTCGTAACCTCGCATGATAACCATTGGAGTAGGTACCATACCCTCTTTGAAATAAGGGCCTACAGGCATTACAAATACGACAAACGTATATTCCTTGGCGGGCTTCACACCAACTTGGCTCGAAGTACCTATGATGAGCGGACGGATATATAAAGAAGCATCGCATTCGTAAGGAGGCACAAAGCGCTCGTTCTTCTTTACACACAATTTTACGGCTTCCTTGAATAATTCGATAGGCATCTCGGGCATTAATATACCGCGGCAAGAGCTTTGCATACGCTCTGCTCCGGCTTGCAGACGGAAGATACGTATTTTACCGTCTTTGCCTCTGAAAGCTTTCATTCCTTCAAAACACTCTTGCCCGTAATGCAAGCAGGTAGCTGCCATGTGCAGGTCTAATGTTTTCTTATCTGTCACTTCGAGCGAGCCCCACTTTCCATCTTTGTAGTAGCAACGCACGTTATAGTCGGTATCGAGGTATCCGAAACCGAGGCTGTTCCAATCAAGATTTGCGAGTTCCATAAGTCTTCAATTTAGGTTCTACAAAGATATATTTTTTCTATTAGGAATACAAATTATAAGCTAATATTATCTGAAAAAGTACAATAGGCTTTTAAAATCAGCATAACATTCTGATTATCAGAATGGATATTGACGATTAGGATTTTTAGGGAACCATCCTTTTTTTACCCGCTCTTCTTGCTCGAAAAGCTCTTTGATAGTCCAAAACGAGGAGAAAGAGAATACCCCGAGCAAGGCCGACCATACAACCTCGGCAACTACTATCGACAAGGCAACACCTATAATCCCCAATACAAGAAATATCCACCAGCAGCGAGTCCCCCAATAATAATAGGCTTTTATAGTGATAGGATGAAACAAGCCTATGATAAGAAAAGTACACAGCCCTATAAAGAGCCCGATGAGATGGTGCGAAGAAAGGAATGATATCATACTCAATACACAATTAAAATAACACTGCGATAACATACTCTGCCTATCAGGCAGTGCGTTTGCTGCATGGTGTAGCAAAGATAAGACTTATGGTGGAAAGAGCAAATCTTACCCCGTTCGTTTTAACTATTTACATATAACACAACAAGAAATAAATTTGTTTGGCTTAATCCAAAAAACTTTGCTACGTCACTCTTTTTTCAGGCTATATGCATCAAAGTATTGCATTACACCGAAAAAGTTCTTTTCTTTGTATAAAGAACCAAGACAAACGACATATATGAAATTTCTGTTTGTTGTTCAAGGCGAAGGGCGCGGGCATTTCATGCAAGCCATTGAGATGCACTCGATGCTACAAAAGCATGGGCACGAAGTTGTTGCATGCCTCGTAGGGAAAAGTCCACAACGAAAAATACCACAATATCTGTACACACGTCTTGCTGATGTAAAGATATTATCATTTAAGAGTCCTAATTTTGTGGCACATCCCGGGGACAAAAGACCGTCGGTATTTTTCAGCGTAATCTACAACGTGATGAAACTGCCCGAGTTTTCACAAACGGCACGGTTCTTACGTCAAACCATCAACCAATACAAGCCCGATGCTGTCATCAACTTCTACGATGTAATGTTGGGGATTGCCAATATATTCCACCCCATGAGAGTTCCCATCATCTGCATAGGGCATCAATACCTCTTCTTACATAAGAAGTTTGATTTCCCCGACAAGTTGAAAGTCGAACTCGACTCGCTCCTCGTCTTTACCCGCGCCACGAGCATAGGAGCATCTAAGCGACTTGCCCTCTCTTTCTATGCTGCGCCCGACGATACGCAACGTGACATCATAGTTGTGCCGCCACTACTGCGACAATCTGTCCGCAATACACAAAGTACCAAGGGGAATTATATACATGGGTATATGCTCAACAGCGGATTTGCCGACGAGGTACAACAATGGCATAAGCGCCATCCTGACATTGAAATGCATTTTTTCTGGGACAAAACCGATGTGCCCGAGACCTACGAATATGAACCGGGGCTCACCTTCCATTACATCAACGACGAAAAGTTTCTGCAACTGATGGCTGGTTGCGGAGGCTACGCCACTACGGCAGGATTTGAGTCGGTATGCGAAGCCATATACTTGCAAAAGCCCATATTGATGGTGCCCGTACATATAGAACAAGAATGCAACGGATATGACGCCATGAAGGTAGGTGCAGGTATCGTATCTAAAACCTTCGATATGGATAAGCTGCTCAATCTCATGCAAAATTATACGCCCAACCGGGAATTTGTGACCTGGTGTAACCAAGCAGAAGAGCGCATCATGAAAGCCATAGAAGAGACCATACACAACTACCGCAATCGCTGGTATCACCGTTTTTTTGCAAGGCATCTGTTTCGATAATCGGCATCAATCCTTGGCTTTTACCACTAAAATATCTTTGATGTCGGTCGTATAACAGGGCGATAAGTGTTCTTGTTTGGCCATCCACACTCGCCGGTTACCCTCTGCCCCCAAACGCAAAGTTCCCTTTCCGGAACGCAAGTTTACCTCATCGAGCACCTGCATGAGCTTGCGATGCTTCTCGCGATCGACCGTATCGTACAAGCCCAGTTGTACATGGTCTCGAGGTACAATACCACCTAATATAACCCCGGCCTTTCTGTAAGCCTCTCCTGGCCTGTAGACCGAAGCCAAAGCCTTGCGTGCATATTGCGAGAGCTCTATGGTACTATCTGAAGCCACTGGTAAAAGAAGCTCACGAGCTCCCACATAACAAGTTGTAGCTCGCTGCCTCCCCTTGATAAAAACCAATACCGAAGCCGCGGCCGATGCTTGCCGTCTCAATCGGGCAGCAGCTGTCGCCGTAAAATGCGCTACAGCTTCGTAGAGGTCATCAAACGTCATCAAAGCCTGTCCGAAAGTCCGTGAGACGGTAAGAGACTGCTTTCCTTCTGGATGTTCATCGTCGGCATAACAAACTATTCCATTCAATTCGTCATGCGTACGCTCCACTTCGACCGAGTAGCACCGTCGCAATACTTGGGCTTGTCGTCGTGAAAGCTCCCATGCCGTGGCTATACCATCGGCCATCATACGAGGAGCCAAACGCCTTCCTACCCCCCACACATCGGCCACAGAACACTCCATCAAGGCAATAGCTATCTGATCGGGCGACAGAAGTGCACACACACTGTTGTAACGGGGCATTTTTTTGGCACGTCGCGACGCTATCTTAGCCAACGTCTTGGTTGCAGCCACACCTACACTCACCGGGACACCTATACAACGTTGTATTTCATCTACAATGTTTTTTGCATATTCGCTGGCTGTATCCTCTCCTACTACACCATCGAGACGCAAGAAAGCCTCATCAATACTATACACCTCTACATCGGGCGAATAGTACGACAAAAGAGACATGATACGCCGTGAAATATCACCATACAATATATGATTAGACGAATATATAGCCACATTATTTCGTTCAAAAAGCTCTCGCAACTCAAACGCCGGTTGCCCCATGGCTATACCTAATGCCTTGGCCTCATTACTACGAGCTATGACACAACCATCATTACCGCTTAGTACTACAACAGGACGGCCATTGAGCGCCGGATTGAAGATGCGCTCACACGAAACAAAAAAGTTGTTACAATCTACCAGTGCATACATATACGCCCCAAAACATCGGCTATAATCTTCTATCGCCGCATACCTTTGATAACATACGACACGATACCCCACACTTGGAAATTGCTTCCCTCACGGACATGTAATGCCGGATAGGCGGGATTGGCGGGCTCCAACCAAATACCATCACGACGCAATGAGATACGTTTAAGTGTAAATTCACCATCAATAAAACATACTGCCACATCGCCATCGCGAGGACGTAACGACTTGTCTATAAGCAGTAAATCGCCATCGCTTATACCACAATCGCGCATAGAATCGCCCGAGACACGAGCACAAAAAGTCGATGCAGGATGTTGTATCAGCACCCTGTTCAAGTCTATGACATCGTCATTTCTGTCTTGCGCCGGAGAAGGAAACCCCGCCGGAACAGCCTCATCCATAACTGTTACTTGCAAATCCGTTTGAGGCTCTACACGTCGTATATCATCCAATTTTTCCATCCTACAATCTTTCCTCAAGCTGCCGGACGTATTATTTTATTCCGGCAAAACGTCATGCAGCTCGTCTCCACTGCCACAACGACAATAGTATATACACTCCTATCGCGGGAGCAAGTCCGGCAAGACCCTGCCATGCAAGCAGCACAACCGATATACCCAGCAAAACATAACGCAAGGCATTTCCTCGCCAACCGTAACTCGAAAATTTCAGTGAAAACATAGGTATCTCACTTACCATCAAATACGAAAAGAGAATTATTGAAAGCAGCACACATAATACAAGCCATAAAGGCACTATTGCACCCGATGCAAATACATGACAGACACCTATCCACCACAATGCATCGGCCGGAACAGGTAAGCCTATAAACGAATGCGACTGACGAGTGTCTATATTGAACTTGGCCAATCGCAACGCCGAAAATACCGGTATAAGCAGAGCGGCATACGAGAGCCACGCTACATTGGCAGGAAGTGACAGACTAAGCCCATGCATTACCAACAAGGCTGGAGCCAAGCCAAAGCTCACCAAATCGGCAAGAGAGTCAAGCTCTTTTCCCATAGGAGAATATGCGCCCAATAAACGAGCTGAAAATCCGTCGAAGAAATCAAATAATGCCGACAATGCCACACAACACGCTACACCATAATAGAAGCCTTTAAGAGCAAAAATAACTCCTATACAGCCCGATAGCAAGTTAAGGCATGTTATCGCATTGGGAATATGTCGTCTCAAACTCATAATTTTTCTTCCTTCCGAGAAGGCAAATAGGCAACAACCGTCTGATTTCCTACCGTACGCTGGTCTATATCTACCTTTATTTCACTATCGAGAGGAAGATACAAATCTACCCTCGACCCGAATTTGATAAAGCCCATATGCTCGTCAATTGTACATACATCACCGGCATCGGCATAAGTAACGATGCGACGGGCACACGCTCCTGCTACCTGACGCATAAGAATCTCATCGCCTCCACGGGTTTTTATCACAATGTGCGACCGCTCGTTTTCGGTACTTGATTTTGGCAAATTGGCTGCCCAGAACCTGCCATCTTGATGTGATACACTCTTTACACAACCATTTACCGGCGTCCAGTTGGCATGAACGTTAAACAACGACATAAATATCGATACCTGCATACGCCAGTCGTGAAAATATTCACCTTCATATACCTCCTCACGTACAACCACTACACCATCGGCAGGCGCTACAACAACCCTGTCCATATCAACTCCTTGAGTGTTGAAATGTCTTCGTGGCGACCTGAAGAAATTTACCAATATCAGGTACACAACAATCGTGGCCGTTACAACAAATACTGTCAAATAGAAATAAGGCACAAAAAGCACCATCAGCACGTCGACAAGCAAGAAAATTGCTGCCAACATCAATAATGTCTGTTTCCCTTCCTGATGTATTTTGTATTTCATGATGGCTCATTCATATTCGTGCAAAGATAATAGTATTTTATCAATCCGACAAGCTATTCTATTACGTTTGCTATATAATGATACAGAAGCACCGCTCACTCTTTTCATTTACAAATTCTACCATACAATAACTTTTTCTCTACAGCACACCACATAAAATCCATAAGAATCCTACCATCAAAATTCGACACACTGCCCAAAACAGTGCAGCATGCATAGTCTTACCCATACAACTCACACAGAGCCGTAACGCTTTATGCCTGATGAGAAGGCCTTTGCAACGTAGGATAGCTGATACGGGTATGGTACATTGTCATAAGCTTCTCGGTAAATACCTCTTTGATGGTTTCAACATCACGGAAACTAAGGGGTGTCTCTTTAAGCAAACCATCGGCAATTTGAGAATCGATAATACGATTTACAAGCTGCGATATTGAGGTCTCGTTATACTCTTTGAGGCTTCGTGATGCTGCTTCAACAGCATCGGCCATCATAAGTATACCCGTCTCCTTAGTTTGCGGATTGTGGCCTGGATAAGTAAACTTCTCATCGTCGACCGGCTCTCCGGGATGCTGATTGCAATAGGTATTATAAAAATATTTGGCCTTCCCATGACCATGGTGTGTAGCTATAAACTCACGCACCTGAGGTGGTAGACCTGCCTTCTCGGCCATCTTCAGGCCATCAGCCACGTGCGATATAATGATACGGGCACTCTCTTCAAGAGGGAGGTCTTTGTGAGGATTGATATTTCCTCCCTGGTTTTCTGTGAAAAAAGCCGGATTAGAAAGTTTACCGATATCATGATAAAGTGCGCCAGTACGTACCAACTGGGCATTAGCACCCACCTTGATAGCCGCAGCAGCTGCCAAATTGGAAACTTGCATAGCATGCTGGAATGTTCCAGGAGCCTCTTCAGAAAGACGCAATAATAAAGGAGAATTGATATCGGACAGCTCTACCAACGTCACCGAAGAGAGGAATCCAAACGTTCGTTCAAAAATATAAATGAGCAAATAGGTAAACAGCAGCAACACACAGTTTATTGCCAAATACAGCAACATGGTCAGGTCTACCTTCATAATGTCGCCTTCGGTAAATAAAGTATAACCCATATACGCAATACCGTATGCTACAAAAACTATAATAGAGCAACGGAAAAGTTGCGACCGCTTGGAAAGGTCGTTAAGGCTGTCGATAGCTGCCATACCTACAATGAGTTGCAAGAAGAAGAAAAGCAAAGGTGCAGGAGCGGCAAACGAGCAAATAATGACAGTAACAAGGTGTACATACAGCGCGACACGTGAGTCGAAGAACGTCACCATTATGATAGGTATAATGGCAAACGGTATAAGGAATATTGCATTGAAATTGAAGCGTGTCACAGTAAATGCCGCTATCGAAACTGCCACGACAAGCAGCATGATGAATCCTATCACCTTGTTTTGACGGAACAAACGGTGACGGAACAATGCCAAGAAGAGAAAGAGAAACGCAATGGCACAACTAAACACTACTGCCTGCCCTGCAATCGTAAAATATTCGTGCCGGGCATCAGTGGCTGTCTTTTTAGCTAGTACCATTTCGTACGACTTCAAAATGCGATATATCTCGGGGGTCACTATCTCGCCCCGGTCTACTATACGTTCACCGGCCTGTACCATACCTTGCGATAATGATATTTGCTGCAAATATTCATCGCGTACTTTTTGAGTCGTCACACTATCTGGCAAAATATTTTCGACAAGAAAATCATTCAATCCGGTCGACTGTAATATGTGTCGCGAATAAGTATCGGGATAGGCATCTAAAAATCGCTCATATGCAGCCTTGGGAGACAAGAGCTTTTGTGTAGGATAGTTCTTGGCAAGATTGTTCTGTAAGACACGGATACCCGATATCTGCCCTGTCTGCAATGCCGTATAGCATTCGGCCGATACAATACCTGCATCATAAATACTCTTCAACGTATCGCAATATGCCTTGCGATAAGCAGCCCCTATGGGAATGGCCGGATAATGCATCAGTACACTATCGAAACGGGCAACCATCGTTTTTCCAATAGTATCGTCTATGCGATAGATGGGCTTGAAAGTAACCAAAATACTGTCTTGCTCACGGCGTATCAGGTCGTCGTCTTTATAAATAGGAAAGTCAAAAGGCGCCGTTAAGAGGCTATATGACCACGGACGGCCTTCGTGAAACACATAAAGCGAGCGACCTTCGCGAGGGTAAAAATAGGTAAGCAATGCCACACTCACTACAAAAAAAAGCGTAAGTACGACCCAACGGCTCACTTTGATATTGTTTTTTTTCTTGTTGTCCATCTCTTCGTATCTTTTAATTGTTGCGCGGTGTTATTCGTTGACACGCACCGCACTCTGCACTCCATCTATCTTTCGCAATGCCGTACATAGTTTTTCCACAGTGCCCGTATCATGCGCCATGATATTCAACTTGCCTGAGAATACTCCTTGATCGGCCTCGATATCCATAGAACGCATATATATCGACAATTCGTCCGATATAGTGCGTGTAATCTCGTTGAGAATTCCCATACGGTCAATACCACGGATAAGTATCAGAACCGGGAAATTCTTGTCTTTTCCAGCCTGCCACATCGTAGCTACCAGCCTCGACCCGAAGCTCGACTTCAATTTCATAGCCACAGGGCACTCGCGCTTGTGCACCACAACGGTTTTTTCGTCAGGCTCTACATATCCCAACACATCATCTCCGGGTATTGGATGACAGCAATCGGCTATGACATAGTTTTTTACCCCATTCTCCTCACGCAGTATATATGTCTGCTTACGGTCGATACTTGCCTTGGGGTCGTCGGTAACAGGTTGCACCTTTTCGCTCTTCGGCTTTGCAAGTCCAAGGGTAAGATAACGCACAAGTATATTTCCTCCTTTTTTGGTTTTCAGGAACTTGCGTATCGATTCGTCCAAATCAAGCGAGCCAGAACCTATTTTGAAGAAAAGCTCATCGGTATTCTTGAAACCTAAACGGCTCAATATGCGCGTCATTAGGTCATTGTTGTTTTCAATGTTATTTTCGGCAAGGAAGTCGTTAAATATCTTCTCGCCTGCGCCGATAACTTGTCGGCGGTCTTTACGCAAGGCTGCTGCGAGCCGCGATCGTGCCTTAGCCGTAGTCACGAAATTAATCCACTCTTCCTTAGGAGTTTGCGACTTCGACGTAAGGATTTCCACTTGGTCGCCACTTTGCAATTTCTGGCTTAGAGGCACCAGCTTATGATTGACTTTAGCTGCTATACAATGGAAGCCTAAATCGGAGTGCAACGTAAACGCAAGGTCAAGCGCTGTTGCATCTTTAGGCAGCGTAATAAGATCGCCCTTAGGCGTAAAGACAAATATCTCGGTACTGAAAAGATTTAACTTGATGGTATCCAAAAAGTCCATGGCATTGGGCTCCGGATTATTGAGAACGTCCTTGATAGTATTTATCCACACATCGAGTTCCGACTCCTCGTCCGACTCTCCTACCTTATATTTCCAATGAGCTGCAAGGCCGCGTTCAGCTATCTCGTCCATCTTTTCGGTCCTTATCTGCACCTCTATCCAATTACCGTCAGGCCCCATTACCGTAAGGTGTAAGGCACGGTAGCCATTCGCTTTAGGACGGCTCACCCAGTCGCGTGTACGCTCTGGATGCAATTCATACAAATCAGTGATTAGCGAATAGATAGTCCAACACTCGGTTTTTTCCTGGGACTCATCGGGACACTCAAAGACGATGCGTACAGCATACAAGTCATACACCTCTTCAAAGGGTATATGCTTGCTTTGCATTTTGTTCCATATGGAAAAGACCGATTTCACCCGCGCCTTCATCGTATATTTATACCCAAGTGCGTCGAGCTTTTTCTTGATAGGAGCCGCGAACTGAGTATATATCTCGTGCCTATGCTCCTCAGTCTCCATGATTTTACGTTTTATCTCTTCATAGGCTTCGGGATGCTCATACTTGAAGCTCAAATCTTCCAGCTCGGTCTTGATGGCAAAAAGCCCCAAGCGATGTGCCAATGGTGCATAAATATATGCCGTTTCACCGGCTATCTTGTACTGCTTATTGGGCAACATCGAGCCCAAAGTACGCATGTTATGCAAACGGTCGGCTATCTTGATGAGAATAACACGAATATCTTCAGACATTGTAAGCAACAACTTCCTGAAATTCTCGGCCTGCAACGAAGCTTGGTCGCCAAAGATACCTCCCGATATTTTGGTCAATCCCCATACGATAGAAGCTATTTTGTGCCCAAATAAGTTCTCCAAATCCTCGACTGTATAGTCTGTATCTTCCACCACATCGTGCAACAAAGCTGCACATATCGAAGTAGAGCCCAGCCCTATCTCCTGGCTGACAATGCGCGCCACTGCAATGGGATGCATGATATAGGGCTCACCCGAACGACGCCGCACGCCCTCGTGAGCTGCACGGGCAAAAGCAAAGGCGCGCTTGATAATCTCCACCTTTTTGCGATGATTTGAACGCAAATAGCCATTGAGCAAATCTTGAAAGGCCTCGTCGATGAGTTTCTCTTCCTGGGTATGTTTAAGGCTCTGATCTTCCATAGAATGAGATAAAGTTTAACAAGCAAATATACGCAAAAATTCGTTTCGATGTATAACTTCCTTTGTTAATTCTGCACAACATCTACTACTTTCTTCACTTGCACTCTTTTCATTACAAAGGCTGTTACACAATACGGAACGCCATACGACGCCTTCCATAAAGTGCAACAGCCCTGACGGCAAGAGGCCACGCAAGCAACCTCTACACCTACTGGCGTTCTATCGTAAAGCCGGCATTGCGTACAAGATTCATCAATTGCTCCTCCGTAATACCATTGGGAACAACCGTCAGCAGACGGTCGGGACTTTTCAAATCTACACTCCACGAAGCTACACCCTCGGCATGATCGAGAACCGGCTTTACCTTGGCAATACATCCGTTACACATAATATTGGTACGAAATACCCACTCAGATTCTTTTTCTTTATCGGCATGAGCGCCGGTAATTTTACTCACGATATGATTCCATTTCATTTTTACTGACAATTAATATATATTACAAAAATTTATTTTCTCCATCGTAATCTCAAGCTATTTGTAACCACACTGACACTACTCAATGCCATGGCAGCACTTGCAATCATAGGATTGAGAAGAAATCCATTGACCGGATACAAGATACCGGCAGCAATGGGAATGCCTATAATATTATATATAAAAGCCCAAAAGAGGTTTTCACGAATGGTACTTACCGTTTTTCGCGACAGCAACACGGCCTCGGGAACCTTTGTAAGTTCGCCCGACATAATGGTCATAGAAGCGACATCCATAGCAATATCACTACCATGCCCCATGGCTATGCTTACATCGGCTTGTGCCAAAGCTGCCGAATCGTTAATGCCATCGCCCACCATAGCCACTACCTTTCCTTCATGTTGCAATTGTGCTATAAAAGAGGCCTTATCGGCTGGCAACTCTTCTGCTTTGACATGCTCTATACCAGCCTTGGCAGCTACGGCTTGTGCCGTAATGGCATTATCACCTGTAAGCATATATACCTCAAGTCCCATCTTCTTCATTTGCGCCACAGCTTGCCGAGAAGTTGCTTTCAGCGGGTCGGCTATGGCCATGACAGCAAGAGCACGACTACCGGAAGCAAACCATACCACAGTATATGCATCTTGTTGCCAACGACGGGCATCTTGCTGAAGCATTGCACTCTTCTCTATACCATGTTCGTCCAACAAGGTTTCATTTCCTGCCCAATAGGTTTCGTCTCTCACTACGGCCGATATTCCTCTACCCGGTAAAGATTCAAAAGCTGCCACCTCGCAAGGTTGTACGCCATGTAACGAGGCCACAATAGCTTCGGCCAGCGGATGCTCCGAACGAGCCTCCATGGCAGCCAATATAGAGGCATACTCATCAAGGGCTTCTATCCACGATATCTCCACTACCGATGGATGCCCCTCTGTAAGCGTACCTGTCTTATCAACAACCACAGTCGTAAGACGGTACGACGACTCAAGACTGTCGGCATTTTTTATAAGTATTCCCCCCGAAGCTGCGCGCCCCATGCCTACAGCTATGGCAGTAGGTGTCGCTAATCCTAATGCACATGGGCAAGCTATAACCAATACTGTAACAAATGCCAGTAAAGCATGTGAAAAAGCGCCGGCGCCACCTATTACCAGCCACAACACAAAAGAAAGGAGAGCAATACCCATCACAACAGGCACAAATATACCGGCAACTTTATCGACCAACTTCTGAACAGGTGCCTTACTGCCTTGTGCCTCTTGCACAACCTTAATTATCTGCGACAACAAAGTCGCTGCGCCCACCTTTTCGGCAACAAAGACAAGCGAGCCTTTCCCGTTGAGTGTACCGGTATATACTGGTTCGCCGGCCTTTTTCAGCACTGGCATTGGCTCGCCACTGAGCATGCTCTCGTCGACATACGACTCGCCGCTTTCCACCTTACCGTCTACGGCAATGCGTTCTCCTGGACGCGCCACGACTCTATCGCCCACAGCTACCGAGTCAATCGGTGTTTCTTGCATCGAGCCATCTGGCAATAACTTCATAACCGTTCGCGGCTGCAACCCCATCAATTTCACAATGGCCGCATTGGTCTTATCCTTAGCACGTTCTTCGAGCATTTTACCTATCGAAACGAATGCTATAATTCCGGCAGAAGCCTCAAAATAGACATGTGGTTCTATACCACGAGCTATCCAAAACTGAGGGAAGAGCGTATTGAAAAGACTAAATAAATAAGCAACACCTGTACTCACGGCTACCAGGGTATCCATATTAGCACGCCCGTGTTTGAGTTGCGACCAGGCTCCCTTATAAAAACTTGCGCCAAATACCAGTAACACCGGCGTTGCCAGTACCCAAAGCCAATAATGCAAATAGGGAATATCGGGCATCCACATCGATAGCGCCATAAGGGGCACAAAGAATGCCAACGCACCTATCATACGGTTTCGCCACTTACCTGCTTCCTGCTTATGATAATTGGTTATAAACGAAACATCATCTTTGGGTGCGTCTACTACCAAAACGAAACCTGCATCCTCAACAGCCTTAGCCAATGAAGATGGTGAAGTGATGGCTTTATCGTATGTTACATGGGCTTGTGCAGCGGCCAGATTGACAGTTGCATCGCACACACCGGGTTGCTGACGCAATGTCTGTTCTACTGCCGCAGCACACGAGGCACATGCCATATTCAATACCGGGAAGGTAGATGTGACAGCCGAGGCTGACGACTGTACATGGGTTTGTTCGTTCTCTGTCATATCATTTTATTTTATACAACAAAGAAACAGACAAGTCGCCACGCAGACATTACAAAATTGCCGAAAAAATTTACAGAATTACGGATATAAAACTACTTACTCTTTTCAGATAGTGTATCACTTCGACCGGCAGAAGTTTCCATAAACGAGATAGTACGGGACAGGAATTGCGGCAAAGCCATAAACTCCGGAGCATCTTTGGCCGAATGCTTGGCACCAGGTACTATCCACAGCTCTTTGTATATATCATTGGGCAAAGCATCGTATATCTGCTGCGACATCCAGGGAGGCGTACGGGTATCATTCTCTCCCACAATGAGCATTACATCCCTTTGGAAATCAGGAGCCGCCGATAACGGCAAAGCCTTGAGCGGAAAATCGGCCGGCACAATCAGATTTCTATCATATTCGCCCTTATCCTGCTTTATCACCGGTATAGCATCATCGAAAGATGTTATACATCCACGCAATATGCAACCGCGCACATCATTACGCTGTGCCGCTATCATAGAAAGATATGCTCCCGTAGACCATCCGAAGAGGAAAATATTATCGGCATCGACGTATGGACACCGCGCGACCGACTCTATAACAGCATCATAATCGAGGAGCATCTCCGTATAACACAAATAATCGGTATCCATATCAAACGGGTCGCTCGCACCGAAACCGCGCCAATCGAAAGTCACCACATTATACCCATTGGCTGCATAACAAGCAGCAAGTACCACTTGATAATACGACATATTGGCAGCGTCGGCATTGCAAATGATAAGTGTAGGGCGCGGCGTATCATCAAGGGTTGTAAAAGGCAACGGTCGGTCGGATGATTGTACGCTGTCTGAAACCTCCTGTGCAGGATAGAACCATGTTTCTATCTTATATCCATCGACAGTAACTACCTCCAGCGGCTCATATATCAATCCACTATGATAGGGATAGCGTATATATTCACGGTCGGGCTTGATAGCCCCGGCTTCTACTGCCACCCCTAAGCATAAGCAGGGGAAAAGCACTCGCAGCATAAACCGCAGTATCGTTCTTGACATACTATCTTAATTGTTGCAGCGCAGCAATAGCAGCAGCACGGTCAGTCGAACTCATTACATAATTACCGGCCACGAGGACATCGGCTCCGGCTTCTACCAGGCGACGGCCGGTCTCAACATTCACACCGCCATCTACTTCTATCAACGCATGCGCGCCGGTTTCGTCAATAAGTCGACGCAGACGCGCAACCTTTTGTACCGACGTCTCTATAAAGGCCTGCCCACCGTATCCGGGATTGACAGACATAATCAATACCAAGTCGAGATACGGGAGTATCTCTTCTAACATCCCCACTGGCGTGTGCGGATTGAGCGACACTCCGGCCTTCATGCCAGCGTCCTTTATAGCCATAACCGTACGATGAAGATGACGACAAGCCTCATAATGCACCGTCACGAGATGCGAACCACAATCGCGGCAACGGTCAATATACCGGTCGGGGTCGACAATCATCAGATGCACATCGAGCGGTTTCGTGGTATATCGCGATACTGCTTTGATAACCGGAAATCCAATAGAGATATTGGGGACAAACACTCCATCCATTACATCTATATGAATCCAGTCGCAACTCTCTATAGTTTGCAGCTCATGCTCCAAATTGCCAAAATCGGCCGAGAGTATGGAAGGAGATACAATGATACTCATATATATAATTATTATTGACTACTACCAGTGAGAAGCTGCACATCATAGCGACAAAACGCATACGATATGACTCGCAGCCTCGCATCACAAAGGTAAAAAACAATACCGAATTGCCATCGTATTGCATCTATTTTTATGCTGAGTTGTTTTCATATACAATAACATCGCCTCACATTGTTGCCACACAAGGGCTCATACGGTATTTCGTCACTACCCAACCACTGTACAATTCAGAGACGATAGTTCGGGGAGGATGACCTCAAAAAATAGTTACTCAGATATTGTAGGTTTCTTCTTTTTAGTCTATCTTCGCACATCTATGGAAAAAACGACAAACAGTAACAATACACAAAAGCAAGTACTTAAAGCTTCATACATCAGCATAGCAGGAAACGGATTACTCTCTATTGCAAAACTGATTGTAGGTTTCTTAAGCGGAAGTTTTGCAGTAATAAGCGACGGTATCGACTCGGCTTCTGATGTTGCCATATCTATTGTCATGGCAGCAACAGCCAAAATCATGGGTCGCAAACCCAACTCGAAATACGTCTACGGTTATGCGAAAGCTGAGTCTATCGCTACCAAAATACTTTCGATGGTCATCTTTTTTGCCGGAGCACAAATGTTCATTTCGGCTGTAACCAATCTTTTTTCCGACACACAACGCCCTCTACCCGGCATTATAGCTATCTACGTAACAGTAGCCTCTATCATATGCAAACTGTTACTTGCCCGATACCAAACATCAGTAGGTCGTAAAGTAGACTCTTCTATGCTGATAGCCAACGGGATAAACATGCGTAACGATGTAATTATCTCATTGAGTGTTCTTGTGGGATTGTTTTTTACATACGTGTTGCACATGCCTATTTTCGATGCCATCACGGCCTTACTGGTAAGCTGTTTCATTTTGCGTTCTGCTTTCAGTATATTTATGGACTCGAACGTCGAGCTGATGGATGGTGTAAAAGACACGACGGTATATCAAAAGATTTTCAGTGCTATCAATGAGGTTGAAGGTATAAAAAATCCGCACCGTGTACGCTCCCGCAGCATTGGTGGCAAATATATGATTACCCTCGATGCCGAAGCCGATGGAAACATGACACTATGGCAAGCGCATGCTTTGGCCAATGAAGTGGAACAAAGCATCCGCAACAACATTCCTGAAGTCTACGATATAGTAGTACATATAGAACCTTTTGGTACCAATCCAGAAACCGTCTTCGGCATGGACGACAAAAAGAAAGAGTAATGATACCCTCCCCAAGGAACGTTATATGAATATATTTAGACATAGGTCTGGCAAAAAAACGAGTCACAGACTTTGTTCAATAACATTTTAGACTTACTTTTGTCATCGGTAAATCGAACTGAAGCCATGCGAGCCCAACTGTTACTCTTATTTAATCCCGAAAAAGCGTGGAAAGAACTATCGGATAGTCCGGCAAAACAGCAATATCTACTGCCGCTGCTCGTCTATCCGTTGTTGTTGCTGGCTGCAGCTTCTTCTTACATACAATATGAGTATGGCTATATAAGCCTGCCTGAAGCTACCCAGGAAGCAGTCCTTTCACTCATCAAATTCTGGGCTTGCATTGTGACAACCCGAATCGTCATGAATGCCCTGTCGCACAGATACTACAAAATGACATGCAACGCCCAACAAATGCACCTTTTCACAGGTTATACATTTACCATAGCATTGCTTGCCGCCCTTGTGAGCAACCTGCTGCCTTGCCCATTTACATTTATTGAATTTGCACCCATGTACATGATATGGGTCATATATAAAGGTAAAGACTACCTCAACGTGGAAGAAGAAGACACGCTGAATTTCGTCGTTACCACTTCGGCTCTCCTATTGGGATTGCCTTTTGTATGGAACTCTATTCTTCACATGATTGTAGATTAGACAATGAAAGCCAAACACGACTCAAATATAAACATCAAGAACAAGCGCGCTACCTTCGATTATGAGATAACGGAGACCCTGCAAGCTGGCATCGTACTCACAGGTACCGAAATAAAATCGATACGCGAAGGGAAGGCAAGTCTTGCCGATACGTTTTGCTACGTATACAACGGCGAGGTATGGATAAAAAACATGTATATTGCCGAATACTCTTTCGGTTCATACAACAACCACGTTACTCGTCGCGACCGCAAGTTGTTACTCACCGGCAAAGAGATTAGTCACATAACTGCCTCTGCACAGACTCCTGGTTACTCTATCATCCCCATACGCCTGTTTATCAATGAGAAAGGCTATGCCAAGATAGTCATAGCCATCGCCAAAGGTAAGAAACAATACGACAAACGTGAGAGTATCAAGGAACGAGAAGATCGTCGTGCTATTGACCGTGCTCTAAAACGTTGATAAAACAAAGCACAAACCTCAAAATAGTGCTTAACATAGTTTTCAAAAACTTCATATTGTATAAAAAACATTTCTATTATATTTGCTTTTTGAAGGTAAGTGCCACTATCTCGCACAAAAGCGCCCCTAAATCAAACATTTCGACACGCGCTTGCCTTATGACAAACAGATAGATTTGAGTGAGTTGTTTTAATTTTCACTGAAATGAAACCAATGATTGATGAAAAACACTCTGCCGACCTTGCGCCGTTTGCGTCGCATGGTGCTTACGGATATAAAAACAAAATCACAGACGAGATTGTCATTCCCTGTATATATGACTCAGCCGGCGAATTTTGCGAAGGACTGGCAAGAGTAAGGAAAAATAAACTATACGGATTTATCGATATAACCGGCAACCTTGTCATCCCTTGCCGCTATGAAGACGCTCTCCGTTTCGACGGAGGCATGGCAGCTGTAATGGAAGACAAACTGTGGGGATTTATAAACCAGGCCGGTGAAATGATTGTCAAAGCCGAATATGACTATATACGCTCTTTCTCAGAAGGCCTTGCTCCCGTAAAAAAGAACGAGAAATGGGGATATATCAACCGTAACGGCGAAGTGGTTGTGGGGTTTGAATACGATATTGCCGACCGCTTTTGTGAAGGCGTAGCCCGTACCAAACTATGCGGCAAAAGCGGATATATATATCCCGATGGAAAGGTTGCCATTCCCTTTAAATACGACAAAGCAACCGACTTTATCAGTGGCTATGCTGTGGTAGAGTGCAATGGCAAACAAGGCCTGATAAACCGTGCCGGAGAAGAAATATATCCCTGTGAATGTGAATATATTAGTTTGCCATTTCGCGATGGTATCACCACAATCAAGCAAAACGGGAAATATGGCTACATCAACGAAAGCGGTGCTATCATTATTCCTTGCCACTACGATAATGCCTTATATTTTATAAACGGTCGTGCAGAAGTCTCAAAAAACGACGACCGATTCTTTATTGACACTACTGGCAACAGAATACAAGAACCATAATTGCACACAATAAGAGACATAATCTGCCGATTGTGTAGATGGACAGTTCTAGGAGCTCGGCAATATGCATGGGCTTTATACTTTACCAATCTCTTATCGTGTATAGGAAGGAAACAGACATTAGTTCTGCTCACACTTTGCTTATGTGCCTATGCCGGCAACGGGCAAACAACAGGAGTTGCGCATTATATCGAATTTGCCCGTACATATGGCATAGTACGCTATTTTTCGCCCAATCCATACACCCTCAATTGGTCGGAAAGCGATTGGATGAAAGTATGTGCGTTACTTATAAACAGAGCCGAAACGCAACCGTTTGAAACGGTGTTTAAACCACTCGCTCCTACCCTGTTCTTTTCCAATAGTCCTGATTCGATACAAGACAAGACCGTCCATGCTAACAGTCCGGCCAAATATTACTATTACAGCGGGGCTGGCAAATTGAATATTCCTTTTTGGGCCCGTTTATTTACACCTGGTCTTGATAATTATATTCCCTACTACAAAAAACTCTTATCCGTTTCCGATAGTTGCGATGTCGGAATAACACCCACTGCTTATCAATATTACACCTACCCAATAACCAAAGTAAAATATCTGAATATACAACATGCACTGCCCCAAGAGACCTTCGACCGTAAGGCAACTCGTCGTCTGCTCTCTGATGCCAAAAAATATTGGCACAACCATAAAAGTACCGACGAAAATCTATCCTCAAGGCACCGCTACATTTTCGGATTATTATCGGATAAGGCAGTAAGAATAGCCGACGTGACAACACGTTGGAACATCATTCGCCATTTTTATCCTTATTACGAAGAAGAGAATCTCGACTGGAACCGCCAGTTGGAAATTTATTTGTACAAAACGATAGAAATGGAGCACATAAACAATCTCGACTCACTCCACGCTTGGTACAATATGCTCTGCCGTTTTCTTAATCCGATAAAAGACGGACATCTTTTCGTGCAAAACGACATGATGATTTCCAACATACAATCGACCTACTTACCAGAATATTATGCCCCTGCCGAGACAAAATTTGTAAACGACACACTGCTCATACGCCCCCTATCGGCTCATCCACAACCCTGGCGGATACTCCATACCATCGACAGTCTTCCGGCTTCGGAACATTTACAATGTTGCAGAGCTGTTACAAACGCTGCAACAGAAGCACATCGTAATAACCTGGCCGTCCGCAAACTTTTTTCCTCACCTGTATACGGAACCTCTTTTCTCATTCTGAGCAGCGATTGTACCGGTCATATGCATAAAGATACACTCCATGCCACCCTTCCCGATATTTTTGTACCGGAACAAGAAAAAAAGCCTATCAGAATATACAGAAACGGCATACTCTATGTTGACGCATCCTCACAACACTTGAACGAGAAACAATTTCTGTCGGCAATAACACCCGACATAAAAGGCCTCTGTTTCGATTTACGTGGACTTCCGTCTACCCAATTTGAAACCATTCTGGCGCACCTGATAACTTCCGACATAACTGCTCCGGCCACAGAAGTACCTATCAATTGTTTCCCTTTCCAACGTGAGGTATCTTGGCGTATCGGGACAGAAACTCTAAAGGCAAAATATCCGCATATTACCTTACCTGCAACCTTTATATGCGATGCTAATACGGTCAGCTGGGGTGAAACCATTCTCATGATGGTACGCCACTACCAGTTAGGCACAATCATAGGGCAAACCTCTGCCGGAACCACCGGCGACATGACACTTTTAGACCTGCCTTTGTTCCCGTTTTTTATGACCGGAATGCGCATGCATGGTATGGATGGCGAGCAACATCATGCCTTGGGTATCATCCCCGACAAGATTATTCCTGTCTATGCCAGCGACTATATGACAAATTACGACCGAACATTACACGAGGCCTTAAATACGATACAATAACGCCTGAGTATATCACCTGCCACATAATCTTATAAAAGAATAAGCGACTTTCCATGTGGAAAGTCGCTTATTATATGGGAATCTTCTATACAGCAACGCATTAACAGGCCTTAAAGCTCATATCGAGACCTTTTACCGAATGCGTCAAGGCACCCACAGAGATAAAATCTACGCCACACTCGGCATAGCTGCGTATCGTATCAAAAGTAATGCCACCCGACGACTCGGTCTCACAACGATGGTTTACAAGAGCCACAGCTTCACGAGTCTGCTCGGGAGTGAAGTTGTCAAACATGATGCGGTCTACACCGCCCACACGCAATACCTCGCGCAGCTCGTCCATGTTTCGCACCTCTATCTCTATTTTCAGTTCTTTACCTTTCTCTTGCAGATACTTGTGAGCACGGCGAATGGCATTCTCTATACCACCGGCAAAATCTACATGGTTATCCTTGAGCAAAATCATGTCGAAAAGGCCTATGCGATGGTTCATACCACCTCCTATCTTGACAGCCTCTTTCTCCAACATACGCATTCCAGGTGTTGTCTTACGTGTATCCAGCACATGAGCACCAGTGCCCTCTATTGCTTTCACATAACGTCTTGTCATGGTGGCAATACCACTCATGCGCTGCATGATGTTGAGCATTGTACGTTCTACTTGCAACAGCGATTGCACTTTACCTTCTACAATAAAAGCTACATCACCGGGCTTCACCTCGGCTCCATCTTTTATGTAGACAGTCATCTTTAACTCTGGATCGAAATAGTTGATTACACGGCGTGCGACCTCTACGCCAGCCAATACACCAGCCTCTTTGATAAGCAGTTTTTGGCGTCCCATTTCAGTAGCAGGGATGCAACAGAGGGTGGTATGGTCACCATCACCTATATCTTCGGCGAAAGCGAGCCTGATAAGGTCGTCTATAAGTTGTTGAGGAGTTTCCATTTGAATTGTTACTTATGATAATCGAGTACAAAGGTAGGCATTATGGCATGATATAGCAAACGTCAAGGGCGGAAACTATTCATCACTGAGGCAATATAGTCTATATCTTCATCGGTCAAATAGGGTGCAATAGGCATACTTACCACTTCTCGCGCCAACATCTCGGTTACGGGTAACGATAACGCATTGTATTCGCTATACGCCTCTTGTTTATGCGGCGGTATGGGATAATGTATACCCGTAGCAATACCATGTTCTTGCAAATAGCGCATAAACGCCTCTCTGTAAGGCGTACGTATTACATATTGATGCCATACATGAGTACCCTGAGCCGGTATTTCAGGCCGAGTTACAACAGGATTACATATTTTCTTGTCATAGAGCTGTGCCAGCTCGTTTCGCCGTTCATTTTCAGCATCGACATATGGCAATTTCACACGCAAAAAAGCAGCCTGTATCTCATCTATGCGACTATTTATACCTTGATGCTCGTAGACATAACGCCGGCTACCACCGTAATTGGCAAGATTGCGTACCATCTCGGCCACGGCAGCGTCAGAGGTAGTCACAATACCTGCATCGCCCAACGCTCCTAAATTCTTTCCTGGATAGAAACTTGTTCCGGCAGCATCTCCGAAAGCTCCCGTACGACAGGTGTCATCACCCAAACGACGTGCTCCTATAGCTTGTGCATTATCTTCTACAACAATCAGACCGTTTTCACGCGCCGCAGCGACCAATCGGTCATCCCAACAAGTACGGCCGTAAAGATGCACCACCAGTATGGCACGCACCCGAGATGTAACAGCTTGCGCGAGCAGCTCGGTATCGAGGTTATGTGTATGCACCGAAGGCTCTACAAAATGCGGTACAAGACCATTGCAAGTCAATGCCAATACCGAGGCCATAAAAGTATTGGCAGGCACTATCACCTCATCGCCGGGATGCAAGCGCCCCAACTCAATATATGCCCTGAATATAAGGCGTAAAGAGTCTAAGCCATTACCTACTCCTATAGCATAACGGCAACCCAAGAAATGACATATTTCATTCTCCAAAGCTTCGGTCTCAACCCCATGCAAATACCAACCAGAATCTATAACGCGAGCTGCAGCCTCTTTGAGACGCTCGGCATAAGGATGATTGAGTTGTTGCAAGGAAAGCAGAGGATAGTTTTTCATTGTGTGAGACATTGTATGTAATGCAGGAAATCATTGTAATCGCGCAAATAATCGGCTTCGTCGTAGTGTTCCGACGCCAGTACAAGACACACGGCTCCCGATGAAAAGTTATTAAGTTCACGCCAGATGCCGGGACGTATGTGCAGGCCATAATAGGGACGGTTGAGCGTCACCACCCGACGCTCGCGACCATCGTCAAGTACAACATCAAAGCTGCCACTTACAGCAATTATAAACTGTTGCAATTCTTTATGAGCGTGACCGCCCCGCTCTTCTCCACCAGGCACATCGTATAGGTAATAGACACGGCGCACGGCAAAGGGGATGGTAATATCGTTTTCCACCACCGTAAGATTTCCATTCGGCCGCACATGCTTTGGCAAATCGACTACACGACAGTCGGCAACGACATATCGTTGCGGCTTATCATCGCCTGGCTTGCAATTCGTGGCAATACTGTTCATACTCTTCAATATAGTCGGTAGCATCATATAGTGTCGACGACAATACCATTGCTACCGAGTTGGTAGAAAAATTATCTAACTCACGCCACATCATACAGGGTACATATAATCCGTAATAAGAACGGCACAAATGAAATCTACGACGCTCGCATCCGTCGTCGAGAATCACATCGAAACTGCCCGATAGAGCAACGATAAATTCTTGTTGCGTACGGAATGCATGCCCTGTACGATGTGCTCCGCCAGGTACATCGTATACCCAATAAGTACGCGCTATATCGAAGGGAATAGACGCACCGCCTTCTATAATAGAAAGATTGCCCCGCCGGTCATGTACCGTCTGTAACTCTATGATATGTACTTGCTCGAAACTCATACTTCTTATATGGCGAAGATACACATTTTTGAGGAAATGACGAAGAATATATTGCACTATTCGCCCCAGCGACAAAAGTTTTTTCGCAACGCCGCCTTACAAAGGTACAGTACATCTCTACACCAGGCAACATACGATACGCCACATCATACAGCCGGCCTGTCAGCAACAGACATCGGCCTCCATTGCCTCAAACACGCAATCTATAAAACGTACGCGTCGCACTTTCACCCTTAATCTTCAACTTATACGACGAAGAACTTATCACACGCTTCAACTCGCCATCAAAAAGGCCGTTTGACGTCACATAGCGTTCGCCCCTATCATCTTTATATACATCGTAACTTGCCTTTTTCGTGCGGTACAACCCGCAATAACTCACCTCTACATTTGCACTGTTATCAGCATAATATGTTCTATCTTCTTCTACTTCATTATCGAGCGATTTATACTCAGTATATAGGAACCCTACTATTCCTAAAATCACTATTGTAGCTAATATGACTACCGATATAGGGAAGATAATACATGCCACCACGAAAGCTATAACCACAAATAATATCACACCCACATAGAGTTTTTCTTTGCTGGTCATTTCATCAAAGACCTTTTTCACATCATCCCAAAATCCCATAATCTTATAATTTGCACGTTTGCCACTATAAATTAATTAACTCTACTACAAATTTAGAAAAATATTTCACACTTATATACTTTAATGTACCAAAACTAAAAATCATTGCCTTGATACATATACAAAGATATAAACTTTGGTACAATGGCAACAGATAATTTTCTGACAACAAAATCGGTTCTCGGTTTGGCGGAGCGAGTAGTGATGTGTCCCCCCCCGAGACAATAGTCTTTTCTGATAAGATAGTATGGATGGGCAGTTCTTTAACAAACTATAATCAGCATCAATATGCTGATAACATTTCTATATCAAATGTTACTAACTATGAATTGGTGCCAAACCTTGCTCTTGGTCAAAGTGTTGCTTGCCAAATTACGATACAGGGAGAAGTGGAAATTCTACCTTTATTCTTGACCAAACGTTTAACAAATTCAACCAGGACAACCGAAACTATCAAAAATATTGCAAAAGGTGCTACTGTTTTGGATGATGGCAAAATAGCGGGTGTAATATTTACACACACGAAAAGTATTATAAGTGGTACTGGTCTACAAAGAATAGTTATATCATTAAGCTGTCACATTTATATACACGATTGGGGAACTATCTAAGCAATGTTATATGCTATCAAAATCCCACGCAATTTGAGGTCGCGTGGGATTTTTTTGTTCAAGTCATTTGATTCTCATAACTATTTCTCCAGCATATTCCTCTGCAATGTTCTCTACAGTTGCACCCATACTCTCCAATTTTGGGAATTTCCTCATAATTGCACCACGAGCAGTACCGCTCAAATGCGGCAATGCCAAAATGTTCTGCAATCCCATTTTCTTGCACAATATTTCGGCTCGTCTGCCAAGACAAACAATTACAAAAGGCTTGACAATCCCTATCTCCCGTCTCATTATTTCTGCATACATATCCATGTGTGTAGCAGAAAACATATCTGTCGTCTTGTGGTCATAAACAAAGAACTTATTGGCATCGGTCAGATAAATACCATAACCATTGCTTACCAGTCGCTCGACCAGTAATGACATCATTTTACCTCCATTGGCTCTTTGCCTATGCCCTACATCCTGCTGACCAAACGGACTTGAAATAACCGCATCAAAGCATTCTCCATACCATTTGTTGCTCCTTAACGGGTCTTGTGCGACAATCATTATATGCGTATTGTTTTGAATATTGAACCATGTGGGCAAGTCCACACCGATAGCCCCCTTGTGCAAAGCCTTGATGTCGGAACCCAGTTGGGTATTCCCAAGCGGAATGGTTACGGAGGTGGTATCACTATATCCGTTAAATGGCTTCAAGTCCTCTGTAAATACCTTTTGCCATTCAGTATAGGGATAATCATATCCATTGCGCATTTGTTTATAGCGGTTTTCTATCCTATGTAAATATTCCACACCAAGCAGCCATTCGGCAACGAGGTGTGGAACATCATAGGACAGACCGCATTCATTACAGAATTGGTCTTGCATAGTCTTTTACTTTACTCGTTCCCATTTGAAATCCCCGGCACTAGGAGCAAGCCCCGGAGGAACTTGAATACCTAATTGATTTTTCAGTGCTTCACAGATATCTTTAGAAAGAGGAACAGCATTTTGTGATACTACTTGAATTGTTGCTCCTTTTGGAACTTTGCCGCCGCCGCAGGTGTTCCTTGCTGTACACTTAAATAGATAAGTAGCCATAATACTTTTGTTATTAGTTTTGCCTACTCTTTGATAAGGTTTTCGGCTTCCCCTTGTGACTGATTGGGGAACAAAAGAAAGTGCAGAGAGCCATTGCTATTTCTTCAGACAGGCTCTGGTAAAGCCTTTGGACTAAATAAGCAACAGCCTCTGCACCATATAGCATATAGTGAGAGGTGGCACTTATTCCCGTCCAAGAAAAATTTACCAGATTCGTCTGAAAGGAATAAGGTTCAAACACTTCCGTGTTCTATCCAATATTTCGGCACAAAAATATACCTTATTTCTCACCTATGCAAATTGTACAAGGCTGTTGCGATGGCAAAATTACTATTTAGAACGCAAACATCTCTTGATGTATAGTTCCTTTGTAGGTCAATGTGGTTATTGCTTCGGATAAAAATAGCGCAAATCTCCTACCATCTTCAAAGTATCTTGTATTGTATCGGTATGCACATTCAGCACAATACCAATACAGATGCTTTGCCGATACCTTGCGATATATTCCGAATATCATTCGTTTCAAGTGTGACCAGAAATTTTCAATGCCATTGGTCGAGAATCCCGACTTGTTCACATACTGGCCATGAGAGTGATTGACTCTTTCATGCGTATAGCCGTGCTTGTTCAAGCCATTGTATGCACCCCATTCATCAGTTACGACCGTTGAACCTTTCTCCACAATTTCCTTTATCAGTGGGAGCAAGGTTTTCTTTGTGGCGTCCTTTGTTATGAAGGTGTTTACCATTGAACCGGAACGAAATCCGACTACCGGCACTTTGGTTTTAAGGCTTCGTCCTTGTGAGTGTTGGCCTTTCTTGCGTTTCACACTCACATAGGTTTCGTCAATCTGTACTATATCCTTGAACTTTATTATCTTGTTCATGTTTTGTCTTATTCTGTTGAGCATGAACCAAGCGGTTTTCTGTGTGACACCTGTAAGTCTGTGGACAAACACACTGCTTATACCTGTCTTGTTGGTGAGGAATATAAAGATTACCTCAAACCATTTTCTCAAAGGAATATGTGTTCTGTCAAACATTGTCTTGGTTGTTACCGTAAACCTTTCTCGGCAATGCTTACACTTGTACAAACCTTTGAATTCTCCTTTGGTCTTCAACTTGTAATGCTCTGTGGATATGCAACCGCAGTGAGGACATATTGGTGTACCTCTCCACCTTGCTTGTTCAAGATATTCTCTAAAATCGGACTCATCTTTTAAAGATTCTCTCATTTCATCGAATGATTTGTAAACCTTCATTCCGTATTCTTTGTTATTCCAATCGTAAAATAGTAACATTATTTTGTTATATAAATATAATACCTTTATTTAACAGATTAACTATCAATGAGTTATAATTTGACAACATTTTCAAATTATTTTTCATTGGGTACATACTAAAAATGGCTGCCTTGTTCGGGCAGCCATTGGCGTATCTGTTGCGATATTGCTAATTATACAAGAAAACGGCGAAATGTTATCAATTTCAAGAAAAATCTTTCAGAGAATTTGAGTTCATAGGATTATCCAGAATTACGGGAAATTTTGTGGATAAGGAAATATATTAGGGTGAACCCTTCCCGCCACGAGGGGAAACAAGAAGTATCAAAGATTTAATCCTTGGACTTAGGTTTATATTAGGAGCGAAACAGATATAAAAATAGCTACCTGAAGAACAGATAGCTATTTATAAATCAATTAAATTGGACTTTACCAGTTACAGAAAAGGCAATTTGCCCATTTTGATTGTAATCCAATTCTACTTTTATAAGATATTGCTTCCAACACAAAGTTCCTCTTAAAATATAGCTCTGAAAATTATCAATACAAAGCAAGACTATCGGCATTGTAATAGTTTCACCAATTGTCTGTTCAGTAAATTGAATCAAAATTGATTGGCCTTGAGATAAGTCGACTATTGATTGGTAGTTCTTAAGGTCGTTAACCGTCATGCGATTCACATACGAATAAAACTGGTCTTGGGATACACTTCCGCCCCATTTTCCATCTACCAAGTCAAGAATCAATTTCTGGGGGGGGTACTCATGATAACTCGCTCCTCCAGACCTAATACGGATTTTTTGTTTAAGAACGGATCTGATGCCATAATAATGAAATTTAATATCTTTGTATATGTATCATGGCAATGATTTAGTGTTGGTACATTAAAGTATATAAGTGTGAAATATTTTTAGAAAAGCAACCATAACACAAAAAAATCTGTTTCATTCAATAGCCTTATACACGAAACTCTTGCCATCGTGACACATTTCTACCAGATTCCAACGCACAAAACGCGATAAAAGTGCAACAACCTGCCGACGGGGCAACGACAACAGGCGACATATGGCCGATACGGTAAGCGGCTCGGACACCGACAGCAGGTCGAGCAAGTGCCGCTCACGTTCGGTATAGGTAAGAACGGCCGGCATACCATCACCCGCACTCCGCCACACATCCATATGCACAGCAGTAGCCAGAATATTCTCGTCGGCAATGCGCACATAAGCACGCAAACGGTCATTTTCGTCGCGTGCCATCACCGGCTTATCAGCCACCTCGGGTATTTCGGCAAAAAGTACATTTTTACCCTCAGCCCGGTGCACCGACATAGTTACAGCCACTTCCGGGCAACAGTAAAGCCGGGCAGCAGCCTCAACCATATACATCTCTTCATCGCTGCGTACTCCGGCAATGCGCCCATTATCTTTTACTCCTATAAGTAGTCTGCCACCCACAGTATTGGCAAAAGCCGAGAGGGTACGGGCAATCTTCCGAGAATCTGAGATTTCGTATTTGAAATCCTGTCTCACATGCTCTCCTTCCGAGATAAGGGCGCGTATATAATCCGTTTCATCGTGCAGTTTCATGCTGCAAAGATATAGCACCAACGTTTATATTGGATACCCCATAGAAAAAAACGAAATGAAAATGCAAAAAACCACTATTTTGTGGTAACTTTGCACGCTCATTTACAACGTTCATTATATAAAACATTTCACGATATGATAAACCGTGTGATTATCCGCTCCAAAGTAGTGCAGGTAGCATACTCATATTTCATCACAAAAGAAAAAAGCATCGCCGAATCGGAAAAAGAGCTGCAATACAGTCTCGAGAAGAGTTACGAATTGTACCATGCTTTGCTGCAACTCATGGTAGAACTTACCGACTTACAGGCACAACGCATAGAAGCGGCACGCAACAAGTATCTGCCTACCGAAGAAGAGCTCCATCCCAACATGCGTTTTGTTGAAAATCAATTTATCAAAATGCTACGCAATAATGCCGACTTCATAGAGTTCCGCAAAGACAAGCCGTTCTTGTGGGATGCTGTAGCGCCAGACTTCTTACGTCGTATGCTCGACACTATCGTAGCCTCAGACGCATATCGCGAATATATGAACGGACCATTCAACGATGCCAATATCGATTGCGAATTGTGGCGCGTTCTTTTCAAGACAATCATTGCCCCCTCGGACGACTTAACGGATACTCTCGAAGGCATCTCACTTTATTGGAATGAAGACCTCAATACAGAAGCTACATTTGTACTGAAAACCATCAAACAATTTCGCGACACAGGTGAAAAGACAAAGCTCTTACCTATGTACAAAGACGACGAAGACAAGAAGTTTGCGTCGGCCTTGCTACTCGATACCCTGCACAACGAGACCAAATATCGCGAATACATCACCCGCTTTACACGCAATTGGGAGATAGACCGCATAGCTTTCATGGACGTTGTAATCATGATGATAGCCATCAGCGAAATACTTACCATGCCTTCTATTCCTACAGTAGTGACACTAAACGAATACATAGAGCTAGCCAAGATTTATAGCACCGACCAAAGCGGCGTTTTTGTCAACGGCATTCTCGATGCAATAGTTAAGGAGCTAAAAAAGGAACACATTATAAACAAAGATTGAAATATTTGTTATACATTTGAGGGATATTTGCTACGTAGGCATATCATATCCGATTTTATTACAAAAAACGAATATTAATAATTATGACACTTACAACCATTCTTTTACAGACAGGTACCACCGGTTCTAACGGTTGGATGAGTATTATCATGATGGTAGCTTTGGTAGCTATCTTCTACTTCTTCATGATTCGTCCACAACAAAAACGACAAAAAGAGATTGCAAAATTCCGTCAAAACCTTACAACAAACGACAAAGTCGTTACAGCTGGCGGTATCTACGGCAAGATAAAAGAGGTACACGACAACTATTTCATCGTAGAAATAGCCGAAAATACCCGTATACGCATTGCAAAAGAATCGGTGTATCCGTCGGCCGAGGAGACACCCAAACAAGCATAACTTACTCTCTCCGGCACAGCGCCGTTTATGACTTGTTAATATCACAACGGGGGCGCAACAATTGTGCCCCCGTTGTCTCTCTTTCCGGTGAATCTTTAAGAAGGTCAACATTTCAGTGCCAATCAACACACAGGATCACAGTATAGACACAACGAGACAGCACAGATGAAAAAATTATCGCAATATCGTATCGCCACACGCCTGAAAATCATATTCCGTCGTATTATAAATACGTGCCGCTCGCCACGAGGCAAGGAAATATTCACTTACTTCTGTTTTGTAATCCTTGCCTTCTGTTTTTGGTTTATACTTACAATCAGCGACAATCGGGAACGTACCATAAAAATTCCCATTGAGCTCGTCAATGTTCCCAGCGAAGCCGTTCTCCTCAACGATGCGCCACCTTACATAGAAGCACGCATCAACGATCGCGGCTCTATCATTCTTGGATACGACCTCAATAACATACCACCCGTAAAAATTAACTTCAAACAGCACGACAACAAAAAAGATGCCGTAGTCATCTCGTCCAATAGTGTGATAGACTATCTACGCGAACAGCTCAAGTCTACAACTACCATACTCTCCTACTCTCCCGACTCTATCCGCATTGACTATACTCTCGATGCGGGAAGACGTTTTGCCGTAGAACTTAACGGCACATTCACACCCTCACCACACCACGCATTGGGTACTAATATTATCATCAGCCCCGACAGCGTGACTGTATACGGCAAAGAGAGTAAACTGAAACAGATAGATAAAGTCCTTACCGAAGACTTTAAGGCCGAGAACCTCGAAGAGAGTACCGTTATGACTGTAAAACTTCAACATATAGCAGGTACACGCATCATTCCCGACTCCGTATCTATTACAATCCCTATCGAAGAATACACCGCTAAGACATTTTCCATACCTATTACCGTAGCACGTGTACCACGCGGATACTCTGTCATGACGTTTCCCTCTCACATCTCGCTTTCGTGCATTATACCTACCGGCAAATATGCGACCACTACAGCCGACGACTTTTTGGTTGGTACCGACTATTATGAGCTGAAACGCGAAGAGGGTTCGCAAGCGGCCATCGAGGTGATAAACGCTCCAGAATACGCCCGCGGCATCACTCTTGCACAAGACAGCGTAGAATATATCATCAACGAAACAACGCAGCACGCCACTCACGTCCAACGTCATGACACCCTCTCAACCGACACACTGTAACCACTGCCACCCTTTACTCATAGGCATCACGGGCGGAATAGGTAGTGGCAAAAGCGTCATATCACATATTCTGCGTATTGCCGGACTTCCCGTTTACGATACCGACAGTGAAGCAAAGCGCATCATGGACAGCCCCGTTGTCAAGAATCAGATTATTGCCACATGGGGAACAACTCTATATCAAGCCGACGGCAGTTTAGACCGTCGTAAACTTGCCAACATCGTTTTTAACAATCCCGAGCAGCTCACTACACTCAACAACATAGTACATCCGGCCGTACGAAACGATTTTGCCCAATATGCCGCCACATGCCTGTCACCGGCTCTCTTTGTAGAGAGTGCCATTTTGCAAAGTGCCCATATGGACAACGAGCTACAATATGTATGGCTTGTCACAGCCGATACCGAAACTCGTATAGAGCGAGTTATGCAACGTAATTCCTTAAGCCGAACCGAAGTAATAAGCCGTATCAAAGCACAAGCTCCCTATCAACCCGATAATCGCACCCGCATTATTGTCAACGACGGTCGTAAAGCCGTATTGCCACAAGTGAGTTCGCTACTTGCCGAAGCCGGCATTGAGTGGTAAAACATACCGCGATTTTTGCTTGTGCAATTGCTTATCTCGAAACAGAATAGTATCTTTGCAAGCGTTATAATCAAAAAACAAAAACATTTATCATCATGTTAAAGAAAATTCTTGCTATTTCGGGAAAACCCGGACTATATAAGCTTGTGTCGCAAGGCAAAAACATGCTCATTGTAGAGTCACTTCTCACAGGAAAACGCACGCCGGCATATACTCATGAGAAAATTATTTCATTGGGCGATATTGCCATGTTTACCAATACCGACGAGGTTCCTCTCGCCGATGTACTTGAGAACATGAAACAACTTGAAAACGGAGCAGTTGCATCTGTTACTACCAAAGCCGACGATAAAACGCTACGAGAATACCTCGAGAAAGTTCTGCCCGACTTCGACCGCGATCGCGTATATGTTACTGACATCAAAAAGCTCATATCTTGGTATAACCTACTTACCGAAAAAGGCTACACCGACTTCAAAGAGGCCGAAAACACAACACAAAACGAAGCCAAAGAAGAAGAGACTACAACCGACGAGAAAACAGCCGAATAAACTCAATTAGGGAAAGAGTTTCTTACGCATAAGTGACTTAAAATCACAATAAGATATCAAAAGGGGCTGCAGTGAATCTGGAATTTCACTACAGCCCTTGGGTTTATATTTGCACAATAAACTTTTACACAGAATAGTTATCACAACTATATATTTTGCGATAACATCATAAATATAGCGGGGATGCACCATAAAGTACATCCCCGCCTTTATACTAATGTATAGACCAATCTACTTCACAACTTTATAGCTGGTATCGCCTATACGCAATACATACACCCCTGCTACTGGCAGATTGATACATGTAGTCCCCATCTTTATATCATATTGGCCTACACAAGAGCCTTGCATAGTATAAAGCATTGCCTTAAGAGGCATACTGTTGTCGCTTGTCACATATACAGCGCCTGCATATTGACGTACACTTACGCCCTTTATTTCTGACAAGTTACATATACCGCTACTTGTTTGTACCGGTACTTCATTTGAGAACTTCGAATATAACTCACCACTGAATGCTCTTACACGGTAATAATACTTACTTTCGGGCATCAGGCCTTCTACAGTTGTATTGCACTCGGTCAATTGCAAGCCGTCGAAGCCTTCAACTGCTACCCGTGTCGCATCGGCATATTCTATTTCCACATCGTCTATCACTACAGAACCGCCATTATAGCAACTTACCTCTATACCCATAGCATAGTATTCATACGGGAAATCTACCGTTTCATACACCTCTCCAAAATCGGTGACAGGCAAGGTTTCTATCAAAGTCCACCTTTCCAGCTCTTTATCATACCCCATGATACGTAATGTCACCCCTGCTGCCGCTGCAGATATACCTCTATACCAAAATGCGAAGCGTACCACAGGCTTTTCGTTCACAGCCGTACGCAAATATTGTCCATCTTCGTTGAGACGCAACGATGGGAATGCAGCGCCGTAATATCCTGCTACACCATAACAACTACGACTTGTAGTACTCCATCCTGTCGGTAGTCCGGTTATTTTATCTGTGAAATCATAACTTACTCTCTCAACATTGTCAACTTGTTTAGTGTATACATACAGTTCATATACAGAAGTGCCCTCTAAAGCATCCCATGATGCCGTGAAACTATGCGACGTGAGGTCTGAAGCTTCATGTGCTACAGGTGTGAAGTATTCAAATGTAGGTTCGGCAGTCATAAAAGAATATTCGACAGATGCAGGACTGTTACCTGTCTCAAAAGTACTGCGTAATGTATAATAGTAAGTTGTAGCCGGGAGTAAATCGGTCAACTCATAACTATCCACGTCACCTACGTTACGGTTGAGCAATACTGTTACCGGAGTACCATCTACTATACGATGTACATTCAATATGTATCCTGTGGCTTTGTTGACCTTCTTCCAGTGCAATACAGCCGAAATCGGAGTTATATCAGTAGGATCCTCGGCCTCTGGAGCAACATAGTCTATACCTGTATTCTCAAAAAGGAAAGTTATTAATCCATCTGTCTCGGTAATTTCACTGATACGACGGTCCATGCGATTACCATCCCACGATTTTAACGAAGGCGACGTATCGTCATCTATTACAGTTACACGACTGGTTCCGGGGAACGGGTCGCCATCCTGAGTCGACTCTGACTGTATATCGTCGGCCTCTTCAATATCTACGTACTGGTGGTTGGGGTCATTATTTACAGTATTCATATTCCACACAGAAGCATTATAGTCTACATGCCATACCAACATTCCATGTCCGGGAATATATTCATCCCAACCTTTTTGCTGACGGTTCTCAAGCAGGAAATACTCATCGGAATTTCTACCTACACGCATAATATACGCCATATTGCTATCCATGATATGCGGCAATTGCACCACTGTGTCTGTTGGCTGTATGGCAATAGGCTCTATCCAATTAAGCTCATACCGTTCATAGGCCGATAGTGCCGGCGGCGTACGACTGCTATTATTATACGAACCATAATCCATCAACGAATATGCACCGGGAGTAAAAGCCCAGGTATAACTTGTGGCATAAATGTCGGGAAGTCCCAGTACATGCCCATACTCATGACAGAATGTACCTATACCATCGTAAAAGCCTCCGCCTTCTATTTCATTAGAACATGCATAATGCTCGATACGCTTGCCGTCAAGAGTAAGAGACGCACCTGCCGACGACAAATCCCACGAGTGTGGCCATACCGAATTGGCGCTACCACCCGAAGCTTCGCCATAACCGGCATAGAATATATAGACATTATCTACCTTGCCATCGCCATCTGAATCGTATTCAGAAAAATCTATCTCATCGTCAAGCATTTGACAGGCCTCCACTACCATCTGCTCCGGGTGTTGGTCATTTCCATACCAATCGTTACCACCATAATAACTCATTGCGCGAGATAAAGTAACAGGACCAAATACATCGAAATCGGGCAAATACAAACTATCTGAATTCTGTACATAGTAGTCACGAGCACTACCCGTTCCACCATTGTCACTAAATCCTTCTTCATTGAGCATACGGTGGAAATAATCTTGCGGATCGTCGAGTGAGAATGACACATCGCTATACTCTACCAATATAACCAACGACTTGTGTACTCCTATCGTAGGGAACGTAGTAGCTCGTTGGGGAGGAGTCTCACGACGTTGCTTTCTCAATTGCACATCGCGCGCCTTCATGCCTTTCCAAACAGCATTAGCGTCCAACGTTGACAACCAGTTTTTCTCCATTTCACTTCGTGTTTCTACACTCGAAGCTCTCATATCCGATACAACGGCCTTACCATTTTGCTCAATGGCATAATATAGCATGCCATCTTCGCCACGCAGCATCGGATAACCATCTACACTCACATAAAAATGTGCCCTTTCATCGCCCCTTATATATAAAGGTATAATCGACCCATCGGACTGTTCAAACTCTACAACACCGGGCTTCGCCGGAATCGCATTGCTTACAAATGGCAAAGATGCCATACAAAATGCAAATAAAAACACTTTGAAGAACTCTCTACACAATCTTTTCATATATCCATTATTTAAAGTAAAACGCACACAAATATATGTATACATAACCAATTTGCCAAAAGATTAGACAAAATTTATTTTCATAATATGTATAATTTAATCCATAAACTAGGCTTTTTAGACGACTACATCGAACTTTATATTATCTTTTCAACCAAAAATCGTCATATTATAAAAAATTTATCACAAACACTTGTTTTTGAAAAATATTATTTTCATATTTGCATCAGAGAGTAATAGCAAAATTCTCAATGTTTAACTAAATTCAATTCACTATGCTAACGAAAACTACCTTCAGGCAGTATGTAGCAGCGTTTTTAACCGCTGCCATGCTCATTCCGGCAGCATCGTATGCCAATGTAGGAAATTTTGCCGGTCCGGCAAATTTTGCTCAAAAGTCTGCTATGCACAACGGACAAGCGCGAACCGTGAAAAAAGGGCCCAAACTTCCTGCTCCCGCAAAGAAGAGCATTCCGAAATTCAAAGAAATTCCCAATGCCAACAAACTACCGGTTATGAAACGTCCCGGAGCATCGCAAATTTCCGGCACGGCAGTTGGTGAAATTTACGGTCTGCTTATCTTCTCTTCGGACTGGACAACAGATCCGTTCTATGGCATCTACAAATTTGACTTCGCCAACAACTCCTACTCTGAGTATGCATCAGACAACAATCTTTCCGGTGCCGGTACCTATGTAGATGGAAAGGTTTATGTCAATGCATATACCGAATTTTGGGGCATGTTGCTGGACTGCCAGACGTACGTCTATGATTTCGCTTCAAAAGAAATCGTAGATACGTATGTACATGGCACCGAAGATTTGAGTCAGGTCGCAGTCAACATGACAATGGACCCCACCACAGGGACCATCTACTCAATCAATTATAGCGCAGATGCTTCAAGTTTCGAGCTCTGCACATTTGAGGACGGGTCCTACACACCGGTAGGCAATTTGGGCGAATTGAGCCTTTTCGCTATGACCATCGATAAAGAGGGACAACTCTACGTTATCGACAGTGCAGGAGATGTTTACAAAATGGACAAAACCAACGCTCAATTAGGCGACAAGGTTACATCTACTGGCTTCTCACCCCAATATATGCAATCTGCTTGTTGGAGCCCGTTAGACAAGAAAATCATTTGGGCAGCATCTAACGAAACAGAAAGTGAAGTTATCTCAATAGACCCTGTAAGCGGTGAGGTAGAAACCCTTAGCGTATTCAGCAAATCAGAAGAGTTCACATGCCTCTTCTCTACCGACCCATTTGCCGACGAAGCTGCTCCGGGTCGTCCGACAGTAGAAGTAGCTTATGCCCAACCGGGTGCATTGACAGCTGATGTTACTATCACTGTACCGTCTGTAACAGTTGGTGGCAGCCCATTAGAGGATAATGTAGACATGTATTTGTCGATAGACGGTGAGCCTTACGAAACTGTAAACGATTTGCAACCCGGCGCCACAGTATTGCGTAATATAGCCTTGGCAGAAGGCAAGCATACCATAAGCGTATATTGCAGCAACGAAGCCGGCGGAAGCGGTGCAACCGTTTCTGTTACGACATACACCGGCGAAGACGCTCCTATGGCTGTAACGAACATACAAGTGAATATAGATGAGACAGGAAATGCCGTCATCACATGGGATGCTCCGCAAGGCCCCGGTATCAATGGCGGATGGGTAAATCCCGAGAAACTCAACTACACCATCAAACGCAATAATGAAGTAATCGCAGAGGACGTTACAGCAACTACATATACCGACCAACTCGGTACCAACCTCTCATACTATGTATGGACTGTTACTGCATTCAGCGGCGAGAAAGAAGGTTTGAGCGCCGATAGCGAAGGAAAACAATATGGCGACGCCCTCACTATTCCTTATTCTCAGACATTCGACACAGAAAGCAGCATTCTGCTGTACACCATCGTCGATAACAACAAAGATGACAATACATGGGAACTCAGCTCCAATGTACTCCGTTACACTTACAGCTCATCCAACAATGCCGATGACTATGCAATGACTCCTCCCATCGAAATGTCGGGCGATAAAGTATATGAACTGACATTGGTTGCACGATCTTATAGCACAAGTTATCCCGAAAGAGTAGAAGTAACCTTGGGCTCATCTCTCGATCCGGCCGACCACACGACTACTATCATACCTGCAACAGACCTGACAACAGGCAGCATAGAGAATCTCACTGCATACTTCAAAGCTCCTGCCGATGGAAAATACTACGTAGGTATCCACGCAATATCCGATGCAGACATGTTCTATCTCGATGTTGAAAGCATCAGCATCGTTGACGGTCCCTCTTTGGATGCACCTCAGGCTGTAACCGACATCGAAACCATACCGGGCGAAAAAGGTGCCACCACGGTGACAATCAACTTCAAAGCCCCGACTAAATCATTTGGCGAAGCTGACCTTACAGAAAATGTTACTGTACGCGTTGTACGCGGTGACACGCTCGAAATAGCCAATATGACATTGGCTCCCGGTGCAGAAGGATCGGCATTCGACGAAGAAGCTGCCAACGGCAACAACAGCTATGTCATCTACACAAGCAACAGCGCAGGTAATGGCGATTATGCAACCGTAACATGCTTCTGCGGTTATGCTGTTCCGGGTCCTGTTGAAGATTTCTCAGTAGTACCCAGTGCCGACAATATGAGTGCTACCATCACATGGTCAGCTCCTACGGGAGGTGCAGGTGAAGGATATTTCGACCCGGCAGAATTGACGTACACCGTTTATTACGTTGATCAAGAGACTCAAACATATGTAGCTATTGATGAAACCACAGAATTTACATACACTGTCGACCCCGTAGAGGATACTGCTTTGGCAGGCTATACATATGCCGTATCAGCATCTAACCTCGGAGGAGAAAGTAGTCTTGTAGGTCAAACCGTAGTTTTAGGTACTCCCTACACTGCTCCTTTCGAAGAGACTTTGGCAAACGGTACACTTTCTACCAATCCCTGGTATATCAGTTCGAGCGGATTTGTAACAGCAGGTCTTCTTACTGATGGTTCTTCATTCGGTGTTGACGTTGTTTCAGAAGACGGCGGTATGTTCGGAATATTCGACGCATATGGATTTGGTGGCGGTAGTGCCAGCTTACAAGTACCTAAGATGACATTACAAGAACTGGACGCTCCTGTTCTCTACTTCTCACTCTTCCACTACGAAGAAGAAGGTTCGCTCAGTATATCTGTTTCGACAGACGAAGTAAACTACACCCCATTATTTGAGAAAGCGCTCACAGATGCTCCTCAAGGTTGGGTAGAATATGAAGTTGACCTCTCTGCTTACCAAGATGCTCCGTGGATATCTATCAACTTTACAGGTACGGTTTCTTCAACATCGTGCATATTCATCGACTACATCCGCGTAGAGAAATCATGGATCAACAACATCATGGTTAGCAAGTTTGAAGGTCCCAGCAAATTGGCTGCCGGCCAAGAAGGCACATTCAATGTCCAAGTAAGCAACAAGGGTAGCGAAGCCGCCGCATTCACAGTAAACCTCTCTGTTGACGGAGCTTTCGTTGAAGCACAACAACAAACCGAAGCTATTGCCAAGGGCGAGACAGCATCCTTATCGTTCACGTATACTCCCAATGTAGAGCAAATAGGTAAGGCCGTTGAAGTTTCCGTAGAGGCCGTACTCGAAGGAGCTACCGATGAATATCCCGATGACAACGTCAAGAGCCTTACATTGCACGTTTCACAACCCGACCTGCCCGTAATCACAGACTTGACAGGTACTTGCGATGCTTCGTTGCAAAATGTAACCTTGACATGGTCTGAGCCTCTGCTGGTTCCTGAAACCACAGTAGACGACATGGAAAGCTATGAAGGATTTATCCTCGAACAAATTGGTGAGTACGTTCTTATCGACGGTGACGGATTGGGAACCTACGGTTTGAGTGGTGCTACATTCCCCAACGCTTACTCTCCCATGGCATTCATGGTATGGTCGCCCGCAGAAGCAAATATCGAAGCTTTGAACTTCTTGCCTTACTCTGGCAGCAAGTGCTTGATATCGTTCGCTTCGGAACCCGATGGCAGTGGTGCAGGAAACGACGACTGGTTGATCTCGCCTGAGATTGTTGGCGGCACCGAGCTTTCGTTCTACGCAGCAATTGCCGATCCTGATTATCCTGAGTCATTTGAAGTACTCTACTCTACAACAACTCAAGACCGCGACGCATTCACGGTATTGTCAGCCGAAACGAAGACAACTCAAAGCTGGGAGCAATTCACCTATACATTACCCGCGGATGCCAAGTACTTTGCTATCCACTACAATGCAATAGATGCTTTCGCTCTTATGATTGACGACTTGTCTTATGTCAAAGCATCGTCGATTGTAGACATCACGTTCATAGGTTACAACGTATACCTCAACGGTAGCAAGCTCACCGAAACTCCTATCGCAGAGACTACCTACAACTATACGTCAGAAACTCCGGCCAGCGAGCTCTCATTCAATGTAACAGTTGTTTACGACGAAGGTGAGTCGCTCATGTCGAACACCAAGACATTCACCTCTGGTGTTACCGACGTGAAGAGCTTGGGCATGAAGGCTTACGGCGTAGACGGAGCTATCAAGGTTGAAAACGTAAAAGATCACTCGGTAAGCATCTACACAACCGACGGTAAACTCTTACGCAGCCTCAAAGCTACCGACAACAGCATCAACGTTCCTGTAAACCGCGGTGTATATGTTGTAAAAGTTGACAAAGCTTCTACGAAAGTTCAAGTGAAGTAACAGGCAATTCTCTAACCCACCGCATCGCCCATACTAAGCGAAGCGCCGCTCCCCGCCCCCACAGGCGGGGAGTTTTTTTATATTCCACATAGCTAACATAAGCATGACAATAGCTTAACTCTCTTATAAATGAAACAATGGTAAACATCAGATACGTAAGGTTTACGCTTTTTTAGAAACTCAGGCACATCACAAGACACCTTTTTTTCGTATTTTTGCCATTCTAAACAAGACAACATGTTATACTGCGTAGGCGCACATACAATACAATCGTACCAGATAGACCTGCCAACCTCTAAGAGCATTGCCAACCGCATATTTTTGTTACATGCCCTCTCGGGAACAACGCCGACGAACGGTGAAGCTACGTGTGACGATATATTGGCAATGCAACAAGCCATAAATAACCCCGCCTATATTATAGACATAGGCGATGCGGGTACGGTTATGCGTTTTCTCACGGCCTACTACGCTTCCATACAGGGAGCAGAGCATATTCTCACCGGTTCGTTGCGCATGCAACAACGTCCTATAGGAGCATTGGTCGAGGCCCTGCGCTCATTAGGTGCAAACATAGATTACACAGGTAAAGAGGGGTATCCACCACTATCCATACATGGCACACAGCTACAAGGCGGTGCAATAACTATTGCCGGCAATACAAGTTCACAATATATATCGGCATTACTACTCGTAGCGCCACACATGTGCAACGGTCTGCAACTCACTATTACAAAACCTATTGTATCTCGTCCATACATAGCGATGACCATAGAACTAATGCGACTCTTTGGGGCAAAAGTCACATGTAATGAAAACCATATTGATGTTGCCCCGGGACAATATACGCCAACGACTATAGAGATAGAAAGCGACTGGTCGGCAGCATCATATTGGTACGAAATAGTGGCCATAAGCCATACTGCAATGACTCTGACATCCCTGCAAATGGACAGCCTGCAAGGAGATGCCCGCGTGGCACAATACTTCGCTCAACTGGGTGTAAAAACCGACTACAACGGCAAAATGCTCTCTCTTTCATCTATTCCAATCGCGACTGAGAAATTTATTGCTCATCTTGCCGACACACCCGACATAGCGCCCACTCTTGCCATGACCTGTGCCCTACAGAATATACCCTTTCACCTCACCGGACTGGACAACTTACCACTCAAAGAGTGTGACCGTATTGCCGTGCTGATAAGTGAAGCACAAAAGCTGGGATTTTCGTTCACATCTTCTCAACCTGGCTCCATTGCCTGGGATGGCAAACGCACTTCTTTAGCAGGAAAAGACGTCTGCATAGACCCACATGGCGACCATCGCATGGCCATGGCTTTTGCTCCGGCAGCCCTTGTCATGGGTCATATTCTGATAGAGAATCCACAAGTAGTCAACAAATCATATCCACACTTCTGGGACAACCTCTGCCAGGCCGGATTTACCATCGAAACAAAAGGGAAGGAGGCTTCGCTGTGATACTGTTACTTATTATAGGTGCAACCCTACTACTCACGGGTATCGTCTTATATTCTATATATCGCACACGCGACAAGAACAATGAGACACAAGCACAATCGGCTAATGCCGACCGTAGAAGTGGGGAATGCTGCGGACAACATGCCGTGTGCGAACGTGACAGCCTGCTTGCCGCCGCGAGCAGCAAAATAGTATATTATGACGACGAAGAGTTAGACAAATGGCGCGGCACGCCATCAAATGATTACGACGAAACACAAACAGAAGTATTCAGAGACATTTTCTATACCATGCAAAGTGCCGACGTTCCCGGATGGATACGAAGCCTGCAGCTGCGAGGTATAGAACTACCCGACGAAATAAAAGATGAGGTGTTACTGGTAGCAAGCGAGTTACGCAATACACCCGATAAAAAACGAAAATAGACCATGGACATTCTACAATACGCATTTTTTCAAAATGCCCTTTTCGGCATATTACTTATATCGATTACTGGTGCCATTATAGGTACTTATATTGTGACACGTCGCATGGTATTCATTACCGGCGGTATCACTCACGCCTCGTTTGGCGGATTGGGAATTGGATATTATTTAGGTATCAACCCCACACTCTCAGCCTTAGTTTTTGCCATTCTATCGGCGTTTGGTGTAGAATGGCTATCGCGAGGCAAACAAGTACGTGAAGATTCGGCAATAGCCGTTTTTTGGGCTCTGGGTATGGCCATAGGTATCATATTCATCTTCCTTACACCAGGCTACTCTCCGGGATTGTCAGAGTTCCTTTTTGGCAATATCCTCACCATCACACGCACCGACATCATTATCTTTGCGTGCTACGCCGCTGTATTAATACTGTTTGTATTGCTTTTCTATCGCGCCATTCTCTATGCCGCATTCGACGGCGACTTTGCCCGTACACAAGGCATACATGTCACAGCTATCAATGCCTGTCTGACATTCTTTATAGCCGTCGGTGTCGTACTCTCCATACGACTCATAGGCATCATGTTACTCATCTCTATTCTTTCGTTACCACAAATGATAGCCGAATTATTCTGTTCCCGCTACAAACAAATGATGTTTTTATCCATACTCATCAGCTTCATCTGTGGCGTGACAGGATTAGCCGTCTCATCCATCATCAACGTTCCCACAGGAGCAAGCATCGTGTGTACGCTTGTAGTAGTATATGCCATTACTAAAATGTGCAACCACATAGCGACGACCACACAACGCAAAAGGCAGCTTCGCCAAGAGTCGGAACAATAAACGCACTCACCTACCGTTTTATATAAGAATGGAATTGCGCAAAATATACCGCTTAGCCCCCCTGCTTGTCATTACGGCCGGATTGCTGGCAAGTTGCTCCAACAACAAGAATACAGGTTGGAGTCGCTTTTACCATTCGTTCACCACCCGATATAATGTATATTTCAACGGTATAGAGAACTACAAAGAGCAACTCAAGGTGCAACAGGAGAAGTATGAAGACGACTTTACCGACATTTTATACCTCAACCCTGCTGAAGCATACAACAATCCTAAAGATCCACAACCACAAGGTTCTTTCGACCGGACAATAGAGAAGTGCCAAAAGGCTATACAAAACCACAGCATCAAAAGCAAGCCCAAACGCAATCAAAACAAGCGTAACAATGCCGAATACAAAGCGTTCTTGCGCCGCGAAGAGTATAATCCGTTTATACACAATGCATGGATGCTCATGGGTAAAGCGCAATACCAGAAAGGCGATTTCCTAAGTGCTGCCGCAACATTTATGTACGTATCGCAACACTTCACGTGGCTACCCAAAGTAGCTGCCGAAGCAAGGCTCTGGCAAGCTCGCAGCTATATCGCTCTCGATTGGATATATGAAGCCGAGGATGTTTTATATAAAGCCAACAACGACAGCCTACCGCCCTCGCTACAAGGCGAATTTGCATCGGTCAATGCCGACTACCTTATCCACAACAAAAAATACCGTGAAGCCATACCATTTCTCGAAACAGCCATCAAGAGCGAACGCAACAAACAACAGCGTGCACGCATGACCTTCTTGTTAGGACAACTATACACTCTCGATAAAAAACCACAAGAGGCATATACCGCATTCAAGAAAGTTATTTCTATGAATCCGCCATATCGCACACAATTTAATGCCCGCATAAAAATGAGCGAGGTATTCACCGGCAGCGATATAGAAAAAGAAGTAGCCTCTCTCAAGAAAATGACTCGTCGTGATGTAAACAAAGACTATCACGACCAAATCTACTACGCCATAGGTAACCTATATCTCTCGCGCAAAGATACGGCACAAGCCATCGATAACTACAACATGGCCGTAGCCAAAAGCACTCGCAACGGCATAGAAAAAGCTGTATGCCAAATCACACTGGGCAACTTGCTTTATGGCCGACGAGAATATGTCGACGCACAACCATGCTACTCAGAAGCGCTGCCACTACTTAGTGAAGACTATCCCGACTATAAACTGTTGTCGAAACGCTCAGAAGTTCTCGACAAGCTTGTGGTATATGCCCAAAACGTAGAGCTGCAAGATAGCTTGCAAACACTCGCTGCCATGAGCGAAGAGGAACGTAACGCCAGCATTCAAAAAATTATAGACGCCCTCATAGAACAGGAAAAGAAAGAGGAAGAAGAACGTCGCCGTGAAGAGTATCTGGCTCAAAACGAAGGCATAAGCAATCTCTTAGGAGGAAGTGCCAACCAGCCCACCACCAACGTACTCAATACCGACGGGTCGTGGTATTTCTACAATCAGACCCTCATCAATGCCGGTAAATCAGAGTTCCAAAAGAAGTGGGGCTCACGTAAGCTCGAAGATGATTGGCGGCGACGCAATAAATCGGGCTTCTCGGCAGCCGACTTTGCCGAAAACAATGGTGTAAACTACGACGAAGAAGAGAATGACTCGACATACACTGATACTGAACTGCCCGAGGACAGCGCAAAGCTCGCGGCCGAAAACGACCCACACCAAATAGAGTTCTATCTCAAACAGATACCACTCACGCCCGAAGAACTTGCGGTATCGAACGAAATCATAGCTGAAGGATTGTATAACATGGGTATTATACTGAAAAACGACCTTGAAGACTATGAAGCTGCATCAGAAACTTTCGATGAGCTGGAACGTCGCTATCCCGACAATCCATACCGTCTCGACACCTATTACAATCGCTACCTCATGCACATGCGCAAGAACGAAACGTCACAGGCCGAAACATACCGTTCAAAGATACGCACAACGTTCCCCGAAAGCGAGTATGCACAAGCTATGAAAGACCCGCATTATTTAGACAAGCTGCGCAGTATGGGTGCCATACAAGACTCTATATACCAACAAACCTACGCCGCATATCTCGAAAACCGTAACAGCATAGTTCACGCCAACTACCGGTATATGCAAGAACATTACCCCCTATCTGATATCATGCACAAATTCATGTTTGTCAATGCCATGGCATATATCGGTGACAAAGATTATGACAACTTTAAGGAGTCTGTACAAGAGTTGCTCTCGAAGTATCCACAAGCCGATGTAAGCGATTATGCAGGCAATATTCTCAAAGGCATTGCCCGTGGACGCACTGTAGCCGGCGGTAACGTGAGGGGCATGATATGGAAAACTCGTTTAGGTAACGATTCGACAGCCCTTGCGGCCGATTCGACAGCCACCTTTACAATGAATCCCAATGAGCCGCACTACTTCTTGCTGGTATACGCTACCGACAGTGTTTCGAGCAATCAACTGCTGTTTAACGTAGCCAAATTTAACTTCTCGAATTTCCTCGTCAAAGATTTCGACCTCGAAATAATGACATTTAACGAAATATCCATCCTCCTTGTCAAAGGATTTAATAACTTTGACGAACTAGTACACTACCGTAAAGTGATGGCCGACGACCCAGAGTTTGCCATACCCGATGGCGTAAGACCCGTCATGATAAGTACACGCAATTTCGACTTGCTCCTCCAAGGTCGCACTTTTGAAGAGTACTTCAACTTTTTTGACAACTACTACAACCCAGAAAATGATGAAGAACCCTACTATCCTGTGGGCCGATGACGAGATAGACCTATTAAAGCCTCACATCATGTTCCTCACACAGAAAGGCTACGAGCTGACTACGGTGTCGAACGGTGTAGATGCCCTTGATGCTTGCGAAAAAAACGATTTTGACCTCATCATCCTCGACGAAAACATGCCCGGTTTGAGCGGGCTCGAAACACTTGTACGCATCAAAGAAACCCGGCCCGATATTCCTGTTATCATGATTACCAAAAGCGAAGAGGAAAACATCATGAACCAAGCCATAGGAAATAAAATCGCCGACTACCTCATCAAGCCCGTCAACCCTAACCAGATATTTCTTTCTATTAAAAAGAACCTGCACAGCCGCGAAATTATCTCCGACGAGACCACCAGCAACTATCAGCAAGAGTTCAACCATATAGGCAGCCTCATCTCACAATCTGATTCGTGTGAAGAGTGGATGGAGGTGTATCGGAAACTTGTACATTGGGAACTGGAGCTTTCACATGCCGAGACCAACATGGAAGACCTGTTGAAGATGCAGAAGATAGAAGCTAATGCTGCCTTTGCCAAGTTTGTAAAGAAAAACTATGAGCGATGGATTACTACCGACGACCATCCGTTAATGAGCCATGAAATATTCAAGAAGAAAGTTTTTCCGCTCCTCGACAACGGAGAAAAAATCTTCTTTATTCTGATAGATAACTTCAGGCTCGACCAGTGGCGAGTTATCCTTCCTATCGTAAGCAATTATTTCACATTCGAGGAAGAGCTCTACTTCAGTATCTTGCCTACAGCTACGCAATATGCCCGTAACGCTATCTTCTCGGGTTTGATGCCCAATAAAATAGCCGAGATGTTCCCCGACTTGTGGGTCGACGAAGAGGAGGAAGAGGGCAAAAACCTCAACGAAGCCCCGCTTATAAAAACGCAAATAGAGCGATTCCGTAAGGCCTACACCTTCTCTTATACAAAGATTAACGAAAACTCTTTCGGAGAGAAAGTGTTGCAGAACTTCGGCACTTTTGCCAATAAGTCGCTCAACGTGTGTGTTCTCAACTTTATAGACATGCTCTCTCATGCCCGCACCGAGTCAAAGATGATACGCGAACTGGCGTCGAGCGAAGCAGCATATCGCTCTCTTACCGAGTCGTGGTTCAGGCACTCGTCGGCTCTCGACCTGTTCAAGAAAATCGCCGAGAGCGGCTATAAGGTTATCCTTACCACCGACCACGGTACCATACACGTAGATAATCCCATCAAAGTGATAGGTGATAAGAATACCAATACCAACCTGCGTTATAAGGTAGGTAAATCGCTCAGCTACAACCCCAAGCAAGTATACGAAATAAAAGCGCCTGCTCGTTTTGGACTACCTTCGCCTAATCTCAGCTCTACATACATTTTTGCCACCAACCGCGATTTCTTTGCCTACCCCAATAATTACAACTATTACGTAGGCTATTACAAGAATACATTCCAGCATGGTGGTATCTCTATGGAAGAGATGATGATACCGCTCGTAACGCTTTCTCCCAAATAAAACATCACAACATGACAGTAACAATACATATTGACAACCTCGACGGGCTGCGCAATGCCGCCCGCTCATTTATAGACCACATGGGCAATCACACCGTATATGCCTTTTATGGCAATATGGGTGCAGGAAAAACTACTTTTATTAAAGCTATCTGCGAAGAACTGGGCGTAACTGATGTGATAAACAGCCCCACGTTTGCCATCGTCAACGAATACCGCGCCGGCAACGGACACACCATATTTCACTTCGACTGCTACCGTATAGCACAACTCAAAGAGGCTCTCGACATGGGTTGTGAAGATTACTTTGAAAGTGGCGAACTCTGCTTCATAGAATGGCCTGAAAACATAGAACAACTCTTACCCGACGATTGCGTACCGGTGCACATAACAGTCAATGACGATGAGTCTCGCACTGTCACAATAGGATAAGATAGGCATTAACCTCGTTTCTGGTAACTCATAATTGCCCACACGCTGAAAACGACTGCAAAACCTGTCAAAAACAGGAATTGCTTATACAACTCGGCAAAACCACTCCCTTTGAGATATACGTCGCGCAATATCTCTATCAAATACCGGGGTGGCAACAAGGTTGCTACGACCTGTGCCCATTCGGGCATAGAAGCCACTGGTGTAAAGAGCCCACTCATCAAAATAAACAGCACAGCAAAAAAGAACATAATGAACATAGACTGTTGCATCGTAGATGAGTAGTTGGAGACGATAAGTCCTATACCCGACATGACGACAGTAAAAAGCAGTGCGGCGGCATATATCGTAAGCAAACTACCGGCAGGCGCAAGCCCGTATATCCAATACGCCAGTAACAATGCCAATGAGAATATCACTATTCCCATTATCCAATAAGGGATAAGCTTGGCAAGAATAAACTCCCACTTGCGTATAGGCGAAACGTTGATTTGTTCTATGGTGCCTATCTCTTTCTCACTCACAATATTGAGAGCCGGCAAAAAACCTCCTATCGTTATCACAAGTATAATCATCAAAGCCGGTATCATAAAGAATCGATAATTGAGCGTAGGATTATACAAATAGAGAACCGACATCTTTCCCGGTACACTCAACTCATTGCCATCATCAGATTGCAACTCACTCATAAAATCATCAATTATAGACGTCAGATAGTTACTGCCTATACTACCCTTTGTACCATCTACTGCATTAGCTGAAATCTGTAGCGACACATTCCCTCCCGACTCTATATCGCGTTCCATACCGTAAGGTATCTCTATCACTATGTCAGCACGTCCGGAAGAAATATCCTGCTCGCCCGCCCGGTAACCGGCCACAAGCGGTTGCATGTCGAAATAGCCCGATGCCGCTATCTTGTCTATCAATCGACGTGAAAGCTGGGTACGGTCATTATCTACCACGGTTACCTCTACATGGTTTACCTCCATGGTTGCCACCCACGGCATAATAAGCATGACTAGTATGGGAAACATAATCACCAACTTGGGCAGTAACGCATTGCGTATAAACTGCTTGAACTCCTTCTCCAATAAAAATCCCAATCGTGCCATACTATCCAAGCCTGTTTTTGAAATTCTTCAACGACAATGTCATCAATGCAATAGTCATTCCCGTCAGTATCGAAGCCTCTACATATACCTGACCTAACGACTGTCCCTCTATCATCATTTTACGCGCCGCCATAATATACCATTTGGCTGGTATCACATCTGAGATATACTGCAACAACAACGGCATACTTTCTATAGGGAATATCATGCCCGACAACAACATTACAGGCAACATCAGCCCTATGACAGAGCCCAACATTGCCACAGCCTGTGTATTTACCACAGTCGATATAAATAATCCTAATGCCAGCGAAAGTATTATATATACCAACGACAGAATGCAAAGGCCTACAATACCACCACTCATGGGAACGTCTAACAGGAAATAGGCAAGAAAGAGTATCGTCAACAAATTGAAACAAGATATTACCAAATAGGGTACCATCTTAGATAAGATAATGTATATAGGCCGTACTGGAGAGACCAAAAGCACTTCCATCGTGCCTTGTTCCTTCTCCCTGACTATAGATATAGAGGTCATCAATGCCGATATGAGAATAAACACCAGCCCCATGATACCCGGTACAAAATTATAGGAGCTACGCATCTGCGGATTATATAACATACGTAAGTGTGTCGTTACAGATGCTTGCTCCGCAGACACAGGAAAAACATCAGACATAGCCTGGCGTATCACCGAAGAGGCATAAAAGACCTCATTCGACGCCATATTAGGATTAGAAGCATCGACAATCAGCTGCACCGACGGCTGCCGGTCAAAATCGCTATCTAAGACAATAGCCATACCGGCATCTCCGGTACGCAGCAAATGCATCGCCGGCTCTGTCGTTGCATACTCACCTACTATTGTAAAATATGGATTCGACGCGAAACGCTCTACAAGTCGCCGTACTGTCTCGCTACGTTGCGATGAGACAACCACCAGGTTGATATTGTTTATTTCGTTAGAAAGAGCAAAACCAAATATAACAATCATCAACACAGGCATGACAAGCAAAATAAGCATTGTGCGCTTATCTCTGAAAATATGAAGGAACTCCTTCCTGACAAATGCCGCAAATACCTTCATGACACCTTACTCCTTTCGCCATGCATGTCGGGCCAATGCCCTGAACACCTCATCCATGGAATTTACACCAAACTGATTCTTCAACCGACGAGGCGTATCCAATGCGCCTATACGCCCGTCTACCATTATAGACACACGGTTACAATACTCGGCCTCATCCATATAGTGCGTTGTCACAAAAATAGTAATGCCCTGTTCGGCCGCAGCATATATCATTTCCCAAAATTGCCGACGTGTAGCCGGGTCGACACCACCCGTAGGTTCATCAAGAAAAACGATGTGCGGACGATGGAATATGGCTACCGAGAAAGCCAACTTTTGTTTCCAGCCCAAGGGCAACGATTTGACATAGGCATTACGCTCTTTCTCAAAATGAAGCTCGGCAAGCAACTCATCAGTACGACTCTTTATCTCCTTCTCGCCTACACCATATATTCCGCCAAAAAGACGTATATTTTCCCACACCTTCAGGTCTTCATACAAAGAGAAGCGCTGGCTCATATATCCTATGTTGTTCTTGATATCTTCGTATTGTGTCTCTATGTCATAACCGGCCACCATCCCTCTGCCGGACGTCGGACGGCTCAACCCGCACAACATCCTCATCGCCGTTGTCTTACCCGCACCGTTAGCACCCAAGAAACCGAATATTTCTCCTCTCTCGACAGCAAAACTTATATGGTCTACAGCTGTAAAGTTGCCAAAACGCTTGGTAAGCTCTTCTACTTTTATGACATTATCCATGATATTTGTCTTCCAATTGCATGTAACAATCTTCTATCGTAGCCGATACACGTCGTATAGTCAATTCTTTATATCCTCGGGTGGCAAGATATGCACGCAAGCTCTCTACCGTTACCTCATCGGCCGTAAAATGATGCTCCACACCAAAGGTATAACACCTTTTTACACCCTTGAAATTCCTTATGTCGCCCAAGAGGCGGTACATGTCGTCGCTCGCAGCAGCCCACAACGTTTCGCTATACGACGCAATGATATGCTGAGGTGTATCTACCTGCATAAACTCACCTTCACGCATGAGGGCTATGCGGTCGCAACGATTGGCCTCATCCATATAGGGAGTCGATACAAGTATCGTTATTCCATAACTACGCAAAGTAGCCAGCATTTCCCAAAATTCCTGCCGACTTACGGGGTCGACTCCGGTAGTAGGTTCGTCAAGGAAGAGTACCGATGGCTTGTGTATCAAGGCACAACAAAGGGCAAGCTTTTGTTTCATGCCTCCAGATAGGTTTCCGGCCTTACGCCGTGCAAAAGGCTCTATCTGCTTATATATGGGTGCTACCAACGCATAATTCTCCCTGATTGTCGTACCAAATACCGAAGCATAAAACGATAGATTCTCCTCAACACTCAAATCGAGATAGAGAGAGAAACGCCCCGGCATATATCCGACCCGCTGTCGTATCTCTTTATACTGCGCTTTTACATCGTACCCGTCGACCCAAGCTCTACCGCTCTTAGGCAGTATAAGAGTTGCCAAAATCCTGAACAACGTAGTCTTCCCTGCCCCATCGGCACCTATAATACCATACAGTTCGCCGCGATGTACAGCAAAAGAGACCTCTTTCAAGGCCCTGACGTTGCCATAATTTTGGGTCAGCCGTTCGGTTATAATAGCATCCATATCACTTATCTAACGCTATTTCTCCATACATACCCAACTTAATATAGCCGTCGTTTTCAACAGCTACTTTTACGGCATATACAAGGTTGGCACGGTCGTCTTTCGTAGGTATGCTTTTAGGCGTAAACTCACTTTCCGAAGCAATCCATGCCACACGCCCCTTATACTCACGCCTATGGTCTCCACCAAAATCGGCATATACGGTTACCGTATCGCCCAGGACTATATCGGCCAATTGAACTGAAGTGACATAAGCCCTCAGATATACATGTTGCAAATCGGCCACCTTAAATAACGGCTTACCCTGCACAACATACTCGCCTGCCTCGATATATCGAGTCAATATAGTTCCTGCTACAGGTGAATATATCTTGCACTTCGACAACCGGTCGGCAGCCTGTTCCACTTGTATTCGAGCCGTCGCGATCTGGGCATCGGCACTCCCTACATTATTATGTAAAACAGATTCTTGAGCCGTTAACTGGCTGCGTAATACCGCTATTTGAGCCTCCACATCATCGAGTTGCTTTGTAGTAGCTGCTTGGGCTTCTACCAACTTTTCTACACGGGCACGCTCATATTCTTGCTTGGCAATCTGTTCTTTCAATGCAGCAATCTGCTTTTCTACGTCGGGACGACTGCTACGTGCCGAAGCAAGCGCCTGCTCAGCCTGCAACTTGGCAAGATAGAGCTGTACAGAGTCTATCACACCTACCAACTTATGTGGTTGCACCGTATCGCCTTCGGCCATATCTATCCACAAAATACGCCCCGAAGCTTCACTCGATACCGTCACCTCGGTAGCCTCAAACGTCCCCGCTGCTTCGAACTTACCATCGTCGTTGCATCCCGGCAGTGCAAGAAGTAGTACACAAGCCACTACCCCCAAATTCATCATCGACCTATTCATTACGTGTCAGTTTTATATCGTAAATACTTTTCAGTAACTCTATTTCATGTATCGAACGTGTTATTTTCGCATTGTTTTCTTTCGTCAACTCGGCAAGAAGGTCATTTACGCTTATCACTCCGTTTTGCAGTTTGGCTTCAGCTGCTTGGCGTATCGATGTACGCAATGCTATAATCTTATCATCTTCAGCGGCCACCTTTTGCAAACGTTCTACAGTTTGCTGCTCTTCCGAAAGTTTCAGAGCCGTATTAAATCGGAACGTCTCACGTGTATTCTCCACCTGCTTTCGTGCAAATTCTATCTTTGAGAGACTATTCTTACGGGTATAAAAACTGCTTATATTCCACTGCATTCTCACTCCGACAATATAGTTCCACGACCAACGGTTCTCCACCATATCGTTAAACATGTTCAAACCGGGATTGCCATAAAAGCCTTGTGCGAAGGCTCCAAATTGAGGCATTACCGATGCATTTATACTCTGCCGTTGCGCATCTAAGCGAGATATTTGTGCATCATACAACCGCATTTCGGGTCGCTCGTCAATACCCGATTCCATCCATACGTCAGTATATGCAGGCTTGGTAAGTGTAGCATGTTCTATATTTTCGTCTCCAACAAGTATGGCCAGCATCTTGCGATACACAGACAACGACGACTCTATCTGTACTCGTTGCTGCTGTGTCGTGAGCAACTCTACTTCTACTGCATCAAGATCACTGGGCAATGCTACCCCATTAGTAACCATAGCCGATACATTATTATAGTTTTCTTGCAGAAGCCGCTTCATCTCATCGTTTTGTGCCAGTTGCTCTTCCAATAAAAGGATTCCGAAATAGAGGTCATTGACCCTTTTCCCCAAGGCATACAGCTCTACCGCAATATTTTGCTTCGACACCTCGCCTTCAGCCCGTTCCATCTCTCTACGAGCCTTAGTAGCACCACCATCCCATATTACCTGACTTACATCAAGCATCACCCTATATTGGTCACGGTTGAGCCCATGCATCTCTACTCCCATGAGAGAGAAAAGATTTTCTATCTCAGCAGGAAACGAAGCAACATCCGATTGATATGTAGCTTGTGCCGACAAGGTTACTTGCGGTAAATAAGCCTTTGCGGCATTAGAGAGCGACAGCCCTGTCATCTTATCTACCAAATCATACTGCCGAATAAGAGGATAGTTTTCTTGTGCCTTACGCTGACAATCCTCTACAGTCACTTGCGAAAGAGCATGCAGCACGCCCAATGCGCAATATATACATATAACTATTATCCTATTCATACACATCAACTATTTTGCGACAGCCGTTGCATGATTATCTTCACATTCTCGCGCTTGCGGGCTTCATAAAAAGCCTCGCGTGAACCATAAAATTTTTCTATAACCATATCTAATGCCGGCAACGCCAGAAAAACGAATAAATTTAACGAAACTACATCTAAGATAAAGTCTATCATAGCGATAGGCTTCATTCTTTCGGCCACTATCATTTCATCCCATTCGCGTTGCAATGGCGAGAGCCATTTGGCCCATGCAACACGCAACTTATGCTCCATCAAGCTGCGCCGTTGAGGATTGTAAGCAAGCTCGTTAAGCAAAAAGCGAGGTAAATCGGGATGCTCAACCAAAAACTCAAAATGACGGTCTACCACTGCCGTTATTTTCTCCAAGGGGGTTGTATCAGGCTCAATTATGACATCTGTAACCATCTTGCCCAACAACGACAGCTTCTCATTGAAAATTTTATTGAACAGCCGCTCCTTGGTACCAAAATAGTAATGTAACATAGCATGTGTCACACCGGCATTATGAGCTATAGAGACCGTTTTGGCGCCATCATAGCCTTTCTGCATAAACTCCTGCTCGGCCGCAAGCAATATCGCCTGCTCTGTATCTTTACTGAGGATTTTATGCTTTTCCTTTAGATTTACTCTATTAGTTGTCATAATTACTATCAAGCTTGTTTAACAAACGTGTTAGTACAAAGATATGTCGAATACAGTGCATAATCAATAGCGAGAATCTGATTTAACGAATTTTATAGGCCGTAATAAACAATTGATTATAAATCAATTAAAATAAAAACCAAAATATCCATAACACATGCTATATACTATTCCGTGACACAAGATAACCTATAAAAATGAGTAATATCACATCGTTCAACATCCATACAACTCCCACAACACTCATCTAAAGAGGTAAATCAAAGAGCTTTGAGTTATGGCGCTATCGTAATAGGTATGCCATAATGCTACCACAAAGACTACCTACCATCATTTATCAAATGCAACAATAAGACAAGCAGGAACAAAAAGACGGGCTGAACTTCTCAGTCTAACCCGTCGGAATCCATTTGGAGATGGACAAGGGATAAATTTTACCACTTTACCCCCTTTTGGATACATCGATTTATACCATACAATTAAACAAAGCAATCAATTTTAGACACGTTGTAGCATTTTATATTATACAAAATGCTACAAACTTTATAATCATTTCATTAAATCATAGGAAAGCCACACGCCATCCTCACGACGCAAATATACTAAACTTTTCAATATCATAAAAGGACTTTGACACACAAAACTATTATGTTACGATTTTTTCACATTTTAGCAACACTCTTCCATTTGTCCCAGAATAAGTGATATATTATAAAAGTATCATAATATAATTTATCAATAAGCCTCTCACCTATCTGCAGAGCAGTAGTTTTTCTATCAGATGTTTAACCGAGAACTTTTCAGTCTGTTTGTCGTTTTCTAAAATTCTCAAAAGTTAGCAATACATCAATTAATACACCGGCACAACTCATCGTAAAAATACTATATGCCAATATTTTATTATTTTTGCAGGACCAAAAATTGAAGTACCGACGTGATATATCCCGACAATTACGAACAAAAAGTAGGGTTCGACCAAATACGAGAAATTTTACGAAATCGTTGCATCGGCAGTTTGGGTCGTGAGCTTGTCGACAAGATGGAGTTTATGACCAGCTATGATAGCATCATGAAACAATTGCACCTCACCGATGAAATGATGCAAATCATGCGCAGCGACAACGAATTTCCATCAGACAGTTTCTTTGACGTAAAGCCTATCTTACGTCGAATAAGGATAGAAGGCACATTTATAGAAGTAAAAGAACTGCACGACCTGCGCCGCTCGTTAGATACTATCAGGCGTGTTATCGCCTTCTTCCACAACAATAATGACGAAGCGTCACCCTATCCCTATTTGGCCGAACAAGCTCAGGGAGTGACAACCTATCCACGCCTCATTGCCGATATAGATCGCATCATAGACAAAAACGGGACAGTGAAAGATAATGCGTCGGCTACCCTGCAAAGTATCCGACGCAATATTACGGCTACCATATCGAGTATTTCACAAATCCTGTCGGGCATATTACGCCGCGCACAAAGCGAAGGATATGTCGACCGCGATGTAACCCCCTCGGTTCGCGATGGCCGACTGGTTATCCCTGTAGCTCCTTCCTTCAAACGGAAAATCAGCGGTATCGTACATGACGAATCGGCCAGCGGCAAAACCGTATTTATAGAACCCGCCGAAGTCGTTGAAGCCAACAACCATGTACGTGAACTAGAGATTGAGGAGCGCCACGAGATAGTGCGCATTCTCGTAGCCTTTACCGACACCCTGCGTCCGCACATCAACGAAATTTCCGCATCGTACGACTTTCTCGCTCGCATTGATTATATACGGGCTAAAGCTCTCTTTTCAATAGAGATTGATGCCCGACTACCACACATCGAAAGAAATTGTCAAATAGAGTGGTACCACGCGATACACCCGCTACTGATGTTAGCCTTGCAGAAACAGGGCAAAACGCCCGTACCTCTCGACATTACCCTCGATGCCGACCACCGTATCTTGCTTATATCAGGTCCTAATGCCGGAGGTAAATCGGTATGCCTCAAAACCGTAGGATTGTTGCAGTATATGATGCAATGCGGAATGCCTGTTCCCTTGTACGAAAACTCTCACATGGGCATATTCGACAAGATATTCATAGACATTGGCGACGAACAATCGATAGAAGACGACTTGAGTACTTACAGCTCACACTTGTCGCACATGAAACAGTGCGTAAAGTACTGTGACGAACGCTCGCTGTTGCTTATCGACGAATTTGGCGGCGGTACCGAACCGCAAATAGGTGGAGCCATAGCCGAGGCACTACTCGACCGCTTCAACAAGCACCGGTCGTTTGGCGTCATCACGACGCACTACCAAAATCTGAAAAAATTTGCCGAAGATACGGATGGTATCGTCAACGGTGCTATGCTCTACGACCGTCACAAGATGCAACCCCTCTTTATACTGTCCATAGGTAACCCCGGCAGCTCATTTGCCATAGAAATAGCACGCAAGATAGGACTACCTGAAGAGGTAATTGCCGAGGCTTCCGAAATTGTAGGCCGAGATTATATATCGATGGACAAATATCTGCAAGACATTGTTCGCGACAAGCGTTACTGGGAAAACAAACGGCAAAACATCAGGCTCAAAGAGAAACAGCTCGAAGAGCTCACCGCCCGTTATGCCCAAAATCTCGAACAGATAGACAAGGAACGCAAAGAGTATATTGCCAAAGCACGACAGGAAGCACGCTCTCTCCTTGCAGAGACAAATGCCCGCATTGAAAACACCATTCGCACTATAAAAGAAGCTCAAGCCAGTAAGGAGGCGACCAAAGAAGCCCGCAAAAAACTCGAAGAGTACAAGGCACAACTGCAAGACGAAAATGTGCCCAACTCACATGATAAAATAGAACATGAAATAAAGAAACTGCGCGGCAAACAAAGGCATAAGAATACCAAGAACAATGTCTCTGAACGCAACAGTGAGACTACTACAGCAGCCGACACTCCTATTGCCATAGGCGACGCTGTGAGAATAAAAGGAGAATCGACCATAGGTGAAGTAATAGAACTAGGAGCCAAAGAGGCTACCGTAGCATTCGGATTGGTACAATCTAAGATTAAGCTCGACAGAATAGAAAAAACCGACCGCAAAAAACTAAAAAACAACAATACACAAAAATCGACCTTTATCAGCGCATCGACATACGAAGACATGCGTGAAAAACAGCTCTCATTTACCAACGAAATAGATGTGCGCGGCATGAGAGTCGACGAAGCCTTGCAAGCTATAGCCTACTTCATAGACGATGCCATACAGGTAAGTTGCAGCCGGGTAAGAATATTGCACGGAACAGGCACCGGAGCCTTGCGCAGTGCAATACGACAATATCTGAAAGGGGTAAACGGCGTAGAACATTTTGCCGACGAGCATGTACAACTGGGTGGCGCAGGCATCACGGTAGTCGACCTGGCATAGTTCTCTTGCTTCGTTCTTCTCACCTTGTTGAACAGACTATTATCGGGGTCTGTCAACACATCATCTCGTCGACCGTATAATTCAAAAAATCGTTAAGAGGCTTCACCAGCAGTAACTTTTGCGCCACAGCCTCTACCCACTTTTCTTGCATAAGAAAATCGTCGGGCAAATGACATACCACCATATAATCCTTACGTTTCATCCATTGGGCATGGGCGCCCTCTTTGGGAAATGGGCGAGGCACACTTTTCAATACTTCGCCTTCAAATTCGGGATATGTCTGTTTAAGTGCCGGAGCCTCTACAATAGAGTTCCACTCATCAAGGTTATCATATATGGCCTGCCGCAAAGCCTTCAATAGTCGGGATTCGGGACACCATATACCGCCGCACAAAAGCACGTTTCCGGGCTGCACATGCAGATAATATCCGGCACGCGGGCTTTTCTTGCCGCCACGTGCCATATATGCCGAGAAAAATTGTTTATAAGGTGTTTTATCGAGAGAAAAACGAATGTCGCGATATATACGATATATGCAATCTTCCGCTTGCACTCCCTTCAACTCTTCATCGTCGACAGCAATAAGTGATATGAGCCGCTGTACGTCATTGATGAACCCGGCACGCAAAACATCATACTGCACCTTATGCTCGTGAAACCAGTCGCGATTATTATGTGCACTCAGTTCTATCAGAAAATCAAATAGCTCGCGCATCATCATATCAACATACCCTTTTACTATCGGCGCCCTCTACAAAGTTAAGGAAAGCATTGTTTACCACTCTGTTACCGCCTGGCGTAGGATAATTGCCTGTAAAATACCAATCACCGGGATGGTTGGGTATGGCCTTATGCAATCCGTCGATAGTTTGATATATGATTTCTACCGGACAATTTATTTCGTCGGTCGATAACATTGAGGCTATCTTGGCCGAAATCTCCTCGGCCGTAAAAGGAGCATATATCTCGCGCACATAATTTACAACCTTTTCCTTAGGCATGTTTCTCTGTGCCAACGATTTATTATAGACTTCGGTAATAACATCTTCCATACCGCGCTCTTTCAGCAACTCCATGGCCGCCTTAAAAGCGATAAACTCACCCATTCGCGACATGTCTATACCATAACAGTCGGGATAGCGCACTTGTGGAGACGAGGAAACAATAACAATCTTTTTAGGATGCAACCTATTGAGTATCTTTATAATACTCTGTTTTAGCGTCGTGCCACGCACAATACTGTCGTCTATAACTACCAGATTGTCGACATAAGGCTCTACAGTACCATACGTAATATCATAGACGTGGGCAGCCAAATCATCACGAGTGTCATTTTCGGCAATAAAGGTGCGCAACTTTATATCCTTAATAGCAACCTTTTCGGAACGTACCCGCATAGAGAGGATGCGACGCAAGTCTTCTTCGGGGATAGACCCTTCATAGCCCTGCAAAAGCTCTATCTTCTTGTTTATAAGATACTCGGTCATACTCTCCAACATGCCATAAAAAGCAACTTCGGCTGTATTAGGTATAAACGAGAATACTGTATGCTCCAAATCATAGTCGATGCTGCGCAAGATAGCAGGCGAAAGGAGTTGACCCAACATTTTGCGCTCACGATAAATATCACAATCGCTGCCTCGCGAAAAGTAGATACGCTCAAATGAACAGGCACTATAATTAAGTGGCTCCATAATTTGCTCCAAAGCTACCTTACCGAGCTTCGACACAATGATACTCTGTCCCGGTTTTAATTCATGAACATCATCTACCGATATATTCATAACCGTCTGTATTACGGGACGTTCTGATGCTACAACCACAATCTCGTCGTCCTGATAATAAAAAGCAGGGCGAATACCACGAGGATCGCGATAAGCAAACATATCGCCACTTCCTATCTGACCGCATATCACATAGCCACCGTCCCAATACGGAGCTGTCGATCGGAGTATACGAGGTATGTCGAGGTTATCTTCTATCAATTCCGAGATACATCCCTCATGCCCCTCATTCCTGAACTTCTCATATAATCGGCGGTTTTCCATATCGAGGGCATGGCCTATTTGCTCCAAGATAATAAACGTATCGGCATAGAAACGGGGATGTTGCCCTTGCGCAACGATATGATTGAATATTTCATCAACGTTGGTCATATTAAAGTTGCCACAAAGCAGCAAATTTTGTGACCGCCAATTGTTGCGACGCAAAAACGGATGCACATACGACAACCCTGTCTTTCCGGTAGTGCTATACCGCAAATGCCCCATATATACCTCACCCACAAAGGGAAGATGCTGCTCTATCCACTCTGTATCGGTATCATCATGCGGAGTACGCAAGATTGTTTGTTGTACACTACTAAAAATTTCCTGTATGGCATTTGTACCCAAAGCACGCTCTCGATATATAAACTCCTCGGCAGGGCGGGCATGTAGTTTTACACACGACAATCCGGCACCTTCTTGTCCCCGGTTGTGTTGCTTTTCCATAAGCAGCATCAACTTATTTAGGCCATACATATAGGTGCCATATTTCTCTTTGTAGAACGAAAGCGGTTTCAGCAGGCGAACCAAAGCTATGCCGCATTCGTGTTTGAGAGGGTCTAACATGTTGCTTTATTTTGCTGTATTGAATGATATGCAAAAGTAGTGTATTATTTCGGCATGCCGAAATAACCGCCCTATTTTTTACATCGCAAATTTGCGTATTTATTGCCCCTTCCACACCCTATTTCATAAAAATGTCCGATACTCAACAAAGATAAAGATGATAACTTACTGGCAACTGCCATATACAAGCGAGGGTGCGCTCGATTGTAATCAGGCGCACCCTCGCATATAACAAACAGTGTGTGTTTATCAACGGATAAACAGCAACTCGCGATACTTGGGCAAAGGCCACATCTCGTTATCGACCATAAGTTCGAGTTTGTCTATATGATAACGGATGCTTTCCATATACGGAACTACATTGTCGTGGTAGGCAATAGCCTTTTCACGCTCATCTTCTATCTTGTTGGCTACTTTGCGTGCATCTATCATAGCAGCAACCTCTTCCTTGATAACCATCATGTGCGAAGCTATCTTCTCAATCTCTTCCATGTCTTGATTGGCTATAATCTCGCTCTTCTCGGTCGGGAAAAGATTTTTGATTTTGAACACATTATCTATCAATACCGACTGGTAACGAGTAGCTACGGGTATGATATGGTTGATAGCCAAGTCGCCCAACACACGAGCCTCTATCTGTATTTTTTTGGTATAGAGCTCCCACTTCACCTCATTACGGGCTGCAAGTTCAGTCGACGTCATTACACCCGTTTTCTTAAACATAGCAACTGTCTCGGGCTTGAGATAATTGTCATACATAAGCGGAGCACTCGTCTCACAATCGAGACCTCGGGCAGCAGCTTCGGCTTTCCACTCCTCACTATAACCGTTACCATCGAAATGTATAGGTTGGCTCTCTATAAGCAACTTTTGAACCTCGGCCAGTATAGCGCTCTCCTTAGGCTCACCACTTTCGATGCGGGCATCTACAGCCTCCTTAAATTCCATCAATTGGCAAGCAACGGCGGCGTTGAGTGCAATCATGGCTGAAGCACAGTTGGCCGACGAACCTACTGCACGGAACTCAAAGCGGTTACCGGTAAATGCAAAAGGTGATGTACGGTTACGATCGGTATTATCGAGCATAAGATCGGGCACTTGTACAACATCGAGGCTCATCGCATTTTTGAAAGATAAATTCAGCAAATCTTTTGAAGGAAGTTTTGCCATCTTGTCTACCAACTCACCTATCTGCTTTCCAAGGAAAATAGATATAATGGCTGGTGGTGCTTCATTGGCACCAAGGCGATGCTGGTTGGTAGCCGAGATAATACTTGCCTTCAACAACCCGTTGTATTTGTATACGGCAGCCATCACATTGGCTATAAAAGTAAGGAATTGCAAGTTTGACTTCGGTGTTTTGCCGGGGGCAAAAAGTTGTACGCCGGTATCGGTACCCAACGACCAGTTGTTATGCTTACCCGAACCGTTGATACCTTTGAAAGGTTTTTCGTGCAAAAGAACTCTGAAGTTGTGACGACGAGCCACCACATCCATCAGGTTCATCAACAGCAGGTTGTGGTCGTTAGCCAAATTGACTTCTTCATAAATAGGAGCTACCTCAAATTGGTTGGGAGCTACCTCGTTATGACGGGTTTTACAGGGGATACCCAACTTGTGGCTCTCTATCTCAAGTTCACGCATAAATGCCTCTACTCGCATAGGGATAGAGCCGAAATAGTGGTCTTCGAGCTGTTGATTTTTGGCGCTCTCGTGTCCCATGAGCGTACGCCCTGTCAACATCAAGTCGGCACGCGAAATAAACAAAGCCTCATCAACAAGAAAATACTCCTGCTCCCAGCCCAGATAAGCATACACTTTCTTTACATTTTCATCGAAGTACTGGCATACAGCGGTAGCAGCTTTATTGACACTATTGAGGGCTTTGAGAAGCGGTGTTTTATAGTCGAGCGACTCTCCTGTATATGAAATGAATATTGTAGGAATACACAATGTCTTGTTAAGAATAAAAGCAGGCGACGAGATATCCCATGCCGAATAACCACGCGCCTCAAAGGTACTGCGTATACCTCCGCTGGGGAAGCTTGATGCATCGGGCTCTTGCTGTATGAGCAATTTGCCGCTAAACTCCTCCATAACACCGCCTTTACCGTCATAGTCGATAAAGCTATCGTGCTTCTCGGCTGTACCATCGGTCAGCGGTTGGAACCAGTGAGTATAGTGAGTCACTCCCATATCTACCGCCCAGCGTTTCATGCCGTCAGCCACGCTGTCGGCTACTTCGCGACTCAACGCCTTTTGGTTGTCTATGGCATCTACTAGGGCATCATACGTTTTCTTGGGCAGATACTTAAACATCTTCTCGCGATTGAAAACGTACTCGCCATAATAATCAGAAGGGCGGCCTTGCGGCTCCGGAACTTCAATCGGTTTTCTACCGAAAGTCTCTTCTACTGCTTTGAATCGTAACATTTTAAATAAAGTTATTTGTTTAGAGATGGTATTATGATATCTTATGGTTTCCATTTTTTGATACGCTCTACGGCTTCGAGCGTATCTTCGTAACCACCAAATGCCGTAAGGCGCAGGAAGCCTTCGCCCGCAGGACCGAAACCAGCACCGGGCGTACCCACAATATTGCATTCGGCCAAAAGCCTATCGAAAAAGTTCCACGAAGATATATTTTCGGGAGCTTTCACCCAGATATATGGAGCGTTCTCACCGCCATATACTTGCAATCCAGCCATCAGCAAGTTGGAACGTATAAGAGCGGCATTACGCATATAATAGTCGGTGAGACCTCGAGTCTCTTTTAATCCTTGAGGCGAAAAGACGGCCTCTGCAGCCCGTTGTACTATATAGGGAGCACCGTTAAACTTAGTGCATTGACGACGGTTCCACAAATTACCAAGTGGAACTTTGTTACCCTTTTCATCGTATGCACACACCTCATGCGGCACAACCGTATAACCACAACGTAGTCCCGTAAAGCCGGCAGTTTTTGAGAAACTACGAAACTCTATGGCAACCTTACGCGCACCTTCTATCTCATATATACTATGTGGGATGTCTTCATTGCGGATAAAAGCCTCATATGCCGAGTCAAACAGAATAAGCGCATCATTATCAATGGCATAATCGACCCACTGCTTCAGTTGTTCGCGAGTAAGTACCGTACCCGTAGGATTATTAGGATAACAAAGGTATATCACATCGGGACGCTCGACCGGCAACTCAGGCACAAAATTATTTTCGGCTGTACATGGCAGATATATAATGTTGCTCCATCTACCATCGCCCAGATATTTTCCGGCACGTCCTGCCATAACATTACTATCGACATAAACAGGATATACAGGATCTGTGACGGCCACCCTGTTGCCAAGGCTCAAAATATCGCCTATATTACCGGTATCGCTCTTTGCCCCATCGCTTACAAAAACCTCGTCGGGAGCAATCTCTATACCACGACGACGGTAATCATTTTCTACAATAGCCTCTCGCAAGAAATCATACCCTTGTTCGGGACCGTATCCACGAAACGTTTCGGGGCGACTCATCTCATCGACTGCCTTATGCAACGCCTCTATGACAGCCGGGGTTAACGGCCGAGTCACATCACCTATGCCAAGACGTATGACACGCTCGCCCTCATGTTGTGACAAGTAATGCGATACCCGCCTTGCAACCTCTGAAAATAGATAGCTGCCTGGCAAATCGAGGAATCTATTATTTATATGCACCATTGTTTTCTTCTTGTTTTATTTATCTGGCCACTCACCATCAAACACAGTTACGGCATCACCTGTCAGGAATACATGGTTGGTATTTTCATCCCATTCTACCTGCAAGTCACCGCCTAACAGACGGACTGTGGCCTTTCTATATGAACGATTATTTAAGACAGCTGCAACCAATGAGGCACAAGCTCCGGTACCACACGCCATCGTTTCACCCGCACCGCGCTCCCATACACGCATCTGTAACACATCAGAAGCCAACACCTTGACAAACTCTACATTCGTACGATTCGGGAATAACGGATGAGTCTCTATAGCACGGCCTATTGCATGCAAATCGTATGCTTGCCAATCGTCTAAGAAAATGACTGCATGAGGATTACCCATAGAAACACATGTCATGGAAAAGCGATGCCCGCACGCAGATATAGGTTGTGATACAACGCAGTCACCTTGCCACAATACGGGAATATCGTTGGGATGGAATTTAGGCTCGCCCATATCTACTTTTACTGATGAGACCTTATCTCCGGCAACTGTAAGATATATATTTTTGATACCCGATAGAGTTTCCAGTGTCAGTTGGGTTTTGTGGGTCATGCCATGCTCATAGAGATACTTGCCTACACACCGCGATGCATTACCACACATCTCGGCTTCACTACCGTCGGCATTGAACATGCGCATGCGAAAATCGGCAATCTCCGAGGGCAATATCATTACCAGCCCGTCAGAGCCGACCCCAAAATGTCGGTCACTCATTTTTACTGCCAACTGGGCAGGATGGAGCGGAATGGTTTCAAAGCCATTAATATAAATGTAGTCGTTACCGGCTCCTTGCATTTTAGTAAATTTCATAACCTAGCTTTTTACGCTTTTATCCCGCGAGCCTATTCATCGAAACAATGAAAGGAGAAGCTATAGACTACTTCAATCACACTACGCTGCAATAGGCATTGGTATACCTATTCAAAAAGACAGAGCCGCGGCATACCACGGCTCTGAGTATAGTAGTTACAACCTGCCTTGTACAAAACAAAAGCATGATTGAAATCGAATGGCTTATGCGGGGTGTTTTACTAAACATTACCTTTTGCCTTTGAAAACAATGCAAAGGTAAGCAAACGCCCACAAACAGCAATGATTTTGACAAGATTTTTTTGTATTATTTTTTCTTTTGCTTCTTATCTACGCACATATAGGCACTCTGCCATATATATATCGCAGTATTTTTTTGTCAAAAGACACTTCTGAAAGCGGTTGCCTTCCATAAAATTACTAACTTTGTACGGTTTTCACGATAGAAACCACATAAAGCCTCAAATAAGATAATTGTAGAACACCTATTATATATTCTATCGTAATGCACAATCTCAAACGAGCCTCGCTTATACTCGACGACGGAACGGTATTCCGGGGTAAATCCTTTGGTTATGAAAAACCTGTAGCGGGTGAAGTTGTTTTCAACACGGCTATGACCGGCTATCCCGAAAGCCTCACAGACCCCTCGTATGAAGGCCAAATATTAGTTTTCACCTATCCGCTGATAGGCAACTACGGTGTGCCTGCTCGGGATACCGTGCAAAACCTGTCGGCCTACTATGAATCGGAAAAGATTCATGTCGAAGCTGTCGTCATATCCGATTACTCTTTTGAATACAGTCACTGGAACGCCGACAAAAGTCTTGCCCAATGGCTGCAAGAAGAACATATCGCGGGCATCTGCGATATAGACACACGCGCACTCACCAAGCACTTGCGCGAACGCGGCTCCATGAAGGGAAAAATCGTCATCGACGGCGGAGAAGATATTGCATGGGTCGACCCCAACTTGTATAACCTGGTAGCTCGTGTAAGCTGCAAAGATGTTATCGAATATGGTAATAGCGGCAAACGTGTTGTCCTGGTAGACTGCGGCGTGAAGCACAACATACTACGCTGCCTGTTACGTCGCGGTGTGACAGTAATACGAGTACCATGGGACTATGACTTCACCAACCTGTCGTACGACGGATTGTTTATTTCAAACGGTCCCGGCGACCCCACCCTATGCGACGCTACTGTTGAACATATACGCAAAACTATGCAAGATACCCACAAACCTATTTTCGGTATCTGCATGGGTAACCAACTCCTGTCGAGAGCCGGTGGAGCACAAATATACAAACTGAAATACGGCCACCGCAGCCATAACCAACCTGTAAGACAGGTAGGGACAAACCGCTGCTTCATCACTTCACAAAATCATGGTTTTGCCGTAGACAGCACCACGCTAAACGACGATTGGAGTCCCCTCTTTGTCAATATGAACGACAATACCAACGAAGGTATACGGCACAAAACAAAGCCCTACTTCTCGGCACAGTTCCACCCCGAAGCCTCAAGCGGACCTACCGACACCGAGTTCCTTTTTGATGAATTTATAAAATTACTCTGACCCTCGAAACATACTACAATGGCACAAGAAACGACACAAAAGATAAAGAAAGTCTTATTGTTAGGTTCCGGCGCGTTAAAAATAGGCGAAGCCGGCGAGTTTGACTATTCGGGGTCGCAAGCCCTCAAAGCCCTCAAAGAAGAGGGAATATACACCATACTCATCAATCCCAACATTGCTACCGTACAAACGTCAGAAGGTGTTGCCGACAAGATTTACTTCTTGCCCGTCACACCATATTTCGTGGGTAGAGTTATAGAGAAAGAAAGACCCGATGGCATATTGCTCTCTTTCGGTGGCCAAACGGCTCTGAACTGCGGTGTAAGCCTTTACAAAAACGGCACATTGGAAAAATATAATGTGCAGGTTCTGGGTACACCCGTACAGGCTATTATGGATACCGAAGATCGCGAGCTTTTCGTAAAGAAACTCGACGAGATAAATGTAAAAACCATCAAAAGCATTGCAGTAACCACCATCGACGATGCCCGTCGTGCAGCACAAGAGTTGGGATATCCCGTCATCATACGAGCTGCCTATGCCCTGGGAGGTTTGGGTAGCGGATTTTGTGACGACGAGACACAGCTGCTTACCATCGGCGAAAAGGCGCTCTCCTTCTCGGCACAGATTCTTATAGAAAAGTCGCTCAAAGGCTGGAAAGAGATTGAATATGAAGTAGTGCGCGACCGTTACGACAACTGCATCACGGTGTGCAACATGGAAAACTTCGATCCGCTGGGTATACATACCGGCGAAAGTATTGTTGTAGCACCTTCGCAAACATTGAGTAACAACGACTACCACAAGCTGCGCGAACTTTCTATCCGCATCATACGCCACATTGGTATTGTGGGCGAATGCAACGTACAATATGCCTACGACCCCGAAAGCGAAGACTATCGTGTCATAGAGGTAAATGCACGACTCAGCCGCTCATCGGCATTGGCATCCAAAGCTACAGGTTATCCGCTGGCTTTCGTTGCGGCCAAGTTAGGTCTAGGATACGGTCTTTTCGAGTTGAAAAACTCTGTCACCAAAGAGACTTCGGCTTTCTTTGAGCCCGCATTAGACTATATTGTGTGCAAGATACCCCGCTGGGATTTGGGTAAGTTTCAAGGTGTAGATCGCGAGCTGGGGTCGAGTATGAAATCGGTAGGAGAAGTGATGGCCATAGGCCGCTCATTTGAAGAAGCCATTCAAAAAGGACTGCGTATGATAGGACAAGGTATGCACGGCTTCGTAGAGAACAAGGAGCTTGTCATACCCGACATAGACAAAGCTCTGCACGACCCTACCGACAAACGTATCTTCGTCATCTCGAAGGCCTTCAGACAAGGATATACCGTAGACCAGATACACGAACTTACCAAGATAGACCGCTGGTTCTTACAAAAACTATACGGCATCATAGAAACGGCCAATGCAATAGAAAGCTACAACAGCATCAATGATGTTCCCGAGGATTTGCTACGCGAAGCCAAAAAGCAAGGATTCTCGGACTTCCAGATAGCCCGCGCCTGCTTGAAACAAAATATGGTAGATACCGAAGCTGCTATCATCGAAGTGCGCAACCGACGCAAATCGCTGGGTATCGTACCGGTAGTGAAGCAGATAGACACGTTGGCTGCCGAATATCCTGCCCAGACCAACTATCTCTACCTCACCTACCACGGCATAGAAAACGACGTAGAGTACAAAGGCGATCACCGCTCTGTTATCGTATTAGGTTCGGGTGCATATCGCATAGGCAGCTCTGTCGAATTCGACTGGTGTAGCGTGAATGCTCTCAACACGGTGCGTAAAGAGGGCTGGCGCTCGGTGATGATAAACTACAATCCCGAAACCGTATCGACCGACTATGACATGTGCGACCGTCTCTACTTCGACGAACTTTCGTTCGAGAGGGTTATGGACATTATCGAGTTGGAAAACCCTCATGGTGTCATCCTCTCGGTAGGCGGACAGATACCTAATAACCTTTCTACACGCCTCGATGGACAAAACGTACGCATCTTAGGAACATCAGCCACTGATATCGACCACGCTGAAGACCGACATAAATTCTCGTCGATGCTCGACGAACTGGGTATAGACCAACCACGTTGGCGAGAGCTCACCTCTCTGAGTGATATTTACGAATTTGTCAACGAAGTAGGATACCCTGTACTGGTGCGTCCATCATATGTACTTTCAGGTGCAGCCATGAACGTATGCTCCAACAATACAGAGTTGGAAATGTTCCTCAAGCTGGCTGCCAACGTATCGAAGCAACACCCCGTTGTTGTAAGCGAATTTATACAGAATGCCAAGGAGATAGAGATGGATGCCGTAGCTCGCGACGGAGAAATACAGCTCTATGCCATATCGGAACACATAGAGTTTGCCGGCGTACACTCTGGCGACGCCACGATACAATTCCCGCCCCAGAAACTATATGTAGAAACCGTTCGCCGTATCAAGAAAGTTACCGGACAGATTGCCAAAGCGCTGCATATCTCAGGACCGTTCAACATACAGTTCCTTGCCAAGAACAATGATATCAAGGTAATTGAGTGTAACTTACGAGCCTCGCGCAGCTTCCCGTTCGTATCGAAGGTTCTCAAAATAAACTTCATAGAACTGGCAACCAAAATCATGTTGGGGCTGCCTATAGAGAAACCCTCCAAAAACGAGTTTGACCTCGACTATGTAGGTATAAAAGCCTCGCAATTCTCTTTCTCTCGTTTGCAAAAAGCCGACCCCGTGTTGGGTGTCGATATGTCGTCGACAGGCGAAGTTGGTTGCATAGGCTATGACACCTCCGAGGCTATACTCAAATCGATGTTATCGGTAGGCTATACGATTCCCAAGAAAAATATTCTACTGTCTACGGGTAATGCCAAGCAAAAGGCCGACCTGCTGGAAGCCGCCCATCAGTTGCACGAACACGGTTACAACCTATATGCCACTGGCGGTTCGCACCAATTCCTCACCGACAACGGTATTCCTGCTGTCAAGGTTTATTGGCCGAGCGAGAGCGACAAAGAGCCGCAAGCATTACAGATGATACACGATAAGAAAATAGATTTTGTCGTGAACATACCTAAGAACCTTACTGCTACCGAGCTCGACAACGGCTACAAAATACGTCGCGCTGCCATCGACTTCAATATACCGCTAATAACCAATACGCGGCTTGCAGCAGCCTTCATCGACGCATTCTGTCATATAAGCCTCGATGAAATACAAATAAAGAGTTGGGACGAATATAAATAGACCTGAACTTTTCACAACTATAGAGGAGGGCTCCTGAGTCAATGACTGTCAGGAGACCTCCTTCCTTCTATTTTTTCATGCACCATCAGAACTTATGAGCAAGTTCTGCAGCCTGTTTGCAACCGTCTGTCTTGTTGATATCACCTTCATTCAACACACCGGGGATAAGGACCTCTCCCACCAAATCCCATTTCAATAAGGCAGCAGACCTTTCCAATGGCATACGCACACCATCCATAACAGTTGTGTCATGTTCTTCACAACAAGTAATCAAGCCCCATTTTTTCCCTGCTATGTTTTTTTCTCTCACAACGAGAGAGAACAAACAATCTATCACACCTTTTATTTGCGCAGGAATAGAATACCAATAAACCGGAGTAGTAAATACTATAGCATCAGACTCAAGTATCGAAGATGCTATTACATCAAACTCTTCATTGAAAGAGCAGGCCTTGCCTGTTTTATAACAAGTCATGCAAGCATGGCAACCTTTTACATTCATCGATGCGGCATCAAAGCGTTGTATGGTGTGTCCGCACTTTTTTGCTTCCTCAATAAAAGCCTCAGTCATGGCAAAACTATTGCCTTTTTTTCGAGGGCTGCCTGTAATAACCGTAATTTTCATAATCTGTTCCTCCTATTTTTGTATAGTATTTGAGTTCTGATTGTATGCTTTTGCAACACATTTCCACTCGCCATTCATTTTCATCAGCAGAAGATAATCCGTAAAGTCTATGCGTCCGCCCCAGTTTTCTTCCAACACACGGACAACGGCCAGCGTTTCTTCCACATCTATTACATCGATACGTGCCTTGAATCCGCTATCGGGACCTACATTATCTACATTCTGATAGAATTGCTCGATACTTCCGTGCTCCAGTCTACCATCCAGGAAACCAAACAGCACAGCTTCATCAATAAACAAATCTTTGGCATATTTGCTATTACCCTCTGCCACACTCTGTACAAATTTCATGGCAGCTTCTTCTACAGCTTTGTATTCGGCAATATTCGCTCTCATAATTTTATAGTTTAGACATATTATAATATTATGCTGCGAATTTAGATGGTAGTCATTATTTCTACAAGTACCGTAAAATTATTCGTATACCGAAAATTTATTCACTATACCCATCATATTGAACGTTATTTGTATTTTTGTCTCAAAACCTAAGATATGTACGTACGAAAAATACCGGTAGATTTAGATTGTCCTTTACGATTAACAATGAGTCTTATCGATTCTAAATGGAAATCATGCATATTAGATGAATTACGCTATCGCTCCATGCGTCCCAGCGAACTTCACAAAGCCTTGCCGGAGGCCACTCCTCGAGTACTTGACCTTCAATTAAAAGAATTGGTAGAAGACGGCTTGGTAGAGAAAACCATTTTCCCCGAACTGCCTCCTCGCTCTGAATATTCCATAACTCCACTGGGGATGACATTAATCCCTATTATTGATGCCATGCTTGAATGGGGAAAAAAGAACAAAGACCTATTTGAGAGAAAACATGGTAAGTAAATCGAGCACCATATAAAGATGACGGTGCCCAAGGATATGGATAGCAACTTGGCAACAAATACATACTCAGAACCCGGTAGCCACATGGCATTACCTATTATCGTAGGCAACTGTTTTTTGCTACCGCACGACAGACTTTACCTTACTAACTTTTATTTCGTCCATCCTCAAGGGCTTTTCATAGGGCAAAAGTCACAAAAAAAGTTAAACAGACAATTTTTTAGCCGAAAAATTATGTTGTATAACATAATCGCCTTATATTTGCACTGTGTTTTTCATGGTATTAGATTTAAGGTTAATGGAAGATTGGTTGTCGGGATGACAATCAATTTTTTTTATACCCTTACGCGACCTGCACTTCATACCAAGTTCCCCACCGTCTTAGGAGCCAAAGAGGGAAACAGCATAATACATTTGCTCAAAAAGAGAAAGAATATTTCTTTTTTCAGGCGGCAACCCTACACAATACAGAAACAAAACTGTAAATTTGCGGCAAAAATATAGAACTATCATGCCACGAAGAATTATACGCAATTGGCGACCTATCAAAGGGCAACCTCTCACCGAACTCGACAAAAAAATTCTCTCCATACAAAATAAAGGCCACTTGGTACCTTCACGCGAATTGATAAAAACTCCCGAACAGATTGAGGGCATACGCCAGAGCGGTGTCATCAATACCGGCGTACTCGATTACGTAGAAAGTCATATACGTGCAGGCATCTCTACAGCCGAGATTGACCGATGGGTATACGAATATACTATCGCGCACGGGGCTACACCTGCCCCACTCAACTATGAGGGCTTTCCCAAGAGCGTATGTACATCGGTCAACGAAGAGGTATGCCATGGCATACCCAGCGAAGAGTGCATACTCAAAGAGGGCGATATCATCAATGTTGATGTCTCTACCATATACAACGGCTACTATTCCGACGCATCGCGCATGTTTATGATTGGTAAAGTATCGCCCGAGAAGGAAAAGCTGGTACGCGTTACCTACGAATGTCTCGTGTTGGGAATGCAGGCAGCCAAGCCCTTCGGTTTTGTAGGTGACATAGGCAATGCCATACAACGCCATGCCGAAAAGAACGGGTTCTCGGTTGTACGCGACTTATGCGGGCACGGAGTAGGACTTGAGTTTCATGAAGAGCCCGAGGTACTGCACTTCGGCCGCAAAGGGACAGGCATGCTGCTAGTACCGGGTATGGTATTCACTATCGAGCCCATGATAAACATGGGTACACATGAGGTATTTATCGATGAAGACAACGGCTGGACAGTTATCACCGAGGACGAACTTCCGTCTGCACAGTGGGAACACACTTTTGTCATGACCGATAAAGGTCTCGAGATACTTACACGCTAACTCTTCACAAACAAAACGACAAACATTCGCACACTACAATGGCAAAATCACTCATCACAATAGGTCTCCTCATTATAAGCAATATCTTCATGACGTTTGCCTGGTATGGTCACTTGAAACTACAAGAAGCCAAAATCATAAGCAACTGGCCGCTCTACGGCGTCATCCTACTCTCGTGGGGAATTGCTCTGTTTGAATACTGCTTTCAAGTCCCGGCCAACCGCGTAGGATTCAGGGAAAACGGAGGCCCCTTCTCCTTGATGCAACTAAAGGTGATACAAGAAGTCATCACACTTATCGTATTCACCGTATTTACTACCGTACTTTTCAAAGGAGAGAGCCTACATTGGAATCACCTGGCGGCATTTATATGCCTCGTGGCTGCTGTCTATTTCGTATTTATGAAATAGGTCGAAGAGCTAAACTTTGCTAAAAATCGATAGAAATAATAAAAAGTTCAATTTAAGGGAACAAATAGCCCCCTTCTGCTGTTTTTATATTGGATATACTGTATTTTGATATAAAACACAACAGCATGAGAAATCATATTATGCCGACACCCGACCTGACAGACAGCAGGGATGAGTGTACCTTCATCTCCATGACGGAGCTTGAAAGTAGAATTGAAAAACTCGATGCGACACAGCAAAAAATTGTCTCTTACTACATTTCGGGATTTACCATCGACGAAATTTCACAAATTCTCGACACGCCCCAAGAAAATGTAGAGCATATCATACGGCACTTTACCGAAGAGCTACTTGAGAAGGCAACTACCTAAAAGGCAGTAGAATACATCTACTTCAATAGAACGACAGCTCTACTTGCATACGACACAGACACTACTCGTAGTATACCATTATGCCTACAAACTTGTTATAACATATCTCTCATATAGCCTATCCCATATCCGCAACAGCCCGTCAAATTATTTTCTCAAAAAAGGGGCTCAAACACGAGTCTATATTATAAAATTTCTTATTTTTGCAGCATATCGACTGCGGTCGTGACATATTGTTTGATAAGCGTTTAGCTTTATTCTCGTACTGAAAACTACCAACTTTCAAACTCAAACAGAATAAAAGTCGTAGACGCTCATGTCTGTTATATAACCACGGAAGTGTTTATATAGGAGCAGCGTGAGGTATATATGTTTATTGTTTGAGTTAGGTATTGGTAGTACCTCAGTGCGGATAAACTAAGAGTCCTCACGCTTTTTGTTTATCGCCTACGATAGGGGGCTGCGTGGCATATACATCTTTTTTGTTATGAAAAAACTTTCTTTTTATTTTTCTTGGCTTGCCATCGCCGCAATGGCCGTGGCCGCCACAAGCTGCACCAAAGAGGAGATTGACTCGCCGGGTACAGACCCGGGCAGCGACCCCACCGTACAAGTGCCCGACCCTGAGGGGACTATTACGCTATCCATGCGGAATGACAGAGGGACCTATTTGGACAATTTCTACATCGACGATGCCGACAATTTCAGCGGCGGTTATTTTGTATCGTTGGGCGAAATGAAGGGTTTGGGCAATGTGACACGCATTCCCAAGCATGGATGGAGCAACAAAGCCGCAGTGGTTCCGGGTACCGGTTATGTGGCTTACGACAGTTATGACGGCTTCTATCGTCTCTTTGTCACCAGCTACACCGTCAACTCGATGAACGAAATTATCGGTGCAGATGTAAAATACCAAACTCCGTTCTACCCCACGGAGACGATAAAGCTGCCGTTGCAGGTACTGGAATTCGGACAAGCAGGCGGGTCCCAAAACATCGTGTTCGACAACGAAAATATTGTACCATTCATAGTCTCTTCTTCTGCCGATTGGTGCCAGGTATATACGTCATCGACTCTCGACTACAGCTTCCTGACAGACGGTATCATTGTAACAGTAACACCCAACGAAGGTGCGCAACGCGAAGCAACCGTATCAATAATGGACGGCAACTATAATATACAAGAAATCTCTATCATCCAAGCCGGAGCCGAACCTTACCTTAGCCTTTCGCAAGATACGCTTTCGTTGCCATACACAGCGGGGAGTGTAAGGTCCTTGGGAATCATGACAAATTACTATTATGACGATTTGTCAGTTACTTCCTCTGCCGATTGGTGCCAAGCGACACTCAACCTTTATGGTGGAGATATGCTTGCCCGCATGAACGAGCAAGTACGCTTCAAAGGCAAAGAACGGGTAACCGATAAGAGCAGCTACGGCACAAGCTCCTATACCCTTTCGGTAAGCGCATCATCGGATAACAACGGTGAAACCCCTCGCGAAGCAATTGTTACAGTGGCATCGAAAGACGGAACAAACAAAGCTGAACTGAAAGTAAAACAGGAGCGCTTCGACGTGGTATTATCTGCCGAAGAGGTGCAATTCGAACGAATTCCCAGCTATCGTATAGTAAATACGGGAAATACGACCGGTGATTATACAGTCACAAGCAGTGCCGACTGGTGTACCTACACGTGGAGCGGTAGCGACTTGGTTGTACGTGTTTTCCCCAATGAAACAGGAGAAGACCGCGTAACAGAACTGACCGTATCTGTTGCGGCTCGCAGTAAAACCATTACCGTATATCAAAGTCGCTATATGGTAGGAGACGACTACAATGTAGATGGTGTAACCGGCACTGTGGGTATTCTGACCGGGCAAAATCATGGTAAAATATTTGGCTATATAGGAACATATGCTTGGTCGACAGAAGAGGTATTGACCGGCGCCAATTCGGAAACAGATGGAGAGTACAATACGAATATCATTCAACAAATACCGGGGTATGAAACACTCTATCCGGCATTCAAAGCCGTCACCGACCTGAATGTAAATGGTGTTACGGGATGGTATCTACCAGCCATAGGAGAATTACAAGAATTAGTCAATAATGGTATTGAAATACCTTATTACTACAGTAATAATACTTGGAGTTCCACAGAATATAACTCAATAGATGCTAACTATTATAATTCTAATTATAATAGAATTTCTTATGGTTATAAATATCATGACCATAACATCGTTGCCATGAAGAAATTCTAATCTTATACAGAGTACTTCCGTAAAGCCGGAAAAACAATCATAAGGAGGATGACTCCAAGCCGAACGGCTATAATAAGGGGTCATCCTCTTTTTCTGAGACACTTCATCGTGTCAAGGGAGAAAACAAAAAAACGCGAAGCCGACCTCAAAGTCTTGGGTCGGCTTCGTATCATTTTTTCGGCTATCGTTACTATCGGTTAGCAAACAAATTGTGGGTTACCGATAGCGACACGGACATGTTTTGCCAATCGCCTTGCGGCTCAACGCACTTAATGCTTGTGCTCTTCTACCCACTTGCGGGCATTCACAAAGGCCTCTATCCACGGAGTCACTTCGTCGCTAAGACGGCGCTCTTCGGGATAATAGGCGCATTGCCACGGGAATATGGCACGTTCGAGGTGAGGCATCATGGCCAAATGGCGGCCATCGGCCGAAGCTATACCAGCAATGCCCTCGGGCGAACCGTTGGGGTTGGCGGGATAGGCGTCGTAGGCATAACGGGCTATCACGTTATAACGTGACGTCTCGTACGGGAAGCTGAACTTGCCCTCGCCATGAGCTACCCAAATGCCCAACTTGCTGCCCGACAGCGAGCCGAACATCACCGAGTTGTTCTCGGGGATGGCGAGGCTGATGAAGTTGCTCTCGAACTTATGCGAGTCGTTGTGGCACATGCGGGGTTTCTCGGCATGGTCGGGGGTAAGCAAGCCCAACTCTACCATCAGCTGGCAACCGTTGCATATACCGAGCGACAGGGTATCTTCGCGCTCATAGAAACGTTTCAGAGCCGTGCGGGCTTTCTCGTTATACAAGAAAGCTCCTGCCCAACCTTTGGCCGAACCCAGAACGTCGCTGTTGGAGAAGCCGCCGCAATATACTATCATATTTACATCGTCGAGCGTCTCGCGGCCGCTTATCAGGTCGGTCATGTGTACGTCTTTTACATCGAAACCGGCCAGATAGAGCGAATATGCCATCTCGCGGTCTCCGTTGACACCCTTCTCCCTGATAATGGCTGCCTTGACGCCCGAGGGCTGGCGACGGTCGGCCGAGATGCCATAGGCTGCCAACTTACCGGTGAAGGCTGCGGGCAACTCTATTTGCAAAGGCTGCTCCTTGTAGTTATTGAAACGGGCTGTGGCACAAGCCTCACCGCTCTGCTTGCGGTCGAGCAGATAAGACGATTCGTACCACACGTCACGCAGGTGGTCTATGATAAACTGGTATTGCGCACCCTCTTTTTCCACCATAATGTGTCGCTCCTCGGCGGGCTTACCTATGCACAAGAAGCCTACGCCGGCTTCGCGCAGCACCTTCTCGAAGGCTTTGGGGTCGGCTGTCTGCATGACGACACCGGGATTTTCGGCAAAGAGTATTTTTATCAAATCTTTCTCGGGCAGAGCGTCGAAATTGATTTCCATACCGCCCTCGGTATTGGCAAAACACATCTCGAGCAAGGTAGTGATAATACCGCCGGCCGAAATATCATGACCGGCCAATACAAGGCCATGCTTGATGAGCTTCTGCACGGCATTGAACGCACTTACAAAATACTCCGTATCGCGTACCGTCGGGCATTCGTCGCCTACCCGTCCCAACGATTGAGCAAATGCCGAACCACCCAACTTCAACGTATCGAACGAGAAGTCGATGTAATATATCGAGCTGTCGGCTACAGGCTGCAGCACCGGCGAAACCACGCGACGTACGTCGGCAACCTCGGCACCTGCCGAAATGATAACCGTACCGGGAGCATATACCTTGTCCTCGCCATACTTTTGTGTCATGGAGAGACTGTCTTTTCCGGTGGGAATATTTATACCCAACTCACATACAAAGTCGCTGCAAGCCTCTACGGCTTTATAAAGGCGAGCGTCCTCACCCTCATTTTTGCAAGGCCACATCCAGTTGGCACTCAACGAAACACTGTCGAGACCCTCGGCCAATGGAGCCCATACGATATTGGTCAGAGCCTCGGCCACGGCAAGCACCGAGCCAGCTGCCGGGTCTATCATGGCTGCTTGCGGAGCATGACCTATCGAAGTAGCTATACCGGCATGGCCGCGATAGTCGAGTGCTACCACACCACAGTCGCTCAATGGCAATTGTATGACACCCTGGCATTGCTGGCGGGCAATCTTACCCGTCACCGAACGGTCTACTTTATTTGTGAGCCAATCTTTGCAGGCAACCGCTTCGAGCTGCAATACCTGCTCAATATATTCATCCAAATTGCGCACATCGTAAGTTACGCCTTCGTAACTTTCTGTCACGGTATGGTCGTGCATGTAAGTACGCGGTGTCTTGCCGAACATATCGTCCATGGCAAGGTCTATGGGACGCACACCGTCGGCCTGCTCAAAAACGAAGCGGTGGTCGCCGGTAGTCTCTCCTACGACATACATGGGCGAGCGTTCACGGTCGGCAATGCGACGGACACGTTCTATATCCTTCTCTTCAATCACCATACCCATGCGCTCCTGGCTCTCGTTACCCACAATCTCTTTGGCCGACAAGGTGGGGTCGCCTATGGGGAGGGCATCCATCTCTATCTTACCGCCGGTAGCCTCTACCAATTCCGAGAGGGCATTCAAGTGTCCACCGGCGCCGTGGTCGTGAATAGAAACTATCGGATTGTTTTCGCTCTCGGCAAGGGCACGTATAACATTCGACACACGCTTCTGCATCTCGGGATTGGCACGTTGCACGGCATTCAGCTCTATGGCATTGGCATACTCGCCAGTCTCTACCGACGATACGGCACCGCCACCCATACCTATGCGATAGTTGTCGCCACCCAGCACCACAACTTTCTCGCCAGGAACAGGCGTACCTTTAATAGCATCGCGCATGGTGGCAAAACCAACGCCTCCGGCCAACATTATCACCTTGTCGTAGGCATATTTCTTGCCGTTCTCGGCATGCTCAAACGTAAGGAGCGAACCGCAGATAAGAGGTTGCCCAAACTTGTTACCGAAATCGGATGCTCCGTTAGAGGCTTTTATAAGTATCTCTTCGGGGGTTTGGTAAAGCCATGGGCGTGGCGGTATAGCATTCTCTTCCCATTCGCGGCCGGCTTCGGTGCGTGGGTATGAAGTCATATACACGGCTGTACCCGCGATAGGCAGACTGGCCTTGCCTCCACCCAGACGGTCGCGTATCTCACCACCTGTACCGGTTGCAGCGCCATTGAACGGCTCGACGGTAGTGGGAAAATTGTGCGTCTCGGCTTTGAGTGAAATGACAGTCTTTATGTCTCGAACCGCAAAATAATCGGCCGTCTCGGGGTTTACAGGAGCAAATTGCTCAACGACAGGACCCTCTATAAAGGCCACATTATCTTTATAGGCCGAAACAAGTTTATTGGGATTATATTCTGAAGTTTTCTTTATCAGCTTAAACAGCGAGCTCTCTTGCTCTACCCCGTCGATGATGAAAACGCCGTTGAAAATTTTATGACGGCAGTGTTCCGAGTTTACCTGTGAAAAACCAAAGACTTCGCTATCGGTAAGAGGTCGCCCTATCTTCGCGCTGAGCTGTTGCAGATATTCTACCTCATCGGGACTCAAGGCCAAACCCTCTTGGCGGTTATAAGCCTCTATATCATCAATGTACACAATGGGGTCGGGACGTTTGTCTATTCTGAACACATCGCCATCGATACCATCATACAGCCTTTGCAACATCTTGTCGTATGTAGCATCGCCGCTGGCCACCGGGAAAAACTCTTCGATACGGCTTATTCCGGAAAGTCCCATATTCTGGGTTATCTCCACGGCATTGGTACTCCACGGGGTAATCATCTCCTTGCGAGGGCCTACGAACCATCCGGCGAGGGAGGTCTCGGGCATTTGAGTGGCATTACCGAAAAGCCACAACAATTTTTCGCTCTCTTCGGGTGCAAACGAGTGGTCAGCCTCCACTGCTATTACAGCCCCGCTACTTGTCTTAAAAAAGAAAACCATTCTGTTACAGTATTATAGTATTGTTAACTTTCGCCTTGCGAACGTTGTTTGTTATGTCTGCAAAGGTACTGAAAAATACGGTGCAGGCAAAGAAAAGCGGCAAAACAAATAGGCACCATATATGGCACAATGCAACAGGCTCCTATAACGACCTCACCTGTCGACCATGCACTTGCCTCAGGCTCAAATAGGCCTCACATCACTCAGACTGCCATGGAAACTGTAGCGAGAGGCAACTGCGTACAAAAATCATACCGTTATTATTTGTTTCTACCCGCCGCTTACACTATCTTTGCGACTCAGAATCACATCTACACACAGCACATTTTATGAAACATTCTTTTTACGGCATTCCTATTATTCTGCTGTTGTTGTTGCTGTGCAGCAGTTGCGACAATGAAAACAGCAACAGCCAAAAAGAGAAGAACGTGTCACTGGAATTTCTTCCCGGCACATGGGTCATAAAAAGTTACGATACAGCTACTCAAGTAGGCACAGGCACACACACTACAACAACCACACTCGATGGCAATTTTACCGTATCGCTCTATGACGACATGTTGTTTACACTGGCCGGCGAAGGCACTATGCTGGCCGAAGGCAAATTCTCAATAGATGTAGCACAGCTTAAGTTAGAGATGAAAGAGTACTCGTTACTACCCAATGCCGATCCACAAGGCATCGATGAAACGCTGGTCGACCTCATTACAAGCCACCCGTTGCACATAGAGACGCTGGATGCAAAGTCACTGTATCTCTCGTTGGAATATAGCGACAATGTAACCATTACAGCCTTTCTGACCTCCGCCTCCACTCCCGGCATAACCGGTGGTAATTGGCTCATCTCCTACATCGATGGTTATGCGCCCTTCACAGCCAGTGAAGGTACCATTATAGGATATGATACAAACGGGACCTTCTCGGCCATCGCCCCCAACACATCGACAGCCATAACAGGGACGTACAGCTATACCCCGCGCACCCACACACTACTTACCGTCTATAATGGCGATACTCTTATCTACGATGCCGTATGCTCCGAACAGTCGCTACGCATTACTCCACAAGAGAATCGCGATTATGCCATATATCTCACCCGACAAGGCAACATGCAATGAAAATCGTACTCATTGTTGTAGGAAAAACGGCGCAACCTTATCTTATAGAAGGTATCGACGAGTATGTGTCCCGTATAAAACGATACATGCCCTTTGAATTGTACGTCATCCCCGAGCTGAAAAATACACGTAACCTTACCACTGAGCAACAAAAGAATCACGAAGGTGATGCCATACTGAAAGCATTGCAACCCGGCGACTATATTGTCCTGCTCGACGAACACGGCAAAGAGTATTCCTCCTCACAATTTGCCTCCTACATAGACCATAAACAACAAACCTCGGTACGCAGACTTGTTTTCGTCATAGGAGGCCCTTACGGCTTCTCTTCCGAAGTCTACGACCGTTGCCAAGAGAAGTTGTCACTCTCAAAAATGACCTTCTCGCACCAAATGGTAAGATTGTTTTTTACAGAACAACTCTACCGTGCCATGACAATTCTCAATAACGAACCATATCATCACGAATAGACTATGAAAAGATTCTTCTGCCTTGTGCTGGGCTGCCTGCTACTTATACCTGCGGTACATGCCGAGGCAACGACAACTACACCCGCCGACCCGCCTGCACGCTTGGGTAGCATCATCGACCTCTCTGTTTCAAAACGTTGGGGACGCACAAACTTCTTGCTTCAAGAAAGTATCTATACTTTGGGCACACAACTTGAGCGCGCCATGACTATTGGCAAAATCGAGGTCGATATCATGCCACAATATCTGAAATTCCAGTTTTTAGGATACTATTTTTATCATTTGAGCAGCGGCAATCAATACTACCACAAGCTGCGCTACCACTTGGGTTTGGGTGGCGACCTCTACTTTCACCCCACAAGCCTTTCATGGTCGGTACACTACGAGTCGACCTATACACTGACCAAAAGCTCTCCTTACAACCGGCTACGCCCACGTGTACGATGTAACTTCAACATCAACTCATCGGCATGGAAACCCTTTGCCGAGGTAGAGTTTTTCTGGGCTCTCAATGGGAAAAACAAAGGTCGTGCCGACCGCATGTGGTATAATGCCGGCGTAAGTTATGCTATAAACAAAGGCAACAAAGTAGAATTTAAGATACGCGAAGAACAGATGTGGTTATCGACACCCAAACAATGGAACACATACATCTGCTTTGCCTATAAAGTATCTTTATAATCATACTGCCTTTAGCCAACATCCTGACACCCCTGCTTGCACATGAAAACGCCTGCCAATCTCTTACAGATAGCCGACCGTATAAGAGCTATTGCCCGCAACGGACAATTCTACGCCCTTAACGAATATGACAAAGAGCGATATGACGAATTGTTAGACCTAAGTAACCGCCTCACCGCCATACTCACAAATACCGAGGTAGAAACCGTAGCAACTTGCTACATACCTATCACCGACTATCTAACGCCCAAGGTAGATGTAAGAGCAGTCATCTTCGATGAGGAAGAACGCATTTTAATGGTGCGAGAAAAGGAAGATGGCAAGTGGTCGTTACCTGGTGGATGGGGCGACGTGGGCTTCTCGCCCAGCGAAGTAGCCGTCAAAGAGGTACACGAAGAGACCGGCTACGAAGCCATTCCGGTACGACTACTGGCAATACTCGACATGAGCCGCCACCATCATCCGCCCGTTTCTCACCACATCTACAAAATATTTATCCGTTGCTCCATCTCAGGCGGCACACCTAAAACCGCCTTCGACACATTGGATGTAGGGTTCTTTCCTTTAGATGCACTTCCCCCACTGTCGACCCAACGAATAACTCTCGAAGAGATAATGCTGATGTACGACTTTCTGCACAACCCGCATAAAGAAGCGGTAACCGACTAACCTTGCGGCCTCCGGTTTCGATAGGTATCACATCGCCCGCAGAGTACAATCATTTCTCAAAAAATATCATAACTTCTACAAAAGAGGCCATACTCCTGCAATCATATCATATACGACAAATCATTTCCGTTTTTTATATAAGTTTGTACCCTCTACAACAGAAAACAGCACAAATATAAAACCCATGAGTGCAACAGAAACCATAACAACCCATGAATACAGCATCCGGCGCAGCCGATATTTCGCGCTATTATGTAGTCGCATAGGGCGCGATTGGTGGAGTGTACCACTGTTGATAATCGCCGCCCTGACCATAGCTACATGTTACGACCTGCGTTTTGGCATTGTACTGTTGCTGGTCGTTTTTGTCATTACACCCATGTTGCTTTTCCTCGCCTATTATCACTACGCTTTACTACCTGAATGTATATACTCTATCGTTCCGAAATCACTTATCATCAACAAGCATGGAATAGATTGCATTGCATATGAAAAGCAAAGGCACGTTTTAGATTGGGACAAGGTGAAACAGATAATAACGACCCACGATGCCTACCTCCTTTACACCGGGAAATACACCTTTTTATATATCCCCTTCAATGCTTTTGCCACCCCCGAAGAGCAGCAGGCATTTCATGACGACATAATACCGGCAGTATTCCGAATTGAGAAAGACGAATAATGGATGCTACATTCATGATAAGTATAAATATGAAAAAGAAACACAACAAATAGCAAGGTTGAAAAAGGAACGCTAAGACATGATATTCCAAAAACATTTCGTATATTTGGGAAATAATTTATAAATTGCACTTACATGTACAAACGGGTTTTCTTTATCCTGATGTCAATATGGGTAATGACGACTATACATCCTGCAAAAGGATGGGCCGAAATGCCTACCCTCGACGAAGCAAGAGAGTTATACAAAGCTGGCAAATATGAAGAAGCTGCTCCGGTTTTTGCAAAGGAGCTGAAACGCAAGCCCAACGACGGCTCACTCAACCACTGGTATGGAGTATGCCTCTACGAAACAGGTGAGTATGAAGCCAGCATTCCATATCTGAAAAAAGCTGTTTCACGCCGCGTATTGCAATCGAATTACTATTTGGGACAAGCCTATGCCGCAGCTTGCATGTTCGACAATGCTGTAGAAGCTTATGAAAAGTATGTAGAAGCATTGAAAAAAGATAAGCGTGAACCCGACTCAACAGTCATCGCTAAAATAACGAGTGCAAAGCTGGGCAGCCGTATGATAAGCGGTGTAGAAAAAGTGCAGGTAATAGATAGCCTGACAGTCGACTCACTATCGTTTTTCGAGGCTTATAGACTATCGCCCGAATCAGGACGTCTTGTAGGAAGCGATGCCTTACCTTTTGCCCTGCCCGAAGATACCCCCGTAGTAGCTTTTGTACCACAACGCAACGACATCATATTCATGGGATATCCGCTCACAGGCGATAATTACGACCTATGTGTATCCAACAACTTATTGGGAGGCCAGTGGAGCCGGCTACAATCTCTATCGGCAACACTCAACACCACCGATAATCAATCTTATCCTTTCATGCTGGCCGATGGTCAGACTCTCTACTATGCCCAAGATGGAGAGAACTCACTGGGCGGATACGACATATTCATAACCCGTTTCAGCTCAGAGCGTGAAGACTACATGCTGCCACAAAACTTAGGAATGCCCTTCAATTCGGTATTCAATGACTATATGCTGGCAATAGACGAAACATTGAGCGTAGGCTGGTTCGTCACCGACCGCAACCATATACCGGGACAACTCACAGTCTACATCTTCATTCCCAATGAAGAAAAAGAGATATACACCGACGAATCGGAAGAACATCTACGCAATCTGGCACGCATATCGTCTATCAAAGATACATGGCGCGATGGTGCCGATTATAGCCAACTGCTTGAAGCCATAGCTCAGATAGACCCCGAAGCAGCCCTCGTACCTGCCAAGGAATTTACCTTTGTAGTATGCAACGGCATCATCTATACCCGCTCCCAAGATTTTCAGAATGCCGAAGCGTTGCGATTTTTTAATATGGCGCGCGATACCATGAAACAGCTGACGCAAGCCAAAGAGCAACTCGACAAACTTCGTCGCACATATGCCCAAAGCTCTACTGCCGAGAAAAGCAGGTTGAAACCAACCATTCTTTCATTGGAAAAGAAAATAGAGCAATTAAGCAGTCAACCGTCGGAGTATGAGAAAAAAGCGCGTCGGGCAGAGCTTTCTTTCCGTAACCTACTATAAGATAGGCTGACATGATATCATTCATTGCCATAGACATCATTATCATTTGCATCCTGCTACTGCTTGCCGTAGCTTTGGTCATTTTAGAACTTTTTTTCCTCCCCGGCCTCTCTGTAGCAGGCCTCGCGGCTGTACTCTTTTATGGCGGAGCATTATATTACGCTTTTGCGCATTTGGGTATAACAGCAGGTATCGCCACATTGATAGGTGCAATGGTAATCACAGGGTTTCTGATTTACTATTTCCTGCATTCACGTATGCTTGACAAGATGAAGTTGAAAACTGAAATAGATAGTACAGCACCCACAAGCATAACACAGGGCATCAACGCAGGCGACAAAGGCGTAGCCCTTTCGCGCCTCAACCCGATGGGTACAGTACTGATAGGAGGATGCGCTGTAGAGGCTCACTCTACCGGTGAATACATTGAAGAGTCTACCCCCGTGCGGGTAATAAAGGTAGAGCCTACATCCATTGTGGTAAGTCCTTTCATTTCTCAAGAAGAAAATAAATCATTTAATAACCAAGAAAAAGACTCGTAAACCATGGTAATTTTTTCTGTTCTGTTAGTAATTGCCGTCATCGTCTTATTGGCAATATTTTTTTACTATGTACCATTTTTACTATGGCTATCGGCTATGGTATCGGGTGTGCACATCTCGCTACTGCAACTATTCCTGATGCGCATCCGTAAAGTTCCACCCCAAGTTATCGTACGTGCTATGATAGAAGCGCACAAAGCCGGACTAAGCACTATCACACGCGACGAACTTGAGGCACACTTCCTTGCTGGCGGTCATGTAGAGAGGGTCGTACACGCCCTTGTATCGGCCGCTAAAGCCAACATAGAGCTCAGCTTTAAAATGGCTTCGGCCATAGACCTTGCCGGTCGCGATGTATATGAGGCCGTACAAATGTCGGTCAACCCCAAGGTCATAGATACTCCGCCCGTTACCGCTGTTGCCAAAGACGGCATACAGCTCATAGCCAAAGCTCGCGTTACGGTACGTGCCAACATACGCCAACTGGTTGGTGGTGCCGGTGAAGACACCGTCTTGGCACGTGTAGGCGAAGGTATCGTATCTTCTATCGGTTCGAGCGAATCTCACAAACAAGTACTCGAAAATCCCGACTCTATATCTAAACTGGTTCTTCGCAAGGGTCTCGACTCGGGTACTGCCTTTGAGATACTGTCTATCGATATTGCCGACATCGACATAGGTAAGAACATAGGTGCTACCTTGCAAATAGACCAAGCACAAGCCGACAAGAACATAGCACAAGCCAAAGCCGAGGAACGCCGCGCCATGGCAATTGCCCTCGAGCAAGAGATGAAAGCCAAAGCTCAAGAGGCTCGCGCCAAAGTGATTGAGGCCGAGGCTGATGTACCACGCGCTATGGCCGAAGCCTTCCGCAACGGGAATTTAGGCATTATGGATTATTACAAAATGAAAAACATAGAAGCCGATACGTCAATGCGCGAAAGTATTGCCAAACCTTCAGTAAAACCTGAAGAGTAACGCTTCGGCCGCGTACATAGCTCTACATAATACGGGAGCGCGATTAGGATAGGTCATCCAATCGCGCTCCCGTAAAATTTATACTTTTCATGCTATTGCTCTTGCTAATCGTCTACAATCGACCGCTTCCTTCATACAAGTCAGGTCAACCTTGCAACAAAACTCAACTTGGCTACTACTTGATGCAGCGACTTCTTCTATCGTAAAAATCGGGGGGGTTATATCTTCTCTCCTGCCACAATTGCCTGTCATGCACACCTTATAATGTCACAGACTCTCCGTCCTGCATGCGCCCACACTTGTATATCCGCGCTACAATAAATCAAATATTATCGCGTACGGCAAATCCAAATGCCGACAAAGGGTGACGCCTCATCGCGTTGTACAGATGCGAGGTATCTCTCCGCCTCGGCAAGTGTATCATAACCAGCTGTATACAGGCGAGCCTTACTACCATTATCATATATATACAGCGGAGCAGTCACCCCGGCGGCTCTAAATTCTCCTATTTGCTTCTCTGCCAATGCATACGTAGGTAACGACCCAACGACAAGAATATACTTCGGCACCGCGACATCAGCCTTCGCTTCGGAAGGTTCACTTTCGACACCAATGCTTTGCTCTGTTATTTCGGCTGTTACATCCGGCGCTACTTCTTCAACAGGCGCAGCTACAAACTCGGTCTCTACCGAAGATGCCGCTTCGGTCAGTGGCGAGGCCGCAAACAGCTCGGCAGCAACAATGCTTGCATAATCGTTTTGCGTAGGATAATTATCAACAGGCGTAGATATGAACAATAACACAACTACAAGAGCTACTACCGATGCTGCTGCACTCATAAAACGGCGCACAAATCGTGGCTTCGGCACTTGTCGCCAGCCCTGAGCAACAACATCTGCTTCCTCCTGCTGCATCTCGGCAAGTGGCAACATAGCAATGTGCGGCAACATAGATAATGGTGCATTCACTACGCTGTATGCCGATTCTCTGAAAAGCAACAATCCGCCATTTTCATAGCAGAAACTTCCTATATGTCCTAATGTCACGTCCTGCCCCTCTTGTAAAGCTGTGCGCCACGACGACACCTCGGCGGCAATCCGAGTCATTGCCTCGTCATAACTACAACCCTCGGTCCGCATAATCGAGTGAGCCAACATACCATCATTGTGCGAAAGCGAAGCATTGAAACTCAACCATCTGCGAGGCGGCTGCGGTGCAGCATCACCAGCAACAACAGCCGAGACCGACTGCACAATCCATGCGCCCCACCCCGGCACCACCACGCAATCGTGGCGTGTAAGCAAGTATTCGATATGCTGCACTATACTTTTCATACTACAAAGATACTTTTTTCGTCCGAATGTGCCAACACCCTGCAATATATTTGTAAAATTATTTTGGGCTACGGCTATCACTCGCTAACACACATCAACGGCAGTCCTATCCCTTCAAGAAAGTATACTTCTCTACTGTATAAAGCGGCACAAGCGGAATAATGATGGGCACACGAGCAACATACGACTTATAATCAGGATTGGCACCATACCGCTTGTTCTGACGTATTTCGAGCCGTCGGGCGCCGCCAAACATGATATATACAATACAAACATAACCTACCAAGGCTACTGCCCACTGCCATCCCGAGAGCGCACCTATGCCCGATACCAGACACCCTGTCCAGAAAAGTATTTCGGCAAAATAGTTAGGACAACGCACCATGCGGTATAGCCCCGTGTCGCAAAAGCGGTCGGGGCGTAGCTTCTTGGCCGCCGACTTTTCATGGTCGGCCACCGACTCGAGTATCAATGCCAGCAACATGACTCCGGCACCCACATAAGCCCACAACTCTCCACCGGCCGATGCATTATCCAACCTGTAAAATACAGGCGACACCTGGCATACATACAATACTACAACCGATATCCATACGGCACATTTCACTCCTACGCCCATCTCATGCGAACTTTTTGTCAGCGACGGCAGCTCTTTGCGATACGACGTGCTGCGTAACTCTCGATGCAATAAAAAGCCTCCCAAACGGATGCCATAGGCCATCAGTAACAAAGCCAATAACAGGGTATGCAGTGCAAGGCTTGCTCTATACATCACCATCATCACCAACCCCATGGCTGCAATAGAAAATCCATACCCGAGAGAAATAAAGTAGAGAAATTTTTTCCAGCCCAATGCGCTTACAACAAGCGACGTCAATACCAACATTAAAATACCTTCTGGGAATACCATATTTCATTCTTTTTTATACCATTACAAATATAACTATAAGACAATAACAGAAGCAAACGAAAACGCCTGTTTTCAATTTATTTATGCCGAACTGCCTCGCAGGCGCTCACAGCAACAATGAGAAAGCAAGCTTCTGTTTGATATATCCAAACGACAGCTTTCACTATCTTTCCCATATATCACAAAACACAGTCACATGTATTTGTTCATTCGAGATAAAAGCATCGCCAATCGAGGCGTTTACACCTCAATTTTCCAGATACTTGTAACGCAACCTGCACCTATCATACTTAATTTAAAAATAACGGAGTATTTCTTATAAACCACAAAATGCGACATTGTTAAGTCAACAATAACAAAAAAGAGTGCTATCCCCATGAGAGATAGCACTCTGAGATTTTTGATTGCGTAGAAGAGCCGATAGAGGGATTCGAACCCACGACCCCGAGATTACAAATCACGTGCTCTGGCCAACTGAGCTATATCGGCAAATGGGTAAGCTGGCTACATCGCACCGCTACGACCTATTACCCTTGCTGCGGTCAAGCCCTGGGGGATTCACAGGGAGCTGGTCGTGTAGGACTTACCCGGGCGCAAAGGTACTTCTTTTTTTGCATTGTGCAAGTTTTTGTGTCGAATTTATGCAATAAATAGATGCATTATTTTTCATTTTACTAATATACAGCATATTACAAACGGCAAATACTGCATCAGTATCACAGCATGAAGATATGCAAGAAAAACTAAGAAATGAATATTACTGCGTCCATACACTAATTCGTGTTAAAATACAAATATCACTTCCTTTTTTGTCTAACCGAATAAATTATATTTGCCGGCGTCATTTTTAACATCAATAATATGAAAAAGGTTTTTAATTTGTTAGGCTCCACTGGTGCCTTATTGTGTTTAGGTGTTATGTGTGGTACTGCACAGCAGTTACCCAATGTAGGATTTGAAAATTGGAAAACGACGTGTGGTAATACATGGCAAACGGCCTCTGCCTCAGCTTTTACGCGCCCGGGAACAGAGCCAGCTGAGTGGAATGGCAGTAATGTAACGCAAATACTTCCATTTGACGGCTTTGTAAAAAAAGAAGAAGGTGTAGATGGTAGTACCAGCGTTAAACTTACCAATCAGAAACCAGGACTTGCGACATTGGCAGCACCGGCTCCTGCATTTGTCACTTTTGCTACTCCTTGGATTTTTGCCGACATGTCAAAATTGAATGCAAGCGCTATTGCCATGGGCGATGGTGGCGCTTACGGAGGTATAGAATTTACCTATCGCCCCGATGCCATTACCGGATATTTCAAACGCGACAATAGTGCCGGAGCTGAAAATGCCCACATCATAGTGTACTTGTGGAACGGCACGTATAAGTCGGGAGTACGCTCGGCCATTACAGGTAGTACATCGGCAGGTTACACCGAAAGCGCCACAGTAGAGCTCGAAGATGTAGACCGTGCCATAATGGGTAAAGTCACCCCAACGCAAAGCGGTAAACTCATTGCCTCGTGCGACTATGAAATTACCGGCTCTATCAATGAATGGACCGAAATTACCGTACCGTTGCAATATGTAGAGGAGAACCTTTCGGAGTTACCCGAGAAAATGAACGTCATACTCTCGTCGGCCGACTACTGGAATCGAGCCAATATCGTACCCAATAACGTGCTCGAAGCCGATAACGTAAAATTCTTATACTACTCACAGCTGGAAAGCCTCAGTATCGACGGTACTCCCATTGCCGGTTTTGACAAGGATACATATAACTACATACTGACAGGCACATGTCCGACCGATGCTTCACAGATAACCGCCATACCCGACGGTAAAAATGCTACAACCGACGTAAAATGCGACCCCCTCACACAAACTGTGACCATAACCGTAAGTAACGTAGGCGAAGATGCCGAGGGCAACACCTCGCACACCTATACCGTGCAATACGAGACACCTGCCGCAACCACATACTACAACGGATTGCTGACAATAAACCTCGATGCACTGGGTATGGATACTTCTCACTCTTACAACATGATAGAGATAACATCTACCACAGAATCGAGTTGCAACTTTGCGCTGCGCGACTTCTCTTTCATGGGCTTCTCTATAGGCGACATTGTTGTCCCCGACGTAACTGTCACAGAGAACAACGGCGTGAAAAACTATAACGGTAGCGCCGAAAACCTCATGGTGGGCAGTGGCTTCCTGATACTCGACTGCGACGTGACCGTAACCGGTAGCGAAGATGCCCAAGGTAATATGCTCATGACAATAAACGTACTGTGGTATACCGACCGTGAAAATGGATTATCGACTCCTATCGAGGTAAAATTTGAGGGTACTGCCATTGCCGACGGATTGCGTCTCACCAATATAACGGTCGACGGTAAGACTATCGAAGGCTTTGATAAAGATACTTTCAACTACACCGGCGACGCGGCCACCTTTGCTGCCACTGCAACCCCCAGCATAACGTATGCCAAAGAGGATGCCGATGCTACCGTATCGGTAGAGGTAAACGACTACTCGGTAAAACTCGTTGTATCGAAAGATGGCCGTTTCAACTTCTACTCTATCCTCGACAGTGATGCCTCATTTGCTGGTATCGAACTGCCTGCAACCGTCGAAGGCAACCTCACCATTACAGGCCGTAAAGCTGTAAACGGCGTTGAAACGGTGACCGGCAACATAATTTATCAACTCGGCCTCACCAACCAGCAATGGTACGATGTGGCTCTCCCCTTCACCACTGCCAACCGTGAAGTCATTACCGCCGATGACGATAATGCGCCCCTCACCGACAACATAGAATGGGCGACGCTGAGCGATACTGAATTTGTCATGGCCGATGCCGCCACCGCCACTGCCGGTATCGTGCGCATTGACGATAAAACCGACTTGGTTCCTGCCATGCTCCGCTTCACTTCGACACTAGGATGGAATACCCAAGGGACTACCGACAATGCCCAACAAAGCACCTACCGTCTGATAGGGAACCCGTCGCTTACCAATGTTGCTGCAACCGACCTTGCTACAGCTACAACATACTATGTACTGAACAGCGATGGTACGAAATACATACAATCGGCATCGCCTGTGGTAGCTCCTTTCGCAACGGTAATAGCATTCAACGGCAACACAGCCGACGCGCTCTCTGAGATAAACATCAACATATCGAGCGGCATAAACGGCCTCACAGCCGACAAATCACATATCTATGCCACCAACGGCAACATTGTGGTAAACAATTATGAAGGCGATGTTGTCGTATACCTCTTGAATGGTGCACAAGTGAAGAGCATTGTTGCAACAGGCCGCCATACTGTCATACCCGTCAAAGCCGGTACATACATCGTACGCACGGCCGACAAAGGCACTGTTGTGATAGTAAAATAAGCAAGTATAACCTGACGAAATGTAAGCGTAACGGGCTGTTGCTCGTTGCGCTTTTTTGCTTCAGACAGCCAGCTATTCCGGGTTATTAATATTTGTTAAACACGTGATGATAAAAATAATGGACTTAAAAAAAACATATATTTGTTGAATATAATAAAATCAAATAAAACACAGGAATTTATGAAAAAGACATTACATCTCATCGTATTATTATTTCTGTTTGCAGGTGAAATGTATGCCAACAGAATAAATGTAGAAGATGCTTTTACCATTGCAAGTGAGTTTTTGGGAAACAAACCCGGATTACAAAAAGCTCAGGCCGACAATGCACCTTTGCGATTGGCCGAAGCATCAGATGGTTACTATGCCTTTACCCGAGGCTCGAATGGAGGCTTTGTTATCGTAGCGGCCGACGACCGGGCTATAAACAGCGTTTTGGGATATGCAGACGAAGGCTCGTTCAACCCCGACTCCCTACCCGACGCCATGCGATGGTGGCTCGGCGAGTATGAGCGACAACTGTCGTATGCCGAAACAGCCACCAACACCAATCGCATAAAAGCCGAACTACCCATATATGCACCCATAGCACCGCTTATTACGACACGCTGGGACCAAACCGAGCCCTACAATCTGCTATGTCCCGTCTATAACGGTAACTCCCTACCGTCGTATCAGGGCATGCGCTGCTACACAGGCTGTGTTGCAACAGCATGGGCACAAATCATGTACTATCACAAATGGCCGATACAAGGCACCGGTTCACACTCATATATGTGGACATTCAACGGCGAAAATCTGGGGACACTGTCGGCCGATTTCAGCCAAAGCGTATATAACTGGGATGCCATGACCGATACCTATGACAACTCAAGCAGCGAAGAGTCGCGCTATGCCGTGGCACAACTCATGTCTGATGTTGGTATCGCCTCAGATATGGGCTACTCACCACTTTCAAGCGGAGCCAATTCTATATCCAGTCTGCAAGGTATTGTACAATATTTCGGTTACGACCCAAGTGCTGTTCTTCTACAACGCAACTATTATGGGTTAGAAGAATGGCAAGACTCCATCTATGCAAGCCTGGCAGCCGGGTATCCAGTGTATTACGCAGGACAAAACAACTCGGCAGGCCATGCCTTTATATGCGACGGATATAATAACGGCTACTTTCATATCAACTGGGGATGGAGCGGTATGAGCAACGGTTACTTCCTGTTGACGGCTCTCGACCCAGAGATGCAAGGATCGGGAGGTAGCGATGCCGGATACAACTACCTGCAACAAGCCGCCACATATATACGCCCTGCAGAGGAAGGTTCCCAGCCTCGACTGGTGATGCTATGTTCTGATAACTTCGACATAGATACTTACAATGCGACACGCAACACGACCGTAACATTCAGCGGCGACTTCTTCAACGTAGGCATTGCAACGTTCAATATCACTCTGGGTATAAAGGTTGTCGATTCGGAGGGAACAGTCACCTACGTAGCAGCCTCGTCATACACAACCGATCTTGAGCCCATGTACGGATTTAACGAATTCGACATGAAACTGACCGACTTTCCCACTGCAGAAGGCACATACAAGGTATATCCTGCCTGTCGCGACAACAACACCGGAACATGGTACGAGATTTCCACCTCCATACAGTCGACACAACGCTACCTTATTGCAACGGTCGATGGACCAAACAGTATCGTTTTCTCCGCCCCGTCTGCTGCAACTCCCGAACTGAGCGCAACTACAACTGTCAACACTCCTCTTTACACCGGAAAAACATTCTTGGCCGATGTTTCTATTACAAATAGCGGAGACGAATATTATAACGACATATATGTAGCCTCGGTACAGGCAGGGACAATGACCATCGAAACCATATCGAATGCCATTCTGGTAAACCTCACAAACGGAGGTTCTACCGACATATCTTTCAAGCTGACAGCGCCCGAAACAGCCGGCGACTACGAGCTATATGTCATCGACTATAACTACAACATCTTAAGCGACCCGCTTCCTATAACTGTAGTAGAAGCCCCAACCGAAGCAACAGTACTCTCATTGGCATCGCCCATCACCATGGATTACGAAGGTGCTGTCGTAGCCGACGATATAAGATTCTCGGCACAAATAGAATGCTCTGCGGGATACTACGGCGATAAGCTCTACGCATTTGTTTTCCCCGAGGAAGGAGGCACAAGCATTACTTCGTTTACCACCGATTTATACATCGGTGCCGGCGAGACACAAAATGTCAGCTTCAACGGCAACTTCGTCAATGCCGAAATAGGGGAAACCTATTTCATAGCCCTTTACTATTTGCAGTCATCGTCTTTTTCTCAAATAAAATCAAATACTGCCAGCATCAGCGAGGTCATGTACTTTACCGTAGGAATGACTTCGGGAATAAACGACACAAAGACCTATGACGAAGTACAGGAGATAGAGGTATATAACCTCATGGGCATACGCGTGCTGCATCAGCGAGCTATCACCCCCGACCTGTCGACACTTGCTCCGGGCATCTACATCGTCAGAACCGGCAATAAGGTAGAACGCATACTGAAAAGATAAGCCGCTATACCGGCCGGCAGAGGCCATATACTCGCAAGAAATAATCAGATGTACTCCGACAGCTTCTCTCCACGCAGCTGTCGGAGTACACTGTTTCAGGCCATCGGTACTCGGTCTATGCAGAACACTATACGTTTTTTTCGTATTTTTGCAAGACAAACGCCATATCAGATTGATTTGCTAAAGCAGGTTATGGATACTTTAGAACAACTATACTTATCATATACCACACACAAAGCCACTCTGGTGCAACCCATTGCCGGAGCCGGCTCTCCACGACGCTACTACAGGCTCTCGTCGCCGGCCGATACGCTGATAGGGGTACAAGGCTCATCGGCCGACGAAAACCGTGCCTTCATCGCACTGTCGAAGCACTTGGCGACCAAGGGCTTCTATGTTCCGCAGGTTGTAGCAGTAAGCGACGACGAAATGTGCTACTTGCAAACCGACCTGGGCGACCTGTCGCTATACGACCGATTGGCAACCTGCCGAAATACAGGCATCTACGACGAAGCGTCCTACCGTTTGCTGGCCGAAACCATGAGGCAACTTGCAACCATGCAGATAGGCGGCGATATAGGTCTCGACTACAACAAAACGTGTTACCCCGTCAGCTACTTCGACGAGCGTGCTGTCTTGTTCGACCTCAACTACTTTAAATACTGCTTTCTGAAAGCTTCGGGCTTGGAATATGACGAAAACCGCCTGCAAGACGACTTCGAGTTACTGGCCCGACAATTACCACAAGTCTACCCGGCAGGCTTCATGTACCGCGACTTTCAAAGCCGCAACGTAATGATAAAAGACGACAAGCCGTGGTTTATCGACTTTCAAGGAGGCCGTCGAGGACCGGTGCACTACGATGTTGCCTCTTTCCTATGGCAGGCACGCGCCCTCTACCCCGACGAGTTACGCAAACGTTTGTTGGGTGAATACCTCACTGCCTTACAAAACCAGGGTATCGTCATCGACGATACCGTTTTCCGTCGCGACCTCTCCCGCTTTGTACTGTTCCGCACCCTGCAAGTTCTGGGAGCCTACGGATTCCGCGGCTATTACGAGCGCAAGCCCCTATTCCTGCAAAGCATAAGCCAAGCCATAGAGAGCCTGCGACAACAGCTGCAAGACGGTGCCGCCAGTGATTACCCTTACCTCGAATCTACTCTCGGTAAGCTGGTAGCCATGCCACGTTTCACCCCCGCGACATCACGCACCACACTGCGTGTCACCGTATACAGTTTCTCATACCGCATGGGTATCCCCGACGACGAAAGCGGCAACGGAGGCGGATTCGTTTTCGACTGCCGCGCCATACACAATCCGGGGCGATACCCCCAATATGCCAACCTTACAGGACTGGACGATGCCGTAGTACGCTTTCTCGAAGACGATGGCGAGATACTACCCTTCATCAATCACGCCTGTGCTTTGGTAGATGCGGCAGTAGAAAAATATATAAAACGCGGATTCACACATCTGCAAGCCGCATTCGGATGCACCGGAGGCCGACACCGCTCGGTATATTCCGCACAAGCATTGGCGCTCCACCTGCACGAAAAATATCCCGATATAGAAGTACAACTCATACACCGCGAGCAACACATCGCCACAACCTATCAGCCCCGCACCACACCATGAGAGCCATGATTTTTGCCGCGGGCTTAGGCACCCGCCTGCGCCCACTCACCGACCACATGCCCAAAGCCCTCGTACCCGTGGGCGGCGTCCCCTTATTGCACCGCCTGCTCACCAAGCTGTACGCCGCTGGCTACACCCATGTCGTTATCAACATACACCATCACGCCGCACAAATCATCGACTTCCTTGCCGCACACGACTACGGCATGCACATCGACATATCGGACGAGAGCGATATGCTGCTCGACACCGGCGGCGGGCTACGCCACGCTGCCCAATTCTTTACCGGCGACGAACCCATACTGTTGCACAACGTAGACATCCTCTCCAACCTGTCGCTCGACCATTTCACGGCATCGTTTCGTCCCGACTGCCTGGCACAGGTCGTCGTAAGCGAACGCCCTACCAGTCGCTACCTCCTCTTCGACAACAACAACCGCTTGGCCGGATGGCACAACATCAGCACAGGCGCTACACGCCCACCGGGCATCGACACCACTGCGCTACGCCCCTACGCCTTTGCCGGCATACACCTCGTATCGCCGCGCATCTTCACCCTCATGGCACATTATCCCGACAAATTCTCCATCATCGACTTCTACTTAGAAGCCATGCACAACGAAACCATAGCCGCGTACTTACCCGACAACTTTGCAATGCTCGACGTGGGTAAAGTCGATACACTCGCCGCTGCTAACGACTTCGTGACGCAGTATCATCTATAGCCTTATACATTACAGGTGCTGTACACAACCCGGCTAAACCCAACTAAAACCACAAAAAAATGGAAAAGCCACGCGACTTTGACCCTTTTGGCCAAACAGGATTGCCCCCTTTGGCTACAATATGATTGACCCTTTTGGCCAAAATAGTATTGACCACTTAGCCCACCTGTTGTTATAGATTTTTTTTGTGTAGATTTGAGTACCCGAGTTCTGGTGTAACGGGGGCGATAATAAAATCCATACAAATGGATAAACGAATCAAAAACATTTTAAGATGTTATGCGGCCGGCATGGGAATCAAGGAAACGGCGTCCACGTTTTGTATCTCCCGTAATACGGTCCGCAAGTATGTCCGCCTGTTCCTTTCAAGCGGTAAGAGTATTGAACAGCTTCTTTCCCTGTCCGATGTGCAGTTGGACGAGTTGTTCGGCTGTACGGCATCCCGTCATCGGGAGCCTTCCCCCAGAAGGATTGAATTGGAGGCCTTGCTTCCCGGATATGTATCCCGCCTGTCACGTAAAGGCATGAGTGTCCGAAAACTGTTCAAAGAGTACCATGCCGAATATCCGGACGGCTATCAGTTGTCTTCCTTCAAACGGATTGTCCGCGAATACAGATTTCACATCAAGGTCGTCGGCCATGTCGAGCACTATGCCGCCGACCAGATGTATATTGACTTTGCCGGTGACAGGCTTGAAGTCGTTGATGAAATGACGGGCGAGACGAAGAAAGCCGAGGTGTTTGTCGCTATCCTTCCGTTCAGCCATTATACCTACTGCGAAGCCGTGTGGTCGCAACGCAAGGAAGACCTGATAAAGGCATGTGAGAATGCCATGCAATATTTTGAAGGCGTTCCTGCGGCTATCGTCCCCGACAATCTGAAGGCTGCCGTCACACGAAGCGACCGCAACGAGCCTGTCATCAATGATGATTTCGCCGCTTTTGCCGAATATTACGGCTGTGCGGTCTATCCCGCCGTGCGCGTCACCCCAAGGACTAGGCTTTGGTAGAAAATGCCGTAAAGCTCCTCTACCGTTCCATTTACCTTGACATAGAAGGAATGACATTCTCCAGCCTGGAGGAACTCAATACCGCCATCCATGTCTCCCTGCTTGATTTCAATGAAAAGGTGATGGCCGGACGGGAGGTGTCACGCAAGGAAATGTTCCTTCATGGAGAGAAGGATTATCTCCGGCCGCTTCCTGTGGAACGTTACGTAATGAAAGAGAGGAAACTGATGACCGTAGGAAGGAACTCTTACGTTTCCTTGTTCAAGCACCATTACAGTGTTCCAAAGGAATATATAGGAAAGCGTGTGACGATTCTCTATGATGCCGACACGGTGGAAATCTACTGTGGCATGAACCTTGTGGCCACCCATGACCGCTGTGACATTCCTTACACTTATTCCTGGAAAAAGGAGCACAACCTGCCCGGCCATTATGGCCCCTATGACAAGGACCTGGAGGAACTTTTCCGGCGTGCCTCGGAAATAGACAATATCGTATTGAACTATCTCCGTGAAGTGGAGCGTTTCATGCAATATCCGCCAAAGGCGTTCAGGTCCTGTCGGGGTATCCTGGCGTTGGAGAAAAAATACGGCCGCGACCGTCTGGTTGCGGCTTGCGTATGTGCGGACCAGAAGTTGCAATACGGATATCAGGCCTTGCGCGAGGTGCTTGAACTGGGAGAAGATGCGGATTTCCTTCCCGATGAGGACGGGAAAGTACAGCCCGACGTGACTTCCCCGACCCCATTGACCCACAAAAATATACGCGGACGTGAATATTACAGAAAGGACAAACAATAAAACTCATATTTATGGAAGTAAACAATAAAACGGCTCCCGTTACGGGACAACAGGACCAGAATACCATATCACTGGATTTAATGAACCGTATGAAACTGCATGGTATGGCAGAGGCTTTCAGGGAAAGTCTTGCCGGCACCACTCCGCAATCCATGACTGCGGACACGTTCCTTTCCATGCTCCTTGCACGCGAATGGGTCTATCGTGCACAGGCTGCCATTGCACGGCTTACCAAGAATGCGGCATTCCGCTACAAGGCCTATATTGAACAGGTCGACTATGCCACGAACCGGGGGCTGGATCGCAACCAGATGGAACGTCTCGCCACCCTTGATTTTGTGCATAAGGCACAGAACCTTTTCATTAC
>ERZ779746.10-NODE-10-length-167677-cov-4.186933_pt1 | contig 167677 bp, 258 predicted proteins | sample MGYA00511888_ERZ779746 | MGnify/ENA primary metagenome ERZ779746 (study PRJEB29588, sample SAMEA1964695) | human gut metagenome | biome: human gut; feature: human-associated habitat; material: faeces | place: Denmark | collected 2008/2010 ... | reverse complement strand
CCCCCCCCCCCCCCGCCAGCATAAAGTGTTCCAGAACTTTCCCCAAATTCACGAGTTGTACTTCCCTGTCCTTTTCCAGCTCCGCCACTACCAGTACCAGAAGCTTTACCATCCGATCCATCAGAACCACCAGCACCACCGTCATGGTCATTGTACCATTCTCCGCCACCGCCACCACCAGAGCCACCAGCTCCACCGGAACTGCCGTTATATGGTACAGTAACACCGCGTTTTCCACCCGCAGCAGATACTCCAAAAACAGAAGAAGCTCCGCCATCACCAGCCACATTCGTTGCATAGCCAAAAGCTCCACCAGCTCCAACAACAACAGGGTATGCAGTATTAAGAGCGACAGATAAGCCAGTAGAAGTTTTTGTATAACCTCCCCCGCCGCCACCGCCGCCCGCGCGAGAACCTGCATTTCCACCACATCCTCCACCACCGCCTCCTACACAGAAAGCGTCCAGAGTTGTAGCATTACCTAATGAAGTAAATGTTAAAGTCCCGCTTGTTAAAAATTTAATTCTCCAATTATAACTACTATCATCAATAAAAGACGCATTACCTGTATAACTATACACTGGTTTCCAATTTGCAATTGTTAATGCTGCCGTTCTACTCTATACCGAACCTGCTGCATTTGTAACCATACAATAAATAGTATGAGAACCAATATGAGTATTAACCCAATCCGCTGTTAAAGACAGTGTAGAGTTTGTTTGTCCTGACCAAATTGAGTTATTTAAATACCACTAATATGTATAATTCGTCGGATTACCAGCAGTAGTTATACCTACGCTAAAAGTCGCTATCGCGCCTGTGCCAGCAGTTACAGATACATTTGCAGGCAAACTTGTATTTAAAGTTGGCTTCCAAATTTTTGCAGTAAGAGTTGCAATTCGGCTTGTAGCTGTGCCAGCATCATTAATAACAGTACAATAAATACTATAAGAACCAGCATTACTTAAACTACCTGCTGGTAAAGTATAAACTGCGGTATTGGCCCCATCAACAGCGACGCCATCTTTATACCATTGATAAGTATAATTCGCAGGCACGCCATCTTCTGCGATTTTGCACTAAAATGTTGCGGTTGCAGAGGCTCCAGCTGCGACTTCCACATCTGCGGGGAAACCTTCATCTAAAACTGGCAGTGTAGCAACCGCACCACCAGAGACAATTGTATTTCTTTGAGTAATAAAACCTAATGCCATTAGATTTCACCTCGTAAAGTTTTCTTATTTTTCATCTCTTACCTCATTTAAAAATTGGAGGGGAACTTCCCCTCCACATTATTTAATCTTAATCCAAACTCTATTATTCACTAAAATATTATCTTCGCCCCAAAATTCATAATTTGGAACAGCGCTGACATATCCAATAATACAATGAGGATTTACAATATATTCTTCTTTCGTCATTAAACTAACCGTACCATTTGGCCCAGAACACACTGGCATACCAATGGCATTTCGGAAAGCTTCGCGAGATTCTAAAGTATAGGCGAGAACACGGCCTGCAACTGCGATTGGAATTTTACATTGTTCAGTCTCACCAATAGCAAAACCAAAAGTATCAGACACAATGTTTGCACCTGGCATCATACGCTTATCGCTGATACGCAAAGTATCATCGCCAACTTCAACAACAACTTGTCCCGCAGAAGGATTATCAATTGCTTGACGATATTCTGCGAAGTCATTATAAACTGCACCATATACTTTTTGACCGCGAATAGATTTTGCAACACCAAGTCCGCCCGCGACAACAACTGCACCGGTGGAAGTAGATGTTGTTTCTGTTGTATCGGAAAAAGTAGTTGCACCAGTAACTGTGCCGCCAGAAAGAGGTAGAGAGCCACTTTTAAGGTTATAGGTTGTGCCATCAACTACCATAGAAGCAATTGCCGCACCTTCAGCGGTTTGAGGAGAAATACTAACTTCACTCCCAGTTACAGTTCCGCTGTCGCCACTACCAATTAGAGAAGTATTACCAACTAAAGTTGTAGAACCATCTGCGTTAATACGATATGCTAACATCTATTTTCACCACCTTATTTTACACGAATCCAAATTCTGCCGTTAACTTCAACATTCCCAGAACCCCAAGTTTTATAGGAAGGGATTTCAGAAACATAGCCAAGCATACGTTCAGGGTATAGGCGAACTTCTTCGCGACTCATTTTGCTAACTGTGCCACCGGGACCAGAACATACTGGGTCACCAAGTTCATAGCTGTTGCGGTCTTCGTAAGGATAGGCGAGAACACGACCTGTCGCGGCAATAGGGGTTTTACATTCATCAGTTTCACCAATTGCAAAACCAAAAGTATCGGAAATAATTTCACACGCAGGAAGCAAGCGGTCATCAGCAAGTTGCATAATACCAGATTTGTCTTCGCGGACAACATAGCCGGGGGCGGTAATTGCGGCGGGACGATATTCGGCATAGTCGTTCCAAACAGCGCCATAAAGTGGCATATCACAGCGAGCTGCAGTTCCGTTATTTGTTGCAATAATTGCTTTTCCGCCTACACTATCATATATACCGCGGTCATTTGTATCAGAATTATAATACATCTAAAGAGATTGATCTGGATTAGTTGGACTGGTTACTGCCATATTAGTAGAAACAGCAATGGGCGCACTTGCAGTATCGCCAGTTTTTTTCATATATACATTGTCAAGACCAGCGATAGTTTGCTGGATTGTATTATTCAACACATACCCTTGCTTCGCACTTAACGCTTTCTCACTATCATCTGTAGTTAAATTATCAACAATAAACCAACTATTACTTTCTTCGCCAACCAACGCATAATACTTGCCTTCATTATATAAAGTCTGCCAGTCTGCACTTGTCTTTCCAGAAAAGTCATTTTGTGTCATATCCGTTAAACAACAAGCAGAAGAAGCAGCAATTTCACCAATTAAATTAACTAAATCTGCGCGTTCAACTGGGATTGCATTAATAATATGACCTTCATCATTAGTAGAAAACTTGTATAAATTTAAATCAAAAGCGTTGCCTTTCTTTATCGCGTGGTCATAAGCAGTTTTACCGTAATCACCACGCAATACGGTTTCATTAGTAAAGCCAACTGGTAATTTATCAAACGCTAACTTACCATCCGCACTCGCTTCTAATTTCGTTGCTAATGCCGCGGTAATTACTTTATTCTATACACCATTTGTAGAAGTATCACTTAAAACAGTGTCCATTTTAATTTCTACCTATGATGTCGCGGTTGCACCGTATTCAATACTATCTAATTTTTCCTTTAATTCTGGTGTAAAAATTACACTCTAACCGCCACCAACAGAAGTATCAATCCATAAGTCACAATCTTCTGTTGGTTCGGTTTCACTTATAATAATTGTAGGAAGTTTTGCTAACTTTAATTTCTCTTCTGTGGTCATAGTCCCCACAAAAGGTAAATTTTTAACAGTAGTAATATTGTCACCAATTTTTAAACGAGGTAAAGTATGAGTGTCATCAACATCATAAATCACAACTTCACCATCTTTGGGCTTAAAGTTTGTTGCCTTATCCCAATTGGTTTCAGTATCGTGTTTTAACTAAATTCTTGTTTGAAATATTTTTTCTGCCATACAAATTACTCCTTTTGTTCGTCATTTTCAGAACGAGTATTTGTTTTGGGCATCAAATTTCAGCCCAAATTATTTAATTACCTTAATATTCATAGGTAAATCAATTGTTGGCGCAGAATCATAACAAGTTGCAATTATAGAGTTCGCGCCAGCCTCAAGTTTCTTAACTAATACCCAATTCTTTGCCAAATCCCCAGCATTATCAACTGTGGCATTCGTCATATTTAAATCAAAGAAAGGTTCGTCAGTTGCAACGATACCTTGTATAGTAATTGTTTGAGTATATGGAGCCGTGGAACTCCATCCAGAAGCTAAAAGTGTCCCAGTATAACTATAACACCGAGCAGGAGAATAGCCCAATGCAGCAATAATAGCCTCTTTGGTCAAAAGAGCACCTGAGCCACCAATAGCGCCAGAAGAAGTATCAATCCATAAATCACATTCTTCTGTAGGTTCAGTATCACTTACAATAATAACCGAACTTTTATCTAATTTAGCCTTATCTTCTGGACTCATTAAACCAGCCGCGGAAGTAGTAGCATTATCAACAGCACTAACTGCGGTAATGTGGCCTTCGCTGTTGGTGGTAAATTTATATAAACCATTTTCTACAGCGATACCTTTGTTTTGCGCGTGAGCATATGCAATTTTGCCTTTATCACCAGCAAAAGCGGTAGAAGAGGTTTCTCCTAATTTTACTCCTGCGTTTTGCATCGCTTCGGTAATTTTACCACTCAGAATATTACCTTGTTTAGCACTTAATGCCGCATCAGAGCTACCAGATTCAAGATTATCAATAATTGTGGTTGAATTTTTTTCGCCTACGACATCATTCCAATTTGAGGCGCCCACTTTTAATCTAATTGTAGCCATGTAATCACCTAAAATAGAGGAAAATTCCTCATTATTTAGCTTAATTTGTAAATAATTACCTCAATAAAATATTTTAAGTTCTTTTAGAGAAGCAACTTTTCTATAAATTTTCTATTTGTTATTTTTAATAAGAAACTTAGCTTTGAAGATTAAAATATTCTTCTTCGCTATTTTTAAGTAGTAAAATGGGCTAAGTTTTCTACTGAGTGCATCAAAAGAATTAATTAAATAATAAAGAAAAAAAATTCAGAATTATATTTACATTCACAAATTTTTATTAACTTCTTTTTTAATTAGTATATATCAAATTTTATAGAAGTTAAATTTTATTATTCTAATAATCACGATAAAAATAAGTAATAACTCTTTATTTTTAAAAAAAATAAGGGGAGGAAAATTCCTCCCCTATATTATTACACATTTGCGCCGCCGCAATTAAAGACTAAGGTATTTGTTCCTTGAACTAAATCATCAGTAGAGCCGCTCTTTGCAATTGCTGCTAAATCAGCGTCATTTGCCTTTGCATTTAAAGCATCCTCTAAACCAGTGATTTTACTTTGTGCTAAAACAGGGATGTCATCAGCAGTTAACTTACGAGTAGATACGCTAACGAGACCATCGGTTTGAGAAATCGCTCCAATGATTGTGCCTTGGCCAGCGGTAACTTCTGTAAGGTCTAGCTTACCAAGCTCAGTAGTAACATAGCCCTTAGCTTCGGTTAGCTTGGCTGTAGCATCTTCCTTGGTTTCGTAAGTTGTGCCAGCGACAGCAGTGGTTAGAATATCATCATAACCAGAAGCTTCGGTTTTCTTGATATAATTTGTGGCGGTTTCCGCAGCCATAGTACCAAGGTCAGCAGTGTTAGCCTTTGCAGCTAAAGCATCGGTTAGACCGGCAATCTTGGATTGAGCAATAGCGGCATTAGCGGCAATATCGCTATCTACCACAGTGCCGTGCTTGATATGAGAATTTTGATCGCCTAGTTCTTCAAAACGGCCTTCTGTCGCGGCGTCAGGCTTTACATAGATGTGCTCAGTGCCATCAGTCTTGATGTAAATATCGCCGTTTTCAGCAGAAGCAGGTAGATTCTCTACTACGCCCTTGAAGTGAGTTACGCCTGTCAGGCCCGCGATAGCTGTGTCTAAGTCGCTCTTAGTAATGACCTTGTTTGTTTCTTTATCATAGTTGTCGCTTTGGAAAGCTAAGGTATCTTGTTTTGCAGCTAGAGCACCAGCAAGGCCATTCACTTGGCTCTGCTCAATTGTGGGAATATCGCCCGCAACCAAAGCGCGCTTGCTTACAGAAATCTTACCGTCGGTTTGAGAAATCTTCTCAATAATTTCACCTGTGCCAACAGCAACCTCTGCTACATCCAGATTCGCAATCTTAGCATCAATCTGAGAACCAACAGAGCCGCCTTCACCAAGGGCAGTTTCTAGAGCTTCTACGCGAGTATTGGTGGCATCATTTAGACCCTTAGCATAAGCTTTGGCGCCCTTTACGGTACTCTTGTCAGCATTGTCATCGTCCATACCCACTACAGCAGTAGCGTAGCCTTGGGCTTCTGTCTTAGTGGCATAGTCCTTAGCTTCTACGGCGGCCATAGTAGTTTTTTCATCAGCAGAGGCTTGCGCAGCAATTACAGCATCTTCTAACTTACCTAAAGTATTATAAGATTCTGCGGCATCGCCTAATAAAGCAGTCTTTACAGCTGCGGCAGCACCCTTTTGCTCGTAAGTATCGCTTAGTTTTAAAGCAGCAATAGCCTCGCTAATTTGAGTAGCGACTGCGGTATCACCAACTAAGGCCTTAAGAGCATTAATATCTGCGCTGGGGTTAGGAATAGATAAAGTAGCAACCTCAGTAGAGTAATTCTCTGCGCCCTTAGCACGAGACATTAACTTATATGTATAATCGTTGTCGCCTTTAACAATTGTATATTGAGTATCAGTATCTTGAATCTGACCAGCAATGTAAGTGTCTAAGCCAGTAATTTCATTTGCTGCATAGGTAGGTTTGCTCGCTTCCTTTGCCCAAGTATGAACATCAGAAGCAACGGCTTGAAGCCAAGGTAAATCTTTGAAAACATGTACGCCATCGCCAATTTTTTGAAGAACGGCGGGTGGCTTAGTAATGCCTGCAACAGTCACGCCACTTGGAACTGCGCAGATTGCAACTTCGCCAGCTTTTAGAACTAAAGTAGATTTTTGCCAATTTTCATAAGTATCGTACTTTAGAGTAATCCGTGTATTTAAAATGTGTTCAGCCATAAATAATTACACCTCGTTGTATATGTGTAAGTATTTTATAAAAGAGAATGGTTAATTTAATAATTAAGCATTCCCACCATTAATAATAAACTCTTCATTTTCTGGAACAAATAACTTACCAACAGAAAGACGATTAACTTCCATTTCGCCATTTCCTTGGATTGTAATTTCGTTATCTTCCTTACTACCTTTAACAAGGCCAAGCGCGGTTTCTGTTGCAACAGGAATGACAAGATTCTTATTCTCATCAATTGTCGCGGCGACAGTACCTAATAAAGCACCCTCAATGATATTTGCTTGTGCATTTTCTACCAAATTGGCTAACTTTACGTGTTCGGCAGCGCTCATTGCGCCTGCGGTAGTATCGGAAGCTAAAGCTAATTCAAGACCATCTGCACTGACAGCTAGACCGTTAGCTTTTTCTGTATTAAGTTGAACGGCTAAAACACCTTCAGTAGTAATAGAAAGGCCATCACCTTTCTTTACACCACCAAGGTCGCTAGCGGTCGCAGCAGGAAGAGTATATTGTTCTGCTAGCGCAGCAAGAACGCCATCTTCAGAAAGAGAAAGGTTCTTTCCAATTGTTTTAATGTTAGCAAGACCAGATAACTTGGTGATTTGCTCATCTGCGACAAGAGATTTTCCCTCTGCCTTATCAACCTTGTTATTCCAAGCAGAACGTTCCTCATTAGTAATGTGTAGAGTTGTGTCAGCTTTATGGTTGTTTAAAGCAGTTTGAACTTCACTTACTGCTTCTGTGGTAGCATAGCCACTTAAATCAACACTTGTGCCACCGACTTGGACTAGTGCTCCGTCAATAAGCATATAATCATTATATGCATCGCCAGAAGTAACTGTAGCGTCCTTAACCATATAAACGGTATTGGCATCAGCTGTAGAAGCTTCAGGCAAAACTTCTACAATTGTGCGCTTAATATGACCAGCAGAGGCAATTAAACCAGCAACAGCAGTATCAGAAATAGCTTTACCGCCGTCGGTTAAGATAATGTCGCCAGTCATAGTGCCGCCGGCAAGAGCAAGCTTAGTAGCTAGAGCATCATTATTAGCTTTAATATCACCGCGAATGGTGCCTGCAGTTTCAGCATTACCTAATGCACTATTAATTTCATTTACAGAAGTTTGTAAAGAACCAAGAGCGGAATTTAGGCCTTCAATAGTTGTAGTAGAAGGCTGATACCAAGCAATTTCAAAAGTGCCATCAGCGCCTGCGATTGCTTTAGGCTCTAAGCCAGCAATCCAAGGGTGAGTTTCATCAACGATTTGCTTTTCATGATGCCCAGCAACATAGCCTTCTTGTCCTTCTTCTCCTACTGCATCTACCCAACGGTAATATTCAACGCCCCAGTTTTTTAAAGAAAGCGCGCCATCGTTTAATACAATAGTTTTATTATCACCTACAGTTGCGCTACCTACTTCCTTCAAAGTGCCAGTAGTATCGGTGATAATGTATGCAGTGGAAGTGTTATTTACGTCATCAACTAATGCTAAAATTTGGCCAACATAAGCAGTTGCGCCAGTTTTAGCATAATTTTCCATATCCGTTTTAGAGTACCATACAGAACTCTTGTCAATTGGAATAGGATTACCACGAGAAAACGCAATAGGTAAGGAAGACGCATTAAATACCTTTTTAATTTCAGCCATTTTCACTTACCTCCTTAACCTAAAGTAATGGTTTGGATTTGGTCGCTGCCCAATTCAGCAGGTTCATACACCCAAACCTTATAAGGAATTGCGGTAGCACCATTAGCGCCTTCAACATTAACATTAGCGATTTGATTATATTCAGCAGTAATGTCAAGATTCATAGTGCTATCAAGAGAAACAGAAATTAAGCCGCTACGAGTAGAATTGGCAGGAATCGCAACAACAATACGCTTTGCGCCAGCAGTATCTGCAGCCTTAATTGTAAAGGACTTCTTTGCATTATAAGCACCGCCAGCAGTTAAACTACGAACTAGTGCGCTATCAACAGGAACATCGGCAGAACTAGAGGCTACAAAACCGTAGAAGAAATTACGATAGCCAGTAATTTTAGCAGAACTAACGGCGCTCTTGGAACCAGCCGCGATAGCTAAATTGGGTTTTTCATTGCCGATATTGGTTTTGGGAACTGCACCACCTTCATAGGTTGCTTTAGCAGTGATAGAGAAGTTGGTGTTGTCTGCTACAGTTAGTTCTGCAAAAGAACCTTCGGCAGTATTTAATGTTTCATCAGTTACAGAGTTGGTAATTTCCCAAGTCTTTGCAGTAATGCCAGTCGCGGGGCCATAAGAATAAGAGCCAGCATTAAAAGTAGCTTTATAGGTAGGAATTACTTTAGAGCCTACTTCTAATGCTTTGGTAGAATTAGTTATATTAACAGAAACAGAGGGTTGGGTAACAGTAGGGTTCTTTTCTTGCGCAAGAATAGAAGCTAATACTTCTTTCACATTTTTGCCTGCTGCTGCTACAGTGGTGCTACCAGAAGCGGGAATGGTGATAGTACCAACTTTTTCTGTTGCGACAAAATCAGCATCAAAATACACATTATTAGCATTATAATTGCCATCCATCGCAGCCCAAGCGGTGCCATTATAAACGTAAGAAGTGTAAGATTTCTTTTCGCCGTTGATTACACGTTTTACAACAAAAATGTCGTCATTTGCAGGGGCAGTCACGCCCATAACACGAGCAATAACAGCTTCATCGGTTTCGCCTTCTGCGGCTTCACCTTCATAGTGCGCGGCAACAGATACATCAGAACCACTATTAGCATAATCTAAGTCGTTCCAATTACTTTCATCATTACCAATTTTAAACTTACCAGTATCATTTTCTACGCCAATTTCGCCCTTTTTGAGAACAGGGTTTACTTCAGCCCAGCGAGCTGCCGTATCGTTGCGTAGGCAAATTCTGGTGTTGAGACTTATTGCCATAATATCACCTCAATGAAGAATTAAGGGTCTACTTGGCTAGCAGTACCTCCAATCCACTAACTTTCGTTTATGGGACCTTCAGCATCACCGCCAAAAACAAAATCATAATCTCCTAAACCGCCGCCAGAACTTTTAGGATTAAGCAAATACCAGCCATCAGACCAATAATATAATCCTTTATCTTTTGATAGTAAATAGACAAACTCACTCAAACCTTCCAATGGAAGTTCATCACAGAAGATAATTTGTTTTTTAAGTTTAGCTTCTTCAAGAATTTTTTTGGCATCTTCAATATAAGATTGCAAATTATCTAAAGCAGCAACACTTTCTTCTGTTAATGGGAAGGGCTTTTCTGAAGCAGCGGGGAGAATAAAACTTTTATAATTATAAGATTTAGTTAATCGGTTTCCTTTAGAAAGCCAATTAATCTAAACTTCACATTTCCCCACTAATTGTGTATCGGTAGCAGTTAAGGTTATGAATAGGTTTTTATTTTCTAACTAAAATTTGTGTATGTAAGTATGCCCATCTTGACGGGTAAAAGTAACAACGGCTTTCCCATTCGGATCGGCCATATAAAATTCACTTATATCTAAGAATAAATCTGTCGCTCCTGCCTCACCCTAATTACCCCAAGGGAGAGGAGGAGAAATCCTTTTAGCAAGGTCAATCACTCGTTGACTCATTTATTGGTTCCTCCGTTTCGCTATATTTTTTTGGAATAGGGTCATAGGCAATAACATAAAGTGCGCCAGAAAGTTCGCTTTTAATCCACATATTGCGGTCGCTTTTAGTTTCGTAAATAAGTGGAGTTGTTGAATATATTTTTTGTTGTATCATTGCGCGGCCTCCTTTAAGCGGTCTTGGAGTAGTATCCAATTTGTTGCGTTTTTGTAGGTAACAAGTGTTCCTTTGGGCACAACAATGGGGCAAGTTGATTTATCAAATACAAGCCCGTTTTGGAGAATAGGAGGCGTAGAAGGCTTTAATTCAATAGAAAGTAAGCCAGTGCAATCTCTGAAACAATCAACTCCTAATGTAGTGATTGATTGCGGGATTTCCAATTTTTGTAAATTCGCGCATCCTTTAAAGGCATTGGAGCCAATAGAAACCAAAGAAGAAGGTAAATGGATTTGCTCCAAACCATAATTATACAAAAAAGACGCGGCGGGAATCTCTTTTATACCTTCAGGCAAAGTAATTTGTTTTAGAGAGGGATTACTATTGTTGTAGGAAGAAGGCAGTTCAGAAGCTGTAGAAGGCAAAATTATATTCTAAACTTTTACAGCATTCAACTTTGTGATAGAACAGTTAGCTGGAAACACTAACGCATTCAAACTAACGCAACCGTCAAATACATTTTCCGCAGCGATATTGGTGCAGGAAGAAGGTAGTGTTAAAATTTGAAGATAGGTTTGATTAGAAAAGGCATTTTGTTGTATGGTGGTTAAGCCTTTTGCAAAATGTGCCTCATATAAAATGCTGTTAGGAGAAATGAAGTTTGCCTTTAGTGTTGTGCCATCGCATTTTATAGTGTATGCGCCGGCAGCAGAATAGGTATGGGATAGGGTGGTGCTTTGTGTGCCGTCGCCCCAATCAACAAAAGAAGCATTAATGTTTAGGGTAATTGTCGCGGCGGCAAGAAGTTTAATAAAAAGTAAGTGTTTGCCGGAAGTTGTAGTGTAGATTTTACTACGAAGAAAATTATCTCCTACTTCTTTTTCCACGAGAAGAAAATTTGGAGTAGGAGAAAAAGGGAAAGGAGAAGTGGCATTTTGCCGATACCTCTATAGACCATCCCAGCCTAAAAATGTGGTTTGGCCTTCTACTTCAAAAAGGGTTTTTCCTCCAATAGAACGAATAAGAGGAGAAAATTCTTCTATTTCTAACTATTTTTGTAGGTTTAATTTTTCTCTAATTGCTGCGGCGATGTTAGAAAGAAATTCCTCTTTTATCTTATAATACATAAATCACCATTGACGTGAAGTTGCGTCAGGAATAAGATGTTCCAAAGAAGAATTTACACCTATACTGTCGCCGCAACAAATAAGTTCAAAATTTATAATATCCTAAATCTTTTCACTACTATAGGTAGTTGAAGGAGAAACTTTTGTATCATCAATACCCACAGAAGAAACTAAAAGTTCCCCAGCATCTAAAGTTGAGGAATCGGAGAAAGTAAAGATTAGATGGTTGTTTTTAATTTCTGCGGCGGTAATTTGTTTTCCAGATAATGGCGCGACCAACTATGTATTGTCAAAGAAAGTAAAGATAAGATTGGTGCCTTGTAATTCTACACCCTTAATGTCGCTTTGGGGTAAATTAAGAGTTTCTTTTTCGCCGCTTAGATGCTCCACAATGAGAGTAGAATCTTCAAAATTTATGTTTTTAATTGGAGAGGAGTTTTCATCCCAAAGTTTTCCTGCAGAAACAATTGACCCATCAGACAAAGTAAAGACAAGTTCCCCATTCTCAACTTTAACACTTTGTATGCCTGTCGCGGCTTCACTTATTTTGCTTTTTAGAAGTGCATATGTAATTAAATCTAACATTTATTTGCACCTCACAATACTATCCAAGCTGGATTTTCTTTGTCCCCATTCAGCATATAAACATTTTTGTCTTCCAAACACAGAACCGTTATACCAATCATATTACCGTCAAATTGCTCTTTAAGTATAAGAGGTAAATCAATTTTCGTATCACAAACATAAGTCGGTATTGGAGCAGAAGGGGCGGAAATTATACGGAACATTGGGCATCACACTCCGTTTTTTTATTTTTTAATGTATCATATAAGTCCCAAAGTTCAAAATATGTTGAAAGATTGGGATTAGTGCGAATTTTTAAGATGGTTTTTCTATCTTCGTAGTTTAACTCATCTGTATTTATTGTATAAAAGAAATCATTAATTTCTTTCATTGTAGGAAAAGACCAATTTATATAAGGATTAATCTTTTTACAAATAATAACTAATTTCTCTAAAGAAAGATAACGAGGCATATGGCCACACAAGATAGTGGTAATGCCTTCTTTACATTTATATTGGCGGCCAAGCTCTTCAACTTTTAGCAATGGCACAGATTCTAAAGTGGTTTTTATATCTTGTAGCGTGAAATTAACAGCCATAGTAAGCCTCCGAAAATTATAATATAAAAAAATATGAGAGGCCCTCATACTTATTTTGATGATAAATACTTCTTACACGAATTAAAGAGGATATAATATATTTAAATTCGGGTGCCCGACCGGAGTCCCGTGCGTTTTGAAATTAGGATTGGATTTTTTCACACGGGGAGGGGAGAAGGAGAGGGATGGTGGAGAAGGGAAGTGTTGAGCGCCGCATAGGCGCGAAAACCCTTTATTTTTCCGTGTTTTCAACTATGAGCCTCTATCTATAAGTCCTGAAAAATAATGGTGTGTATATGAAATTTTCATTCCAATCAAAATTTTCTACACCGTACTTTTTATATTCCAACCTCTCGTTCCCTCACGACCATCACTGAAGAAAATTCCTGTGTATGGTTGTTAAGCTCCCCGAAGTAAATTTTTTTCTTCAAAAATCCGCATCGGATATTTTTCCGTGTTCTAGAAACATTCAAATTTCAAAAATTCACGCAACACCATCTCCAAGAGAAAATACCTTAATCATAATAAAATTGGAGAACTTCAAACTTTCGCGGCCAAACTTATAGTGGAAGAAAGAATACCGTTATTTTATTATAGTAGGTATTTCCGTTTTTGTAGGGAGAGGTCAGAAAAAAATTGAGGTGTGTGATTGTAAGGAGCTACGATGCTACTTTTTTTCTTTAAAAATCTGTATCGGATTTTTTCCCGTGTTCCAGAAAGGTTAGAATTTCAAAAATCACAGGGATGCCATTTCCCGAAAAAATTAGGTTGGAATATAAATTTTAAAAATGGACAAATTTGAGTTATAATAAGGATGGTGGAGAAGACAGAAAATTTCTGCGGCCGCAGCTTCCAACCTTAATCTTGATGTGCAAGTTCGTATGAAATTTTCTCTTGTTGGTAATCTTCTTCGCTTTGTTCAAACCACTTACCTTTGGCCAAAGTATTCTCATCACAAAGTTTATAGCCTGCTCCGCACAAATACTTTCTTAAATAGCGCTTACCATTTTCTATTTTTAAAAGACCTTGTGAGATTAATTGTTGTTCATATTCACAGAATTTTGCAGGAACAGTAATATAATCTGGAGAAGGAAATGGATTAGTTTCTTTTTCTTTTTGAATTTTTGCTACTTCTTCTGGTTTTTTCTTTAGATTTAGAATAGGCAGCTAATCTGTACTTGTAGCTAAAAAAGTTAAAACTTTACAAGGAACGCTAATGTTGTTCTGATTGTTATAACGGGTTTCATAATATTCAATAATGCCGCCGCGAGCAAGACTCATAAGAATATTGTTTATTTGTGCAGCAGAAAAATTAGAAAGAGTAGAATAATTTAAAGCTTGCTGAATGGCCGTGGTAGAAAATTTAAAGTCTTTATTGTATAACTTCCAGCCAGTAAATAAATAATTATATATTCTAATAGAATTAGCAGAAAAAGCGTGAGCTAAGTAATGAAGAAGATTGCGAGAAATAATATTGTATTTTTCTTCTGGGTGTTGTAAAAAATAGTAGCATCTCTCTGTTTTATTATTTATTTGAATTTCTCCTTCTTTCATTAAAATACCTTGTTCTAAAAGTTTTTTTAACTAATTATCTACAGTGCGAGTGGATTTACACAATAAAATTTCCATTAATACTTTCTTTTCTTTTAAATAATTTTTATGCGTTAAATATAATTGTTGTGTATTTTTATCCCAAGTAGATAAATAATACAAATAAGCATAGAGCAAATCGTTGCCGTGCTCGTGATTCATAAATGTGTCGCCTGTTTCTAAGCGGCGAGTTAGTTCTTTTTTTTCAGTCATTCTAATTCTCCTCGTGCCCGTCCGCGGCGGCGTTAGCCGAGCCGCGGGCGATTTATACTATTAAGAGCTCTTATAGAGCTCTTAATTACTATTATATATCCAGTGGTAAATTTCCTCTCATACAGTGGTAATTTTCCTTGGAAACTATGTTCATAGTGTCCTTTTTTGCACAACCGAAGGTGTGGAGATTTTCATATTTGAATTTCAAAAATCATTGATGGTGTGGTAATTTTCATATTTGAATTTTAAAAATATGGAAAAAATCAATATTTTGAATTTCTAATTTCTATGCTCTCATTATATAAGTAAAAATTTCATATTTTTATTCATTGAAGTTTTTCGGTTAGAAAATATTTTTTTCTTTGGAAAGTAAAAATGGAGAAGCATTACGCTTTTAAATAGCGTGTTAATAAAGTTGTATTAATGTTCTCCATAGTATTTATCTCCTATATATGTAATATAAATTGCAGGGTAAGGTGCATATACATCTTGGTATTCAATAATATTTAAATGAGCCAAAGTCTTCAAAGCTTCACGATAGAGCGCGGACTTATGATGATGAGTATTAGAATAACCAAGATAAGCTTGTAATTCAGTTAAGGTAATGTATTGGTTATTAATACAATAGTTAAGAATGGGAAAAATACACTCTAATACTTTAGGTTCGCAAAAAGCAAAAATATATTTAACCATTTCCTATTCTACTCGCGCGCCTTCTGCTTCTATAAGATGCAATCCTAAATTATCTTTATAACAATAACCTCGTTTTATTAAATCATTAAAATGCCTTTCAACTGTGCGCATAGTACATCCCATTTTTTCTGCGTAGTGTCTTTTAAGAGAAGGAATTTGATGTGGAAGAACTGGCGAAAGCGCGGCGATGTAGGCATATAAAGCGTAATCTGTGTGATAATCCAAATTACCCTCACAAGGAAGGATGGGGATTTTCATTATTTTATTCACCTCATTATTATTTTTACACGATTTTAAATTTCCGCTCGCGGAAAAATACTTCTTATAGGACTGATTGGGGAGGACTTATTTAATACTATTTGAAGCGCCTATAAAACTTTCCGAGGTAGGATATATTTTTTTCCGGAGGTAGGATATAAAACTTTCCAAGGTAAGATATATTTTTTCCCATCCGGTGTTAAGATTGATGGTCTTTTTAATGCAAACCCCGATTTTTAAGGAGGTAGGATATATTTTTTCCCATCCGGTTTAAAATAAGCGAATGACATTTTAAGCCGTCAATCTAAAAATGTATTGAAAAGACCATTAGATTATTATATACATATGCAGAAAATATATCCTACCTTTATTAAAAATGCTTTGCTATTAAAGCTTTCATTGCAGCTTTATCGCGGCCACAACGATTAAAGAAAATAAAATAAAGGAAGAAGCATTATGCTTCTTCCGCAAAAGACCAAGATTGATTGGTCTGTGTATTAACAACTTTAGGGTTTTCTTGTTCATCTTCGTCAATTAACCAATTTTCAGAAAGCTTTCCTTTTATTCTTGCGGCCGCAATTTGATTTAATAAATTATTGTCGCGTGAATAAGTATTTAAAATTTCATATATATTTTCTTCATTTATTGGCGCGTCATTTGACACGGTGGGAAGTTCTGTCATTATTGTCGCACTTTTTTCATCAGGCTCAGTAGTTTTGTCGCACTGTGTCGCATTTTCCTGTTCTAAAGTTTTGTCATTATTATCTGACAAAATTAACGGTGAGGACATTTTGTCGCTTGGAACGACATTTCCCCCGTCAGGGGGAAAAATAATAGAATTAGACATAGAAGTAGAAGTAGATTTAGATATAGAAAGGTATTGTCGCGGTTTTGTCGTTTTGTCGTTTTGTCGCTTGTCATTTTGTCGTTTTGTCGTTTTGTCGCTTTCTGCGACAAAACTATTTTCAGTTTGTCGCGTTTCACACTATGGTTCTGTCGCATTTGTCGCATTTTTGTCGTCGTCAAAATTTAATCCTTCATCGCCGCGTTCAGCTAGCTGTTTTCTCTTTTCTTTATAGTCTTTATAATATCTTTGTAAAGTGCGTGTGCTTAAGGGTAGGAATTCTTTTGCAATTTCTTCCCAAGTCATTTTAGTAGTTTCTTTTAAACAGCAGAGTTTTTCCATATCAATTTCAGTTTTCTTGCGGCCACCTTTAGAACCATTGATTTGCGCTTTTTCGTAGCGAGCTTGTGCATTATCAATTGAAATTTTATCTTTCTCAAAGCCATAAAGCCAAACAGGGCTATTGCGTTCTGGCAATATATTATCAAAACCGTATGCCATTATTGCTTCTATATAATCGCAAGCTTCTTGGTCTGTACGTTGTTCGCGCAAAAGAGAGAAGGTATTAAACATAGAAGCATAAAGCACAAAGTGCTCATTTCTCTCCTTCACCATTGCGCTTCTCCTCCAAGTATTTCTCAACCTCTTGTGTTAGCTCAGGAGAATTGTTGAAAAGATACATATCGTGCCAAGGTTTCTTGGGATTGGGCATAAGCTTTTCACAATGATATCCTAAGTCTGTCAGATGGCGAGCCAAAGTAATAGTGTAGATATAGAAATAGGGTTTATCGTTATACATTAGTGTTATCCTCGCAATCTGTTAGTTTTAGTAGTTGAGCAATTTGAGGGCCAAGATTTAGGGAGAAGCCTAAGCTATGAGCTAAATCAAATTGTGTAATACGCATAATTTGAAATGGGGATTGTTTCCGGGAAAGCCTTTGCTGAGAAAAAATTGGCTTTGCAAAACCAAAAGTAAAAATGAAATTAAGTTCATTTGCTAATAACTGTCGTAGTTTTTGGTCTATTTCTGTAGGCCAGCCTATTTTTTCAAGAAGAGTCTTATAGGTATAGAAGGGGTAATTTTCTAAATTACCATAATAAAGATAGGTCTCCCAATCTATCTGGAAAATACATAGAAGAGAAAAAGCCAATTGATGTTTTACAGTGAAGGTCAGTAAATTCTGTAAAGTTTTTTGTTCAATTTTAACAAAGCGTTTTTTAGGCAGATAGTTGAAAGCATAACCATTTTCTTTAGCTTCTAATTCTTCCGCAGTCGCCGAAGAAATCAAACCTAGTTCTATACAAACAGTAAGTGTGCTATTAAATTGTTCTTCATTACAAATTTCACTTTGAATTAAATAATCCTTAATTTGATTAAAGGTTGAGGCTGTAAGATAAGTTTCTAATGTATCTTGAATAGGCTGCGCGCAGTATCGTAAAAAAGTATATATATAAAGATTGTAAAGTTTGTTTGGAAAATTACCTGGTAAGTAAATTCCAATTTTAGTTTTACGAATGGGGAATTGGTCTAAAAAATCTTGAACATTGATTCTAATGTTTTCCATAAATCACTACCTCTTGTTGTTATGTTATATTAAGTATTGTTTTCTAGACGAAGGCGACGATAAATTGTGCCCTCGCTTACATTAAAGATTTGAGCAATTTCTTTTACAGTTTTACCAGCTTGTTTGTAATACATAATATCGCTGTAAGAAATGCTCTTCTTGGGGCGGCCACTTATGGCTTGGCCATTAGCAATGTCTATCTGTTGCTTGATGGTATCAAAACCATAAAGATATACAGAAGATTCAGGAACAGGAAGTTGGCGGTCAAAAGCATAAGCTAAGATTGCTTTACAGTAATTGTAAGCTTCTTCTGTTCCACGCATTTCTTCAATCCTTTGAATTTGTTGATACCAAGTATCATAAAAAGGTATGGAGTTCATTGAATCACCTAAATAAAAAGTAAGGATTGACTCCTTCATATTTTATGTAAAGAAAGAGTGTTATAATGCTTTGGAAGTTTTTAAAAAGTTTTTTAATTTCCAAAGACTTTTTTCTTTTATTATACTTCTTTTTTTCTTAAATGTAAAAATTATTTTAAGAATAATTTATTTTATTTATTTTATTATTATATAATAAACTAACCCATTCTATTATATCACAATTTTCTCCAAAAGTCAAATTCTAACCCTAAACAAAAAAAAGAAGCGCTTTCGCGCTTCTCTTCCATTAAGCCTTATGGTAAATCTTCTTACGCTTATCATTCAGACTTACAGTTAGCGTGCCATCCTCAACTAGAGAGGTTAGCAGAGTGCCAACTTGCATTAGCTGAATATGTTGTAGCTCAGGAATCTGGTCATAGATTTCCTTGGCGGCCAGACCATCAACAGGATTGGCGGCAACCCAGCTGCGTAGAATGCTTAGATTAGCTTGCTTGCGGGAAGCAGCAGCTTCCTTGGCGGCAGCGCGTTCAGCAATCTTAGCGGGGTCAGCAACACGACGACCAGGCTTGGCGGCGTATTCGGCTACGGCCTTGTCAATGTCATAAGCTTCACTGCGAGCGGTAGGAGCGGTATTCTTTGCGGTTACGGTTACAACCACAGGAATGAATAGACCAGTTTCCTCGTCCATCTTGTCAGACATAAAGGCAAAACCGCCGGCAACCTTTTGAGCGTTTTCGTAGCAACCCATTAGCTTCTCTACGACTTCAGCGCGTAGAGCATCACGAACAGATACAGACATTTAATTCTCCTTGCGGCGCTTAATGCGCCCGCCCAGCTTATTGCGGGGCCGGTTTGATTTAGAGTTTTCCTTCTCTTATTTATAAAGCGAGGGAGAGCAATTGAGGAGGTGATTCGTTCCCTCACTTTGTAGATATATTATATAGGAAATTTTTGTGTTTAGCAAATTTTTTTAGAGGAAAATTTGCAGCTCGTTAGAAATTTTTTGGGAGAGGAATTTGCGGCGGGAAGAAAACGCAGCTCGTTCCAGCTTTTCTTGCGGGAAGTTGCAGCTTATTTGAAGAATTCTTGCGGCGCCGCGTGGCATTATATAGAAGGGGGTTGGGGAAAGGATTATCTTCGGTGGAGAAGATGGTTTTATTATAAAGGAAAATTTTGAATTTGTCAAAAATGGGAAGAAGGATGGACAAAAGGGACAGGGGAGGATTTTCGTTATGTTAAACATAAGGAATTTTGGTTTGACTTTTTAGGTGGAGTATGGTATTCTATAGATGCTCAAGAGAGCAGAAAGGAAGTTAAAGCTATGAAAAAGATTTGGAATATTGACGGCAATGAATTCTTTGTTCGGGAAAATGCAAAAGAATTTTTGGCTATGACTTGGGCAAAAGACCCAGAGAAGTATTTGTGCAACGAAGACATTATGTATTATTTCAATGAATATTTAGGCGAACACAAAGATTCTTGTTTAGATTATTGGTTGTTGAAGCTGCCAAAGGCAACGGAGAAACAACTGAAAGAAATGCAAAACACTTTCAAGCAATTTTTTAGTGATTTTATTGATGAAGCTGCGGAAGGAACTGTAGATGACTGGCTTGTGGAGGAAGAGTAAATCTTCCTCCTTTTTCTTCTTTATGTTAAACATAAGGAAAATAAAAAAGGACTTGCTTACTCAAGTCCTCTTATCCAATTATCAAGTTTCTTGTATGCCTTGGCTATGCGCTTCATCGGTACAATACAACACAACAGAAATAGTAAAGTATCTGTAAGTGAAAGTACCGGACAATCTTCTCCTGCAATTTCAAAAGCAGAAGAGATACATTCAGTAAAGTAAAAGGCAAGAAAGATACATACTAAAATGTGCATATATTTCACTCCTTTATTCTTAATTCTGCATCTACAACTTCCACCAAAATTGTCTCTACAAAACAAGCAAGTCTCCCATCATCTAGGCTAACAACAGTAGGTACAATGCCACTTTCGTATTGAGGTAAATCTTCACTATAGTCATATCGCAACTTCATATAATATTCATTATTGTATTTGAAAACCGCGCCGTTTTTAACATGACTAAAAGGAATCCGTTTATCACCAATAGTAGTAATACGCATATTCTTACTTCCTTTCTGTTCCTTGGAACACTGATATAATACCATATCGCCGCAGAAATGTAAAGGTCTATTTCTGTATGTTTAACATAAGGAAACCTACTCCTAAAATAAAAGGGGACTTTCGTCCCCTCTTACCTTAACGCTTGGAGTAGCACTTCTTCTTTTCTACCATATTCATCTCGGCAAGCCCTTCCTTCGCAAGCTGGGCAAGGTCGCGGCCCGTCAGCATTGCGCCCTGCGTATTAACGTCAATACCGTAAATATCCGGCAGAGCGTTGAAAACTTCGGTACTGGTGTAGTCGTGGCCATATTCGGCTTCATTTTCCCACCAACGGCGCAGAACCTTCATGCGTTCTTCACGCTTTTCAGCCACAGCCGGGTCTCCACCCTTGGGCGCAGACTTCTTTGCGGGCTTGTTTGCGGCGGCAGTCATCTTTTCTTCGTAAGCGGCTTTTGCAACTTCAACATCAAAACCGTCACGAGTTTTCGTCCCTTCAACATCGGGAATCTTCACATAGACCAGAGCATAAACCGTGCGCCCTTCTTCGTCCTTCTTACCAGTGTCAAAGCAATAGCACTCTTGCTTGGAGTGAAGAACCTTGAAAGCACCTTCGGGAATACCCACCATAGATTCAGCCAGTGCCAGAACTTCCGCCTTGAAATCTTTCTTCATAGCCATATGTTTTCTTCCTCTCTGGTTTGTGAGGTGTCCTTCCTCTTTTTCTGCTCCCCTCAAGGAACGTATATAGTATAGCAAGAATTTTATTTTTTGTCAATAATCTTTTTCTGTATGTTTAACATAAGGAAGAAATTTTTATAAAAAAGGTGGGACATTATTCGTCCCACAAAAGAGAATTACGCTTTTGTTCTATCCTCGCAGAGTGGTTAATAACTTGCGATAAATACGCTGTTGGCTTTTCGTTGTGCTGGTCAATATAAGCATTCAGAATATCAAGCGCATTTTGTGCCATAGCGGGAGTAATGCGGTTATCTTCTGCAATAAAATCAGAAACATAACCAAGTTTTCGGAAGGGAAAAAGCTCAATTCCTTCAACCTTCTTGCCACGCTTGAGGGCTTTAAGAAGGATTTCCGTTTCAATTTCTGCGTCAGAAAGCGCGGTATGTTCTTCAATAAAGCCATATTCTTTATAGATGAAACGTCTAACGTTTTCTGCATTGGTACTAAAATACATCCCAGACGGAGAAATAAGAGAATGTTCAAGGCAAGCGCGCTTGTATGTAGGAGTGTTAATAATGTTTTCGCAAGCCAGGCCCCAAATATCCATCACCTTATATTGTTTGTTTCGGAAGGTAAAATGCAAGGGGTCAAAGTTCTTGTCATTTTCCTTCTTGTAGGGTTGATGGGCGATTTTCCAACAGAGCGCAACCTGATTTTCATACCAACTTTGATAGTTAGGACTAAACAATTTATTGATATAGAGTTCAGTAAAGTTAATTGCACGAAGGTCAAATTGTTCATTGAAAGCACAAATTAGGTCGCATCGCTCGCAATCTGCAAGGAAGATTTCCATCACCTCATACCAAGGTTTGATGGTTATTTCGCCGTTGTTCCTCATTTCAAGATACAGAGGGCGCTTTTCTTTATAATAGGCAGTGTTGAAAACGGAGGGCACAGAAAAGGTTTCAGAAATGAGATAGTTTTTCTTTTCAATAATACCAGCAGAGCGAGAAGAAATTGTCCAGCCAATATCATAGATAAGCGGACGAGCAATGCAGATTTTTTTCTTCTCATTGGCAGTCAGATTCCAAGAATCGGGCAGAGCGATAGAGCAAGTCTCGGTATCAAAGGTTAAGAGTAGTTTCTGTTTGGCCATGGGTCTTACCGCCTTTCTGTTCTCTTTGGAACACTGATAGTATAACAGGAAAGACACGAAAAGTCAAGAGAGATTTTCTGTATGTTAAACATAAGGAAAAAATAAAAGGGAGAATCAATCTCCCTCAATTTCTGCCATAATCGCGTCATAAATTTCTCGTTTGTTTCGTTCAATAAATTTGCGGGCGTAATCTTCATCACAAGAATAATAATCTTTCTTATTCTTTTCTCGCCGCATACCTTTAGCGTGGTCAAAGATATAATGAAGGGCATCTTCTGCGGCGGTGCTTTGTTCTTTGCTTTCTACAGGCAAATAATACATATGGAGAATGTCGTTGCTTGCTTTCAAGGAAGAATAACGCTGACGCAAGTTTTTAGTTTCGCCGCACTTCACACCAGACGGAAGAATAGCAATATAAACGGCAAAGATAGGAGAAGAATCGTTAGAACGAATAGTTTCAAGAATATCATACCATTCTTGCGCGCGTTCATTTGCCCAAGTAGGAAAGAGTTCGGTTTCTTCTACTTTACTACGAGAAAGACGTAGATAAGTTAGAGTATCAAGACGGTGGAAGCAGTAATCAATATAATCATTCTTGTTTGGTTTATTCTTCCCGCAAAAACGGCAAACGGCATTATACTTTACCATAGCAACACCAATAGCAGAACGTTCGGAGAGAGTGGTAGGCTCATAAGTCTTGAAAATCATGTATCCAACTTCCTTTCTTTCTTCTGTCCCTCAAGGACAAATTTATTATATCATATTTAGGGAGGAAGTCAATGGATTTTTCTGTATGTTTAACATAAAGAAAACAAAAAAGGACGATTACTCGTCCTTTTATTCTTGGCAACGGGCGTGCATCCAAGCAAGAAACTTGTCTATATCATCTTCTTCAATTTCGTCAAAGGAGCAATTTTCTTCTTCTTCGTCTTCTTCTTCATATTCTTCTTTGTCCTCATCGGGGACAATATGACCTTCGCCATCATCGTGGAAAGTGCCGCCACCTGCATCTACAGGTACAACCACACGGTAAAATACGTCCCAACCACAATAGTTTGTTAGCACACAACATACCGTCTGTGCGGCCTCACACGCTTCTTCACGAGAATTGTATTCTCGGTCTTTCAGCAAGAAGTTCTTGAGGACTTCACCTTCATTGTTCAGAATCAGGAACCGAATACGATAAGTGGTGTTTTCCATGTCTTTCTTCCTCTCTTTCTGCTCCCCTTAGGAACAAGTATAGTATAGCATAAATTAGGAAAAAGTAAAGGGCATTTTCTGTATGTTTAACATAAAGAAAAATGGTTTGATGGATTACTCCATCAAGCCCTTTAACCATTCTACAATATCAACCTTTGTCGGGTCTATCGTTTCGCAACCATCAAACCGCCGAAAACTTTCCCTAACTTCCTTGTTATCGTCAATTAGAATATTGATACGGTTTTTGTTTCTCAAGTATTCTTTAGGATAACCATAAGGTGTAATACGGCAGGAAGAACAAGGAAAGTCAAATTTCTTCAACCATTCACGTTTTGCCTTGCGGACTTCATCATCATAAGTTTTTGTTGCGTGTTTTGCACACCAACTTACAATTTTAACTTCCACACCAATTTCCAATAACTTGTTCAAAATAGTGGAAAGCTCTACCATATCCCACATTGGGGCGGCGTCAAGGTAAGGGGAGGCATCTTCATTGCGAATTTTTTTAAGCCAGTCGGGAACATCGTAAGTCGCGGCGAGAGTTCCGTCTAAATCGAAGATTAAAGTGAAATTTGCCTTCATAGTTTTACTTCCTTTCTGTCCTTTTTTTAAGGACAATGTGAGTATAACATAAGTTTAGAAGAAAGTCAAGTCTTTTTTTTATTTTTCTGCCAATTCCCAATACATTTTTTGTCCTGTTATGGGGTCTTTTCCGGCAGAATGGCGTTCGCCTTTAAGACATTTACTAATATTTGATTGTGGTATATTATAATATCTAGCGGCTTCAGAAATAGAATTGAAGATTTTATTTGTTGTAATACAATGGATTTTTTTGCTATTTGCTATTGAGCCACTTTTTCGCCATCTATCAATTTGTGCTTGACATTCTTCGGGATGTTCTTCTCTCCATTTATCTCGTGCAGCATTTAATTTTACAAGATTCTTTCTAACTTCTTCTGGATGTTCTTTCATCCATCTATGGCAAGCCTTCCAACCATTGCCATTTTGGCCACCTTCTATTAAATTATAAAAATTTGGATTCTCTACGGCATTATATAGTTTAATATAATATTTTTCTTTTTCATCTGCTTCTTCTTGTGTCGTACAATAGCATAAAATATTTTTAGAAAAATTTTCTTTACCGTAAGTTTTAATTGCTTTTCGTAGAATTACGCCACTTCCTAAATAAGAATCATCTGGAGAACCTTTGCGCTAACCTATGTATTGTTTTCCGTTAATTAAATTAGTTGTAATATAAATATACCAATCCATTTTTATTTTCCTTTTTTGTTTTATAATATCAGAAATTTTTATAAAAAGCAAATATTTCTATATGTTAAACATAAAGAAATTAAATAAAGAAAGGAAACTTCCTTTCTTTAAGTTCTCCTTAATTATATCACGACTGTTTCAAAATGTCAATAGGGCAAGACAAATTTCTTTCACGCAAATATTGGATTGCTTTTTCGCTGTCCCAATAGTTAATAATGTCATTAAGAGAACAAGGCACAACTTTATAAGTAATAACAAGTTTCATATCAAGGACAGGGGTTTTTCGTTCGTGAATATCACGACGATTTTTATCGCAAAAAGCACCTTCAAAAAAGCTAATAATGTGCCCGTGCTTAAAATTCCAATAGTTAAATGGGAGATTTGGGCCATAGTCATAATAAACTTCTTCAAGATTTTTCCAAGTAATGGGAATAGTTTTTTCTTTGATTTCGTTTTCATCTGCAATAGTAAATCCGCTAGTACAGCCAACTTCAACTCCATTGTTGTAAGTTGTGAAAAGAACCCGATAATAATGCAACATATTAAAACTTCCTTTCTTGTCCTCTTTAGGACACTATTAGTATAATGGAAAAGAAAAGAAAAGTCAAATATTTTTTCTGTATGTTTAACATAAGGAAAAAATCTAATAAAAAAAGGAAGGACTTTTCGTCCTTCCCTTTAATCTCACTTGTTGAAAGTCCAGTGCTTCTTGCCCTCAATCTTTTCCATGGTCAGACGCTCGTCAGACTTGGAAATTGTTGCCAAATCCGCGCCTACATTTAGCACATTACCATCAGGATAAATGTCGGTGCAAGTGTTCGCAATGTCGGTAGAAGTGAAAGTCATTCCGGAAATAGTCTCCAGATAAGCTACCAACTTAGCCTGACGCTCTGCCCGCATCTTGACCTTTTCGGGGTCGGCCTTGGATACTCGCTCCTTCTTGGGGGCATTAGCGCGAGCTTCTGCCTTGGCTTCCTGCTCCGCAACGAAAGCTTTATAATTTTCAATGGCGGTTTCAAAGTTGAAAGCAGGAATTACCTTGCCGTCCTTGCGCTCCACGTCTTTAGAAGCGAGCTTGGAAACAGCAACCTTGATGTAAGTACCTTCTTCAGTAGGAATAGCAATAAAAGTAGTCTTGTCGGGGCGAACCAGTGCAGAACCTTCATAGTCGGACAGAATCTTGGAAATGATTTCGTTAGTAGTCATACATACCTCTTTCTTGCGGTTTAACCGCATCTTTATTTCTCCCTCTTGGGGACGGTTAGAGTATAACACATTGCGGACGCTTTGTCAAGACTTTTTTGAAAATCTTTTCGGTTGCGGTCTGCCGGTTATCCTTGCCCCTCATCAGGAACAATTATTATTATACTCAATTTTTCCTGAAAGTCAAATTTATTTTCCGTATGTTAAACATAAAGAATTAAAAAAAAGAAAACGGATGCTTTAAGCACCCGCTTCCATTTCGGTATAAGTCACATTTACTTCATCCAGAACCGCGCCGAGAAAGAGTTGATATGTAGTATAATCATCTTCATCATAACAATCAGGGAAAAGCATAATAACATCGTTAGTGGCTACAACAAATTTACTAACAGATTCTGACCAACCATATACGACATCGTACTTTTTAAGCCCTGAATCTTCAAAACCGATAAGCCAAATATCAAAATATTTAATGGTATCTGTATCAATAAGCGCGCCGCCGAAAGCGGTCAGGTACATTTCTGCATTGTACCCGTAATCGTTGAATGCAGTATAGCACTCTTGGGCATCAGAAACGGTTTTGACAGTAAGAATTTCAAAGTCAGGGTCAGAAGCGGCAAAAGCCGAAGTGCAACCGAACAGGAGAATTACCGTAAGGAGAACCGCGAGAATTTTTCTCATATCTTTTTCCTTCTTTCTGTTCCCTTTGGAACAACTAAAGTATAACATAAGATGGGGAGGAAGTCAAAGGATTGTTCTATATGTTAAACATAAGGAATATCTGGTCGGAGCACGAGGAATCAAACCCCGAATCGCTGGATATAAGCCAGTTGCAACGAATCACATCACCTTGCTCCGAAGCTGGCCAGCCATATGCGACTTGAACGCATGACTCTCGCATTAAAAGTGCGATACTCTACCAACTGAGTTAATGGCTGAAAAGAAGGGGAGAAAGTTGCGCACCTTTCTCCATTGAAAACGCACCCGCCAAGGTACGCCCATCCTTGAAAGCGGTCGGAATAGTGTATCTATTGGCGTAGATGCTTTTTCCTATCTTTCTCCACCTACTCACTATGCAACCAGTAAATGCCCCGCCTGCTTGCGTGCAGGCAGTCCGGGAGTTGAACCCGAATAGTTTTTGGTTAGGATGTACCCCACTTCCGGAGGGGATAGACCGAAGTGTTTTTTTAATTTAACTGCCGCCAACACATAAGGCTTTTGGTGTGGGAGAAGGGATTTGAACCCTCACGCTTAGAAAGCATTGGATTTTAAGTCCAAGGCGGCTGCCAATTACGCCACTCCCACAAATTCAAAGGATTTCACTCCCTTGGAACATCTTTAGTATATCATAAGTTTTCTTAGCTGTCAAGTATTTTTTTCAAAAAACTTTCAAACTCATCATCTTCCAGATAGAAGAAATCTGAGCACTTGGTTTCATCAAACACTTTTGCGCCAAGATAGGACATCATCTGCCAAAACCGCATATCTTGACATTCGGGACGATTCCAGAAAATATTCAGATAATTCAGAATCCGATAAATACGCTTAACGTCTCTCATTTACTTATTCTCACTTTCATCACCAGTGAATACTTCAAGACAAGCACCAGACAATGGACATTTATCGCAAAAGTCCATAGTGGGGTCATCAGCACGAGTGCGGGCGCAATTACGAATGACATCTGCAATGTTTTGAGTGAGTTCTATCTTCATAGCAATCTTCCTTTCTGTTCTCTCAAGAACAGTTATAGTATATAGGAAATTTTCATTTTTGTCAATTTTGTTTTCTGTATGTTTAACATAAGGAAGGAAGGTAGGGAAGATTATTCTTCCCCGTTTCCCTTTTCTTTCTCTTCTTGAATACGCTTGTCCTGTTCGGCCATTCGTTTCTTTAGAATTTCTTCTTCATACTCCAAACATGTCCAAACATCATCATTAACGCCCCATAGCCAGTGAGTTTTAACGAAAGATGCTTTTTCTTCTTCGTATTCTTCGGGTTCTTCGCTATCGGATTCAAAGGGAAGGTATTTCGCACAAACACGCGCTTCAACTTCTTTGAGAAGGTCATAGGCACGTTGAGACTCACAATAGAAAGATTTTAAGTCCTCAAAATCGTCAAACGATGCTGGGAAATAGCGTTTATTGTCGCGGTTAAAACAGAAGATTTCGTTCTTGGCTTCGGTATTAGAATATAGTTGCGCATTTTCATATGCAAGACAATCTTCCTCAAAATCAAACTGGGTTCCATCTTCCGCGATATAGATAGTTTTTTCAATCATTAGAAATGCCCTCCCTTTCGGTTTCGTCAGAGTTCATTTTTGCATATAACGCTACACAAGAAGTGCAATTCAAATTGTCAGGGCAATCTTGCCCAACCTGACACGGGGTTTGCGGTGCAGAAATTGAAATACTGTGCTTGCGCTCGTCAAACATATTTTGTGCCATTTCTGCTGCCATTTCAGGGGTTTCGGCTTCAAGAATATAGGTTGCTTTATCCCACACATGACAAACGAAAGTTTTATTCATATCGGATTTCCTCCCCTTTTAGACAGTCGCAGGTTACAGGATTGTAATAGCGGCGAATCCGTGGAATATAATCCATTACAATGTTGAAATCTTTTTCGCAATTTTTACAAGTGCCAAAATTAGTTTCTACCAGTATCCAACCTACATAGTCAAGTCGGGAATCTTTGAAGAAAATATCTTCACTTCCGCAATAAGGGCAACAGTCGTCTAGTATCATGGTTCTTTCTCCTTTCGTCCCTTTTGGAACAATGATAGTATAGCAAAGATTTCGATTTTTGTCAAAACTTTTTTCTGTATGTTTAACATAAGGAAACGATGAGGGAGTTAGTCTTATCTAACTCCCGCTCTAACATACGCTGAAACCTTGATGTTGTTTTCATATTCTTCTTGCGAAACTTCTTGCACCCTTAAAGGAACACGGGAACGTTTTATTCCACCTTGATGTTTTACTTTGTTCATTGCGTCAAGTGCATTTTCTGCTTTATAATAAAATGCTATTGTATTGGTGTTGCCGCGCCCAAGATGGGCGCGTTCTGCAACAACCTTGTAATATTTATTCTTCATCTTTGTTCGCTTCCTTTGCGTCAAGCTCTGCTCTGATTCTGTCTTTCTCCGCTCGTTCTTCTTCTCGTTTCTTTGCAAGGGCTTCACGCTTCACTTTTTGTTCTGCGGCCTTTTTCGCCTTTTCCTTTGCAAGCCGTTCCTTTTTGTCGGCCTGTTCGCGGATTTTAAGGTCATAATCTTCTCGCAAAGAATAGCCGTCATATTCTTCTCCCCTTGCACCAGCAGGAACAGAAACTTTGATTTCAATCCAGCGTTCATTCTCGTATTCATCTACCGTGGGGAGGTTGATGGTATTCCCACTGATGAAAGCTACATCTTCGCCCTGTTCAGTGAGGAAGTCCTTGATTTTCTGCATAAAGTAATCTCTGCGTTCAGTTTTCAAAGCACCTTCGGTTTTCTTCGGCATAGTCTGCACGTCCTTTCTGTTCCTTTTTGGAACATACTCATTATAGCATAGATACAAGAAAAGTCAAACGAATCTTCCTTATGTTTAACATAAGGATTTTCGGGAGAACCTTACGGTTCATCCGTTAGAAAGGAAGCAACCCAATAGAAAATCAAATTGGGATTTTCTTGTTCTTTACGCAAACAGTATTCTTCTGCTTGCTCCAAAGAATGTACAACACAATCAACAACCGATTCCGGCCCGGTTTCATCTTCAACTTTATACATAATAACATAAACTCGTTCCGTCATTCCAAATAACCCCCTTGACGCAAGATGCGCTCTACAATTTGAACGTCTTTTTCCCTGCAAGAGATGGAGAAGAAAATATAATTTTTACTTGCCTTTACTTTTCCCAAACAAGGGATAAGTCCGCAAATTCTTCGCATAGTTGCGTTTGCATCGGGAGTTTTGGGCAAGCAATAAATCTTAGTCATACTATCCCTCCTTTATCTTACATATATATTATACCATATTTTTAATTTTTTGTCAAGCACAAAATTGTTACAAAATTGTTACAATTTTATTAACTTCAACATCCCGCATAGTCGGTGAAGATAAGATGACGCGCCCGCTTAGAATAGCCCCAATTACCGTTATGAAGGTCGTTAATTCCGTATTCTTCAAAGAAATCAATAAGACGATTAACAACTTTTTCATGTGCGATATAATGCGGCCATTCATCAATTTCATCAGTATACAAAGCACTGCAATAGCGTTCTACGATTTCATCTGATACTTCTTTTTCCTTCAAAGGACTTTGCCCAGCTTCGCCAATGAAGTATGCTTTCTCGTAGGCGTGCCAAGTATATAGCCCAGCATTTACAACAAACAAAGGCTTAGCAAACCAATGTTGCAAGTTTTGCTCCTGCGCCAGCTTATAGATGCGGGTTTCATTTTCGTTTTGTTCGTCTCCGGTGTCGGTTTTGCCCAGCTTCAAGATAAAATTTGCATTTTTCGGGACAATGGTCATGCGAAACACGCCAGCATACAGATTATAGGCAGGATTAAGAGTTTTGGGGTGCTCACCATAGCATTCCCGCTCCATACCAAATTCAGCATAGAAAGCTGAAATGAGTTTAGATGCGTATTCCTTTTGGGTCATAGGTCAAACCTCCTTTCAAGTTCGTGATTAGTATAACACGAAAATGAAATTAGGTCAAGGAAGTTTTCTGTATGTTAAACATAAGGAAAAAAGGAAGGGAGAATTACTCTCCCAATTCCTTTACAACTTTCTTCAAAGTCCTGAAGAAATCGTAAGCACGCATATTATACAAGGCTCTCTGCTGGAGTTTGTTTGCACTCTTATTTTCTTCATCGTCCTCGACAAGCAAACGGATAGCTTTGTTTGCAAAAGCACTGTGGCCATTCTTGCACAAGTTTTCAATCATAGGGTTATTGCGGATTTCATTTTCAATATCTTTTTTAGCTTTTCTTGCACTCATATAAGCATCCATGCTATCTTCAAAGCAATAACAATAATGGGTGTTTTTGCAAGAATCTTTGTGCGCATCAGCATAATTAAGAATAAACCAGCTGATATCCTCATACAAGCTCTTGATGGGCGCCATATCCAGCAGCATAGCATGAGCGCCGAAGCTATTGCCAGAATAATTCACAAGCGTTTTGATGAGTTTAATATCTACATTGCCAGACTTGAGAACTTTAATCATTTCATCTTCAACATACTGCCACAGAATATCATAAAATTCCTGAACAGAGCAATCCTTGGAATTAGCCTTGGTATAAACGTCATTGTAAGTATTGGTCATTATTCTCTCCACCTTTTTATTTATTTCGTTCCCTTAGGAACAATGCTAGTATAACAGAAGGTGAAGTTTGTGTCAATAAGATTTTCTTTATGTTTAACATAAAGAAAAATAAAAGACGGAATTACTCCGTCTTAGTTGGCTTTAGGTCTGGATGTAGGGGAATTTCCAATGCTTTTGCAATTGCAATTGCGCGGCCAATGTTAATATCAAATTGGTCTCCCTTTTTGCAATAGGCATCGCCCCACGTCATAATACCGTAATCGTTCCAAAGAACAACACGGATTTTCTTCTGCTTGCGATAGGTGCAGATGACGTTTTCCTTATATTTGCTGTTAATTCCAGCTGCCCACTGACCAATAGTGTTCATAGTCCCAGCTTCCTTTCTTAGAACTTAGAGTTGTCTGCGATAATTTTACCAACTTCTTCCAGTGGCACACCTAATCGCCCCATTGTGCCCGCGAGCGCACCGACCTCTTTGGAAAGATTATTGACTTCAATAGATACCTGCGTCAGACGTTGAACACGTGAAGCCAAAACTTCTTTGAGGACTTCAACATTTTCGGTATACATAGTGTTTCTCCTTCCTTGTTCCTTATTGGAACAGTGATATAATATCATTTTGGGGAAAAATTGTCAATACGGTTTTCTGTATGTTTAACATAAAGAATTAAAATGAAATGGGGAAAATCCCCATTTCCGTTAGATGTCAAACGGCGGTTCAAGGTCGGTTCGCTTGAAATTGTAGATACCGCTATCATCCTTGCCATCTTCCAGACTGGAAAGCGCACGATACAGTGCAATGGCACGGCCAACATTAGAATCAAAGTGGTCATCCTTGCTACAGTGGGCGGAACCACGGCAGAACACATTATCAACCTCATCGCCCACATACACAACCACATTGCGGCCCTTCACGAAGGTTTCCACGGTGTAGCGGCCTGCGGCATAGTTGTTGACAGCATCAGCCCACCGATAGATGTCTTTGTTGTTAGCTTTCTCGCTAACCCACTGAAGGAACTCATACAAGTCATTGTTCTTGCCAGTGGTTTCTTTCTGGAACTGCATCGCGCTCTGCCAAACCTGGCTGGAGAATTTTCCATCCATCTGATTCATATTCATACTTCCTTTCTGTTCCTCTTAGAACAATTAGATAATAACATAATTTGCGGAAAAACACAAGACTTGTTTCTTTATGTTTAACATAAGGAATTTAGATGGAAGGTTTAACCTTCCACCAACTTGCGATGGAGCTGGAACCAACGCTCTTGGAGCATCAACAGCTTGTCATTGAGCCGTAAGTAGCCTTCTTCTTCTGTTAGCAGCTGGTCTTTAATCATACGGAGAATATTAGCTTTTGTGCTTGCAGCTTCCGTCAGAATTGCTTGTTCTTCTCTCTCAAAATTTGTCATTACAGCTCAACTCCTTCAAAATTATATAGTTTTATTGCTTCATCCCAGCTATACCATTCATCATAGAAAAATGTAAACATACCAACAGGAATACGCAACTTGACGCAACAACTATTCCAGTCCAACACATAGGCATAGTATCCCAGTCGCTCACCTTGACCAAAAATCATAGGGTACTTTGAATTATCCATATCTTTCAACCCCTTTCGTAAAAAGATTATAACAGAAAATTGTTTTTGTGTCAATTATTTTTTCTTTATGTTTAACATAAAGAATTTAAAGAAGGGAGAAAATCTCCCCTTAATCAATTTCTGTAATTACAATCGTGCTGGTATAACTCTTGTAAATAATGGTGCGCTTTCCACCACTTTCAAATACAATATAATCGTCGTGCATTTCCAAATCAGCCTTGCCGCTAAATTCGTAGGAAACAGAACCATCGCTTTCAATAACTTTAATATCGCGGTTAATACCGTTATTAAGGTTGCTTTGCTGGTCTTTCATCGCACGGAGGCCAGAGCCAGTATTATTATAGAACCAAGACAAACCAAGGATTAGACCACCAACTACAATAATAGTAATTAGTATGGCAATTAGTCCTCCAGTTTTTGAATCATCAAGAAAATAAAATATAGCAATACCAATTCCAATAATACCTAAGATAACAACCAAAACCCAAGCACCAATCGTCATACCTTTTACTTCCTTTCTTGTTCCTTAGAACATCTATATAATATCAAAAGTTTTTATTTGTGTCAATGCCAGCTTCCTTATGTTAAACATAAGGAAATTAAAGTGGAGCTTTACAGCTCCACATAGAATGCAGGATAGCGGCCACGCTCAGAGTCTCCGCAGTTATAATAGCTAAACTCATTGATGAGCTTGTCAAAGTCCTTGAGTTGCTTCCAGCTCGCAGAATTTACATTGATTCCGAACTCCGGCTGCAGATTGCAACTTACCATAATGAAATTTTTGCCCTCATTCCAGAGTTTGCGCGCCTGCCGTTTATCAATTTTAGTATACATAGTTTGCACCATCCTTTTCTTTATTTCGTTCCCCTTGGAACACCTATATAGTATCATATCGGGGGAGAAAATGCAAGACCTTTTTCTTTATGTTTAACATAAGGAAAATATGGCCTTGCTTATTCGCAAGGCACAACATATCGTGTTTTGGTGAAATATTCCTTCCAGCTTAGATAATTAGTGGGGTCATCGCAATCATATTCGTCGCGACAAATTTCAATCATTTCGTCATAGGTGACAAGGTAGCCGTGTTCATTATGAATATAGTAGTGGTTCGTCATGGTGAAAACCCCTTTCGTTATTTGGTAATTGTATTATACTAAAATGGGATAGTATTGTCAATATGTTTTTCCTTATGTTTAACATAAAGAAAATAGGGGGTGGCGTATTAACAATACGCCAAGTTCATTTTACGCCAACCGAGAACGGAAATTTGGTTATGTCGCCGCCCAATTTCCAGCGCAGCCCTTTTAGTGGGCACGCGGAAACTATGGTCAACGTAATAAATTCCATCACTATACCAGATACCACAATCGCCGCCCAGCTCGCGCACAGCTTTGATAGCAGCTTCCGGCGTTTTGCATTCTACACCATGGTCGGCTACCTGCCAGCCAGTTTTGTAGGTTATTTTCTTGCCTTTTTTGAGAGTAAGACCGTCGTTATTAGAGAGCTTGCGAATCGTGCGAATGTTAATCATGGTATAACCACCTTTCATTATTTCTGTTCCCCTTCGGAACGATTATATGATAACATAGTTTTGGGAAAATTGCAATCTCTTTTTCTTTATGTTTAACATAAGGAAAAAGAAAGCAAATAAAATGGTAAGGCTTACGCCTTACCAGTAAATGAATATGATTTCGGTTTTTTCTTTATTGGTAGAGTAATCATATCCATTTTTGTTAAGAATCTGCCCGGCATATTGGCAAAGTCTTTTACTAATTTCCATGGTTAAAAAGGGAGGAAAATGGGTAACTTCACAGTTAGAAAATCCAAGTTCTGCCCGCTCTTTCATTTCGGGAATAGCTACATCTTCAATCCAATGGTCTATTGTTTGCGTGCCTAAATCTAAACGGGCCTTTTCGGTTATCTTGCGCATAGCGGCGGCGTTCATCATAGTGGTCAAACCTTCTTTCTGAATTGTGCCCTTTCGGGTTGATTATATTATATTACGGTTTTGGGATTTTGTAAAGTCTTTTTTCTTTATGTTTAACATAAGGAAAATCAAATGCAGCTCGGCATTATACAATGCCGAACCACCAAAGCACGAACGCAACGGGGAAGGAAGCAGCTCCAGCTCCGACCAATAGCAACTTCAGCAGCTTCCAGCCCAGCTCGCAACCACAACGCCCCGCGCCCTGCCAGTTAATAACGCTATGGCGGGGACGGCGCAGGCGCAAACGGCGCACATTGACATGGTGGGTGAGCGCTTTAGCGTGGTAAAGTGGTGCAGTGGGTGCATAGTTATACATGGTAGATACCTTCTTTCTTTTGGCTTCGCCCTATTATAGCATACTTTGCATAAAAGCGCAAGTTTCTTTTCCTTATGTTTAACATAAGGAAAAAATTTTTGTCTTTTCTGGTATGAATATGGCCAAAATATACATTGTATATACATGTATGAATATTCATCCCTTGTATATATGAATGACTGTTCATATGAATGACTGTTCATATGTTTATATATTCATATGAATAAATGCGCATATATCATTATACGAACATATGTTCGTATATATAAGTGTATATATGAATAGTCGTTCATATGAATAATGGTTCATATGTTTTCTTGTATGCGAACATACGTTCGCCGAACATATGTTCGCCTATGCACTAAAAAAAGAAGGGATTTTCATCCCTTCTTTTTCGCCCATTCTTTAGCATCCTGCATGTATTGATTGCGCTGTTGCGTATCGCTCGCAAGTTGGTAAAGTATGCGGCAACAGCGAATATAGCTGCTTTTATGTTCGTACAAAGGCAAGATTTCCACCCCTTGCCCTTCTAAGCCGCTATATAATAAAACCCATTGATTAGCATCAAGCACCCGCCCGCAAAAGTACGGGCTTTTGTCTTTTTTTGTGCGAATTGTGCGAGAAAAATTTTTCCATTCCTCTTTATTCATTCTAGTAAATTCCATAGTATAGCCACCTTTCTATAAAGTCGGTCAAGGCTTTACGCCTTGACCGTATCAACTAGCCAGCTGCCCGGCAGCTTGTCCAGCTGCTCGGCCAGATTTTCCGCATAGGTTAGAGCTTCACGTACTTCCGCGACCTTTACCAGATACCAGCCCGGTTTGTTCCAGATTTTTTTCCCCAAAGGGGCTGTAGAAATAACCGCAAGTTTCATTTTATTAACCTCTCTTTCTTTTGTGGAAAAGGGGAGGCTTTACAGCCTCCCCAGTTCCTTCAACCAGCTTTCCACGGTGGGAAAGCCGTTGGATTCGATGAAATCCCACGCCCTGTCAAGACGTGTCGTATACGTCTTGACAGAACCGTCTTTCATCTTTTTCTTTTCCGTCAAGTTACACATTGTAACTTGACCACGGGCTTTATCAATCTTCAAGCCGTAATTCTTGCCTTTTGTTGTGGCAAGAAGCAGGTTAATGAAGTCTTGACGGGTCAAGACAAAGCAGCTTTTGATGACTTGTTCCGGATTGTTCAGCCAATCCGGAAAAGTGTCTGGGGCATAGACAACGAAGTCAGCCCCTGCGAGAATCTGATTCTCGCCAAACTCATCCAACGTTTGCGGCAAATCCAACGGATTGCCGCATCCGTCCTTTTTGGCGTAAAATACAGCGCCTGCGCTGCACTTTACTTCTAGCTTAATGCGTTTTTTCTCGATATACATGACTATATCGGACTTTTCGGCCTTTCGGGCCTTTACGTCATTAACGGCGAGTCTCTCGCCGTTGCATGCGGCACGGATAACAGTTTCCGCCCATTTTGGCAAAACGCCGGTATCCTTTGAACCGCTTTGTAGCTTTTCCCTAGAAAGTTCCGCGTATTCACGGATTTTCTTTGCCGTTTCCCGCTTGCCCATTTTTTCACTCATTGTAGTACCTTCTTTCTGTTTTTTTTGTGTTCCCTTCCACTTGCCTTGTTACCTTCTTCGCAAACGTTGCTACTCCTAGCCGCTCGCTATTCTTACAAGGTTTGTGGCTATTCCGTTTTCAAGTTGCGAGCCGTTCCGGTTGTATCCCCTTCCCGGCTTGTACTCTCTCTTGAGTACGGTTATATAATAGCATAACCCGGTTTTTGTGTCAACACTTTTTTATGAATAAACTGTAAACAAACTATGAACAAACTGTAAACAAACTATGAACAAAAAAATAGGCGAATTTGTCATATCTGGTCGCCGTCGTTCCCACATATGACAATGTACGGGGTGGGTTTTGGGGATACCAAAAACGACAAACGCCCAAACACGCCGGGTCTGGTCAACTCCCGCCAGAACTCATTTTTTGTTTTCTTCCCTTCTTCCCTTCTCCCTTTCTCTCCCACCAAAAAATTTGACAAAACAAAAATTTTATTCTAAAATAAAACAAAAAAGAAAAGAAGTCAAATTTCTCTACAACAAAAAAACAACTCTAACCCCAACCCCGGGTATACTTTCCGGGAAAAATAAAAAAGGTGACCCTATGAAAAAAGCCTATAGTTTAAACTACGACATATATTCAACCTATGACCGCATAGACGCCATAGCAGAAATATTGGACGAGTTACCCCAAACTCCAAACCACACCGACCTAGAGTAGATGGCAGACTACATACTTTATGGTAAAGACGACCAAAATCTAAGCGTAGTAGATACTAAAGAAATCCTCCAGCCTAAACGCCGCTACAGCAGCTTCCAAACCAAAGCCGAAGAAACTGAATCCCTTGACACACTTCTGGAAGACCCAGTTGTGGCGCAGGACATAGAAAACAACGCCAAACCCGTTTCCCCCGAAAACAAATCCCCCTACAAAGTTTTTAAGTAGGAAATTCGCCGCACCAAATATGATGAAAACGGCAACATTTTAGAATATGGCGACGACTTTGACAATGAAGGAAACGAAATACCTTTTATGAGGGAACTTTGGAAATCTATTGACCGCATTTCGTTACACTATGATATGTATAGAGGCAAAATTCCGCCTGACGAATGGGTAAGGGCGCATCCCATTACGAAGTATTAGTTGTATAAAATGCAACACCTTTTAATTGATTTGCGCCGCCAACAATACTACATTAAGGATTCATACAATCCAACCCTCCACTTCTTTAATATTGCGCCGCCAACCAAAGGCCCAGTTGATTTTGAAAGCAACACCGGCCTATGGCTTGAAGAAGAAGAATGGTGCGCCCGCAAACGAAAACCAAAACCCTACGACACCGAGCAGCCTTCCTATGAAGATGCAGAACGCAACTCTGCTTCTAAAATGTATTGGAAGATTTCCGACAATAAATTAAATTACGAAAATTACGAACACATCATCGCCCTACTTGATAATTATGTTTCTCTCTTAAAGCATTCTTATCCCCACCCCGACAGCACCACACGAATGATTTGTTGGGACTTAGAGCGCCTTATTGAAAATACGAAATTAACAGACCTTGAAACTTTCCTATTGCGCCAACGTGTTGCGCACCGCAGTATAGCATTAATTCAAAAAGTTTTAATTGAAGAAGGTTTTTGTTTATCTGATTAGCAAGTTTCTAATCTAATGAAAAAAGTAATTCCTCAAAAAATCGCTAAAACCGCCACTATTTTGCGGATACAAAGTGATGCAGAAACAAAAAAAATTCCTCTCCAACGGTGCACTTGTTGCGGACAACTTAAACCACTTCACGAACTCTATTATGGACGCAACAAAGCGACCAAAACCGGTTATTGTGTATAGTGTAAGGTGTGTTAGAAAATACGGCGCCAACGCAAAGAAGCAAACCGTAAAAAATAGGAGGAAACTCAATAATGGCAGGAATAGAAAAAACAAGACGTTGCCCAAAATGCAAAATAGAAAAAACCCAAACCGAATATCTAAAAACCAAAAGCCCCTTCCAAATCGCGGGCACAAGCCTCTTTTGTACTGATTGTTTGGAGCGTATGGTTCCATACGATGACCTGGCCGCAGTTAATAAGCTGATGTAGTGGCTTGACTGGCCATTTAGTGTGGAGCTTTGGACAAAGTTAGCGCGCTCCGGAAAAGAACGCACACTTCACCTTTACGCCAAACAAATTAGTGAAAATCCAACTTACCAATCCGTTGATTGGGAAACAATGAATGAGAAGTGGAAGGAAGAGGAAAGTTTTGGAACCTTAGGCGACTTTTTAGATGGCGCAGACGAAGCTTTTATGCTAAGAATGCAGCGAAAGTGGCCCGCCGAAATTGAAAGAACAGTTGAAGATTATCATTATTTGGAAGATTTATATAATGATTTATTGGCAACGTAGAATTTGGTAACTGCAACTCAGCGCGATGACGCAAAAAGATTGGCAGAAGTAGGTCTTTTAATTAACAAAAAAATCCGTAGTGGTCAAGATGCTAAAAAAGAAATGGATGAACTGGTACACGTCCATGTAAAATTTCTCTAATTGCTGGGAACACCATACAACAATGGTCAATCAGCAGCGAAACCTTATTTTTATAAGGGACGTTCAACGACTAGCCGAAAGGCGTAAGCCCAAGCGGGCTGAAACGGGAAACACCATAAGGTGATGATATAGTCTAATCTGCATAGTAATATGCAGCCCCATGGGAAGAGCTTAGCGAACTCTTCTAAATATTATGATGTACCACAATATTATTAAAGCTGAAGGTTTTGAACCAAAGAATAGTAAATCTACAGGAGATTTTGACTCTGTAGGAGAGCTTTTTACTTACTTGGAGAAACGCGGCAAAAAGATGAATTGGCATACTGAGCCGCAAGATAGTGCAGACTTTACCATAAAATGTATCCAAGATCACCTTAAGCGTTTGGTGCAAAATGAAAGTAGCATTGGCGATTAGGTTGAAGACCGCCGCAAACAACTTGAATTGGCTGACCGTTTAGAACAAACCGGCAGCTACGAAGATACCGACACCGAAGAAGAAACTCTTCGTTCCATAGAATACGAAGATACTATGGACCTGGAGGATGATGACGATGACGCAATTAACTAATCCAATTGACAGCTTCCGTGTTAATGGTAATGTTCTACGAGACGGCATACCAGTAGAAAAAGGTGTAGTTCTTGACGAACGATGGGTAGAATAGCACGAAGACCTAATTCAATATTATTGTGAAAAATGGCGGCTCTATCCCGACCTTTTTTTAGATATGATTTCAAGCCGCGATTGCCCCATTAAGCTAATGTATTATCAGAGGGTTATGTTGCGAGCGTGCGCGCGATACAGGTACTTCTTCGGGTCGTTTACACGCGCAACTTCAAAGTCTTTCATAGCCATACTCTCTCAAATCTTGTCCTGCATATTTTTACCCAATAGCAAACGCTTTTTGGTTTCTCAATACAAAAAAGCATCTTTGGATATTGCAAAACAAAAAATAGAGGAAATCTTTCGTTGGTGGCCGTTACTTAAAAATGAGCTTGAATATTTAAAGCAAAGCACCGATTATATTGAAATGAAGTTTAAGAATGGTTCCATTTTCCACGTTCTTGCTCTTTCTGCTTCAAGTCGTGGCTAGCGCGCGACGGGTGGCGTAGTTGAGGAAGCTGCCTTGATAGATGGGACTTTGCTGAATGAGGTAATAATCCCCATGATGAATGTGCCCAGGCCTCAAGTAAATGGCTTCGTAAATGCGGACGAACCTCACGCCCAACAAATTTATATTACTAGTGCGGGTAGCAAAACTACCTTTGCTTATGAAAAATTAATTGAACTAGTAGTTAATGAAGTAATTGACCCAGACGATTATTTTGTCTGCGGCAGCTCATATGAGCTACCTGTGCATTATGGTTTGCTTAATAAGAAATTTCTTAATGAGCAGCGAATGAGCGCGACTTTTGACATGGATAGTTTTGCTAGAGAATCGCAGTCAATTTGGACAGGCAGTAATTCTGATAGTTGGTTTAACTCCAATCGCCTTATCAAAATCCGCAAACTTCTCAACGCCGAAAGAAAAGCTAAACCCTCAAGCAATCCAAAAATGTTCTATATCATTTCGGTAAAATTCTGCCGACTCTCTTGGTGACAAGAGATGCTAAAATTTCTTTAAAAGCTGGGAACCCCGAAAGTTTTGTTATGCTAATTATATCTACCTCAATATAATGACGCCGCGAAAGCAAAAACAAATAACAAAAAGGCACATGGTGTAAACCTAAATGCTACAAAAGGGCAATCAGCACCAATTTTGGAGGTATTCTATTTATGAAAATTATTACCATTGATGAAATTAAACAAAGAATTAATAATAAATTCCCTAATCAACCTTATGAAATTATTGAATATACTAAAGTTAGCAAGCCTTTTACAATTAAATGCTTAACTTGTGGAGAAAGACGAACTTACTCTTCTTTTTATAATTTTATTAGGAATGGACAAGCAATTTGCGAGTGCTTAGGCAGGACGGCTTATAAAGCCATACAAAAACAAAATAAAGAAAAAATTTTACAATTAATTAATAATAATCCCAATCAAACTCTTATAGATTGGGGATACCGCGAACACACACAAAAGGAAACTGTAAAAATCCTGTGTGAAAAATGTAATCAAATCTTTGAAAAAAGCAAACAAGATTATTTAAAAACCCAAACTTGTCCTTTTTGTGAATCTCATCATGATATGAATGATGTTGTATTTCGCTCTTTAATTCCACAAGACTACGAACCTTTAGAAGAATATCAAGGCACGGATACAAAAATTCTAATGAGACATAAATGTGGTTTTATTAGAAAAATTTCTCCTCACGCTTTGCTATCAGGCCGTGCTGGTTGTCCAAGATGCTCAGATAAAATGAGTCATGGCGAAAAGAAAATTGTAGATTACTTAGATTCGCAAAAAATTTCTTTCCAAAAAGAAGCAACTTTTAAATGGCAATCTAACCCACGATATAGATATGATTTTTATATACCTGAATATAATTTAATTATAGAATACCATGGAGAGCAACATTACAAAGAGTTTGTCAAATTTGAATCTAAATTACCTTTGGCTGAACGCCAAGAACGAGATACTTTAAAAGAACGAGAAGCTAAACAGCAAGGTTATAATTATTTAATAATTTCATATACAAATTTTCGTAAAATAGAACAAATATTAGAAAATTGGTTCAACGACTATCCCAATGTGGAGTAGGACGGAAGCGATTGCCGCCCGAAAGAAGAAACATCTATTATAGATGAAAATATAGTCTAATCTTTACAGAGATGTAAAGCTCCATGCGGTAAGCGTAGCGACCTTGCCGAAATAATAATGAGACGTAGCACGTACAGGAAATAATGATACTTCTGTAATGATTATAAAAGTTCTTCCCTCCCAAGACGGTTGGACGAAGAAAGTAGTTTATACTGAAAATCTAACAAAAATGTCCTTCCCCGAACAAGCTGCACGTATTAAAGAACTTAACGAACTCTTTAATCCTCGCGACATTGTAATTGACGCAAACACTATCGGTACTGGTCTACTTGACCAACTTGTTATTCCCTCCATTGGCCCTAAAGGACAACAATACGGCGCACTTTATGTTTCTAATGACCCAGACACCTACCCTCATCCTCGTGGAGTTGAGGCAAAAATCTATAACATAAAAGCTAACGCTGCCCTTAACAATGAAATATATTCTAACTTTTATATCCAAATGAACAGTGGAAATGTTTTGCTTTTAGCCAATGAAAGAATCGCACGCGAAAAATTACTATCAACCAAAAAAGGCCAACGGATGAATTTATATTAGAGAGAAAAATTCCTCTTACCATACATAATGACCTCGCGACTTATAGATGAGATTAATAACCTAAAATTGCGCCCTACTGGCGCCGCCAATCAGTTAGCAGTAGAATAGATTTCTAGACGTATAAACAAAGACCGTGTTTCTGCTTTAGCCTATGGACTTTATCGCATTAAAGAATACGAAGATAAAGAAACCCGTCGCAACAAAAAACGAACTGGTATTGGCGCAATGACATTCTTCTCATCAAGTAAAAAGAAGGCAGGTGATTAATTTGCCAGAAAATACCAAACCTCGCGATATTAATGCTTTTATTGAATTTGCAAAAAAGGCATCATATCGCGCGCCCAGAACAGAACGTGCATTAAATGATAGGTATAACCGCGTATATAGTACAACTTCCACAAAAGGTTTTACTAAAGAAGAAATTAATGACATTCTTGCTTCTGGCAATCCAACTCTTATTCGGCAATTATCACTTTACTTTGCGCGATTTAGCGGTATTTATGATAGAATTATTGCCTATATGGCGACATTACTTACTTATAACTATATCGTTATTCCGCAATATAATTTAGATAATGCGCCTAAAAATTTAAAAAATACTTACAACAAAAATTGTAGATTTTTGAAATCTATGAATTTAGAGATGCTTTTACCTAAAATTAATAAAGTCATCTTGCGCGAAGGTGTATACTATGGCTTTATGAAAGTGGGAGAGAAAGACCAGCCAATTTTCTATTAGTTGCCTGCTCGCTATTGCCGCACAAGGTTTAATGATGAATTTGGTTTGCCTGTTCTTGAATTAAATGTGGCCTATTTTGACAATATCGCATACGATGAGGCAGAACGAAAAAGCATTTTAGAATTGTTCCCAAAATATGTTTAGACTCTGTATCGCAAGAAAAAAGTGAGCGAACTTTGGATTGAAATCCCCGCTGTAGAAGGGGGGATGTGTTTTATGTTTAATGAGGAAGGAGTCCCTCCCCTTATCGCTGGTATGGATGCTATTGCAGACCTTTAGGGCGCCCGCGACAGAGAAGCAGAACGCGACAAAAATGAACTACAAAAACTACTAATCCAAAAATTACCTGTAGACAAATCTACAGGAGAATTACTTTTTTCTTTGGAAGAAGCACAAGAATTGCACCAAAGCGTTTGTAATATGGTAGGTGATAACGACACAATTGATGTTCTAACAACCTATGCAGACATTTCTTTGGAAAGCGTACAAGAACCAGATTCCGCCGCGAACAGTTCTACAAGTCGTTTGTAGAAGTATACCTCTAGTGTTTATGATGATATGGGTATAACTTCTCAAATTTTTAATTCTTCTAATGGTAGTACTGCAATTACTTATTCTATTAAAAAAGACATTTCCATTATGTTCTCTTGGAGTAAATAGTATGAGGTTTGGTTAAATGTAATTTTGCGCAACCGTACAAAATCAGAAAATAACTACTGCACTATTAAATTTTTGCCAATCTCTACACTCTTCCAAAAAGATAGCGTAGATATGTACCTCAAAGCGGCACAATACGGCTATCCAAAAACAATGGTCAGTAGTGCGCTTGGTTTAGATGCTATGGACTTAATGGAACTTTCTGATTATGAAAACAAGACCGCAAAGTTAGACCAAAAACTCGTGCCATTAAATAATAGTTATACTCAAAGTTCCAGCGATAAAAATTCTAAAAATAATGAAAAAACTCCTAATAAGACTACTTCTACTCCCAACTTATCTAATGAAGGTGGCCGTCCTACGAAGAGTATTGAAGAGCGTGCAGACCGCACCAATGAAAATATCGACGGGGCTACCTAATGGGGTGAATCAAATTGGAAAAGCAAATTCCATTTAAATTTGATATTCAGTTTGGTGAAACATTCATTCCTACTCAGGAAGACCCCACCTTAAAGAAAGGCAAAGTTAGAGTTTTTTATAAGGGTTTGAATCGTAATTGCAGTTATATTACAGATTCTTTTGCGCAAAAGTTAATTGAATCTGCTAATCTCAAACCTATTGTAGGGACTTATTTGTACTCTGAAAAGGATTTTGGCGGTCACGAAGAATCCACCGATAAGCGCGCTTATGGGGTAGTTGTTCCAAACAGCGGAACCTGGGAAGAACATCTTGACTCCGATGGCGTAAAACGTACTTATGCAACTTTTGATGTTATTGTTTGGGCCGAATATTGGGACGAAGCAAAAGAAATTTTTTCAAAAGCGCAAAGTATGGAACTGGATAAGAATACAATTAAAGGTTCTTGGAAAGATATTATTTATAATGATTTTGAGGACCAAGCATTTGTATATACCGATGGCGTAATTAAGGGACTATGTGTTCTCGGCAAGCGCGAACCTTGTTTTGAGGGTGCTGCGTTCTTTGATTTAGCTGACGATAGTTATAAGCAATTTACACTTGCTATGCAAAAATACTTTAATGGAGGTAAGGACGCTATGGAAGAAGTTAAGCAAGAAACTTCTGTTGAGGTTACTGAAGAAGTCTTTACGGAAACCGAACCTACAGCAGAAACACAAGTAGAGGCTCCTGCGGAAGCCGAAGCTAGCGCTCCTACTGAATCCGAAGAAGTGAAGGAAGAGGAAGAAACTCCTGCGACAGAAAATACCGTAGAAGAAACTTCTGAGGAACCCGCTACAGAACCTGTTGCGGAAGAAACTCCTAACTTTGAGGATAAATATAACGAGCTACTGGAGACTTACAATGCTCTCCAAACTCAATATGATGCGTTAGTAGAGCAACATAAAACTCTACAAGAGGATTATAACAAGACTTCCGAAGAAAAGGAAGTTGCTGACCAACTCTACGAAGCTGTAAAGCAAGATTTGGCTTCTAAAGAAGAAACCATTTCTAACTATTCTAAACGCATCCAAAAGTATGAACAGGAAGAAAAAGAAGAACTACTCAAAAAGTTCTCTAAGTGCCTACCTGCGCCAGTAATGCAAGAAGTTAATGATTCTATGGCCAATATGACCTTAGATGAATTAAATACTCGTTTGGCGATGGAATACACTTCTTTCTCTATGGCAAAAGAACAAGATGAAGAAATTCGTGTACCTCAAGTACCGAAGGAATCTAATGCTTTTGCTCAACTTCTAAGCAAATACAAGAAATAATTGGAGGGAATTTATTATGGCTAAGTTTCCACTTTCTAAGTATGCCAGCCTAGAAATGAATCGTGCGGCATATCTAAAGAATGGTTTAGTTCGTTCTCAGACTCCTCTGTCTGATGAATTTACTGCCGCTGCTCCTTGTGAGAACGGTATGTGGGTAGATGCTAATATTGCTAATCAAGAAATTAAGCTACCTGCTGCTGATACCGTACAATATGGTATCGTTTACACCACTGAAAAGGAATGGGGCCGCTATGTGTATGGTTTAAAGGAACATTTTGATGTAGCTGGCGCTTATCCTCGTGTAGGTATTCTACATTCTGGCGACATTTTCACCACTAACTGCTTTGATATGGGTGATTTTGCTGACCTAAAGGCTTTTGAAGAAGCTATGAAGGCTCTTGATACTACTCCTCTATATGTTGTACCCGTAGCTGGTGATGGCCGTCCCAAGGTAACCGCTACTAAGCCCACTTCCGGTGCTTATGGCCAGGTAGTAAAGTATACTACTGTTCCTAACGGCGAAAAGGCGATTAAGTACACCATCTTAGAAGCTTAATAGTTGGAGGTATAAGATTATGGAAAATAACTTAAAGCAACTATTAGATTGCGCTCGTGGTGTAAATATCCCCACCGAGTTTGAGAATCAGTCTATTGATTATGATGCAGCTCTTCGTGATGAGCTAAAGCGTCTAATGGGCACTCGCCACCAATTTGAGCGTAATGCCCCCGAAGTATTTGAAATTCTAGAGCAAACCGCTGAGGAAATTCTTCCTCGTAAGGTTATTGATTTAATTGGTATGTTTGCCGAAGTAAAGCAATTTGGCAACAAGGACCGCTTAATCTTCAAGAAGAAGAAGGGTCGCGAACGTGGCAAGCAATATGTAACTCGTGCTACCGCAGCTGGTGTTTATGAGACTTTCCGTCTTGACCAAGAGCAATTTGAAGTAACTCCTGTTGCTTATGGCGCCGCTGGTATTATGGACTTTGAGCGTTATCTTGATGGTGATGAAAATATTCTTGAAATCTACGATATTATCCTTGATGGTCTAGCCGAGCGTATTTATCAGGAAATTCAAGGTATGCTACTTGCTACTTGGAATGACTCTGGCCGTCCCAGCGTGAACAAGGCTGCTTCTAATGGTTTTGATGCCGCAAAGATGGCTAAGTTAATTTCTGTTGTAAGCGCTTACGGCACTCCCGTTATTTATTGCGGTCACGAATTTGCTGCTCAAATGTCCAATGTTATGACTGACGGTGCGCATTATTGGAAGGTTTCTGAGCGTGATGCAGATGAAGTCCGTGAAAACGGCTATATTGGCAAATTTGCTGGTGCTTCTATCGTAGTAATGCCTAATAGCTTCACCGATGAAACTAACTCTCGTATGATTTTCAATCCTCGCTTTGCTTATGTAATTCCTGCTGGCAAGGAAAAGATTGTTAAGATTGCTATGGTTGGTGACTCCCATATGCGTTATGTTGACAATGAGGATTGGAGCACTGAGGTTCAATTCTATAAAAAGCTAGGTATGGCTATTGTAACTGAGCCTTATTACTGGGGCATTTATTACAATAGCGCCATTGAAGATGGCGGCTGGGATAACGATAAGATTCTAAATCCCTAATATTTAAGATAAATTCGCGGGAGGCCGCGAGTCGGCCTCCCTCCATATGAGTAAAAGGAGTAAAGATAATGGGTAAAGTTAAAGTTAAGAATTTAAGCACATTTGTAATTGGTATTAATTTACCTAATGTGCGTTTTCGTCGTGATTTGATGCCAAAGCAAGAAACTGCGTTGCCGGAAGATGTATTTGAAGAATTCAATTACGACCCTGGCTGTCAGGCTTTTATTAAGGACGGTTTTTTACAAGTTATTACTGAAGATGATGAACTTAAGGCTCAAATTAGTGTAAAGCCTGCTGCTAAAACTAGCGCAGATGTTAATGTAAAGTATTTATTAACTGAAGCTCCTGTTAAGGATTTAATTACTGTTCTTAAGGGTAAGGACTTATCTCCTGCACTAAAAGACGAGTTTATTGAAACCGCTCGTGAGCTAAAGATTACAGATCTTGGCCGCAGCAATGCTTTAAAGCAATATTTAGGTTTTGATTGTTTAGAAGCCGTTCGTATGTCTATTAAGTAAGGGGTGAAGCTCTATGGCTACCTCTTTTCAAGATGTGTATGATGTGTTTTTATCCAAAGTTGAAACTGATGATTGGATGGCCACAGAATACTGGGACATAGTGAAAAAAGATTGGAAGATGCTGCTTGACGCGGCGATAATGCGTTTTCGTTACCCACATATTTCTTTAGATTATGATGTTAAAGCAGAAAGTTTTAACGAAACCTTAACTAATGACGAGATTCAGATTCTTGCTTCTTTTATGAAATATGAATGGTTATCTCGTTGCGTGAATACGTGGGATAACATTCGACACCTTTATAGCACGAAAGACTTCTCATAGGCCAATTTCCTCGACAAGCTCATCAAAGACCAAGCCCAATGTATGGATGATTGCTTGTTTTTGTTGGACCGTTATGACCGCTCTATTCGCTATAAGCCAAATAAAATTTTTGGTAAATTGGCAGGTAAAAATACATGATTGAAGGTTATTATAATAAGCTTCAAGGGCGGCTTTATGGGTTGCTTTGCGAACGTGAAAAAGGTGGGGCTTGGGAAAAATTTTTAGAAACAATTCTTTTAGAACTTTATGGCCTAGAAAAAATTGATAAAACAATCAATTATTGGCCTCTTATTGGAAAACTTTCTGAACTAAAATATTTGGATTATCAATATTTTAGAAAAACTATTTTTGAGTGTATCAACTTAGTTAAGGAGTTGAGCGCAAATGAGTGAATATTTTGAAGTTTACCGTTAGCGTGCAACTCATTTAGGAGTAACTCCATAGGAGCGAGCTTTTAAATCTGGTTAGTTGGAGTTTAAAAAGAATCTTCATTATAATCAATCAACAGTCCGGGGCTTACGATGCGAGGGTAGTTATTTTGATGGTGTTATTTTAACCGATAAATAGGATGAAAATCGTGTTTCTCAAATTTTATTGACTGAGTTATCTGTGGAATTAAAACCCGGAGATTTGGTAGTTTGGAATGAAAAGCCTTGGCTTATTTATAAAAAAGTTGTGTCTGCTTATTAGCCTCACAATAAATTCTATATGGTTTAGTGTAATTATGTTATAAATTGGGTTGATACAAAAGGTAATTTACATTCGTCCGCGGCCTATATCGTAGGGACCAAAGACAGCAAACTTAAGGGGAATTACAGGACTTGACAAGTTCCAGGTCCCTTAACCAGTAATGGTTAAGTAAAAAGCTATTGAATTGCTGGGAACTCCTAAAGCTTTGTATGCTAAAACGTAAGTTCGTTTAGAACTAAGCGTAATCGCCGCGAAAGCAGAAAAAAATACAAAGATAAGCATAGTGGTGTAAACCTGTTCGCTTTAATAATGGACAATCAGCAGCTAAGACCGAAAGGTAAAGTTCAACGACTATCCGTATGGAGTAGGCTTTTTTGCCGAAGTGGTAGCCCCCTCAATGAGGGTGAAGATATAGTCTGAACAATATAGAAATATATTGGAGTGATATTATGAGTTATGGCTTAATTTATAAAGCGTATAATAAAGTTAATCAAAAAAGTTATATTGGACAAACAACGAAAACATTAGAACACAGAAAACGAGCACATTATAGTAAATATTCAAGTTGCGTGCTTTTCCGAAGAGCCTTGGAAAAATATCCAAAAGAAGATTGGGAATGGTCTGAAATTGATTATGCGAATTCTCAAGAAGAACTTGATGAAAAGGAGCAATATTGGATAGCTTATTATGATACACATAATGTTGAAAAAGGTTATAACTTAACTGATGGAGGACAAGGTTCTCCCGGTGTAGTAATAACTGATGAACATAAACGGAGAACTCGTGAATCTATGTTAAAAGTTGTTTCTAATAATTATAGCAAGCCGAATAGCCCATTAAAACCTGTTAAATGTATAGAATTGAATAAAAATTTTATATCTTATTCAGAAGCGTCTCGTCAAACTGGCGCGAATGTTAATTCAATTCGCCGAGTAATTAAAGGTGAGTTAAAAACCGCAGGGGGTTATCATTGGGAATTGCTTACGGGAGAAGAACGATTAAGTTGTTTGCCAAACGCTATTTATTGCGTAGAATTAGATAAAATTTTTGATAATGTCCGCCAAGCCCGAACCGAAGAAAGGTTCCATGAAGGTAATCTTGGTTTAGCACTTAAAAATGGAAAACCTGACGAACCTAAAAAATATAGCGGTTATACGTTTTATTGGGTTAATCCTCAATATCATTAATGTGGAACGAGCTGATCACGCCCCAGCCAAATAAGTTTATGGAAGTATTAATGCCTTATCAACCAATTGAAAAATCAACCGAAATTATTTTATATGATGAAGCTTGGGAACTAATTGAATATGACCGCGTATCTGTTCCAGGAACAATTTACTTATCTTTTACTGAAAGTAAAGTAAATGAATTGCGAGATAGTGTGCAAGAACAAATTGCTAACATTGATAAATTACAAGTTTGGAGCATCAATGCTCCATTACAATTATCAGTAGAAGTAGGAGAAGTTATTAATCCTATTTATACTTTATTAAAAAACGGCGTTATTCAAAAAGATCTTAAAGCAACCTTAGTTCCAAGTGAAAAAATGTCATACAATGAAAATGGTGAATTAATTGCCACTGAAGCGGGCGAAACTGAATTATTGCTTACCTATGAAAACTTAATGCTTACACTTAAAGTTATCATTGGTGGCGCCGCACCGATTGGTTATATCAACGGTGACAATTTTATTCGGATGGGACGCTCTGCTTCCTATGAATTAGTTATGCCAGATATTGGTGCAGTTGAAACAGAATTTGTTATTGATAATACAGTTCTTGCTTCTATACAGAATCAAGGCAATAAATGTATTGTCAAAGCAAATGAACGTAATAAACTTGGCAAAGTTATTCTTTCTACAGAATATAATGGTCAATCTTACACTAAATCAATTGATATTTATGCTTTATGGTAGGAGGCTTAATTATGGCGACACAACGTAGATTCGCCGTAATGGGCGAAAACTTATATAAGATTATTAATAAGTTAACGACTAATTAGCGCATTTGTCGTCTACTTAAATACCAAAATTCTAATCCGTTTGACCCTACACTTCCGGATGTAGATGGGTTGTCTTTGTTAAATTAGAACTTTATTATTGTTCCAAAGTATCCCGAAATTGATAATATAGAGCGCTCTTATATAACAATTATATTTGATAAATATATTATCAATCCGCAAAATCCAGATTTTAAATATTCCACAGTTCGTTTTGAAGTAGTTTGTCCTTATTCGGAGTGGATTGTTGATGAAGGTAATTTGCGGCCTTATTTATTAATGTAGGAAATTGATAGTCTATTTAATCAAGCGAAACTTAGTGGTTTGGGTAATTTACAGTTTGTATAGTGTGTTCCATTGACCCTTTCTCCTTAGATGGGCGGCTATACGATGTATTATTAGATTAATGACTTTAATTGATGATGATAAATTGCGTTTATTATGCGGTAAGCCGTTAATTTTTAAAGATATTTGTTTAGTATATTCTCCTATATTAGAAGATATAATTTCTGTTGGTTTGTCCAAATTTTATAAAGATATTTCTTTATTACTAATTGAGAAACCTTCTGTAGAAGAAAAAGAAGTTAATGATGTATTAAAAAATTTAAGTGATTTTGAATATTTGTTGCTTATTTGTTCTATGGAACCAGAAACAAAGAAAATGTTAGAAGAAGCGTTTTATTTATTTACTCAAGATTCTATTATTATTTCTTTGGAAACTTCAAGTATTATTTTAGGCGATCCGTCTGAAAAACGCATTTTAACAAAAGATAATTTCTATGATTTCCAAACATACATTGGTTTAGCTTGTGCAATGGAAGATTATTCAGAAGAGCGTATAGAGTTTTTAGATACAGACTCCCAAAAAGTAAGAGAGCTAAAGCTTCAAATGCTTGAGGGTAGAAAAAAACGAAAAGAATTAAAAGAAAAGCAAAAGAAATCAGACAAAAGTACAATTAACTTTTCTGATTTAGTAGCTTCTCTTCCAATTGGAACTTCAGGATATACTCTTCAATCTGTTATGAAATTGAGTTATTATGCTTTTCAAGACCAACTTAAGCGTATGGGTTGGCATGAAGAGTTTAATATAAATACCCGAGCCGCAATGGCTGGGGCAAAAATAGGAAAAGACAAACTTTCTCATTGGATAAAAACAATGACTTTTAAATAAGGAGGATGTTTAATATGGCCATTAACATCTTTGAACGTTATGGTAGAAATGCCACTGTAAGGAGTAATTCTTACTGACAATTCTTGTGAATTGCTGGGACGCCCTAAAGCTTATTTACTACAACGAAGCGTGCAAATGCAAGCGTGAATGTTTTAAAAATAATAAGATGTAACAATGGGTTATCAGCAACTAAGCTAAAAAGGAGATAATAAATAATGTGGAAAACTGTTCCCGTTGATAATAATTATGAAGCTTGTGAAAATGGGCAAATTCGTGATAAAGACACAAAAGAAATTATTTCACAATGGAAAGATAAAGATGGATATTTATTGGTATCTTTATCTCGGCATTTATATCGTGCTCATAGAATTATAGCTTCTACTTTTATTAGTAATCCAAATAATTATCCTGTTGTAAATCATAAAGATTTTAATAAGTCTAACAATTGTGTTAATAATTTAGAATGGACCACTTATTCTGAAAATACTAAACATAGTTTTTCTGGAAAACATCGCGAAGAAGGCATAAAAGAATGGGTTAAAAAAGTTCAGCCTTTAGGCGCGAAAGCATCTAAAACGAAGGTCGCACAATATGATTTAGAAGGCCATTTATTAAAAGTTTATGATTCCCAGCGCGAGGCAAGTGAGCAAACAGGAACTTGTCGTAGTTCTATTACGCAATGTGTTCGTGGAAAGCGAAAAACTGCGGGAGGATATATTTGGGAATACTTTTTAGAAAGCTCAACGACTAAGCGAGAAGAAAATCCTGCTTCTCCTGTGCAAGACTCCGAGAAATCGGATGAAGATATAGTCTGAACTTATAGGAAACTATAAGAGATTGATAACAGGTTCAATCGCAACATAATTGATTAAGGAAGTAGCTAACGTTTATTTCCAAGCTCTAGCCGACGAAGGAGACATCAAAGCCGGCGATATTGTACTCTATTTAAATACCCTAAAGGTTTCTACTGTAGAAACTACTGCTGAAAGTGTAAGCGCTCAGGGCGGTTGGGGTTGACATACATACTTAGGTTTGCCTCAACGGAAAAATCCTCTTAATTGCTGGAACATCCTTAGAGCTTGATTAACTCAACAAATTAGTAATAATTTGACAAATGTAAAAATTTGTAGTAATATAAATCAAGATTGGATAATCAGCAGCCAAATCTCTTAAGGCCAGAAGAGAAAGGTTCAACGACTAATTGTAGTGAGAAGTCTCACGAAACAGAGGACCTCCTTTAAAAAGGAGTGAAGATATAGTCTGAACTTATAGGAAACTATAAGCTGGAGAAATCCGCGTATAAATTAACGACTTATACGGAACACAATGAATCCTAAATTGGTCACTTGGGACTTAATTTTACCATAGGTCCCCTTAATGGCGACATTAAGTTAAAAAGCTGGAGAATTGCTGGGAACTCTGACCGGATAATGCCGAAGACAATCAGCAGCCGAGCCGTATTTACGGAAGGTTCAACGACTAAGAGGGAGCGAAAACCTTGCTCTCCTGCACCAGCCTCTCACGGCCATGTGAGATGAAGATATAGTCTGAACTTATAAGAAATTATAAGAGTTTATGATAAGGCATAAACGTAACATAATGATGGTAAGGACATCAACGTAACCCTAGAAGATGCTGTAGTATCTTGGGAAGAACTACGCATTATCATGGGCGGTGCGATGTACAACAAAACTACTGACGAGCACACTGTTACTATTTATAAGAATGCTGAACGCAACTTTAAGGTTGGTGAAACCTTTACCTTCCCAATGGGCGATGGTAAGACTATTGGCGGTAAGAACAATTTCCCTGGTGCGGATGTTGTAAAGACTGGTTTTAAGTTTAAGTGGGTTGATATGACTCACGGCCTACGTGGCTCTGGCGAAGTTGATAGTGTAACTAATGATGGCGGCGATCCCGCTAAGTACACTGTTACTTTAAAGACTGGCACTAAGCCTTTCGCCGATGCCGCCACCGAAATTACTAAGATTCGTTTCTTCTGGGAAGAAGAAGTAGTTGAAGAAGGCACTGCTTCTGAAATCGTTATTAGTCCTTCTACATTTCCTGGAACCTTTCCTCAACATTGTAGGGCTCCACGCGGGAAACTAAAAATAGCAAATTAATTCAGTGAATTGCTGGAAACTCCTTAGAGCTTAGTTAACTACAACATATGCTTGAAATATTGCAAAATGTGAGAGTTTAAAAATAACTAAGATTGGATAATCAGCAGCCGAGCCTTGAAATATAGGAAGGTTCAACGACTAAACACTCTAAAATCTCTGAGTTAGCACTGAACATTAGAAGGCCATTTCTAATGAAGATATAGTCTGAACTTATAAGAAATTATAAGAAGCTTGAGAAGCGATAACAAAATGACAAGGTTGTAGGCGATGCTCTAATTCGTTCTGAAGCCACTGGTAAGGATGAAGCTTTCCAATTCATTATCAACAAGGCTAAGATGCTGAGCGAAGTAACCCTATCAATGCAGGCCGAAGGTGATCCTTCTACTTTCAGCCTTACTTTGAATGTACTCCGCGATAATGATGGAAACATGTTTTCCTTAGTGAAATATTGATGGTAAAGTGCTATTTAAGCACACCAAATTAAACTAACCGCGGGAGCGGGCGTTAATCCGCCTGCTCCCTTTATTTTTTTATCTTCGGAGGTAAATAATGAACACTCTTGAAGAACTTGGTATAAAAAATCTTGAGCGAGTTTGTATAAAGACAAAAAACGAAGTCGCCTTCGGAGAAAGATTACTTGAAGCAGGCGAACCAGTTATTTATTTTGATAATTTACAAATTGCGCTTCTTTCTGAAAATGTTCGCCCTATTATGGCTCGTGGTGGTTGGCATAATGAGCCGCGTGTTATTTGGGAGGATCGTCAAGAAACAACATTTGCATTTTCTAATGGAACGATAAATACAATAAGTTTTAACTTACTTCTTGGCGCAAATATGTTAAATAAAGTAGATGACAATATTTTACCATATAATGAAGTTATTATGTTAGATGAGAATGGAAAAGGGTATTTAAAGTATCATCCTATTTTGAATGATATAGAATATAAAAACTTCTTCTTTACTTATAATTTCAATAATATTCAAGGCCGCATTTTTCCTATTTCAATTGATAATTTAAAGATTGATTTTGGAAAAGAATTTGCCAACCAAACTGTTATGTGTGATTATTATTTTGAATATAAAAAAGATATAATAACTTATTCTATGAATCGTGAGAGATTTACGAATTTATATACTCTTGAAGCCACTTTTCAAATGAAGGATGAGAATGAAGGCTTACTACGCACAGGTTATTTGCGTATGCCTAAAATTCGTATATTGAGTAATATTAATTTGAGAATGGGAGAAAGAGCAGACCCTATGGTGTCTACTTTTAGAGTTATAGCATAGCCAGAGACAAAGGAAGGAAGAGATGATGTTGTATGCGAAATACAATATCTTGATGAAGACATCTCTGGTATATAATATGTGCTCCCATTCGGGAGCACTTATTTTTTTGGGTAAAAGGAGTTGAGAATAAATATGGCCACAGGACCAAGAAGTTATACAGTAGCTGTTGATTTTGTTGCAAATAAAAAGCAAATGGACCAAATTGTCCAACAATTTGAATCTCAATTAGCTTAGATGAATCCTGGCACTGCTTTATATACTAGTATGTCTAAAACGCTTGACCAATTAAAGGCTAAAGCGCAAGATTTTGCTGATACGTTGGCGGGGCCAATGGTAGATAGCAATTAGTTAAAAAAAGCTGCTCGTTAGGTTGAATCTTTTTATGATACTGTTCAAAATTCCGCGCGACAAGTACAAAATGCGGGATTAAGCAATTTTATTTTAACCGACGCAGAAAAGCGAGACTTAAATACTTTTGCTAATAAAATTTCTGCTATTAAAAAGGATTTGCGTGCTATTGAAGGCGGCGCAGAGCCAAAGAAAAATAGCCGAGAGTTTTTAGAAACTTATAATGATGGTAAAGGAAGAACAGGCCGCTCTATTTTGGCAGATGCTACTGCTACTAAACTTAAAGGTTTTAATGCAGATAAGTCTTTGAGTGCCAATGCTGCTGCTTTTAGAGCTGGTATTAGTGATGCAGAAAAATAGCTTGCTAGTTTAGAACAAAAAGCATCTGATGTTATGGCTAAATTAGCACCGTTACGCCAAGGAATGGCCGCGGCACAAGCAAAACGAACTTCCGCTTAGACCGAAATGGGCATAACTAGTCAAACTTATAATAGAAGTCGCTTTGCTTCAAGTATAGCGCAAGCGACAACTGTTAGTGGTTTGACAGCAAATTATACAGCAAGAAATGTTCTTAATTCTATTCAAAAAGAAATTACAAGTAATACTGACTACTACAATAAATCTTCCAACACTCTAACCGATGTTGGTAGAGACGTAGTAACATAGATGATGCGGGCATTTAAGATTGATAGTGCCGAAATTCAATCTGTAATTAGTGGCCCAGTTGCTGGTTTAAAAGACAGTATTATGGCCGCGATTGCTAAAGCCATTCAATTAGAAAATGATGGAGTTGGCCTTGGTGTTGAAGGTGTAGAGAGAGTTCAAAAAGTTAGCGCCTGGGGTCGTAACTATGCGAATAAATTTATGGTACAACAATCTGTTGACCGTTACACTACTGCGCAAACTCAATTAAATGAAGCAGATACTTATATCCGTGCAAATTAGGGGAAGTTAAATACTTAGGAACAAGAGTATGCTAATATCCAAAATGATATTACTAGTATAACCTCTACTTTAATTCCTTCTTTACGAAGTCTTGCTACAGAATTTGAAAATCTTTCTACTATCCTAAAAGCCCAAACAATACAAGAATTACAAGATAAATTAAATAGTTTAACTCAAGAATAGCAAGGATACCAAGATGCTCTTCGCGTCAGAAAAACTGGCGGTGCAGCGAATATTGGTTCCAATATTAGAGATTATCGCATTGGAGCGGAAGATAATTTACGCGCACAAGGCGACTTTAACGCTGCGGCGCAGCAAGCTCAAAATGAAGCAGAGATGTTTAAACGTAATTTACAAATGTCTATTACTCATTGGATGGGAGCAAAACAAATTGTATATTATATTAGACAAGGTATTCGTGAAGCTTATAATGACATTCAAAATCTTGATAAAGCAATGACAAACATTGCAGTAGTTACTAATTTTAATGTTGAAGATTTGTGGAGCCAAATTAATGATTATATGGCCATTGCAAAACAATATGGCGTAACTACTCAAGGTGTTTATGAAGTAACACAACTTTATTATCAACAGGGCTTAGGAACTGCAGACGTAATGGAGGCAACAACTGAGACATTAAAAATGGCTCGTATTGCTGGTATTTCTTACAGTGATGCCGCAGATGGTATGACTGTAGCCATTCGTGCGTTTAAAATGGAAATGGAAGATGCAGCTCATGTTACGGACGTTTACAGTAATGTAGCGGCAAAAACTGCGTCTGATACGCAAGACCTAATTGAAGCCATGTCTAAAACCGCCTCCGGCGCAGCAAACGTTGGTAGCAGTTTTGAAAATACAACCGCGATGATCGCTACTATGGTTGACTAAAAACAGCCCCTTATTATTGAAAGATAATATTGAACTCAGAATATGCGGGGAAACCCTGAGAGCAATAACTACTAAATCATAAAATGATGGCAATGGGTAATTCCAAAGGTATAGTAAAAAAGTTATTGATTGGGTAATCCGCAGGGATAGCACAGAAATGTGAAGCCCTCAACGACTATCAATGAGCGGCTTATTTTTATACCTAAAAATAAGTTGATGGTATAGTCTACTCCGTTTAAATATCCTGAAAAGGACGGTAGAAAGGTGAGGCGACGCGTGAAAGTCCCGAAAACATCGGTTCCGCCCTTAAGAGTATTATCTCCCGTTTTGGTGAGATGAAGAAAGGCTCTGCTTTTGACGAAGACGGCGAACTTATAGATGTAAATAAAGTCCAAACTGCTCTTGCTTCTGTTGGCGTTTCTTTGTTGGACGCACAAGGCCAATTCAGAGATTTTGACGATGTAATTTTTGAATTAGCTGATAAATGGGATACTTTGGATAAAAACTCACAGCGCTATGTTGCAACAATTGCAGCCGGCAACCGTCAGCAATCTCGTTTTATTGCTTTGGTCAGCAATGGCAAGCGTTTGCGTGAAGTTGCTGCCGCGGCAGAAGATTCAGAAGATGCGGGATTAATTCAATATAGTAAAACACTTGATAGTTTAGAAAGTAAGTAGGCTAATTTAAAAACAAGTTTCCAACAATTCTATATGGATATTTTTAATGGAGACTTTTTTAAAGGGTTCCTTGAAGGTTTAAATTCTGTATTAGAAGGTTTTAATAAACTTTCTAAACCTACTGCCTTATTAAATGTTGCGGGAATTATTTCTGCAATTAAATTACTTGCAAGTTTGGGTATAAGCGCATTCTCTAATGCTTTTGGCGAAGTTCGCATGAATTACAAGAGTATGATAGAAGGTATGCGCACTGTTAGTGAAGAAGGTGGTAGAAACAATGCCCAATCTTTTGCTAATGGAGTTAGAACGCAAACTCAAATTCAACAAGGAGTCCCTGCGGGATGGCAGACATCTTATAATTCACAAACTGGTAGAATGTAGTGGATGCCTGTATCTGGAGGATAGGGATAGCTAAGTCAAAATTTAACTTTTGCTCAGCAACATCGTGGGCTTTTAATTGGAACTTAGCTAGCTGGTGGAGTTTTATCCACTGCTGGTTCTATTGTTGCTTAGAAAAATTAGTTTCTTGGTGCAGGCCTTTCTGGTGCCGGAAACGCATTATCTATTGGTTCTACAGCTTCTATTTTAGCTTCTGCAATTCCTACATTAGCTGGCGCAGCTGGGCCTATAGGCCTTGCAGTCGGAGCTTTAGGTGGCTTAATTAGTTTTATTTCTTCTATTCCTTCAAAAGTAGAAAAAGCTCAAGAAGAAGCCCAAAAAGCTACTGAGAAATATGATGAAGCCAACTTAAAACGTGCAGAAGCAAAACAAAAAGTTTCTACATTGGAAGAAGGTATTGAAAAACTTAAGTCTTTACAAAGTACTCAATATGATAGTGAGGAAGCTCGTAAAGAGTGGATTGATGCGAATAATTCTTTATTTGAATCCGTACCAGAATTAAGCGCCTCTTTTGATGCCGCGGGAAATGCTATAATTGACTTAACAAGTGCCGAAAACACTTTGGCTGCAGCACGGAAACAAAGTGCTCAGGCCACAATTGATTCTGCAAAAGCAGAATTAGAAAAAGCAGAAAAAGATTTAGTTACATATGAAACATAGCAGGCAAAACTATTTGGGAATAATGGTCTATTAGCAAGAGAATATAGAAGTAATATTGCTTATAACAAAACAGTGTCTGCAACAAACCTTTTTGGCAAATTTGATAAATCCTTAGATGAACTAGCTACCGCATTAGGATACTCTTCTACACGAGATTTACCTATGATTATTGGTAGTAGAGATACTTCTTTTCTTGATGTCTCTGAATTAAAACTTAACGCTGCGAAGACATTAGATTTAACAAACCCAGCAGTTTTAGAATTCTTTAGAGATAATATGACTGAGGGGAAAAAAGTCTTTTATGAGAATTTTTTAAAATTATTAAAAGACGAGGGTACTTCTGCCATTAAAGAAGAACAATTAAATAATAAGCCAACAGATATTATTGATGGTTCTTCTGCGAAAACTTGGGTAGAATTTATAGAATAGTCTAATCTTTTAGAACAAAAAATTGCAACTCAAAAAGCTACTATAGAATCTGTTACGCCAACAATTTCATAGGCAAAAATTACTTCTAAAATTCAAGACAGAATTTTAGAAGGGAATTTAGTTGGTCAAGCTTATAAACAATTAACAGGCGTAGATGAAGTTGCTTCAAAAACTTTGTTGCGTTGGGCAGATGGTGATTGGAATAAATTAGATGATGTTACTATTAAAAACGGATTAGAGGATTTAGATTCTACTATTTCTGGATTATATAATTCTTTAATCACATTAGGTGAAGTTGATAATTATAATGACGCAGTTCAAAAGCTTACTGCTGGAAAGACTACTTATCAGCAATTTTTAGCTCAAGTAGAAGAATTGGGGATAAAACTTCCTGAAGCATTTTCTGCAACATATAAAGAGAAATTTTCTAAGGTCGCCAATTTAACCTCTAAAGCTTTGACCGTGCATGGTTTTAGTGACGTAGCTAATTCTTTAAGTCAAAATGTTCCACAAATTTATCAATCGGTAATCACCTCTTATGCTAAACAACTTCGCGATTAGGTTGTGTCTGGCAGAATGACTTCTGCGAAAGCAAGTGAACTAATGCAAGCTCAAGATACACTTTGGTCTTGGGCTGCGCAATAGGGAGAAAAAGCAGTTAGTATCATCGCTGAAGCAGATTTAACTTCTCGTTCTGGTATTAAAGAAGCTAAAGAGTAGTTAAAGAAAGCTGGTATTGATGAAACAGCAATTAAGAGCTCTGGTTTAGATGAAATGGCTCCTTATGCTGAAAATATGGTCACATCTATCAATGCTTTTGTTGACGGCATAACCGAAAAAATGGATGATACCATTAAAGAATTTGATACTGTTTCTTCTTAGATGGATTTTAGCGAAGCTTAGAAACTTGCAAAAAAATTAGGAGTTTCTTTAACCGATACTAATTTCTTTGATTTCAATAAAGGCACTTATACTTATGTAGGTGCGGCAGAAACTTTAAATAAAGTTTTATCTAAAGATTTTGATAATTGGCAAGAAGAGTACTCTGGTTATATTGATGATTAGATTGCTCTCATTGGTGAATCTAATAATTTAAGCACTGATGATATTAAACAACAAGAAAAAGCATTAGAAAAAACTCGTGAGTATATTGAACGTAATAGAACTTTCCTTGAATTCAAAGGACAGTATGATACTGAACTTTAGAGTTTAAAGGAACAAGAACAAGAGCTTTCTAAACAGGCAGAAAGTAGATAGCTAATAGAGCAATATTCTTCTGCGGCTGATACACTATTTACTTCTTTATTAGGAAAAGATTCTAATTTATTAAGTAAAGCTGAGCAAACTTTTAAAAGTACGGTTGGAGCAGAAGATGTAAGTGATTCCACCAAGGCCACAGCGTATTTAGAGTATTTAAATGAAACTTTCAGTGATACAATTAATGCTCAATTGGAATATAGGACTAAAAAATTAGAAGCCGATTTGGCACTTTCTGAGAAATCTGGAGTACAAACTCTTGAAGGTTTTAAAATCACTGATACTTTTAAAAGTTTAGCACAAAGTGGTCAATTAACGCTGGAATCTTTAAAGAATGCGTTAGCTTCCGCAGGACTGAACGCAGAATAGATTGAGGCGCTTCCTGAAATTGCTACTGACGCTTTTGGTAATGTCAAATTAACTGAAAGTGACTTTAGAGATATTTTAACGCAAATACCAGGAATTGAACAATCTGTAGTTGATACAATTATACAACTTTTTGCTAATACTCTTCAATCTACTGCTGATAATTTAATATCTGCCGCAAGTAATTTATCTGATACTGCTGCAGAAAAAACAGTTGGGCAAGCTGACCTTGAAGAAATGGTTGGAACAACTGCATATGAAAAATTGTCTGCTTTAGATAGACGTATTTTTGAAAAAGCAGTAAATGGTGCTTATTCTGATAAAGCTACTACAACTCTTTTAACTGTAATTGCTAAAAAAATGGGGATTGAAGGCGAGGAAAATATTAGTAATTTTACTCGCAAGCTTTTAGAACGTTCCTCTAAATTAACGCAAAAAGTTCTTTCTACTTCCGCTAACATTATTTCTGGTGAATTCACTCAAGCAGACATAGATAAACTTGATGAAGGCGAATATAAGAATAAAGTTCAAAAATTTTTAAAAGATGTCCAAAATGACCTTCAAGGTGCAGTAAATTCTTTATTAGCCGATACACGCAAAGCTCTTGAAGACCATGATATTTCTTATTCTGATGCTAAATCTACTGCTTCTGCTGCATTTAAGCGTGCATTAGATTATGACGGGATAGTTAATTAGTTTGGTGAAGGTTTTTCTGATATTGCTAAAGAATATACTACTGACCAAATTGAAGGTTTAGATTCTGCTTATGAAAAACTTTCAACAAGTGCAGAAGGTATCTCTGCTTCTGACTTAGTTGATGCTTTAGCAGACATTTATCTTACCTTTGGTGAAAAAGTTAGTCAATATTATCGTAATGCTTTACAACTTGGCGAAGATGGCAAGTATCGTCTAAATGTTGGAAAACTTGAAGAAAATCTATCCAGTATTAGTGATATTGCTGGCGCGCAAGCATATAGTGAGAGAATAATTGAACAAGCCAAGATTTCCGTCCAAGCTGCAACGGAAGATTATATGTCTTCTGTAAGTTCTGCTTTAGAGCAAGCTGCTTCTGGCGAAAAGATGAGTGTAAGTGATGCTCAAAGCTTATTAGATAAGATGGGCTTACGTCAAACTCAGGAAGCAATAGCAACTTTAACTTCTGGTAGTTTGGAAAGTATTTTAAATTATCTTGTAGGTTAGATGGATTTAGCGGTATCTGCTGGTACAATTGATGTTTCTATTGTTCAAGAAAAATATACTGAAATTATTCAACTTATCTTAGATGCTATTCGTGACTCTCTTTCTTCTAATCTTGACGCATTAGGAAAAGGCATTTCTGGTGAATTAACTAATTCCGAATTCCTTTCTTTAGCAAAACAATATGGGTTAAATTCTCGTGGTAATATTTCTTCTTACAAAGGTATTACGTTAGGTTCTCAAAATCAACAGGCTTTAATTGCAAAAATGAGCCGCCAAGTCCAAGATACTTTTGGCTTAACTGGTGTTGGCGAGTTTGGCCAAGAACTATGGAATTTGTGGCAAAATTCTGATAATCCTTTATATAAGAGTTATCAAGATGCCGAAGATGCAGCAAAAGAAGCATTCGCCGCTGCTCAAGCTATGGGAGATGCTACTGGTGAAGCAGCGCAAGAAGCGTGGAGCTATGCTCAGGCTCTTCAAGCTGCTGCATCCGCAGCGAAAGAATCTGCTGATAGTGCTGAATTTGATTTTATGGGCCAAGACCCATTTGCAAATAGACAACAAGAACATTGGACGCAATTAGTTGATAACATTGATACTTTTAAGAGCTCTCTTCAAAGCTTTGCAAAAAGCGGTGAAATGGGAGTTAAGGATTTTTATAATATTATTGACCAAATTGATAGATTAGGTCAAGCAGGTTCTTTCTTAAGTAATGTTGGATAGGATGAATGGCTTAAATCTGGACAGACTATTCAAGATTGGGCCAATAAGGTCGTTGCTGCCAGTGAGACTATTGGTAAAGTTGACGCAAAAGGCTTCGTTGATGTTGGGATTGATATTAGCGCTGCGGCGTCTTCTATGGCAACCGGAATGACTGATGGCCTAAAAGAGGTTGCTAAACAACAAATTGATTATTTAAACGGCATAGAACAGATGCTTCTTGCTATGCAATCACTGGAAGACATTGGTGATGTTAAGCTTAATTTAGGCATCGGAATTGATGTTGATGGGGATGGAAAAGGCGAGACAATTGAAACTTACCGTGATTTAGTTGATTTCTGGAATGCCAACAAAGACAATGAAGATGTTAAAAAAGAACTATAGTTTGTTTTAGGAGTAGCTTGGGATAAAGGTAACGCTGGTTTAACAGATATTGCTAACAGATTAAATACTTTTGGTTAGAACTTTGGTTTTGATGAAGATAAATTTTTTGAATCAATGTTCTTCACAGACGGCAAATTTAATCCGGAGAAGTTTTTAATTGGTAGTGATTTCTTTGTTACAATGTCAGATTTAGGTGCGGAAGGCATTCAAGGAATGCTTGATTTACTTGCTTCTGACATGCGCAAAGCCGGTCTTGAATGGGAATTTAAAGATGGCAAAGCTATCTTCACAGACCCCGCTAAGGCACAGTAGTTTTTCTTAGATTTGTTTGGCGATCCTACAAAATTTGCCAAGCTATTAGATCAACAAGCCAATTTTGAATAGTATTCTAAAATGCTTTCAGAAGCTGGCGGAAAAGCTATTAGTAATATTAAGCTAAAAGATGGCAAGGCTACCGTTGATAGGCAAATTAAATTAACTCCTGGTGGTTTAATATTAGTTGACGATAAAGGCAATGAATTAACAGGAGAAAATTTAGTTGATTATATTAATAAAGATAAGAGCAACCGTGTAACCATAGAAGATTATCTTAATTCCGTTTATGGCGCTTCTTTAGAATCTGACCAATCTTATATTGTAGATGTCGGTGAAGAAACAGTAACTTATAGAATTGGCAAAAAAAAAAAAAAAAAAATCGCCGATATAACTGGCACTGGCACTGATGAAACTATCCCGCTTCCTTCTGATACAATTACACTTACTGTAGAAGAAGGATAGCTTAAGGTTGAAGGTCCCAATGGCGCTCCTCTTTCTGATGAATTAAGGAAGGAGGCAGAAGATTAGCTTACTAAGGACTTAGGAAAGCCAATAACTATTTCTGATACTGGTAATGTTACTTATACTGTTTTTGATTCTGTTGAAGTCAGTCTAAATAAAATTGTTGCCACTCTACAGTCCATTTCTGACCTAATGTCTGGCGACGCTTTTAAATTAGATTTTTCTAATTTAGATGCTGAGCCTTTAAATGCAATTTCTACTGCATTATCTACTATTTCTACTTCTGCTTTAGGCTTAGCTGTTGTCGCGGCTTCAATTGCTACAATTGCTTCTAATGCTGGAATAGCAGAAAGTAAGTTAGATAAGGTCGCAGGTGAGTTAGACGCTATTGCAGGAAAAAATAAAGACATCAACGTTAACTTTACAATTAATGGTATTGATTTAATTTCTTCTGCTTTGTAGTTCTTACTTGGAAATATGAGTGCAGAAAACGCTACAGTAGAAACCACTTTTTCTGCAAAAGATGAAAATGTAGATAAAACTGCAAAAGATGTCACTAGTTCTGTTGAATCTGTTCCTTCAAGTCATGAGACTTCTTTTAGTGGTATAGTAGGGAATATAATTTCAGTTGTAGAACGAGTTAAAAAAATCATTGCTGAAATTCCTAAAAGTGTAAATACCAGTTTCACTGGCACAGTTAGTGTTAAAAAAACTGGTAAGAAGTCTCTTGCACCGAGTGGTGCAGGTTTAAATGTTAACTTGCCATATTATACAGGTAATGTAGATGGTAAAGCTCTTGTAAATGGTCAAACCTATGGTGCTGCTTTGGCAGGTAAAACTCTTGTTGGCGAACTTGGCCCAGAGTTAGCAGTTTATGATAATAAATACCATCTACTTGGCGAAGATGGCGCAGAATTTGTAAATCTGCCTTCTGATGCAATCGTTTTTAATCATCTTCAAACTCAAGGTATTATTGATGGAAAGGTTGATAAAATTCGTGGCACTCAACTTAATGCTGCCTATAAACATGCTTCAATATATAGTGGGAATGCTCTTGTTGAAGGTAATGCTTATGCTGGTGGTATTGGTTCTGCTCTTGCTGCAGTTCGTCGTGCAAAATCAATTTGGACAAATCTACTTAACTCTCTATCTGCTGCCGATATGCTCGGTGGCGGCGGTGGAGGTGGAGGTGGCGGCGGAAAGAACGCCAGCCTCAAACCCTATATTGCAGACTTACAAGAATGGTATAACCTTTCAAGACAAATCGTTGACCTTGAAAATCGTATCAATACGCTTGTTGCGCAACGCAATAATCTTTCTAAGGGTTTTGACCAAGGCGCCGCTTATCTCCGTAATTTAAAGGAAAGTCAAGCTCTACTTGAAGACCAACTTAACACTCAACGTGATTTATATCGCTATCAACAAGATGAATTAAAGCGCCAAGCTGACGCTATTAATGATTCTTCCAACTGGATTAGTAAGTTCTATAAAGTTGGCGCAGATGGCGTATTACAATATATTGAAGGTAATGAAACTAATGGTGGTAAAGGTGCTCTTGAAGTTCTACAAGAACTTAACGATATGGGCGACAATCCTGAACGTTACACCATTAAGGATTAGGTTGCTTGGATTGAGGAAGTAACTAATGGTCAATTTAAGCGTGGCTTCACTTGGGAAGAAGGTCAAACTGAAGATGGAAACGGTAAAACAATTGGTAATGGCAAATACACTAAGAAAGAATGGACAGATGAAGAGTATGTTCAAGAATTCTTTAGTGCTTTGCAAGAACCAATTGATGATTATGATGGTCTTCGTGATTCTGTTCAGGAAACAGAAGAAAAGCTAGAAAGCTTAGCAGAAGAAATTCAAAAAGTTAATGATGAAATTCGTGATAATGAAATTGAAGTTAGCCAAATGATTTATGATGCGATTGTTCAAGTCAAGGAAAAAGTTATTAAGGATTTAAAAGAATCCAATAAACTTATTACTGACGCGAACAAAGCATACGCTGACTCAATTCAAAATGCAATCACGAAAGAAAAGAATCAATATTCTAATAACCAAAATATTGCTGAACGTGAAACTCTGCAACGTTAGCTTTCTCTACTTCGCCGTAGCGGTGGCAGTGCAAGTGAGATTTAGAGCTTAGAAAAAACTATTAGCGAAAAACTAAAAGACGAATACTTCCAAAAGCAAGAAGATGCGCTTGAGGTTATTAAGGATGCCAATACTAAGCAAACTGAACTAATGGAACAACAAGTCCAACTACTCCAAGATACTTTAGATTATGAAAAGGAAAATGGTGTATTATGGACTAAGGCTTATGAAATCATGGATTAGGGCAATGCCTTTATGCTTGATTTCTTAAGTGGTGCTGGCGCAGATAGTTTCTTAGAAAAAGCAAACTTAGAACAAAAGAAAATGTTAGAAGAGTGGGCGTTCAAGATTGGCTTGTATAGTGAAAATGAACGCTCTACTATGCTTTCTAATAAATATGCCGAACCTGCTTTTGAAACATTAAAGAATAATACAAGTGATACTTCTAAGTGGAAAGAAGGCTATAAGAATGTCTATGATTCTGTTGATGCCGCGACTCGCACGGGGTGGGACAGAGATTATTTAGACACTTATAATTCTTATATGCTTAAGAACATTAATGGTCAAAGTTCTAATGAGTAGATTGCTGCGGCTTAGAAAGAAGCTTCTCGTTTAGCGGAACAAAGTTTCTTTGAACATATTGCTCAAGAGAAGAAACGTCGCGAGGATAATGAGAAAGCAAAGAATTAGACTAGTGGTTCTGGCGGTTCTGGAGGCTCTGGTGGTTCTTCTGGTGGAGGTAGTTCTTCTACAAAGAAAACTTCTACGACACGCTATTATTGGGAAAATTCAGTAACTGGCGAATCAGGATACGCTTCTTCTAAGTCTGCCGCAGAAGGAAAAGTACAAGAAAGTTATAACAAATGGGCGAAAAATGCGGGTGGTACATTAGCTCGTAGTTATAGTAAGAGCACTATTAATTCTAAAATTGCAGAAGATAAAAAGAAAATAAAGCGCTCTCGTAAAGCGGGTGGTTCCGCCACGAACACTGGCTTATATATGCTTCACGGCACGCAAGAAAATCCCGAATATATCTTAAATGCTAACCAAACTCGTGGCTTAGAACAGCTTGTTTCTTTCACTCAAAAAAATCCTGACTTTGTAAATGTTCTAAAAGCTCATTACGATTCTTTTGCTGGCAATCTTGCTTCTCAAAATTATACAACTTCAAACTCTAATTCTATCAATATTTCCGATGGAGCTATTCAAATCTCCGTCGCGAAACTTAACGACTCCTATGACATTGAAGACATCTCCAATGACATTATGGACCGTATGTATTCTATTGCTGCGAAATCCTCAAGTCGCAGTGTTTCTCGGAGGTAAAGGATTATGGGTATTTAGGTTGAAGAACTTACTAAAAACCTAATGCCTTGGGAAAAAGAGTTCATTGATTTTAGTTTCAATGGCCATCACATTAGTGAATTTGGACTGGTCGCTACTACAAGTAGCGACCGGTACTCTTTTGATGGTTCACCGGAATTTGAAGATGAAACATCAACCATTAATGGCGTTATGGGACAATATTATTGGGGAACAACAATTAAGACAAAAAAATATACATACAATCTGGCAACAGATGGTATGACAGAATAGCAATTTAGTGAATTTAAACGGCTCTTCCGACCAGGATATTATGGACAATTTTATGAAGATACTTGGTGGGATCGTTATTGTTATGTTAGAATTGAAAGTGTAGTTAATTTTACCTTTATTCCTTTTCTTACGGAAGATACTATTGCTGGTATTCCACTTAAAACAAGAATTTATAAAGGTGAATGTAAGCTAACCTTAATTTAGGATAAACCTTTTTAGTTTGCATTTTAGCACGTTTTAGATAGCACAATAAAAGATTTAGCCACCGCAAAAACTAATGACAATCAATAGGCTGCACTTCGTATGATGTATCATAGTAATATTCCTGCAAGGGATAGTTGGACTGGTATTGGGGACTGTTGTATTGGCGCAAATTAGTTAATTGATTAGAAAGGCACTTTTAAAGACATCACTTTTACTCAATGTAGCTCTTTTCGTTATTATAATCCTTCTACTTATAATAGTGAATCAGTGCTTCGCTTTTCTTTGCGGCACGCCGTTAATAGCGAATTGCTACCATAGTTATCTGCTAATTGTGAGCCAATTTATTTTAATGAAATAAATGATGAATACAATACCGCCGCGGAATTATCTGGCAGTTTATTTGCTGAACCTCCATATAATGTTATTGGTACAACTTATTCTGTATTAGCTTCTTCAACAGGAGATTTAGCTAACCAACAATTAAGTTAGACCTTCAAATTTTCTTTACCAGAAACTTTTGAGCAAGTAAATAAGGCAATAAAAATTGCTCATGACTACTATGAGCAAGAAGAAATTACCGCCGCGGTATCATTAGAAGAAAGATTGCGAGAGGAACTTGTTAATGGCAAAGTATTAAGTTGGGCTGCCAATGCAATTCAAACTATTATGAGTTATGATGGTAAGCAAAAATCACCTTAGCTATATATTCCAGAAAGTGAAACAGTAGTAGAAAATGAAGGCACAAATACTTTCACTAATAACAAAATTAAAATATATACTGGCCCCGTAGGAAATAATGCTTAGATTGAAGTGAATTGGTTTGGCTTCTTTAATATTATAATGTTGTGTATGTTTGCAAATTATAATGATGAACGAAATTCTGATGATTTTACTAATGAGAACTTTTTAACTAATTCCTTTTATGATTACACCTTAACCTTTGATAGTGAATTAGGAGTTTGCACTGTAGATTATAAATATAATAATGATTTACTTGGCGGTTTGCAACGTTTAACATCTATCAAAGAAAATTGCAGTAATATGGCTTTATCTCCTTACTTAATGTTAGATGGTGGAGATACCTTAGATAAGAAAACCGGAAAAATCAATTCCTATCATTATCTAATTTTTAAGAAGGGAAACTCCACTTTTACTGTTGAAACAGCTACATTAAAATACAAATATACATATATTTAAAGAGTATTGGAGGGATTTAATTGAGCGTTAAATTTAATCTATCTCAAAAATCCCGCCCATATAAGATTGACGTCTATGGACTACAAGATAACTTTATTGGAAACTTGTAGTCCTATGACGACCACTATTTGGGTCAAGTCGTAGAACCGGCGATGGAGATAAAGGATGATGGAACGCAGACCTTAACATTAAAAATTCCAAAATATTTCATTAGTGAAGTTCCTAATGAACGAATCACTAATCCAAGATGGAAAGACATTGAAACTGGAATATTAGCAGAAAACACACGAGTGTTAAAAGTTAGCATTTAGTTCGCTGATGATTCTGTTGAAGATGGTTATATTACAAAAGTTTTTCCTTTCATTATTGATAAAATTGTAAATCGGCGTGATAATAGTTTTGGAGTTTATAAAGAAGTCACTGGTAATGGATTGGCTTTTGCCGAATTAGGAAAAGTGGGATATAAACTTGAATTAACTGCTGACACTTTAGAAATTGACTTTGCAAAAGATAGCAGTACAATAGCAAACATAAATTATTGGCTAGATAAAGTGTTTCCAAATATCCGCGATGAAGCTGGTAATGTCATTCGTTGGCTTACTCCTTGGAGTTATGAAATCCGTATGGACTGGCGCGGTTATTTTTAGGATGCAAGTGATTTCCTTATTGACGGTGGTATGGCCGCACAATTAGATGGATATAGTTTTTATAATGCACGCGGCGCGGCAGAAACATTAAATAATAAGGATAAAAATTGGTTAGTTATTAATTCTGGCTCAAGTAGATAGTTATATCAAATTCGTGATGAAGAAACTATTTACGAAGATGCTTATGTTACCAATTGGATTACTTGGCCAGTAAAAGATAAAAATGACAAAGTTTTATATGAACAATTAGTACCCACAAAAGTAACTTCTTTTGAAGAAAAAGCGCGTTATGTAAATTGTTCTAATAGCAATAAATATAATATTACCCAAGACATTGCAGAAGCTTTTGGCGTATTTTGTACTTATGAATATGAAGTAGATGACCATGGTTATTTTCGTGGCACCTATTGGGATGAGATTGGCCGCGTTTGGACAGGCAAACGAGTTGTATTCTATAATCGCGCGATTAAAACTGATGACCCATATACGATTAATTATCAACATAATTCGCAGTCTATTAGCCGCACTATTGATAGCAGTGAAATTTATACAAAATTGTATGTAACTCCTTTACAATCTGAAATTTCTGATACTGGTTATGTTAGTATTGCGGATACACCAAGTAATCCTTTACTGGATGAATTTATTCTTAATTTTGACTATCTTCATTCTATTGGTTCAGTTACTGATGAACAATATGATTGGATCGAGCATACTTACAAAACATAGCTAAACATCATTAATCGTGCATATATTAAATTAGAACAAGAATATAATGATTTAACTATTTCTTTGAATGATGCTCAAGCGGAATTGGCCACTGCAAAAGCAGAATTGGCAAGCGCGCAAGAATAGTTAGGTAATTATCAAACTTTACGTGATAATGATACTTATAAACAGCCAGTTGTAAAAGATGAACATAACTCTTATTCTGTTACGCTTGTCCCGCAAACAGCCTCAAATATAAACCAAGGCACATTTAGAGTTACTGGTATTGATGCTTCTACGATTGAATGCTATAACAATTCTGCCTATGAGCATAATCCTTCTCAAGGCAAAAAATGTTTATTTAAATATGGCAGCACAGATCCTAATATACCGGCGCCTTATTTTGTAAAATCCTCTCCAGGGCAGGCCGCTTCTTTACCTAACGATTGGTTTATTATGACTGATGAAGATGGCTTTCCAAGCACAGTTTATACTTCTTTAGAAAATAAAAACACTGGTTTTAATAATTTCTCCACAGGCGCGATTGTTTATTTTAAATTGTCTTATTGGCCAAAGAACAAATATGCAGCAATTTGTACGCGCTTTGAAGCAACAATTGCGGAAAAAGAAGATGCCATTAAACTTCTTGAAGAAAAGATTGACCATGAAGACCCAGACATCACTAAATGTGGTTTAAATCAATAGATAGAAAATAATACTCTTGCTCGTGAAGAATTATAGAAAGAAAAAGAAGATTTAAATTATCAATTTGAACGCTTACTTGGCCCCGCGGTTCGTGAAGGATATTGGCAAGCAGAAGATTATGAAGACCCCGGTCAAGGCATTAATACGGTATTTTCAAGAGAAAACAGTCATCCTGAAACAAATACTTATTATATTTTTGATGATAAGTTATTTGAGGATGAGCAAAAGAATTACTATGTTGTCACTGAAGGAGTTACTAATTATACAAACAAATATTATCCTTATATTGACCTTTCGGAACTATATCAGTCCGATGCTTTAAACAATGTTGAAGAATTTGTTATTGAACTTGAACATCCTGAATTTAGTGCGGAAATTACAGAAGAGGTTGGATTAACAAAAACTTAGCAATATAGAATTTGTTATAATTCTGATTTCTTTTATTTTAATCTTCCAGATACTTTACCCAAAGGTTCGCATTTATATTTAAAATTAGACCCAAATGATACTGGTGTTATAGATAGCACTCCTATTTTTGGTTATATTAGAAAAGTTTTATTATATTATAATATTCCCACAAATACCACATTACAGCCTATTCCATGGCTGCCTAAAGAGGAAGTTTCTTCTTTAGCAATTGACATTACTTCTCGTTTTGCAGGTTTGCAGCAATTTTTAGGCGTAAGAAGTCTTTATAACAATGGTGGATTTGTCTTTGCTTTCTTAAATACAAGTAAAGATAAAGACAACCCACATATTATTCCTGTTGCTTTACTTAACGCTACGGATATTAATTATGAGAATTATACTCAAGTATCTTACGCCGCGTCCGCGACAGCAATACGACAATATAGTCCAAAATTGACAATTACTTCTAATGATAAAACACAATATCCTATTGTATATCCTCGTGTTAAATTAGATTATAGAAATGTTAATTATAATTCTGATAATTTAGTCGTACATTGTAATGCTACACATATCATTAACGCCGAAGGCGATGTAAAAGAAAATGATGATTTGGTTAAATATGAAGATTACCAAATTATGCTTCGTGAAGGGCGGCCATATATCACTTTAAAGGTTACAAATAATAATCTAATTAAATATATCCTTGACTTTGATTACAATATTATTTATTAGGTTTCTCGCGCGAATGAAATGCTATATCTGGATGCGCGACAAGTCGCAAAAGATAATTCCAAGCCTAAATATTCTTATGAAGTTGAAATAGGCAATATTCCAGATGAAATGGAGCATATTGAACTTGGACAACTTGTTTATGTTTGTGACTGGACAATTGATGCTGAACGAGAACGTGGTTATGTTTCAGGGATAAAATATCAATTAGATTAGCCTTCTAAAGATACAATTACTATTGCTAATTATAAGACGAAATTTGAAGATTTGTTTTCTTCAATTTCTGCTCAAAATGAAGCAATGAAACAAAATCAAACTCAATATAATATTGCAGCATAGGCATTTACTTCTAATGGTGAGATTGCACAAGAAACACTACAGCAAACCTTAGATAATACAAATGCGCATTTTGAATTTGGTAATAACACTCTTACCTTAGATAAATCTGGTGGTATGATTATTACCAATGAAAGTGCTTATCGCAATGGAGTTTATGGTTAGATTAAGTTAATTGGTGGTGGTATTTTTTGCTCTGATTCTGTTGACGCGGATGGCGAACGAATTTGGAGTACTGGTATTACCCCAAAAGGTATTAATGCTTCACTTATTACCGCGGGTCAAATTGACACTAAATTTATTCGTATTCTTAGTGGCGACCAAACTCGGTTCCAATGGAATGAAAGCGGTTTGTATGCTTTTGGTGATGATACTACTGTTAGTTCTACGAATAACGCTTTAAATATTGATACTACGACCTTCGTAAGATTTAATGAAAACGGCCTTTTGTTCCAACAAAAAGGAACGGAGTTGCTTTCTTTGGATTGGAATGGTTTAAAAATTGGTGCATAGAATGGCGCAGTTCGCATTAGTAGTGAAGATGGTTTTGAAGTTTATGATAAGTCTGATAACCGTTTGGTATAGTTAGGCCGCCATTATACCGGCGCGACGGATAGCCAATCTTAGTATGGCTTGGCAATGTACAACACTGATAAATAGAAAACACTATATACTGATTAGAACGGTAATTTACATTTAACTGGAAAATTAACCATTGGTAGCGGCGAAGGCTATGTATGCCTAAATGGTGCCGCGAAAAATGCTAAGGACGTTGTATTAATGGCTGGTAGTCAAGATGCGAATCAAGCAGAATTTGTTCTATATTATGATGGAACAATCACAAGTAAAGGAAAAACTGTAAAATTAGTTGAAGAATAAAAAAAGAGGACAGCATTTCTGCTGTCCTCTTTATTTTTTTATTCTTCAATAAAAGGTTCAATAGTTGCCATTTCTTGAGGAGTTAAGGTTGCGTTTTCTAACCAGTCTAACTTAATAGGAGTAATAACTAATTCAATTTCAGTATTTAATAAATCAACACTTTCTTTTTGAAAAGCCGCTTCCGTACCTTCCATTAGTTTAACAGAGTCATTCTCAAAAATTGCTTCGCCATTTGCATCTTTTTGCGCATACTTTAAAATAAGTTCGCGGCGGCAATCGTTGAAATTAGTCATTTCTTCATCTAACTTTTTAGTTAGGCGTGCCAATAAAAAAGCCTGTTTAGCTGGAAAAGGCTGAACAACTAATTTCTGAAAAATTGGCATTGATTGCATCAAATTATATAAAGTAATCTTCATTTAAATTTCTTCGCCCCAGGTGATTTTCTTTTTATCATATAGTTGATGAGAAAAATAAACTCCCATCGCTATTGCATCAGCTTCATCTTGTGTTGCTGAAATATTATATTGTGATAAAATCCAATTTTGAGTTGCTTGTTTTGCAGTTTCTCGTTTGTCGCCGTGATTCAAACCAACATATGAGCGCCAAGTGGAGGAACCTGCAAGTAAATAATTGTACCCATTCTCATATAAAAAATCTACTAAAACGCCTTGAAGATTAGCTAAAGTCTAAAAGGTTTTTACTCCGCGTTGTTGTTGATACTAAATATTTTCAACCCCAATACCATTAGGTTGCCAAATTTTTAAATTATTTGCCAACCATTTTTTAACTTCATTGATACGCTCAGTCGCTGAATGTTCTGAATTTGTTGAAAAGGTTCCATAAGAAGTTAATTTCTTATTATCAAAAATTGACCATCCCGTTGTTCCTGTCGCAGCATCAAGAGATAAAACACGATAAACACCTGAAGCTGGCGGTAAAATCTTATTTCTTGCAATAAATAAACCGCCTTCTTCACATTCTACGCACCGGTGTTTTTTTCTCCAATCTTCATAAGTCTATGAAGTAATATGCCCTTTTGGACACTACCACTTCATAGGGGTTTTAAGATTTTTGTATTCTTCGTCCAAAACAATCCAGCCATTAGCCATGGCATCACTTTGGACGGTGTAGATGTTAATTGCCATTAGTTTCCTGTAGAGCCATAACCGCCACCACGGTCTTCTCCAATGGCTTTTACATTTTCTACAATCTCAAAATCAGCTTGATAATTCTTTTCTAAAATAAATTGCGCAATTCGGTCTCCAGCTTTAAGACTTAAGGGAGAATCAGATAGATTATCTACAATTACTCCTACTTCATCTTTAAAGGAAGTATCAATTGTGCCTGGAGTGTTGGAAATCCTTAACGTGCTTTTATGGCTCAAACCACTACGAGGACGGATTGCCAAAGCCCAACCAACAGGAATTGCAACTGCGATACCAAGAGGAATAATTACGCCACGAGCATTTGGCTCAATGGTAATATCTTCTGGCAAATATAAATCACAGCCTTGGTCGCCACGATGCGCATAAGTTGGAACTTTTGCACCTTCCCGCAGAAGTTGGATGGAAATCAGGGGATGTTCTGCTTCATACACTGGTAAAACTGCATTGAAATATGCAACAGAAGAAGCCTTTAAATTATCTAAAAACTTTTTCTTTTCTTCATTTTCTGTTTTTTCTTTAAAAGAATCTAATAGATTAGCATAATTCTCTTTTAATGTTTCTAAAGCTTGAACAGTTTCCATGCGGCTATATCCTTCTTGGCGAAAAGCATTTGCAGTAGCATGAATTGCTTTTTCGCCTTCAGAACCACTAAAAGATTCAAGAATACGTTTTTCAATTAATTCACGAGAAGCATTAAATACTGAATCTTCAAGTTGAAGTAATTGTTCAATCATTTTAAGTAATTCGTCCATTTTTATACCTCATAAAAAGATTTAATTCTTTCTTCTAATATAGCTGTTTTATCTAAAATTAATAAAGGATAGTTATGCTGTTCGCAATATTCTACTTTTAAGGAATCATAATATTGCTGTTTTTGTAAATCTTCTTCGGTGTTATTCCAGCGCAGTTCAAAATGTTGCTCTCCTTGATACTCAACTAAACCATAAAGTTGCTGGTCTTTAAATAAAGCAAAATCAAATCTTAAATAAGAAAAATCTCCTTTTAAATCTGAAAATATATATTGCTGTTCAAAAGGAATGTTATTCTTAATTAAAATTTGTTTAATTTCTTCTTCTTTCCAAGATAACAAACAACCACAACTTTTAGTATTTCCAGAACGTAAATAACAACCAGAATAGTCCTTTATTGAGCCACATTTTAAACATTTACAAGTCCAATAAGCAGAATGATTTCGTATAAAAGGTGTTGCTGGACCAATAATTTCTAAAAAGCCATAACGTGCGCCTGAAGTTTCCATTTTTATATGTGATTCACTATTCAATTGCTTCCGCATACAACCACAGCTTTTTGTCGCGCCCTGCACTAATGAAGCAGTTTCTACAATAGTTTCATTTCCACATTTACACACACATTTCCATAAAACTTTTTGAGATTGACTTACTCCTACTCTTTCTACAACAGTAAGCGAACCAAAGTGTTGGCCTTTTAAATTGTGATAATTTTGAGAATGCTTTAAAGGGCAGCCTTTCCCGCAAGTAGTTATTCTTCCTTTGCGTAAATCAGACCCACGAACTATTTTAGTCCGCCCGCAATCACATTCACATAGCCAAGCTGTACGGCCATCTTTATCTTTTGTAAGTTCTTTTACAGTTAATGTTCCATAATAATTACCTTTTTCGTCAATTAACGCTTGTCCCATTAAATTTCATAGCTCACTTCTACACTAACGAGAAAATATTCATCAACAACTTGGCCCTTTGATTTCTTTTGCTTAATTACATAACCAGATTTCTTGACAGTATATTGTTTTTCAATTGCGTTTTCTTTCCATTCATTAATTAATTCAATTGCATCTTCTTCATTCTCAACACGCCAAGTCTTAGTTTCCTTAATTAGTTCAGATACTCCTACCATAATCTTATCTTATCCTTTCGCTTGATGTCTATATTCTTCAGTTTTAAAATTCTTTAATTTATCATACGCGGCCTTATAAAGTTCTTGCCGTGTATTCTTATCCACTAATGCTGAGCCGCGAGCAAACTTATTTCCTGCAAGCATATTATTAATTGCTTTCTTAGAATTTTTCTTCATCGCCCTTCGTTCTGCACGATTGGGAATCCACACATCAGGAGGCGGCACGGCGTCCTCAGCATTCACAATAGAGGTTAATCCTTTTTCTGTAGCTTCTGCGGCGGTAATTTCGGGTAGATTCTGAAAATCAGTTTCACTCATGTATCAATATCTCCTGTGTCTAAAGCCATAAAATTAACTTTAATTGGTACTCCAATTTTTTCTCGTAAAAGTTCTTGAAGTAAAATACGACCTTCATCAACGCAAACTTCTAAAGGATGGTTTTCACTGTATTTTTCTTCTAAGCCCTCTTCGCTTATTTTTTCCATTTGATGAAGTGTTAAATAAGTAATTTTATAGTCTTGTTTTACTACGTTATCGCAAAATCTATTAAAACCATATTGTTCATAAGGCTTTTCCCAAGGTGCGACAATAACATTTCCACGATAAATGGCTTGCCGTAAAGTTTCCGCGGTTTTACCTTCTCCGCGTTCTGAAATAAAGTATGAAATATTGTTTCCATTAATATAAAGTTGAGTATCTTTTTCTGCTGGTTTTGATTGTTGTATAAGCATTGTTACCCCTTAAATGCACTACCAGACACAACATTATATCCAAATTGCGGCTGGTTAGATTGGAAGAAGTCAATATAATATTTTTCTCTATCACCTAATTGGTCTTTTGCACATTCTTCAAGAAGCTCAAAAGAAAAATTCCATAGTCCTTCTTCTCGCATTACATCATGTATTTTTTGATTTGCTATAGTGCCGATTCCAATAGAACTTTTAATGTGGTCAATTAAACGACGCTTTACATTTGTGGAGCGGCCAATATAGCATTTTTTATTTTCTAAATTCGTAATTTTGTAAATACCAGAGCAATCATTATTTGGGAGAATATTTGTTAATAGCTCGTTTGTCGGAGCTTGATAATATTCTGACCAAATCAATTTATAGATTGTATCAGTATGTTGAATTTTTGGAATTACATAAGTTGTTAATAATTCTATGTCTGATTTATCTGCATCAGAAATATTAATTATATTAACTAAATTTTCTTCAACTTTATTTAACGCACTTATAACTGCAAGATACTAATCTTTTGCGTCTTTTGCGGCATAAGTATATTTAGCAATTAATAATTCGCAATCCTATTGTGCTTTTGTAATTTTTTCGTCAGCTTCTTTAGTTGCGTTTTCTAAGCGTAATTCTAACTCATTATGCTTTGCCGTGGCTAACTACTCAATTCCATTTTCAATAAAATCTTTCTTTTCTTTAATGGTAGAATTAAGATTATTTAATTGAGTTTGTTGCATGTCGCATCGTTGCACAAGTTGCTGTAATTCATCATTAGCATATTGCTTATCTACACAAATACGATTATAGCTATCAGTTAAATCAGTAAGTTGTAAATGCAGACTATTTATTTGAGAATCTAATTTTTCAAGACATTCTTCTCTTTCTTGTATTGCTTGTTTGAGTTGCTTATCTTTCTTAAGATTTTTATATAAATAAACACTAAAAACTGTTGTTGATATTACCCAAAATCCAACAATACATATAACCACAATCCATCCAGGCGCCATATTGATTACTCCCTAACCTTTTTTCTTATTATAAATTAAAAAATATTTTTTGTCAAATTTTTTCTAAAAAAAATAAGAGGCATAAAGCCTCTTATTAATTATTGTCTAAAGTTAAGGTATAAATTGCTGGGGTCTCGTTATTAAGCTCATAACTTAATTGGATACGATTGAATGGCCCATAAACACGTTTAATAGTTTTATCTTCATGTGTATCACTAGAGCGCCAAATCTCCTGCATTGCAACTGTAAAAGACCAATAAGGTCGTTCTTCACAAACGGCTTTTAGAATTTCATAATCTCGCGCGGTTAGACAAGCAAATTGAAAAGTCAATTGGTTCAAACTCGCATAATTACTTAACCTAATAGAATTGTGTGGAATAAAAGCTTTATCAATAGTAAGAATTACTTCCTCGTGTTCGTGATTAAATCCATAAACTGTTATGCTTTTTGCACATTCCTTTTGTCTTAGTAATTCCATATTTTTCCTCAAAACCTTTCTGTTATATCTTCATATTCACAATCAATAGTCCCGTTTTTCAGCAAATTATGTTTTATATGATAAATTTTTTGATTCTTGCTCCCACGCAGTGGCAAAGTAATATCTCGTTGTGCTTCAATATACGGGCCATCAATCAGGTAATCTATGTTGTGGCTTAAAGTGGCATATTGCTCTGGAGTTAATTGAGTGGATAATTCTGCAAGCGTAAAGCCCGTCCAGAGATAAATTGGTGTTTTAAAATTTTGTTTTTTAACTTCAATACATAATTGTAATACACTATTAATGTTATATTGAGAACAAGGCTCGCCGCCAAGAATACTTAAATGACGTTGTATTCCATTACAAATTAGACTTGAAAGAATTTTTTTAATTGTATTTTCTGTAAAGTCCTCACCATAGTTTTTATTGTGAGCTTCTGGATTGTGGCAACCAGGACAATGTTTCTCACAACCACTAAAATAAACAGAAACACTCCAACCAGGTCCTGCGGCAGTATCATTATAATAAATTCCGGCTATTTTACTCATAATATCATCTCTTAATGAGCGTGTTTAACGCGCTCTTTTGTTTCTTCTTGCTTAGCGTGATTAAAATGTTTCCAAGTAGTAGACAAATATCCAGTAACTCTACGAAGCTGTTGAATATTATCGCTACCGCATTGTGGACAAATATCATTCATTTCATCGCTATAACCGCAATCTAAGCAAATATCATTAGGAACATTAATCGCAAAATACGGAATGTCTTTATCCATAGCATAATTTACTAGTTCTTCTAATGCGGCGATATTATTCTTTACTCCTGAAGGCAATTCAGTATATAAAATACAACCAGCATTGCTATAATTCGTAAGTTCACTTTCAATATCAATTTTATCAAAAGGACTAATTTCTCTCCATACCGGAACATGTATGGAGTTCGTAAAATACTCTCTATCACTGACATTTGGAATAACGCCGTATTTTTCACGGAACTTAACCAATGCTGTTCCACATAATGATTCTGCGGGAGTATAATAGACACCAAAATTTAATTTATATTCGTTTTTAAATTCTTTGCATCTTGTATTAAAAAGTTGTTCAATTTTCTTTGCTAATTCCATACCTTTTTCAGTGGTATGGTCGCATTTAACAAGAATTTGCAAGGTTTCTGCCAAACCAATTTGACCTATAGCCAAGGTTCCGTGCTTAAGTGCGCTTTCAATCCCTTCTTCTGGAATATATCCGGCCATTGTATTATTTTCATACATAAATCTTGCGGCAGAAGCTGGTTGAGAACACATTAGTTTATAGCGCTCAAGTAGCATATCTTTTGCTTCATGAATTTTAGTGTCAAGAATAGACATAAATTCTTCAATAAGATTATCTTCATTAGTAGTGATATTAGAAACTTGCGCTAAGTTTTCTAACTTTTCTTTTGCTTCCATTGCTAAAGTAGGTAGAATAACGGTAACTGGGGCAAGGTTGCCACGACCATCCTTTTTAAAGCCAAGACCATTGATGTCAAAGCCATTATAAGTCCTACACGTTTTATCCGTTGTTGCCAACGGCACTGACTATATCTTCGTCAAAAGACGTCTCCTGCTTCGGATTAGTGCTTATCTCTAATCCTACTCCCTTACATTCATCAGGGATAGTCGATACACTTTACTCATTATAATATTCAAAAAGCCAAGTATTTTTAAAAGGAGTTTTAATTTTGCCATTTAAACGATTAGATATGGAAGTTTTACCATTCTATATACCGCAAGCCTTTGCACATGAAATAACTGTATCAAATATTTCAATTTCACCAGTTATTATATTTATTCTTTTTATTTTTCGTGCCATAGGGTTCTTTGCACCAAGCTTTGTTTTGCGAAGTTTTTCTTTTATAATTTCCATTTCTTCTTCAGTTTTTGATTGATATGTATTACCGCCACATTTATTAATAGCGTCGGTTTCGTTATATCCATCAATAACTGAATTATAATATCTAATCCAATACTATTCTTTTTGATTTAATTCTTCCTAGGTTTGAGCATTGTCAATTATCTATAATTCCCATATATCGGGACCAACACCATATTTGCGTATTGCTCTTGCAAAATGTGTATCTAAAACATTATGCAAGGCATCATTCATATGCCGATTAAAACGATACTCAACTGGACGAATTGTCTAACCAATATAAACCTTTCCATTTATTTTATTGGTAATTTTATAAATTTCCATATATTCACCTCTTTATAAGATGAATATTATAATGAGTCTTAGCACGGTCTCATCCTCTTGGGACCTAACCGTTAGCCGCATTTTGCGACACCCGTGAGCGCGGTTCAAGAGATTTTAGATGAGCTGTAGTTTTCGCTTACCCATCGTTGAAACATATGTTGTTGGGTCATTTTTATCATACCCTTCATTTACACTCCAATCAACATTACAATAATTAGGATACAAACGAAGTGCGGTAGATTTTAACGCTAATAAAAATAAATCATAATTTGGGTCACCAGGTTTACGATTTACACCTTTCATACATTGGAAAATCTGGCAAGGGAACACAGAAGTTCTATGAAATTTACCAACGCCACTAATGGAACCTTCAAGTAATGCTTTAATAACCATACGTCCTTCTGGTAATGTGCAGGTTCCATAATTAATGGATGAAAATGGCAATTGATTGCCGCTACGACTTTGTAAAGAATTAAGATTATGAAACATTCCTTCAACGGCTTGTTTAAGTTCACGTTTAGTCATATCCATTGCGTATTTGTATGCGCCGTTATAAATCTTATACTCGTCATCTTCAATTCCTGCATCTGTCGGAATATGTTGGAATAATTCTTCATCTTCAATATTATGAATATACTTTAATCCATCAATATAGTGTTTTCTAAAACTTTTCTTGACATAAGGAACCATAGTCCAATCAAGATGAGTTGAGGACACTCCACCAAACTGCTGTAAAGACTGTGCTTGAAAAATAACTGCTAACAATTGAAAAGCGGTATTGATGCTATTGGCTGGGCGAATATCAGTTTGACGAGTATTAAAACCCTTAGCAAGTAAGTCATCAAATGGAATACTTAAACAATTATGTTGTCCAGTTGCATAAGCATTTAAATCGTGAATGTAAATTTCGTTATTTAAATGATTATTACGGCTCATTTCTGACATACAATTATCAAGAGCATATTGTCTCATCATAACATTAGTTGCTTCACCAACACGACCACCAAATGAGTTTTCATCCATATTAGCATTAGAATTTTCAATTTTTTGTCCGTGTAATTTTTCACTAATTGCATTAATAAATTTTACAGAATTTTTTCTAACTGTTTCTCTTTGAAATCTATATCTAATATATTCTCTCGCAGTTTCCTTATCAAATTCCATAAGGAGATTTTCAACTTTATCTTGAATTTCTTCAACAGATAAATAATCTTCACTTTCTACCGCCATTGCTTCAATCTTATCTGCAATAGCATAAACATAATTTGGAATATCTTCTCCATGATAGGCCTTTGAAATTGCTAAAACAATCTTTTCTTTATCAAAAGGTTTAATATCACCATTACGCTTAATAATACATAAATTCATTTAATTCAACTCCATTAGCAACTTAAGGTTTTAGTTATTGTTTGGAATGTATCAATTGTTCCATCGCTCCAGCAAAACGATGGAACAATTAAAATACCATCATTATAAATTTGTTCTACATCTGTTATTTCTTCATATTGGATATTATATTCATCCAATACTTGTTTCATTGTGCGGCAGACAGGGGAGTTAATGTGATAAAACTTATTTCCCATTTCGCGCTCCGCAAAAACTACAAATACCTTCGCTGTTAAAGGCACTTGTTCCATCTTCATTTGTATGAGTGCATTGTGCTGCGCAATTATCAATTTCTTTCTTTAGTTCTTTAATGCGAGGATTAAGCTCAAAAACATTATTGGTATCATTTAATACTCGTATAAATTCGTCTTGTAAAGTTTTTAATTGCTCTTTTACTTCAAAATTATTCATTTAAATCACTCTCCACATTCCTTTAGTTTTTATCAACATATTTTTTGAATAAGGTAAAAAGCCTTTAAAAATTGGATTCTTTTCAATTAAAGTTTGAAGAATTTCTTTTTGCTTTTTTGTTCTAAAAGCTTGCTCAAAAGTTAAATCTTTATTATTACTATTTGACCAACTGCGGATTGCTTTATAGATTTCAATATAGGGATTAAGCTCTTTTGTTGGTGGATAGTAAATTTCTGAAAATATAGGGATGTTACGAGAATAATAACTAAATAAAAGATTTATACAATAAGCAATATTTCGTATATAAAAAGTTGAAGTATAAGAATCCGCGCCATAATTCTTACCTAAATAAATAGAAATGTTAGAGTTAGTGGTTATTTCACCAAGCAGCTTTAACTTATATTTTCCAAAGTATTTTTCAAATTGATGCGGCGGCACATAATAATCTAAAATTATTTTATTGGCACGGCTAACCTTTTCATATTCCTCACGCAGATATAAAAACTGAGAAATTGTATGACATTGAATTGGTTCTACACAACAAATAGTAGATGGGCGTTTTTTTATAATAGAATCAAACACTTCCCAACATTTTTCATTGCCTAAAATATCCTTATCATATAAATAAACTCTGGTTTTTTGCGCCATGGGTGGAACAGGAATTAATTGGTCATTTACGAAGGCTTGATAATAAATAGAGTCTAAGAAACTTAGTGCTTTTGCTGTGCCGACTTTATCATCAGTTAATCGTTTTTGGACAACTTCATTATAAATAGATACATCTGGCGGCATATGATGGATGAGATTTGGTATATCGTCTGGAAGATATTTTCCATAAAATTTTATATTTTCTGTCATAAAAATTTCATCTGGAATTTCCTCAAGAAGTTTATTGCTCAAAAAATACACCAAATCACAATTCATCATTTGCGACGTATCTGTTAGTAAGCGGATATGTTCTTTAGGTTCATTCCGTTTATAATAACTTGATAATTTCATCGCCACTAACGAAGGAGTGGGAAGCCCACGAGAATTTGTAATGAAGTCAAAATCAACAATTCCAATAATACTTCCTCACCTCCTTACTCGTCAAAACGCTTATTAGTAAATACTATTGTTCCATCATCATTAACTTCTAAGATTTTCATAATTGGAACACGATATGGACTGTCTTTATAAGCTTTTGGGATAAAACTGTTGCCACGACGAATACCTTGAAGAAATAATAAAGTTCCGCGTTTGAACCAACTGCGTTCCATCACTTTTTTCTTGCCGTCGTCTCCAACAATGCTAATTTGTTTATCATACTTTGCATATTGATTTTTCCAAATCTTTACAATTACTACACCATCAGGAGTTAATAATGAAATACTATTTTTAATTTTATTCTTATCGAGAACAGTTCCTATAATCCAATGTAACTTATATAAGGGAATTTCTTTTCCTCCTTCTCCTTTAAAGGTTTTATCAATTTCAGGGTCTTCAGGAAGATTATCAAAATTCACAATATTATAAAGTTGTTTATCTACGTCCGCTAATTCATGTTTATGATAATAAAAAGACATTGCTTCCATCTCACAATGAGAAATATTGCCACTTACACTAATGTCATATTTTTCTTGAACAATTTTTTTATTTAAATCTTCTAATAAAAAATCATTATTTTCTTTAATAAAATCAGATAATGGTTTAATATTTTTCTTATATTGTTTATCCCAATCTTTCTCATAAATCATATTCTGATTAATTAATAAATCAATATTATAATTATCACAATAATGAACTAAGGCTTTCTCTGGGATTTCAATCAATCCTGTTTCTTTGTTAAGATGTTTTCTTAAGAATTTATTAAATTGATATAATTCAATATATTCTTCGCATCCTTCTGGAAAAACATCGTATTTAATTAACATTGGAATATTTGCTAAAGTTAATTTATTTTTTGTATCTGCAATAGAAGTTAAATAATCTTTTAATAATTTTTCTCTATCTGGATATAATCCGTCAAATGCGCCACTTTTTATTAAAGTTAACATTTGAGGCTTCTTAACTTTAACCTTATTCATAAAATCTTCTGTAGAAGTATAAGGGCGATTTTTAATAATTTGACTAACTAAATCCGCAGAAATTCTTGTTAAACCATATAACCCACAAATAATATTATTATGTTCATAATCTGGAATAAATGTATAGGAAGAATGATTAATGTCTGGCGGCGTCAACGAAATACCTGCTGCTTGAAATTGACCAATAGCTGTTGCAATCTTACCAAAGTTTACAGTTTTTACCTTCTTTTTTTTCTTGCAACTTCTATCCGGCGCATCTTCATAGACATAATCATCCGTATCTTCTGGTTCATAAATATCTACAATTTCTTCATCATATTCGTCTTGAACTTCTTCTTTTAATGATTTTTCAAATAAATCATCTGCGCCACTATTTGTAATCAGACAAGCACAATTCCAATAGATTACTGGGAAATGAGTTGCTAGATACAAAGTTTGAATACCAACAAAACTATAAGCTAACGCGTGAGGTTCTGCAAAAGCATATGACATTTGTGGCTCAATCGCAGTTTCCCAAACATATTCACCTAAATTTGCGTTTGGACATTGACTTATAAATTTATCGTGTAAAGCAGGAATTTCTGACAATTTCTTTTTCGCACAAATTTTACGCGCTTTATTTGCATCACCTAAACTAAAATGTGCTAATTTTGGTTCCATACATAACATCATTAACTTCTCTTGCGTAGTAGGTGTCCCCGCGACTGGTAAATAATATGGCTCTAAGACTTTAATTTCTTCTTCACTTAATCCACGTAAATGACATTCATTATACCATTCATTGATATTATTCTTCATACGAATATATCTATCCATTGGCCGCTCTTTACCTTTTTCTGCAGTTAATCGGATAAGAGCATTAGTCATCATCATCTCAATTGGCGAACGAGGTTTTACAGACATCGCACCTTGTAAACCAACATCTGTATTAAATTGGAAAACATCGGTTACTGTGCCAGCGCTTAAAGCATCCCAAATTTTAGAATCATTAACATCCAAAACTGCTGGATGAAGATATTTATCATAAACTTGTCGTAAAGTTAAATCTTGAGGAAGCCGGCCATCTTTTTGAAGAAGTAAAACTGCATTTACTAATTTATCAGAAATTTCAGTTAATAGAAAGTCAAATTTTGTATCACCCATTGCTTCTGCATCGTGAAGTGAGAATTGAGTTATTAAATCACCATTAGGACTTTTCATAATCGCGCCAGTGTTCCACGGGTCTTGATTATAGATAATTACACCAGAGGCATGTTGACTTCGCTTATTTACAATTCCTTCAATTTGACTAATGATTTTTAATAAGCCAGGATATTTATCACATTCATCAATAAATGCTTGATTTGGCTTTCTATCTTTTTCTTCATCTCCATAAACCATATCGTGAATACTCCATAGAAAACCTCGCTCTTGCGGGATAAGACTTGCAATATATTGTGCTGTGTCAACATCAATACCATTTGGATATTCTTCTGAACGATAACCACGACACGCTGTTAGTACGGCTGAGCGACCGCCTTCTGTGCCAAATGTCGCGACTTGAAGAAGATTTGTCTCTCCTCTTTCTTCCCGAATACGTTCAAAAATCTTGGCTCTTTTAGATGGACACAAATCTATATCAATCCTTGCTACCCTTCCTTTCGGAATATTTCTTAGGGAGTAGACTATACCATCATCAGTTCTTGATGAGCCTTGGTAGTCGTTGCGAGCTTCTCCTTACAGGAGCTATCTCTCAGGATTACCCAATCTTTAATCTTTTTACTATTTCGTTGTGATTAGCAACGCCATTTTATAATTACTTATAAAACTTAGTAATTAAAGCTCTAAGGGCTTCCCCTGATATTCGGCTTTTTTCTATATATATTCCTATATATAGGGACTATTTAAAAACTTCTTTTTGCTATTTGATATTTTCTATCTAAAAAAACAGATGCATTTTTATATAATCGTTGTTCTAAAATACAGCTATATTCACGATTATAACTTAAATCATAAATTGTTTTATCAGGATAAATTGTATAAGGATAATTCAAATACTCACCGATAGCTTCTAAAAATTTATAATTACCACAAATTCTTAAATTTGGTACAGACTTCCTTAAACTTCCGTCTCCGTCTACAACTCCTCTTATAAAATCATCTAAATAAGGAATCTCTGGTAATTTATTAATTTTTAATGTTTTATGTTCAACAACGCCAAAATGTTCTAAATCCTAAACAACTTTTGAATTTCCAATCTACAATCTTACATATGGTGCTCCTGGTTTATATCCACTTTCGCCAACCTTATAATGGTGAATCTCACCATTATATTGAAGGAAATCTTTGAATTTTTCTAACCAAGCTTTATCATCTTCTTGAACTGCGATACCAAAATAATTTGTATACGGTCCAGTTTTTGAAATAAAACCATCTGTATACATTACTCCTAACCAATAACAAGATTCAGGAGTATCGCAAGTTGAAAAACAATTTTCATTTAATGTATAACCGAGCGCCGTCCTTCGAGCTTCAGAAAGGTTTCTACGAGGAATATTATAAGCTTTTAATATTCCATAAATTACTTGAACGGTATTCGCTCCATATTTTTTCATTAAATATGTCGCGCCGCCCTCGCCATTCAGATAATCATTACAAATCTATTTTTCTGTTTCAATATCAAAAAAGCACAATTTATTTCTTTTCATTTTTTAGAGAAAGAAGTTTAAGTTAATCCGGTAATTCAAGTCTTTCCTTATTCAGAAACCGCCATTCTGCTAATCCCCATTGCACGGGGTCAAGTTGAGTTATCCCTAATAGATAATTAGATAAATAACAAACTGCACTCCCACGACCAGGGCCAACAATACTACCACAGTCCCAGAATGTATTAATAAAATGCTGAAAAGTATTAAAATATGAAAATAAACAGTTATTTAGTTTATCTCCAACAGTTTTAAGAATATCAGCTTCAACTTGTAATCTATCTAAATATTTATCTGTTAATAACATTTTTTTACCTAAAGCAATATAACATTCATTTACCCAGAAACGTTCTTGAACATTATTAGATACAAATAAATCTTGAAGTAATCGCCATCTATCCTGCCCTTTAATATAATCAGGAATATTTTTACTATAATTTTTTACTTCAACTTCTGGAATAATTGGAGTATGAAAAATATCATAAGATTCAATTTTATTCATAATCTCTAATGAATTTTCACAAATCTCTAAAAATTCATCCATTGAATAATTTGAAGCAGACAAATTTTCAAATGCTTCTGTGTCATCCATTAAATGAGCATAAGTGTAAAAATCGTCTACTTCTCGTTCGCCTTCCTTAGAATTTAAATACGCTTTATGAACATATCTATCTGGTCCTAAAAGATAATGCGCATCAGAACCACAAATAATTTTAACTTTAAAAATTCGTGCTAATTGCTTGAGTTTTTTATTAAATTTAATTTGGTCTGCGCTTTTACTTGGTGCGATTTCAAAATAAAAGTCTTCGCCGAATAAATCCTTATTAAATTCAACCCATTTCTCAATCTTATGACGAACATTAGTAATTTCTTCTTGATTTTGAGCTTGTTCCGCTTCTAAAAGTTCTAAAGTTAATGTCGCAGTTTCTCCTGCCAAACAAGCTGTCGCGGCAATAATATGACCTGGATTTTTCTTTACAATTTCAACTAACTCCGACTTTAAAGTCGGGACTCGTTCCAATCCTCTGTCAAAATAAGAATAATACCAACTTTTAGAAGATAATTCACATAATTGATGAAAACCAATTGTATCTTTCGCAATGAGAATATAGTGATAATACTTCTGTTTCATTGTGCGAGTTTCAGTTAAATAAATCTCATTACCAATCGCACACTTAAAATCTTGTGGGATTTTTTCTTTTTCTTTTAATTCTTTTTCATTTTTTAACCATTCAACTGCGCCACAAAGTGCTTCGTGGTCAGTTAATGTAATACCACGATAGCCTAACTTTGCGGCGGTAAGAATCATATCTTTTGGACGGTTAATTGAGTCAAGAATACGTAAATTTGAAAAAAATGAGTGAGCGTGAGTTTCAAACCTTGGCATTCTTTTCTCTCCTTATCTTTTACTTTTGATATATTATACAATATTTTTTATTACTTGTCAAAATTCATTTGACGCATCTTCAATATTAAAATCTTCTATAATTAATTGTGCTGTTGTACGCCCCATATATGTGTTCTTTGCAAATTTGCCATAAACTGTAATATTAAACAAACCATATTGTTGTAAAGTATCTACAAAATCCGCGTCTTTAAACTTTACGTATTCTATTCCATTTAAAGTCCATTTTACAGAATCTTTATTTTCTCCCATAATGAAAAGCTGGCTGGAAGAGAGCGGAATATCTTCAACAACGACTTGCGGCTCACTAATATCATTACCCCAAAGGTCTTCGTTGTCTGCAATTATTAAAGCAAGTTGAGAAAAATTCTCATTTGCTTTAAAAATATAATCAACATAATAGCAACTTTCTAAACCTTTGTCAGAAATATTAAAATTTGCATAATTAATTAAAGACTCTAATTGCTTTTCGTGAATGGAAATCCCAGCGGCGTTTTTGTGGCCTTGCACATATTCAGTAAATCCAGATGATTCCAAGAAGTCTTTTAGGTCTGGAACCTCTTCAAAACTATCATTACCTCTAATGCTACCTCGCAAAAAGCCTTGAGGATTTTTCCTTACAATAATACAAGGTCGCTGATATTTATTAACAAATTGTGTTGCTAATAAACCGGTTAATTCTTGAGGAATATTATCTTCTTCATAAATTTCAACAATAATAATTTTATTATCTAAAAGTCCTTCTTTTTGAATCCTAAAATCAATTAAATCTGTTGCCTTGTCCTTAACACGATTTTGCCGCGCTCGCGCATTAATGGCTTTTCTGGCAGCCTGTGTAGCAAGAGTTTCCATCTCTCCTACTTTTGCGCCACGCTTATCGCTTTGAACAAGTTCGTCAGGATTAATAAAAGCTTCAAATAAAAGTTTCTTTTCTTCCATCGTCCCAATACGAATTACCGCATTTATAATTGGAGCGATGTAGAAAGCAATTTTTGTATAATTTAATCCTTGACTATTACGATAAAGGGAAAAGGATTGTGCATTTAGAAGTGCTTTTAAACCACCATTATTTATATGCTTTAAACCTTCTACAGTATAATAACGGGTTTCTGCATTGCTTGGACTCATCATATCTGCAATGTTGCCGACCGCACATAAGTCCATATATTTTTCTGCATTATGAACTTGGAAATATTTATCTAAAACAAATAAAAACTTATAAACAACACCTGCGCCACAAAGCCATTTATTAGGATAGTTAGTAGAGAGTTGATTGTTAACTACAACAGAATTTTTACTATAACCGTGGTCAACAACGTGATGGTCAAGACAAATGCTTTCTTTGCCTGCATCCTTAAGCTGTTTATGTTGAACGTAATCGTTGCTCACTAAACCTTATTATTTCTAATAAGAGTGGACTATCTTTTACTTATTTATTAAGTATACCCATTTCCAGTTATGTACCAATAATAACTGTACTTCCAGTCTAACCCGGAATAGTCTCTACAGGTTCTAATCTATTATTATCTTAATTTTTGAATTGGAAAAGTCCCATCATAAAATTTTGTATTAATTCTACCTTGATTTACGACACTAACATATTGTAGAGAACATTTTGCTTTTTCGGCGATTTCTTTCCTTGTATATTTATTTTCTTTTAAAAGCTCAGTAACTTTTTTCTATTTTGTTTCCCAAGGAGTTAATTTTCGTAAAGGATAGTCCCAATCTGGATGAATACGAAACTCCCCTGCATTAATTCTTTCTACTTGTGAAGAAGATAAATGATATTTTATCGCTAAATCAGAAATAAATTCTGTCCCTTCTACTAACTCATCTTTTAATTTTAATAAATCTTGTTCTGATAACTTAGTTTTATAATTATCTTCACCATAATGGACAGGAGGTCTTTCTCCTCCTGGCGTAACATTATAGCCGTTAGGGACTTGGGTATTATACAATTTTATATAACTTTGTTCTAATTTTTGCCAGTTTTTTTCTTCTTCATTAAATTCTTCAAGTGCAGAAATTGAAAAGTGTTCTTGACCATATTTTTTTATAGCCTTATGTAATACTGAGCTATCATTTTCTTTATGTTCAGCTTCATAAACATGACGGTAAAATCTTTTATTTAATTGCTAAGAAGTATAACCTATATACTACTTTTCATTAATGTCATTAGATATTAAATAGATATAACTCAAATTTATATCACCTCTATATAAATATCTAATAGATTAGCTTCCCACGGGATTACCATGCTTATTCAGTTTAGGCTTCCCCGTTAGCTCTTTTCAGAACCCCGCTGGTCAGGCGGAAAAGGTATATACAGGCAGTTTATCGTCTACCTGCGTCAGGAAGAATTACAAGCTTTGCACTACTCTCTAATACTCTATCAATTAAATCATCTAAACCATGACCTTTATGCTCGTGCATTATGTATGATAATTTAGCATCTGGCCTAATTTCTTTAATGTAATTCCAAAGCATAGCACTGGAGGTGAATCCGTCCGCATCGCTATCCACTACGAATAAAACTTCGTCTCCTGCCTGTAGATGCCAAATTAACAATTGCGCAGCTTCATCAATGTTATCCAATAGCCAAGGATTTAATTCATTTTCCTTACTTGGATAAACATATGCTTCTGGATCTTCTACTCCTCGCGCGTCTAATAACCATCCTAAACAAGTTGTTGGGTCATGGGGTAGATTGTAATTGTATTTTAGTTTATAGTTCATAAATAACCTTCTTAATTTATTTTAATTCTCTTTTTCATTAATTTTTCATATACTTCCACTCCGCGGTCAATTGGGCTGTCTTTTTGTTGAAGCAAATTATGTTCATCAAAAATGTAATAAAAGTTCGCCAAGCCGCGATATTTTAAACACTTATCAATCAATTTTTTTCTATATGTTCTACAAGCTGGGTCGTTTAAATTTTTAAATTCTTTATCAAAAGCTAAAGTTATATCTGATACACCATATTTTTTAACCAATAAATTAATTTGAAAACGATTTAATTGTGAACCACAAGTTGCCACCGCGACACTATAATTTTCATAAAAAGTATCAGATAACAACACACTTTTTTCGCCCTCAAAAATTACTGCTCGTTTAAAACGCTTAATTGCTTCTTTATTTTCATATATACCATATAAATTAAAACCCAATTGATGATTATACATTTTGTTTCCAACCATCATTGGTCTATATTTTCCAAATTCTAAATCTTTTTCCTCTAATGCGCGACTTCGCACACCAACTAAAAAACCACGATAATCATAATGTGGAATAGTAATGCGATTTTGGTTTAATGAAAAACCTATATGGAATTTCTTCATACTTTTTTCTGAAATTCCATCACCTAACCACAAAGGATGAGGATAATCAATAAAACAATCTAATACATTTGGATTATATGGAGGTAAATCAATAAAGTCTTCTGACCTAACTGTTTTTTCATAATGAAAAGTCGGCTCATTAACAACGATTTCTTGTAATTGTCCAACAAACTGACGAATATAATCTTCTGCGTCACTATAAAAAATCTTATAATGATTCAACTCCATATATCGCATATAGAGTTCAATTATGTTAAAATTTTCACTACATTGAGTATAACAATGAAAACTTTTATTTTGGTCATAATAATAAAGCTTCATACTCGTAGCTTCTTCTATCGGGTTATGACAAATTGTTGGACAAATTAGATAATCTTCTTGCACATCAATGTCATTATCGTCTACCCCTAAGCTTAAAAGAAACTGATGAATATCTTCAAGTGTTAAAGACTCAATAATTTCTTTAACTGACATTGCATTTTTAATTGCAACATCATCAAAATTATCTTGTAAAAAATATTTCATCAGAAATCATTGTCCTTTCCAACATCTATTATCTCTGCATCAACTGGAATTGAATCAATAAAATTATCTATTCCTTCTATCGGAACCGCTTCAGAAAATTTTCTTAAAGAATCTATTCTTTCTCCCGCGTCAAAAGTTAAATAATTATTATCTGAATCAGTAATAAATAAATCTTCTTGTCTCCCATTACCCAAATTAATTCTTGTCCAAATTCTTACCCCTCGGAAACGGCCACTACGAATTTTATAAACATCAATAACGTGAGTTGGCGCGAGACCTATTTTATCTACAATAGTTTTTACTTGTTCCATTTCTGCTTCATCCACAGGAGCAATAATACAACCAATGTCTGCTTTATCTGCAATTGCTTTACTACCGCGAATCATACTTTGGTCGCGCTTTCGTCCGCTTACAAGACCTTCGCCATTTAATTGGGTTGAGGACATAATAAAAATATTATATGTCTTAGCGATTTCCTTGAGTTGGTTGGAGAGCAACATTAGAGTTACATCTTCACGTAGGCCCTTCATATCAGACACCAAAGATGGAGAAGAAAAAATATAGTCATAATAAATATACTTAATCCCATTTTGAATAACGTGCTTCTTAATAACATTTTGAACATTCGTTAAGTTTGGGTCATTAATCTCTTCCCATTTAAAATATCCATCAAAATGTTTCATTATTTTCGCGGCGATTCTTAATCTTTCTCGTTCTCCAGGAGTTATAATATTTGCGCGTATACGACTTTCTTCTATACCAGAAATATACGCTAAAACCATCATCTTAATTTCATTACTTGTTTGTTCTGTTGCAATAAAAAGAGTTTTAACTGGAATAATTGATTTATTATAAGTAAAGCAATTTTTCTTTAAATCATAAATAATTGGATAAACTCCTTCACACGCATCAAATACACTATTCCTTGTTTTACCTGCATTGGTTCCAGCAGACCTTAAATACATACATCCTAAACGCGCGCCACGGACTATTGAGTTAAACATTTCACCGCGAATAGGAAGTCCATAATCTCCCTTATCGCCTAAATTTTCAAGTAGCTCGTCTATTCCATCTGAAATATCGCCGCCACCAATGCCACCAGAAATATAGTTAGTTCTTAATTCTTCAAATTGTCGTTCTACATACCCAAGAATTTCTTCTTCAGTTGCATTTTCATATCGTTCAATACATTCTAATTCTTTGCGAGAACCGCCGCCATAACGCTCTGCCGCAGCTTCAAAGTCATAGGGAATAATATTAAAACCTCTTGACTTTAATTCAACCAATAATGATGTTTTTTTAAGTTGATTATAAAAGATATTAAAATTTTCTGGGCTTCCTTTGTCTAAACACATTTGAACAAATTCCGGCCCATTATAACGATTATAATTACCTTTTAAATTATCATATTGATTTAAATACGCGATAATCATATCGTTAGAAATAAAACGACTTTCATTATTCGCAATATTATTTACCGCAAAGAAAATTGTTCTTGCAATTACATTATTTTTACTAAAATCATTAATCGTAATAGGATTGGGAGTATTATGTAGAAGGACTGGCTCTTTCATTACACTGCCAAGAACTTGACAATACAATTCAATATTATCAAATGTCAAACCAATCTCTCCTTATACATCATCTGGACTTATCATTTTAACTGTCGTTTTTGTCTTCCCTTTATGAGAAGGAATTATTACTCTTGAAACCTCTGGCTCTTTACCTAATTTTTCTAAAGCTCCAAGATTTCTTATTTTATTCGCTTGATAATATTCTTTTGCTGCATCTGCATATTGCGGAATTAAATATAAAGAAGTTCCATATGGAGTTTTTCCTAAAATATCATAAATATAGTGTAATGTCGCAGACATATTAGAATAAGATAAGTTTCCTTTTTCTTTATATCTTTTTATTTCCGCCAACATTTGCGGGCCAGGAAATTTTATATGAAACAAATTACTAACCTGTTTATATAATTTATTTCTGTCCTCTTTTTCCTTTTCCTTTTTTGCATATTTAGAACTACATTCCTTTGAACACAAATATGAAAAAGTCGGCTCAAGACAGAAATAATTAGTTGATTCATTTATAACTTTCCCACATTCTTTACAAATTATCATGCTATCAACTCACCTTTCTTTATGTATTATAGCATAATTTTTTATAAAAGTCAAAAAATAAACCTCGGAATATATCCGAGGTTTATATTGTTTCTTAATTAAATTAGCTTCTTAAAGTCATCAATGACAAGTTCGACAAGCTCTTGTTGTTCTTCAGGAACCTTAGAAAGTTGGACATCCCGTCCGAATACATGAGTAATAATATCGTGCATCTTAGCTTTTCCATCATCACCATTTGCTGCAACAATCTTATTCCAAAGTTCGCGAGCTTCAGTCATTGTATCATTGAAAGATCGCATAGTAGGCATTGTGTATTCTTCCGCCGTCTTAGAAACAATTTCTGTGCCAGTTAATTCGGCTTCTTTCTTCATAGCATCTGCAATCGCATCTACTAAATTTTGGTAACCAAGTTCAATCTTAGGAGCAAGATATTTATAACGGCTACCAGCAAATACACGAGGAGTGCCACGAGTATAAATATACCGATGACTATCGCCAGTCTTTACATCATATTCAACAGCTAAATAACCGATAAGGTCAACAAGGCGATTTACGATTGCATAAGCACCATTTGGTAGGTCAGGAGCTAAAGCTTGAATTTCATTACCATCTTCATCAGTATACTCAGTGGTTTTAGTCTTAGAGTGAGCAATAAAAACGATTGCATAACCAAGTTGAGTCAGCTCACGGAAAGTTGTTTCAAACTCGTCCTTGAGCATATTCCAGCCCTTTCCATAACCAATATCACCAATCGCGCTAACACCTTCACGCGCAATAATGTACTTTTCACAAAGATTATAAGCAATTGCAACGGTATCAATAATAATACTATGATAAATTTCTTTTGCTTCTGGCTTCTTTAACTGGCGGCAAACCTTTTTAAAATCTGCCCAAGAAGTTAAATCAACAGGCTTTACGCCAATTAAGGCATTATAACCTTTTTCAAAAGCGCACAATAGAGGCTTCTCCCATAAAGCAGCAGTACTCGTCTTGCCAGATTTTGGTTGACCATATAGAAGTACGAAACGCCCGCTTAAATCAGTACAGAGTTGAGTAGGTTGAATGCTAAAAATATCAATATCTGCCATATTCAATTATCTCCTAATACATAACATCATTTCTTTCTATATAAAATATTAATTACTCAATCAAGTTATGATTGGGAATTACTCCCAATCATAACCACCATTATCTACAGGAGCCTTCGCTGCCTTAGAAGCCGCGGCCTTATTGCGAGCATCAATCTTTAACTGCTCACGACGACTATTACGGTCAGCATTTAAAGTTGCAATATCAGCAGGGTCATAAGCCATTTCATCGTCAAATACTTCGTCCGCGCCATTTACAAGAATTAATTCGCGCTTAGTACGAGTGGTAGACTTAGGAATAACTTCACCCCAAGAACTTTCTTCGTGAGTTTCTTCTATAGTAGAAGTATAACGAATACGGCCCACAACATTAACAGTATCATTTACATTATAATTACGAGACATAAAGTCTACAACACCAGGATTCTCAGCATAGAAATCCATAACATCCAAACGCTGACCATACTGGACAATCGCGCCACGAATATGTAGACGGCCAGTAGCTTCACCCTCAGCAGTTACTTCATCATCAACGCTCATAATGAAAATATCAGTGCTGAAAGTTGCGCTATCACCATTGCTGGGACTTGCTTCACCGCCACCACGAACTACGCCAAAGAAACTGGAATTTACACGCCAACCAGAATTGATAGTTTCACCATCACGGCCAACGAACATATTCTCACTTAAATTACCATATTTACCACTTACACGAAGACGAGTTGCGTGTTCAAGACCAACTTCTTGAATACTATGATAAGAACCGCCTTCCATAAATTCCTTTAGATTATCATAAGCGGGATTTTGAGAACCATCACGCTTAAACTTCATAGCAACAAAACTTACAGGAATTTCACTAATTTCATCAACGCCGCCGTTTGCACCGTAATGCTGATTTACGCGCAGAGTTACTGTGCCAGAACGATAAGGCTTGCCGCTACCCTTTGCAACACCATCACGAATCACTACACTATGTAAAGTACCAGTAATAGAAACTTCATTCTTCGCGGGATTTTGAATTGACTTACTCATATATATCTTTTCTCCTAATAATTAAATAAAATAAAATAAATAAAATAAATAAAATAAATTATAATACAGAGTTTCTACGGGCACGTTCCGCTTTTTCTTTTGCTCTTGCGGCCTTTCGTGCAGCAGTCGCTTCTGCTTTTTCACGCGCTAAACGGCGTTCTTCTTGAACGGGGTCAAACTTCAACCCCTCTTTTGTGATTTGAATCCAACGAATAACTGTTGGCTTACTACCTGCGGCAAGGGGAGCGTATTCTTCAATGCGTTCTGTTGCTAACCCCTTTTTAACTAATCCATTTACTGAACCAGTTACCGCCGCCATCGGGACATCAAGTTCTTCCACTAAATCTTGTTTGGTGTATTCTTTGTCAGAATGCTCTTGTAAAAAAGCGAGCACTTTTTCTGAATTTGGTCGCATTTTTTATATCCTCAATGTTTAATTTATTATAGATTAAATTTTATTCTTTGTCAATTTTATTTTCGTCTGAATTTTCACTCAAATTCTTACAAAAATATTCTTCAACTAATTCTTGCCATTTAGTATCATCATTAGAACTTTGGGCTACTTCATATAGCTTAGGAATTAAATCTTCATCATAAGCCTTTACAACTGCCGTCCAAGTATCTACATTCTTTGCAATAACTGTGCGGCTAATAGAGGCGCCAACCCAAAGATGGATAAAATCAAGAAGAGTTAATTCTCCATCTGCCTCAATCTTATCTTCAAGGTCGCGGAAATCTTGAGTCATTTTTTTAGTATTAGTTAAATCTTCTTCCGGATTCTTTTCAGAAATAACATCCATTGCTTTCTCGCCATTAATTGCTCCATTACGAGCAACCAAGGCAAACAAATCTTTATATTGTTGTGTTAGTTTCATTATATACTCCATATTACAGAATCAATTTGTTCATTTTCTTGAATTACTTTTTTGCCCTTTGCTTGTTTGCCAGAAGGCAAGATTTTGTAGTTTTTGCAATTAATAATTTGTTCTTTGTCGCCAATTTTTAAAGTAAATTCTTGAGCGTCATTAAAGTCTATTGCCTTAATTACGTCATCTTGTTGAAGCTTAAAAGATACTGTATTTGCCCGCGCAGGCCAATTATACTCTGACATTTTAGTTTTCTTTACATATCCATCTTTAGTAATGAATGTAATAATGCCATCTTCTTTTAAAGAACTTACACTATTAATTGCAATAATATCACGAGTTTTAAATAGCGTACTAATTGCAATTTGTTTGTCGGTTAATTCTTTAATTGCAACTTTATACATTTTACCATTCGCAGCAAAACCAATTAGAATATCTTTATTTGTGGTTTTAATATTTTGACCACTTAGAAGTTTTTCACATAAACTAATCTTTCCATCCTTAATACGAACAATTACAGGAATTTCTTCTTCTTCTTCTTCATCCGCGTTAATGACGTTAGTGATTTTTGTGCGACGAGCATCGCCAAATTTTTTAGCTACTTCGTCAAGAATATTAATAAGAATTTTATCAGTCTCAAGAGGATTAGATAAGATGTTGTTTAACTTATCAATTTCAACTTGATTTTCTTCTAATTCCTTATTAATTTTAATTGCTTCTAAATTTGCAAGTCGTTGAAGTTTTAAATCAAGAATGGCTTTCGCCTGTTCTTCATCTAAATTATAATTCTTCATCAATGCTTGTTTAGCATCTGCCGCACTTTCACTATGACGAATTAAAGCAACAACTTCATCAATATGTGCGATTGCAATTAACAATCCTTCTAAAATATGATTACGAGCAACAAGAGCATCTAAATCATATTGAAGTTCTCGTTTCTTACATTCTCTAATATGGTCAATATATGCTTGGCAAGCTTCACGCCATCCAAATACTTTAGGGAAGCGACCGTGGTCAAGCATAATCATATTGATTCCAAACCAACTTTCAAGAGAGGTGTCTTTATAAAGCTTTTGAATCATTACCGTTGGATTGGCAGTTTTAGAAAGCTTAAAAACAATTTCAGGGTAATCTGCGGAATTATCAAAAATATCAATAATTCCATAATTTTCATCTTCTTGAATCTTTGCTTTAACTTGCTTAATTACTGTAGAGCTATATACACCATAAGGCAAATCAGAAACCATCAGCTCATTTTCTTTAGGCAAGAAAGTAATTGTACTTCTAATTCTACAGGCGCTTCCACTGCCAACTTTTAAGCTTTCTTTGACTTCTTTTGCATTGGTAATTGTTCCACCAGTTGCAAAATCTGGCGGGCAATAGATTTCATCAAAATCTACATCTTTATTTTGAATTAATTTAATTAAAGCTTGATTGACTTCTCTTAAATTAAACTGTGGAATTGAGCTGCTAATGCCAATACCAACACCAGTTGAACCATTACAAATATTATAATATCCAATAGATGGAAAACAAGTAGGGGACTTATCTGTTTCATCAAAGTTATCTCGCCATTGTTCAATCGCATTATGATTTAATCCATCAAACAGGTATTCTGTAGAAAGTTTAGATAACCGCATTTCTGTATAACGCATTGCGGCAGGATGGCCACCTTCAGACAATGTACCATAATTACCATGAAAACTGTTTAATGGATAGCGCATAGCATACGGCGCGGCCATCCGACAATACATTTCATAGCAAGATGTATCACCATGATAATAGAAAGTTTTTAATGCATCACCGACAAGAGAAGCACTTTTAACGAAAGGTTTGTTATTAAAATTCTTATTTCTATATTGATTATATAGAAGAACTCGTGGAGAAGGCTTCAGGCAATCTCGTACATCTACGATTGCTCGGTCAGCGATAACCATTCCAGCATATGTATAAAAACTGTCATATACAACTTGCTCTAAATCAGCCAATCTTTATTCCTCCAAAATCAATATTGTTAAAAATAAATTCTTTACGTGGTCCAACATCAGTTCCCATTAAAGTTAAAAGCTCATATAAGCCTTCTTCTGTGTAGGGAATGGGTTCAAGCCTACGATTTTCTTTATTAAACATTGTTAAAGTTAAATCTTCTGCTTCAAGCTGGCCTAAACCTTTTACACGAATAATTTGTTCTTTACTATTATGATTGGCGGCGAGAAATTCTTCATAAGAATAATAATACTTTGCAGTTTTACCAGAACCCATTTTAAACAATGGAGAACGAAGCCAACACATACGATTTTGTTGTAGGTATTCTGGACATAAGAAATTTACGAGAGACAAGATAAGTAAGGCAATGTGAGCGCCATCCAATTACTCTTTATGTTTCCATAAAGTTAGACTATATTTTACTTCATAGTGAAGAATGCTCTTTCAAGAAACGTATCAATAGTTTCCTTACTCCTCTAAACGAGGATAGTCGTTACAGGTTTCAAATATTTATCCATTCTTTTTGTTTCTTTTTATAAATTGGAAGATCACTATAAGAACGACCCCATAAAATCTGCTATAAGGTTTGATAAGCCACTCTATCTTTATAATCTTCCCAAATTTGCTTCGCCGTTTCATTTACATAACGCTAACGTAAGGCAACTACTTCTTCATTTGTAAATGCCGCATTTTCAGATTGCTCTCCATCTGTTGCATGATAGCGATAATAATCATTATTTTCTTTAGTATAAACTTCTGGCATTATATGAGGCCAATTAGAACCGTCCCAAATATTAGCAAATTGTCCAAAAGAAATCTTATCTTTATATTGTTCATATACCTTTTTACGGCGTTCGTGCGCAGCATAGGCTTTTCTTATTTCAATGACATCTTCTTTTATGAGGATTGCTCGCCCATTACTTTCTCCAGGATTTCCTTGACCACCAGCAGTAGCATTATAACCAATACCATTATAAGTATTAAAATAATTTATCCAATATTGTTCTCTACTATCTAATTGTTTAATATCGCATTCTTCTAACACTTCAAAAGAAAAATTTTCTTTTCCATGTTTATGAATAGCAATATCAATATAATTATTAGAAGTCTTCCATCTATTTGGAGCGCAATGTTCTTGCCAGCGCCGTTCAATATCATTAGATTGCCCAATATAACTTTTATTAGATTGCTTATTTGTAATTTTATAAATTCCTATCACAATTTTCACCTCCTTATACTTTATTTAAAAAGAATGGATAATTTGTTTCCCACGGTATTACCGTATCCCTAAGGACTTAGGCTCTCTTACCACTTTAACTTTTCAGTTTAGTTGACCGTTAGCCATTTCTGACCCTGCTGATTAGCAGAAAAGCATTTTACGACAATGTTATTTATCGTCAGCATCAACACAAATCGCGATTTTCCCGTATCTCAGTTTTTTCTTATCTAATTTTTCTCCATATGTAATTCCAATAGCTTGGCAAAGCAATTTAACTTCTTCATTATTTAAAACTTCTTCTAAATTATGTGTATATGGATTAATGCATTTACCACGAAGTTTCAGAATTCCAATATTATTCATTTTAGAAGCTTGCCGCCCACGAACCATATTGCCGCCGGCGCTTTCGCCTTCCACAACTAAGAGAATACTATCTTCTCCCAAAGTTCTAGCATCATTTAGTTTATCAGAAAGAATAACCCTCTTTTTTCTTGCTGATGCCATATCTTTTTCGTGATTTAGAATTGCTTCTCGTGCTTTCTCAGCTGCGGCGTCTGCTTTTGCAATTTTACTCATTAAGTCTACAATTGATTTAAATTCATTTGGAAAATCTGTAGACATTTTCTTTAAAGCTTCTGTAAAAGCATTTGATGCAAGCGTCCGTAAATTTGGATTATTAATTTTACTTTTAGTTTGATTTGCGAAAGAAGGATTAGTTACTTTGCAATTTATTACATAAAATAAACCATCTCTAATTCTATCGCCATCAAATTTAGCATTAGCTAAATTATTAAAAGTTTTTGTAATTGCTGCTTTTGCTCCAGTAATTGGAGAGCCACCTTCTGGTACTCGTAATCCATTTACGAAAACATAACCTTGTTCTTTATTTTTTCCCCATTGAAAAGCAATATCAAGTTGGTCATTTTCATCTTCTGCGTGCGCAGTTAAGATTGTTTTATGAAGAGGATTTTCATTGTTTTCTTTAACGAAATCAAGAATACCATTTTTTGCACAATAAGTATTACGAATTTTTTCTCCTTCATAATAACAATCTACATTAAAAGTGATGCCACTATAAAGATAGGAAATATCTTTTACATCACGACAAATTCTGTCATAATCATATTGAATTTCACCGTTTGAAAAAACTTTTTCATCCGGAATAAACTCAACATAAGTTCCATTCTTATCCTTGGTTTTACTTTCTTTATAATTTTGTAAATTGCCTTCTATAAATGAAGCTTCCGCTGCGACACCATCACGCACACTAATCACTTTAAAAAATTTGGAACTTAAGCATACGCAACTTCCACCAATACCGTTTAGCCCTGATGAGTTCTTGTAACTGTTTTTGTCAAACTTGCCACCAGTGTGAGATTTTGTATAGACTGAAACTAAAACATTTTCTCCATCGGGTTTAATACCAAATGGAACGCCCCTTCCAAAATCACGAATTGCAATACGATTGTCATCATAATTTAAAGTGATGTCAATCTGCTTCCCGTATCCAGCAAGTGCTTCATCTGTGCTATTATTTAATATTTCCTTAATTGCTTGATACGCACCTTCAATATCATCTGTTCCCAAATACATGGAAACCCTTTGGCGAACACCTTCGCGGAAAGTTAGACTTTGAATTGAATTAATATCATAAGCCAACTCAATTTTCACTCTCCTTTCATCTTTTAATATATTATAGCAAGAATTTTTATAAGTGTCAAATTTTATTTTGATGGCACATTATATAAGTAATGAAAAATAATAACTTCTCTTTTGGAGTTTTATATAAATTATAAAATTATCTCCAATCATCAAAATTATTATACCATTTGCATTAATGGTTTCTTATGTTTTTCATTTAATAATCTCCCATAAAATAATATGTCCAACCTTCTTCTGTTCGCGCATCAAAGTAATGTAATTCTTCTGCTAATTTTGGAAGACTATTAAATGTATCAAAGTAATCAGGGTGATAGCAACAGAATTTAAAGATTTTTTCAAACAGCTCTTTATTCACATGAACTTCTTGTCCATTAATATCTGTTTCTTTTGGATCAAATTCCTTCCAAATATATTCATATAAGTCCCAAAATTTTCTCCAATAGTAAATTTCTACTTCTAAATCTTTAGCTTTGTTGCGCCGAGTTAAGTACATATCAAGTCCCATTATTCTACTTCCTTTCATACTTTTTATTATTTTCTTCTACAAAATATTGCCAACGTCGTTGATAGGCTTCGTGGCTTATATGAAAAAGTTCGCCTTGTTCAGAAATATCGTAATCATCATATTGATGGTAAGCACAATGATGACAAATATAAATTCCTTTTTTCTTTCGCCAACCATACTCATCGCAAATTGAACCTTTTATAGGTTTTTCCATAAGACCGCAGACAGAACAAACATAAATCTTATTCTTTAAAATTGTTTTACTAAACCAATTTTTAATTGGTAGCTTTATATTAATAAACCAAAAACAATTTAATTGATCAAATGGTTCTTGAAAACGCATATGATAATCGCACCACTGGTCTAGAGGGCAATCTTTACATTCATTATAAGCGCAAGGAAAATTCATAATAAATCTGCGATATTTAAGATAATCAAGTAAATTGGGCTGTTTAGTTTTAAGTTCATTTAAAATAGTTTTATTATCCTTCATTTTCTTACTTCCTTTCTTTTTCTATATTATACTATAATTTTTCTTTTTTGTAAAAAAAATAAGCGGTCGTAATGACCGCTTAAATTTAATCTAATAGCTCTGCTAATTCACAAACTTTAGAACGCTCCACTTGTTCCAAACGCACTTGTCCATACAATGGATTGCCGCGATAAACCTTATTCATTCGTAAAACACCATTAGAACGTTCAAATAATTTATTATCAATTTGTTTATAGTCTGAACAAAGAACTAATTTACTATTTTCTCCAATGCGTGAAACAATTGCTGCAAGCATCTCACGAGTTAGATTTTGCGCTTCATCACATACACAGAAGACATTATTAAGACTACGACCACGAATAAAATTCAAAGGAAAGAAATCTAATACTCCGCGTTCCATCAATTCATCAAAAATTTCAGGACCGCCAACCACATCAATAACAGGTCCGCAATATGGGTAGATTTTCTCTTCTGCGGTTCCAGGTAAATAACCAATTTCTTGAGAACCTTTCAAAGACCAATTATTACGAAGATACAATACCTTATCATATTGGCCTTTTTCAGTTAGAGTTAAACCTGTAGCAATAGCAAGGAAAGTTTTACCACTACCTCGTCGGCCAAAACAAGAGATGATTGGAATAGCAGGATTTTGTAATAAGTCTGCATAAACCTGCTGCTCATCAGAACGTGGTTTAATTTTTCCGAACAGATTAGATTGAAGCGTTTCAAAACCTAATCTAACATATTCTTTCCCATCCCAACGAACGATATGCTCTTTACCATCTGGGTCGGTTAAAATACCGTATTCATTAATATCTAAATTAAAAATATTATCATGACAAGCAATATTATATAAATCATCCCACTGTTTTTCTGTGGGAATAATTCGTTGATAACCGTCCCAAAATCTTTCTTTACTTTCTTTGCTAAAAAGATGTGCCTCAATTTGAGGAAAAATTTTTGTTAAAAGTAAATATTGGGAATAATCGCCAGTATGGAAAATAACTTTATTTTTTTGAGATAATAAACCCGCTTCAAAAATAATACGAGTATCGTTCTTTTCTTCTAAAGCATAACTATATTTTTTCATAAAAGAATCGTAATCTTTTTTACTAAAAACTGTAGTTAAACATTTAGAATTTTTAATAATATTCACAACTTTTCTCGCGGCCTGTTTTACTTCTTCGTCTTTTGCTGCGGACGTTTTAATGTTTTCTAATTCACCGATAACAATTAAACTAATATAACAATTTTCATCCAATTGTAAAGTATCGTTTAAAGTTAATAAAGCCGAGGTGTCATATACTTTTAAAATATTCATTAATATTTCAACACCTTAATCTGTAATTTTAATGGTATTTTCTCCAATAATTTTGTCAATCAAACCAAGTTCTTTAGCCTCTTTCGCGCCAAAATACCATTGACGGCGATTATGACTATCCCATTCATCTTTTGTAATATTAGTGTTGGAGAAAATATAATCCTTAATCATATCATCTTGATGCTCAGAAAAATCTAAATAATCACGAGCGCTGTTTGCATCATCAGATACTGTTAGATGCCCGCAATGGAACAAAAAGAAAGTAAAAGGATAGCAGTATTTCTTAACATTAGGATTCTTATTACCTGCACAAAGAATAATTGTACCCATACTACAAGCATAAGAATATACGATAATATTAAGAGGCTTCTTATAGTTATCAATAATATTCACGAGGGACAAGCCATCCCCTACGGAACCTCCAGGACTGTTCAAGATTAGAGTCACTGGAGCATTGCTATCATCTTCTTCAAAATCCTTTAAAGGTAAAATAACAGTTTCAATTAAACAACCATCAATTTCATCATTTAACACGATAGTTCTATGATTCATTAATTGGTTAAAATATTGATACTGTATCGCATTCATTCCACCAGAGGCAACTAACTCAGATAAATCAATAGGAATTAAACCCATATATACAAGGTCCTCCATTAAAATACTTCAAGAATTGTATAGTTATGCTTAAGCAAGTCAATATGTGTAAGATGTTTATCAACTGTATTATCAAACACATAAACTTCAACTATACAACCTTTACTTTTTAAACTATTTATTTGTGATTCAATGAAACATAAATTTTCATCAATCAACATTTTGCTTTCCATCGCCAACAAAGCATATTTCTGTGTTTCCATTTTTCCAAGTTTCCTTGCGCCCTTGCGGCTTTGCCGCGGGCGCGCTGACTTGAATGAACACGACCGGCGAAGCTGGGAGTGTTCAGACAAGCAGCATTCTTTTTACTTTTTATTATTATAAGTAAAAATTTCTTTTTTGTCAATTTTATTTGCTTAAAAAAGGATAGAATTCTGCCGCGTTCGCAAGTGCTCCTTCAAAAGAAGGCTAAGGCTATTGCTACACTTGCCCGACAATAGCAGATTTTACCACACCAAATACTAACTGAACCACGTAAGTTCTTACCTCTGTGTATTAAACAGGGGATGACGTCCTCATGACATTTAAGATGTCAATCATAAACGGCTCTACTTCTCTCAAGGCTCTTGGCTAGAACTAACCAGACCATTAACGCAGTCTACTTCGCGGCAAATTTTACTTTTCTTGCGAAAGAATTTAATTTTTTTTAAAGATTACTTTAAATGGCCAACTGATTAAAGAACAAATAGCCATTGTAATTAAGTATATAATAGAAAAGAATGTAAGTAAAATTCCAAGAAGATAATTTTTTATTTTAGTAGATAAAGACATTTATTCCTCAACAGTATTACTTAGAATTGTTTTATTGGATTTTTTAATAGAATCTATAACTTCATTATAAGTCTTGGGATAATATGTCGATTCATCAAATTTATCATACGTCAATTCATCGTCACATAAAAAATGTTTAAAATCATGAGTATAAGCAGTAATTGGAAACCAAATATCCTTTGAAGCAATATACCCATAATCAATGACATTATATTCTACATGAGGATAGCGAGTAATAACAGACACAATTCCATTTGTATTTTTCATTGAAACAACAAAATCATTATTTTGAAAACGTTCAATAAAATCCTGAAAATTTGTGGAATTTAATTTACAATTATAATATTGTTCTATACCATTAGTCATAATTTTTCCAATAGGATAATCTTTTTTTACTTCATTAAAGGTTCTATACATTATTTTTATTCCTTTCCAACAATCTTACTCAAAGTACAATCATTAATGTCAATATCATCACGAATTTCAAGAAGCTTCGGATGACGTAATGACCATTGCCCTGTTTTATCTTGACTCAACATCATTGCATCAACCTTACAAGGCTTCATATAATAATCTTCAAAATTATCTCTCAAACCACACATTAATTCCTCAGTTAAGTTAGAACACTTACATAACTCAACTAATTCATCATTTTCATTAAATACACTACAGACAATACTTCCCGGCCAATTATAATAATATGACTTCGTAATTGGTCTCAAAGTACCACCATTGTAATAATCAAGATAATATGAACCGCACAACTTTTCTAAAGTTTTTGTATTCTCCCAATACTGCCAAGTTGTAAGTTCTTTACCAGTATAATCTTCCTTTGGAGGCTCAATACCAGTAATAATACAATCAGCCTCAAGCTCTAATTCACGTTTTACTTTAACTGTTTCCCAAACACTTGTGCGACCTTCGCAAGGAAGCATAGTTTTCTTATAAAGAACGACGCCTTCTCCACCAGAAGAAAAAATCTTATCCAACTTATCCCAAAAAGTACTAATATCTGCATTATAATATTTTGCATAAGATACGAGAGGATTGTTAATCTTTTCACAAATTTCTGGAAGATACTTAATTCTATCTACAATAGGAGTATGAGTCAGCTCTTGTCCTTCATAATATAAAACATCAAAAATGTAATAATGAACTGGATTATCTGCTTGGCGCGCTAAAGCTTTAGAATCTAAGCATCGTAAAATTGTCCCAACACTCTGAGCTGTTCCGCCAGGAATATAAACCTCTCCAAGCAACACAGTTGTATCTTTGAAAGCATTTTGAATACTTTCCATAAAAAGAAGTTTTCCAGTTAAATCACCATAAGTGCCTGTCTTTTTACTTACTGTGCGACTTTGCGCGATGGCATATCCATCATCAAAGACAACACGACATAAATCGCCGTCTTTCTTTTCAGAAAAACAATAACCATTAGAAAGTAATAGATTGTCAATTTTCTGACGACGCATTTCCTTAGAGTAGGAACTCGCGATTGTATTATACTTCATCGGTTCCCATTCACTTGGATGCTTAGTGAGGTCAATTGCTTTGCTCATTCATTTTCCTCGCTTTCATTATCTATTAAATTACATAATTCTTGAATAGTTGTCATAAACTGTCCAGATTGATTAATTATATTATAATTCCATTTTTTATAATTATCAAGTTCAGACTCACTTTGATGTTGTTTTTGTTCTTCAGTTAAATCAGAACATTCTTGAATATCAGGACGAATTATATTAATTGTTCTTACAATAGAAGGAAAATTCTTCTCTACCGTCTCTAATTCATTTTTAAAACGCAAATCAGGAATAATAATAATATCCCAGTCATCTTCAGTGGCTTTTATCCAATTGCAAACCCAATCTGCCCATAAAGTTGGAATTTTCCCGCGACATTGTTCTGTTGCATAATGTTGAATATTGCTGCGGCCCCATTCAGACTTATAGTCTGTAATACCATAATATTTTTCTAAAGTGAATTTAACAACATCTCCAAAAGCAACAATACAACAACGTTTATTTTTAGATTTATAATAATCCACCATTGCTTCTGCACAAGTGTTTTTTCCACTACGGGCAGGTGCGTGAATTAAAAAGATTTTTTTAATCATCAATATTCTCCTAAACTACGCTTAATAAATTCTTCATATTGTTCATAAGGCAGCTCAATTTTCTTTACTGTTCGGTGTGGACCAAGAAGTTCATCATCAAGAAATTCAAAAATAAAATATCTTTTTGCTTTTTGTCCCATTAGGTCAATAGTTTCTACTCCATAAAGCCATTGACGAGTTTCAATATCCATAGAAACTTCAAGGTTTTCCTGTGGAGTTAGTTTCATTTGAGGCCGCGCCTTTAAACGAAAAATATAGGAAACAGCATCTGCCCTATCAACCTCATAAAAATCCAAATGTTCTAAATAAGTATCTTTAACTTTGCACATATTGTTTTAATTCCTCAATCTCCCAAATTGGTGTGCCACCATAAGAGAGTCCTTTCTTTTCAAATTGTTTTGCGGCATCTTGTGCCATCTTATCTACGAAATTATTATAATGATTTGTGGAATGTCCCTTTACTTTAAAGAAATGAAAATCTTTATTCTTAAAAAATGGTAAAAGTTGAATCCATAAATCTTGATTTTTAACTTCTTGTTTCGCCGCATTTCGCCAGCCATTTTGTTCCCAACCAATATACCAACCTTGGGAATAACAGTTAATTAAATAAGCACTATCACTATAAATATTGTAGGTGTTGCCTTTAGAATATTTTGTTAATTCCAAAACACCTTTAATTGCCTCAAGTGCAGCAGTAAGCTCCATTCGTTGATTTGTAGTTTGTGGAATTCCACCGCAATCTTTACGAACAAGAGAATTATCAAACAATATACAATAAGCCCAAGCCCCTAAAGCCAATTTAGCTCCGTTTCCTTTACAAGAGCCATCACAATAGATTTCATACGGTTCAAGTTTTCGTTGAATCATATTTTATCCCCTTTCTTTTATATAAATATTATATCATAAAAATTTATATAAGTAAAAAAAATATGAGCAATATTACTATTGCTCACAGAATTAATTATATGGACGGTCGCTAGGAAGATTATAAATATCATCCCAATATTTTTTACTCCACCCATCTTGTCCAAGAATATGAATTTGGTTATAAAAACGTTGGGCATCAGCCTTTTCTGTCTCGGTAGCCCAACCAGATGGCGAACGATTACAATATTTATCATGAAGATTTTGAAGACTATGGAATAGCTCAAGTTGAAGCCCTACTTCAATTTTACCCAATCTTGTGTCTTGTGCTTGGATTTTATTAACCTAATCTTGCAAGGTCTAAGTATTTTTATCTAATTGTTTATTGATGCTTTTAACAGATGAATTTAAATTTGCTGTATTTGTTTCCAATCTGCTATCTACTGAAGCGATTTTAACTTCCATAGCTTGAATAGATAAATTTAACTTATCAATAGCAGTAGATAATTTTTCAATAGTCTCTGTCAATTTTTTGTATCGTCCAGCGAGACGTTCCCAAATTCGTTTAAAAATATTACCAGCGGCGGTGACTGTTTCGTTCATTAATCCCCACCTCCTCAATTTGTATGTAGAGAAGAGAGGTAGATGTTCTTAGAGGTCTTTATTAATTAAATAATTTTGATAACGGGAATTTAATTCTTTACAAAACTCAACTCCGTCTTGTAGATGAGTAAAATAAATGGAAAAATACGGATAAGTATTTTCAACATATATTTTTACGTCATATGTATTAATTAAATATCTAAAGAAATCTGCTAATGAGTAATTGAAACATCCGCTCATTAATTCTAATATGCAACTTTTATGGTCTATTTGTAATTGTTCTAATAATGTAGAAGTTGGCAGAATATAAGTATTCTTCATTTTATCGTCTTCTGTTTTAAAGTATTCCGCCATTTTTTTTAACCTCATTGTATAAATTTTCTACAGCAATATTAAAGTCTATTTTTTCTTTTTTTTCAGGTTCTCGTGGTGTTAAACCATTGTAGGTTAATTTGATTTGTTTTATTTTAGTTTCATTTGGTTTATAATTTTCTTTGATAATTCTTGTAACAACTGAAGCGGACATTCCTACACTACGCGCAGTTTGGGAATAATTACCGTTTTGAGCATATTTGGTTAGAATTTCTTCAAGTAATTCCGGAGTAGGTTCATACTTCTTGCCCATATTGTCCCTCAAAGAATTTATTTTTTACCGCAAATTCCATTCTACGATTTAATTCTTTTACAAAAATATTTGCATCTTTGATATTATCAAAGAAAATTTTTCGCCAAATTGATTTATCAGAACGCAATACATGAGCATTATATACTAAAGCAATATAATTATAAAAATCTTCTGGCTTCAAACCAAATAACGCAGCTTCAAATACTTGAATACCAAACAATGAAGTATCGTGATGTGGGCATTTGGTAAAAAGTTCCCAAACCTCTGTAGAACCAGAAATAAAATAACACTCATAAGAAACCCAAGGACTTTTATCAAAATTAAAATATTTATAATTCGTCATATCAAATCACACCATTCTTCACTATTCCAAAGACAATAATAGATGTCATTATATTCAGGGTTTTCTTTCGGTTGCGGCCCAGAATAGGCGAGGATTTCTTTTGGTTCTTCTTCTAATGAAACGCCGCTTTCAAGAAACTCTTTTATAATTCTTGTCGCGACAGAAGAAGAAATTCCAACTGCTCTTGCGGCGGCAGCATAAGTGCCTTTTTCATTGTAAGTTCTAATTAGTAAATCATATTGTTCTTTTTGTAAAACTGTTTTAGCCATATTCTTACCTTCTTTCTTTTATATAAAAATTATATAATAAAAAAAAGAGGAAGTCAAATTTCTTCCTCCGTTAATGCTCCTTTATGGTTAAACCGCCACTTTGAATGATGCCGCCCCATTGGTAAAAATAGTAGGTTTTGGGTTCTTCATTATCTTCTCGTGCAGTAGTTAGAATCCATAAATTGTTTTGACTTGATTGCCAAGAAATGTCTAATAGCTTTTCGCCTTCTGGTAAATCTAATTCGGTTTTCCCACCAAGACTAAGATGACTTGTAGAGGTGCAAGAAGAAAAAAGAAAAACACAAATCAATAGCACAGAGATAAGAATAGCTTTCTTCATTATACTATTCTCCTAACTTCTTCATATAGCATTGTCGCTTTGTCATTAATTTCTCTATTATCGTGATAGTGTCCAAAATACCAATGGTTAAAATTAATAGTGTTTTTAATTTCCTCTAACCATTTTTCTGTGCGACTGTCTACTTTACTTACGCCTTTCATAAATAGGTCTATTGGTTCCCAACTTTCAGGACAAGTATGGGAAAGAACAAAATCGTATTTAAAGTTGTTTTGATATTTCTTTAGCTCTTTAAGAATAGTGTTTTGAAGTTCTGGTGCAAGTTGTTCATCCTCATACCAAGTCCAATGCATTAATTGTCGCCATTCCTTGTCTACCGAATATGCGCCTTGAAGAACAAGAAAAAATTTCCCATAAATCTCCCAAACAGGAAATTCATTCTCACAAAAATACCATAGATTGGGATATTTTTCGTCGTGCAACATCGGTTGAATTGTTAGAGGACAATGGGTTTCTTGAAGGTCTGGGCGCGGTGGCCGGTCATGGTTGCCAAAAACGCCAAAAATTGTGATTGGAAATTTAGATACTTGTTCTTTCCTATGGACTTCTCTACGATTATTGTATCCTTCAAAGCGAAGTGCATGGTCGCCAAGAAGAATAAGAATATCAGAATAGTCTGTTTGCTCATCTTGGCAGAATTTTTCAAGCCAATCGTAGGAGCCATGTGTGTCTCCCCTTATATAGATACGATTACTCATTTTCTTTCTTCTCCATTTCTTCAAATTTTTGCACATAAAGTCGCTTCATTTCTTCGTTATACATTACGCGAAAGCCTGGTTCTTTATAAAAGATTGGAAGAAATTGTTCCGCGCCTTCATCCAAATCATAAATATGTCCATCATAATTTGGGAACATCATAAAACTTACAATGATTTTCTTAGCAAATTCATCATAATTTTTAACTTCTTTAATTTCAATAGCAGGTGCCAATTTTAACATTTCTTATTTATTTTCCTTTCTAAAGTAGCAAGATGCTTTTTTCTTCTGTTAATAAGGCCATAATAATCTACGAACTATATCACTCTTACGATTTAAAGAAGAATGCTCACCAACTAAACTAACAGCACCATTCTCTTCACAGCAACGAAAATTATTGCGTTTAAAAGCATAATTATAAAAATACATATAACCACTTTTACTTAGATAAATAGCTTTCCATCCAGTATCATAAAGTGAAAGAATGTCTGCATGGATGTGTTTAATACAAAATGGAGTTTCATTTTTACATAATGCAAATTTAAAGAATGCGCGGCCAGAAGCTCCTTTTTCATACGTTTCATCTGGAATTACTACAAACCCGTCTACAACTTCAACTTGCATACTTTCAGGTAAATCTTCAAAGTCTGGTAAGTCCGCGAAGTTTTCAATTGTCATATCTCCAACAAGCATATTATTTTTCTCCTTGTTCTTCATTCACAGTTTTAAATAGTCTATAAAGCCAATCGTTTAGGAAATCGTCAGTTTGTTTGTTAAATTCATTTTTATGAGTTAGACAATAGTTGTCACAAATAGCATTAATTTGCCTAAAAACCCATTCACGATCTTTTTCGGCTTGTTCAAGAGGAATTTTTGTTCGTTTATAATACATTAATACATCACGTTCTTCCTCAGAACATACCAAACATTCTTTATAGGGCATATCATATAAATATTTTTGAAGAAAAACTAAGTTGCGAAACAAATGATGTAGTTCTTTTGGCATATAACCGTATTCTTCAAAAATTTTCTTATTGCCTTCACTTGGATGACTAAAGCCTTTATATTTATTATATGCTTGGCCTCTTACACACTGAACTGCGGCATAACGATTATAATGAGCAATATCTTCACGATGTAGTAGAAGTTCATCCCAAAGGTTAGCACAGACATTAATTTTATAGTAGTCAGTAAAGAGCGTTTCTACAAAATTAACATTTTGCTTTTTATAGCAAGCAATCATTTCTCGTGCATCTTTAATATCTACATGAGAAGAGTCTGGCATTTCTAAAGTAGTGGAAAGGGGTTGTTTGTCTAAAACCATTTTTCTCCAAGTCGGGATAACGATGGTCTTTGTGTCTACATCGCTATTTTCATCATTAAGGTTATAGTTTTGGCTGCCTTGAAGTAATGTAATGAATGGAATGTTGTTTCTCTCATAAGCATATTCTTCTGCTTTACGAGCGTGTTTACTTAACTCAATAATAATATTCATAGCCTAACTTCCTTTCTTTTTGTATAAATATTATACAATAAATTTTAAAAAAAGTAAAAAAAATAAAGTGCCGAGGCACTTTAATTTTTATTTTTTAAAATCAAATTAAGTACAACACCAGCAATCAAAGCAAGTGCTACACCAGATAAGGCAAAGGTCGTGCCGCCAATAGCAATACCACTAATGCCTAGAGAAAGAACAACAGAGACGATGGTAATGTTCTTGTTATCATTTAAATCTACTTGTTGTAGCATCTTAATACCACTACAAGCGATAAAACCATATAAAATCAATGCTGCACCACAGAATACACAAGAAGGAATAGAAGTAATTAACGCTTGCACTGGACCAAAGAAACCAAGAACAATCATAATAATTGCAGCCCAAAGTGTGGTCCAAGTTGATGCTACCTTAGAAAATCCGACGGTTGAAATTCCCTCTCCATATGAGCATGAGCCTAATCCGCTAAATAAGCTATTGATTAAGTTAGCTGCGCCTTCCCCGAAATAAATCTTGCTTAGACCAGGATTCCTATATAAGTCTGTCCCAATAATTGCACCAAGTGCGGCGTGGTCAGAAAGCAACTCCATAGAAGCGGAAACGGTATAAACAATATATAGAACAACAATAGAAAGAATTGCACTCCAAGAAATTGTTGAAAAATGGAAAAATCCAAAATCTGGAATAGCAAATAACTTGAGATTCTGGAATACGCTAAAATCAACAATGGGATAAATACCAGTTAGAGTTAAAATAATTGCGACTCCATAACCGATTAGTGTGCCGAGTAAGAAAGGCAAAATTTTACCAAGTCCCTTAGCATATTGGGAGATTAATGCAATTGCGGTCATAGTAATAAAAGCAATTACAACGCCCCAAATTGAAGTCTGGCCTGCAATTTGCACATAGGTTAAGCAGAATGGCATAAGATTAATACCAATAACTGCGGTAATAGCGCCAATTAAAGTTTTTGGAAAAATCTTATAAATATTATCAATATCAACTTTGGAAAAAATATATCCAAAAATACAATATACAATGCAAGAAATAACTCCACCAATCGCCGCGCCAGTATAACCTCCAAGAGTTAAAGCGGCGAGAACAGGTGCAACAAAAGCGCCAGAACTACTAATATACATTGGGCTTTTGAAGTTAGTAATAATCAGATAAAAAATCGTGCCAATGCCTGCACCAACAAGTGCGGCAGCTGCGGAAACACCACAAATTTGAGCAATTAAACAAGTTGCGACGAAACAGGCAAGTACAAGTTGAAGAGAGAATAGAAGATTCTTTCCAAAAGGTGGCCGATCAGAAATATTATAAATCATCATCAAAACTCCTTAGCATATTCTTTAAGGGCAGTAATAGCGTCATCAATATTACTTACTAAAATGCCGCCCTGCTTAATAAGACCAGTTACATATAAGTTTTGATAACTGTATTGCTGCTCGCCTAATGCAGAAGCGCCACCATCATTTTTAGCATCGCTGTGAGTTAGATAACATTGACGGTTATCTGTGCAAATACCAATGATGTACTTATGAGCGCCATTTTCAATCTTTTCATGGAACTTTCCTATTTCAGCGCACGTGCCACTTGGAAGTACATCGCCGTCAATACAAGCAATTAAAATATCAGTATTATTAAGGCGAATGTTATCGCCATTTGCAATTTCTTGAGAACCAGCGAACTTTTTCTTACCTTCTGCGCCGTTAATGTCGGTATTTTCAATAGGGGAGTAAAGATTTACATTGGGAATAGCATCACGGATTTTCTTGGCCCATTCTGTATTACGAAGAACATCACCGTAATAAAAAATTGAGCCGGCTAAATAAATATTCATATGTATATTTATTCTCCTTATCTTTTTCTTTTATTATATATAAAAATTTTAATTATGTCAAATTTAAAAATCAAATAACTACATTAAATTTGCAATACTAAGAGAAACATTTAATTTAGTATTCGCGGCAACTTGATTAGCAACAAAGCCCCAGCGAGCTGCCTAGTTGGCATCTCCGCTACCTTGACTTGCAATTGCAGCCATCCATAAAGGATAAGCTTGATGGGCGGTGTCAAATTCTACATTAACGTAAACGATGTCTGCGATTACATCCTAATAGTTTTGAAATTTTTCAATAAGACCGCGTAGGATTGCAGTGGAAGAAACATAGAGATTATTAACATTCATAACAAATAGAGTATTTTTATGATTCATATCAATGCCTTTTTGTTGTTGGTTGAAGAAAAAGTTTACTCTATTAAATGCTAGATCCAGTACTTTAGCCGCGAGCTGCATTTTGATATAGTTTTTTATTTTTTCCTATACATTGGAATTACTATTATGATAAATAGAAGCGGTAGATTGATTTAACATAGCAAACATTATTTGCGCAGTAGGAATAGAACTATCAGCACCATTCTAGCTAATTAAATCTAAAGAGCTATATAGGTTTGTGCCCGATGCATTCATATTATTAAATATACTAATGTCATCACCCATTAAGCCGATAGAACCAGTCATACCACCAGTAGTGCGTTGCTTTTCTGAAAAAGCAATGTAATAAGGATTCTTTCCCGCTGTCGCGGCCTAAACACTGTCTACTTTATCAAACTATTTTTGAATAGACGGAAGATCAATGATATTTTCATCAAAGTAATTATCTAAGCTTGTTTGAAGATTCTTCCGGCCACCAATAGTAGAAATCCACTTTCTAAGTTCTCGTCCAGAAGTAGTTAATTCTTTTTTATTTTTATTTTTTTGGTATTTGTCAACACTATCATTTATACGATGTAATCTATTTTGAGTGCCATAGCGTTTTTTTTCATTATCAAAAGCGTTAATATCTGTTCCTATTCGTAAATCATCGTCAGACTATACTATTTGTTCAAGATTATCTATATTTGGTTTTAGCAATTTTACATTTCTTGTGTCTTTTCCTGTTAGCCAAAGATTAGTTTTAATTTCTTCCCATGCCGCGCCGATAGCTTGTTTGTAGGCTTGCTGGACAGAATTATCAATATCTTGTATATATGATTTAGCTGCGGCAGTTTTAAACTATTCTGCTAACAAACCTTTTAATGGTCCAATTTGCGTTTGTTCGCCAAATACAAGAGAAATAAGTTGTCTTACTGCATAATCCTCTGTTTGTGCACTTAATTCATCTATAGCTTTGGTTTGAATTTTAGTGACAGAAGTCTTTAATTTTTGTTGTTCTTTATCAGTAGTTTTTCTTCCAGTGTTTTCTTCTAATTGCCGCTTAGCAATATCATAAACTTTCTATCGCAAACTATTTAAAATTGTTATTGGGTCATCTTTACCTTTTTGATTTAAAGCTTGGCCAAGTTTACTATTTTTTACATTCCAATTGGCAAATTTAACATTATTCCACATAGCAAGGAGCTCTTGTCTTTTCTTTTTACTGCGTTTACTTTTTTTGTCTATGTCGCCACGAATTTTTTCTTGAAAGGCAAGTAATTCCTAAATTGCCTTTGTTAATTCAGGATTTTTAAGTTCTGTTGCATTAGAGGTTGGGTCATAAGAATAGGCTATACCTTCTTTATTAATTGTTTCTCTAATTTTATCAAAAGTACTGTTCATATCTTTGATAAATGATTCATTATCTAAATCTAATTTTGCTAAAGACTAAGCCATTTTCGCGGCTTCCTATTCTAACTAATTTGTTGATTTACTCCATTTATTAATAAGTGTTTCAATAATGCCAGGACCGGTTCGTAGGGCTTTTTCATCCATATTAGTAAGTTGGTTAGCTAGAGCAACCAAACCATCAACTAAAGTATTATAAACTTGGTAGTAATGTTCTGAATCTTTGCGGATTTGAGCAACTGCATCTTTATACTCTTGGTCTTTTTGCTGCCAGACAGGAATTTTTTCTTCAAGACTTTGTAGGGCTTCAGGCACGCTCATTGTTTTTGAGGTTTCGCCGCGCAGAGATTTTATGATATTCTCAATAGATTCATTATTATAAGCCGCACGGATGTTATTTTCTATTTCTGTCTATTCTTCATACTATTGTTTTAAAATATTAATAATTTCTTTTGTTGTTTCTTCAACATCTATCTTGCCTGTCGCGGCAGTAACAAGTGCTTCAAAACTTGCATTTCCGCCGCCATATAGCGATGCACCTTCTGGAGTTAAAATAACAGCATAGCCGCCGACGCCAGAAAATCCTCCATTCATAAAGTTTCACCACCTAAAAAAATAAGAGAGCTTAAGCTCTCTTAATGAATGTCTTTATAACGTTCAGAACTTAGTGCTTCAAGCATTAGTTCTACGCCGGTTTTACCGGTCATAATTTGTTCAAAAATCGCGGGGCTAAAGCCGCTGATGTAACTGTAATCTCCATCAAGAGCGGGGATGACAGGATGTTCTGCATTGACATTCCAGAAAATTAATTTTGGCATTTTTACTCCGACACTTTTCCACTTTTCTTTAATTTGGTCAATTAAAGTTTGGGGGTTTTTTGCGGGCATATAACGCCAACCGCGAATTTCACAAGTTCCTTCATCCCATTGCATATCGGAAATAATTACAAGATACTCTGGAATATCCTCTTCCTTTAAATCATACTTTACAATATTATTTAAAAGAAGGTCAAAAGTAGCTTCAATGTTGGTATTTTCACAAAGATTAGTTCGGTAAATACGCTGAACCTTGTCAACAAAATTGACACCCTTAATTTCAATTAACTGAGGTTTAGAAGAAAAACTGATATAATGATTCTTAAAAGGACCGTTAGCTTTCTCCGCGCAATACATACCGAGAGAAATTGCTACATCAATAGGCGCGGCGGAAGCTGCGCCACTGCACATAGAACCAGAAGTATCAACAACAGCAAGAGCATTAAAGGTAGCATTATTGAAATAATCAGCAAGATTCTCCCAATACTTCTCAAGAGTGTTACAAGTTAGCTCATCTTGACAATCAGCGTGAATAGCTTGTTTTACGACTTCATAAGGGAAAAGAGCCTTTGCATTTACCTTTGTAGTCTTAGACTTCATAAAAGCTTCATAGCGTTCTTTAGTGTAATCGTTTTTTGCAAAAGCATTACGATACTTAAAGCCCGCTTTAGAAGGCAATTTGTCAAATTGAATTTCGTCCCAACGATTCTGAGACATTAAGGTTTCAACAATTTTAATCTTCGCGCGCAGATTAGTAAGCATCTTACGATATTGCTTAGGAGTTAGGCGCATATAGTCTGCAAGTGCTTTACCATATTTCTTATGCTCTGTAGAAGAACAATTCATTGACCAAATCCACTTTGCACACAGACTGGGAGTTTGGCATTCCATATCAAGCCGCAGCTGACGGTCAAAGAAAGTAAACGCATCTAGCATACAAGGAGTATCCATTAGAGCATAGAGGTCATCATAGCGGCCAACAAAAGGAATATAATTAATATTCCGCTTTACAACTTCAGGATGTTCCTTAGCAAGCCAACGAATACATACACGGAAAAAGCGGCGTTCGCCATAACCATTACCACGAATATCACGAATAAAGAACAAGCACTTTAGCGCGAGTTCAGGATTTTCGTCATATGCTTCTTTAAAGAGAAGAATAACATCATTGTCGCTCTTTGCACGATAAGCGCCACCAAGAGCAAATAAGTCAAGGACTTTGTTTAGGGTAGATTTGTGTGCTACCGCACCATTGGTAGTGTAGGTATAGTTGGTTTCTTGCTTTAGGGAATTTAGTAGATTATTCATGTTTCTTTTCTCCTTTTCATTTTGGAAGCAATAGAGCTATTGCTTATCTTTTATAAGTATATTATAGGAGAAAATTTTAGAAAAGTCAAATTTTTTATAAAAAAATGGCAGACAAAAAGTCTGCCTTAATTATGTGTAAAAGTTTTCTGTACCTCAAAAAAGTTGGTATTGGGATCATAAGTAATATAAATATTTTTACTTACTACCCAATCTGAGGTGCTATAAATTACTGAATCATCATTTAAAATTTCTAAACTTGTAATTTCAGTATTGTCTGTTAAAATAGACTCTACTTTTGCTCCAGAAGTTTTAAAAACAATTCGTAAAACGGGTGCGCCATCAGTAGAACTAAAGGAAAAATGTGTAATTTCTTGTTTAGTAGGCTCACTATGATTAATGCGATAATACTGCATATTATTCACCTTTTATAAAGCTAATAGATTTTATATCATCTGTGCCAAAATTTATTAATTCAGTAGAGCAATCTTCATTTGACCAAGATAGATTAAGGATAATAGTGTCATTAAATTTAATAGCCAATGAAGAAAAAGAACTTAAAGAATTTGGTAAATCTTCTTCTTTGGTAATTGTTTGTGGAAGAAAAACCGCCATAATAGTTTTATTATTATTTTTAGATAAATAAAATTTATCAATTGCAATAATGTCCTAAGAGTTTAATATCAAAGAAATCATAATAATTCCTCATCATAGTTAATATATTTATTTAATATTGTTTGACCATAAAGGTTCATAACTGAATGAGTTTCTAAATTATCAGGAGGAAAAACAGAATAATCTCTTATTCTAATTACATCGCCATCTTCAAATTCAAAAATCTTTTCTTTATAAGATATTAAATCATATGGTTTAACGCAATGTTCTTTTACAGTGTATTTTTTCTTATTTCTCATTTTCAATCGTCTCTTTAAATTGTAACAGCTTTTGCGCGTCTAAATAAACATTATCTTGTGGTTGCAGAATTTTAAAATAATCAAAGCAACCAAACTTTTCATATAATTTAAGTTTTGTTTTTGTTTTGGCTTTTAATAAATTACAAACATTATCAATTGGCAACAATAAATCTTTATGCGTCTCTATTTGCGCGCCGAGACAACCTTGAATACAGTAAGGCCCATATTTACAAGTATCACATTTAATAGAACATAATAAGTTATTTGCCGTTAATATACGGCCTGCCAAATAAAAATTTTGACTTGTAATATTAGTAATTTTACCATTTTCTACATTAAATCGTCCATAAAGATTTTTTTCATACGCAGTTCTATGACAAGGACAGATGGCTAAATCTCCCAAGCGTATGCATAACTGATAAGGGATGGTACAAGGTAATTGTAAATTATTCTCTGCAAATACCCAAGGCAAATAACTATACTCACCTAAATCTTCTATATCACCTAATACGAACCGAGAAAAAAGTTCAGTATTACTATTGCAAATCTCTTCAAAAAAGTCCGCCGCGAGTAAACTAATAAAATCACAGTAAGACTAAATTTTGGGTTTTGTCCAATCATTATTCCTTACTTCTAGCATCATAACTCTTGAATGGACATTTGTAGAAAAATCATACTTTTTAATTTGCTCTTTCCACCAAATAAAATTCTCTTTCCAATACTCAATAGAGCAAGCTGCAACCATTGGGTGGAAACCACAACCTGTTTCTTTGCTAAAAGAAAAAATTTTGTCATACTGCTCTTCACTAATAGTGGTATTATCATTATGAGGACGATTAATATTATCAATTATCGCGCCATCAATAGATAAAGAAAAAGTAAGAATTGTATTAACATCTGCAAACCAATTACGATAATTTAAAATAGGTTGTAATGTTTCGTCATTTAAAATAAAAGTTCCATTTGTAGGAATATTTATTTTATTAATTTTTAAACCTTTTAAAGTATATTCCAATATTGTTTGTAAACAATCACGGCCTAATTGTGTATGCCAGATTTCACCACTAAATAAATCTATATTAGGAATAGAATAATTATTTTCTAATAACCAATTTAAGAATATTTTTAAATTATGAATAATATTTGTAGAGTTGTTCCCTAAAGAAGGGTAGATTTTTTCATTATTATATAAATAACAATATTCGCAATGTTGGTTACATTTATTTGTTATATATAATTCCATTCCTGCGGTTTGCCACAATTTAGAATTAGAATTAGACCAAGGTTTAAAAAATCTTTCATTTAGAATTGTATATAATAATTGGTCATTTTCTTTTTGAAAAATAGATTCTGACATTTCAATCTCCTAATAAATAAGTCAATGCGCCATTTAACAATAAGCGAATTAAACCTATAGGGATTAAAGAAATTGTATTAGTAACTTCATAGTTATCTTTTACACATATGCAATTTCTTCTTAAAAATTGAGCCGCGAGTGTAGCTTCTTGTTGGTCTAAATATTTTGAGTCAATTTGTCCGGCCATTGCAGTTAATATAATCTAATTAGTAATGTTATTAACTGTAGCAACATTGGGCTCTGCAAAATACTTTAAATGTTCTTCATATATTTTATATTCTTCATCTGTTAAACATAATAAATTTTCAGAGCATTTAAAAATATCACTTAATAAAACAAAATCATTACTTATTGTTTCAGATTTATTTTTTGCTATAGTTTTATAATTGTCATATAGTTGAGTAAAACCAGTATCACAAGTAGCTATATAATTATTTGGTAAAAATCCTACCATTGACTATCCAGAGCCACAATAACAGCCTTGGCATTGTTGCCCGCACCAATCTTCTGAAAAAGAAGAATACCTATATGGGAGAATTTCTTCGTAATAGTTTAAAAACTTTCTAATATTTTGTTGAATTTCATAAGTATGCTTACAAAATAAAGCAAAGTTTTTTCCATCTTCTTGTGTTACTGGTGCCGGAACAGCAGTGTTTGGGATAATGTCATAAATACGGACATTATCATAATTTAATTTTTTAATAGGTTCAATAAAAGTTTTTTCAAAGAAATTATAATAATTTATTACGGCCTCTTTTGTTGTTAATAATTTTATACTATTTACATTTAATGTTGGTTTTACTGTAATATTCAATATTACGTTTGCTGGCAAACGAGTATATAATTCTTTACAAAATTTAGTAAAATTATTTAAGCATTTTTTTGTCGTTCCAATTCCGCGGCCAGAATCATTTATTTCTTCCGGGCCGTCGCAAGAAAGTTGTAATTGATAAAAGAAGTTTCTATATGGATATTTTCCAAATTGTGCAAATAAATCAAAAACTTTATCAGTCCAATCTGGATAAGAAAAATTTGTAGAACAAAATAAACTATTAAAATATGGATAATAGTTAATTAATTTATGTAGAGTCTCATAAATACGCTCCATATGTAAAAATGGTTCTCCACCCCAAGTTGCTAATTTTTGAAGCTAATATCTTTGAGGAAAATATTCTTGTATTCTATTAAAATAATAATCTCCTTCAAAAGATTTTTCTAATGCTTCATCAATTTGATTTAAAGCAGGACTTTTATCTATTGTGCAATATTTACAAGATAGATTACAGGTTGCGCAAGGGAATAATATTGCCTCGCTGCGTAAAGAGTTTTTATTACAATTCATAATTTTATCCTATTGTTGTATTAGAATTTCTTAGTTGAACAACAGTTCCATGACTATTTGTTCCATGACTATTTGTTCCATTGCTACAAGTACCGTTACCATGATTACCATTATCACAAGTTTCATTGGAGTTAGAACCTCTACCTGATTTTGCAGTGCTATTACCTGAATAACCACTACGGGAATTTCTAGTTTGCCCATAAGAATAGGATCCCCTACCACAACTGCCATTTGAACAACTTTCATTGGAACAAGTTCCATTAGTGGTTTTTGTTCCATTTAAATAAGTTGCAACATTTTTACATTTAAAAATAGAAAAATCAGAAGCACTAGCTAAATTGTTATCTACCGCATTTTTAAAAGTATTAGGCACAACAGAACCCTATACTGCGCTAAAAGTAATAAAAAGATCTGCTTCTGAACTTAAATAATAATCAGCTTTAATTTGATTAATTTTATTATTCAATGCAGCAATATCAGATGCCGCAATTTTTGATGTAGGTGCGCTTAACTATGATAAGCCATTACTAAAAGAAGAAATAACGGTATTGAATTTATTCCATACATTATCAATCCAAGTTCGTAAAATACTATCTCCTGCCGCCATTTTCTTTCACCTCTTTTATATTATAAGAAAAAATTTTTATTTTGTCAAATTTCAAAATAAAAAAGAGTAAAGGTCGCGTCTCATTGTCGCATCCATGCCCTTACTCTGTTAGAGAAATATTCTCCCTGTCGGTTCTAACCCAATTCTGGCTTGCATCTAACTTCCCGACTTGCTACACTCCACATACCTGTGGGCCTTCCTGCGGCACGACCGCCTACTGAGCAAAATATGAGGTAAGCAGTTGTCCCATCATATTTTTGCGCTCTGCCCGCTCCTTTTAGATAACTCGGTCTTGCCGACACCAATTACTCGGGAATTGCACCCTATGCCGCGGCATCTTGGCATACATTATCACGTCTGCAAGGGGTCTCCTACCTCGTATAGCGTTTCCATTGTAGAGCCTAGCTCTCTACCCGACCATATTTTATGAGGTTTTCATGATTACATTTAAAATCACCACGAGTAGGTTATTTACCTCCAACTCTCAGTCTGGTTAAATGGAGCCGAAATTCAGAATTGAACTGAAATCTAAGCTTTACAAGAGCCTTGCACTACCATTATGCTATTTCGGCGAATAGGAGCAACGAAGCTCCTAAATTAAATTTGTTTTGGGTCAAAATTAGGGAATTGTTCCGCACCTTGTTTTATAATAGATTCTAAAGTAGCAATTCCGTGCTCAGGAAAATCAAAACCAATAATACAAGCAATTTGGTATTTAATGTATTGGATATAAATATCTTTTGGCTCAATGTATAAGATACGTTTGAACTCGTTAAGAACATCGTCTTTATAATTTTTTATCTTATGTCGTACAGTTAAAAGAGTCAAGTAATCTGCAAAAATACTCATATCTTTAGGAATGTAGTTATATCCTTGCACCGCTTGAATGTTGCTGAGTAGTTGTTTAAAGTAAGCTACTCGTTCATTAAAACTTTTCTCTTTGTCATCAGAATCTATAATTCGTTCAGGAACATAAGATAATGGATATTTTCGCTTATTATCCTTAAACCATTTAGTTATTTCTGCCGGCGCGATATAATTAAAATTTCTAATATCATATTGAATAATTAAAGGGATAAGTTCTTGTTCAGTCATGGTTATTCCTCAATTGTTTCAATAATTAGGTTATCTTTGTGCTTTGTAATGAATTGTTGGATTTCTGTAATTAAAGTGCTAATTTTTCCATTGCGATAATTTTCTAAGTTTTGACTATATAAATGTAATAAATTATACTTTAATTCTTGTTGTACCCAAATAATTAGTTTATCTGTAGATTTATTTTGAATAGCAGAAGAACAATAATTTTCTAATTGTTCAATATCACCATCTAAACGAATCCAAGTAGAACTATAGAATATAAAATATACAGCCAAAACTTCAATTTCTTCTATGGAATAATTTGTTTTTACAAGTGATTGAGTTAAGTTTAATATTTTTTTAGCATATTCATATTTCATGGAATAATCTGTATTAGTATCTTGCCCCAACATATGGAAAGGCCAACTAATTATATATTTGTATTTTTGTACATCTTCACTTGCTAAATAACTTTTTAATATAGAAGAATCAATGTCCTAATAATTTAATAAATTGTTTTGTAAAATATATTGATTAATATTCATTTCATTTCTTCTCCTTCAAATTAATTCCATCCAGGTCCATTGGCACAAGTAGGTGCACAATTTGTAGTACAAGTACCTTTACATTTACCTTTACATGTGCCACCGCATCCGCCTCTGCAAGAACCTCTACAAGTTGTAGAACAATTATCTGCACACTATTCATAACAAGTGTCTGAACATCCCTAACAAGTGCCAGTACAAGAGCCAGTACAGCCATCACAAGTTTCGGAGCAAGCGGTTCTGCATAAACCAGTACAAGAAGCATCACAACCAGTATCTGTATTAGCTGGATTTACATTTTTCGCTGCTAATGTAGTAACTAATGTTTCTAATTGCTACATTGCTAAAATTTTACTTTTCGCCGCAGTGTTTGTGTAATTTGTTGCAGTGATTTGATTTAAGGGATTTACAATTTCCTAAATATGAACTGCTTTAATTTTTCCTTTCTAAGTGGGCACATCACTATAATCTGTACCGTATGCTGCGACACTGCCAGTATATTTTCTCCGCAGCATTTCAGCCTTAACTTTGGCTTTGAGATTATTAAAATCTTCTGCGGTAATTTTGCTTCCAAAGGTTAAAGTCATTACGCATCACTCTCCTTTAGAAAGTAGAAGAAGTTCGTCATATTCCTCAGGAGTTATTAATTGTAAAGCATATTTTTGTTCAAGGAAAAATGGGAATCTTTTTTCACGTCCTTCAAGGCGATATTTAGTGTTCCAATAATAGACATTGGCGATGGCGGTTGCACGGCGCATCCAACAAATATTAGTGCTGCGTTTGCCGATTTCCTTAAATTGCTGATAGTTCCAAGCACTGCAATAGCTACAACCAGAAGCTATAGGACAGTGAGCGCATTCTTCGGTGGATTGACTGCTACGAGTCAACGCGCAAAGCTTACATCTAATTTCTTGACTTTCTGGCGTATTATAAATACCATTAATATCACCAATAATCAAAGGCTCAACTTCTCCGCCTAAAGAACTTTCCATATATCTCAAACAAGGATAAGCATTTCCATGTGGGTCAAAAGCTAACATATGACCATCGCCGCCGCACCAATTTGTATTATCACTAATACGCATTGGTTGATTTTGTTGTTCGTCAAATAGAGCGCATTGAATTTCTGGATTAGCAAGCATCTTATCTGCAAGTTGGTGTAATTCATGATAATATTGCTTTGCTTGTTCTATTGTCCATTCTACCTCATAAACTGGATTAGCGTTAATCATTGTAACGCCTTCATTTAGAAAATAATCTATTATTGTGTTTAATTGGGGCAGATTTTCTGGAGCAATAGTAACTTTAGTTTCGTCTCTTCCACCGACATCTTTACCATAATGTTCCCAGTAATGATGCGCAGCAGCACTTGCTCGTTCAAAGCTTCCATTACCTTCGTGGTCTACTCGGCAAGCGTCATGAACTTCTTTTGGACCATCAATACTTACTGTCATAGAAATGAAGTTTTTAAATTTCTTTAAATAAGCCTGCACTTTTGGTTCAAAATATAAAATACCATTAGTAGCAAAACTCGTGCGAAAATTATAAAGCCATTCGTGGTCTCGCCGCAGACATTCATCCAAAAAATATTCTGTAGCAAAATCCATAATCTCAACATTCATTAAAGGCTCGCCGCCAATGAAGTCAAGAATTATACCATGAGTCGTATGGTTGATAAATGCGTCTGGCTTATCTTCATCATACATTCTAAATAGTAAATCAATAATGGCTTTTGCGGTTTCTTTTGTCATATAATTGTGACCTTTGTGAATTTGATAACAGTAACTGCAATTTAAGCAACAATCATCGCAGACCTGTAAGGTGATGTTTCTACACCCACTTGCATTATCTTCTGGGTATAGGAACATAATTACATCAGAATAAGATTGATATTTCATTTAACCCTCATATACAATAGATTGGTTATCAAAATCATAAGTGTAATTTTGCCAATTACCTTCAGGCATATACTTATTGCCATATTTTTGCTTAGCATCTTCTAAGGCGATATATAGTTCAGTTGCTTCATCTAACTTTTTATCTAAGATTTCAATATTTTTACTATTATCATTCATATAAGCCAAAACCGCGAGTAAGGCATTATATTTATGAAATAGGCGCTGTACTTCTATGGTTTCTTCATAAGTGATTTGGACGGATTTTGTCATAGGATTTTTCTCCTTTTTTTCTTTTATTATATATTAATTTTTCTTTTTTGTCAAAAAAATAAAGCCGTATTTCTACGACTTTAAACAAGACAGAATACAACCAAGAGCCTACCTTGGAGGTGAAAAATGCACTCATCTAAATAAATTGCTGACCTGTCTTAAGGCTTGGTGGAGGAGAAGAGATTTGAACTCTCAGTGTTTCTTCGTGGTTGATTTTGAGTCAACTGCGTCTCGCCATTCCGCCACTCCTCCATAATAAAAAGGGGAACTTCCCCTCTTTTGTGTAGGATAGTATATTCTCCGCCGATGCCCTCCTACCGAACAGCACATTTCTCCCTGTGCCAGGGCGACTAATGGCCGAGGGCGGAATTGAACCGCCTACTCCGTTAAAACGGTGAGATAACATTTCTCCACTTGCGGCCAAGGAGATGGGAGAAATTCTCCCATTTGTTATGAAAAAGGATTATAAATTCCTCTGGTCGGAGAACTCAGATTTGAACTGAGAGCTGCTTGCTCCCAAAGCAAGCCGTCTGCCAATTGACGTATTCCCCGATGGTTGCATGGGACGGAATTTGAACCCGCGACCTACGCATTATCAGCATGTCGCGCTAACCAACTGTACTACTGCTCTAAATAACAAGACAATTCAAATAACAACGTTATCCTAAATTATCGCGTTTTATAATATAATTTGCTGTGACTGTCTTAAATGGTGTGCAAGGTGAGACTTGAACTCACAAAACCTGGCTTCTTAGACCAGTACCTATGCCTATTCGGTTACTTGCACATATGGCGGAAAGGAAAGGATTCGAACCTCCGGAGGGAAAATCCCCTCAACAGATTAGCGATCTGTCACTTTAAACCAACTCAGCCACCTTTCCAAAAAACAAGACGCAGGGTTCTTTTGTGGGATTTGAACCCATTAAAAATTTTATACGACAAAAATTTTATTAACCACTATAAGTATTGCTGCTTAACCTGCGTCTTTACTATGGACGAAGCCATAATCACCACTTACTTCGCTTCTTATATAGCGCTTCCGCAAGCCACATATCGCCGCCCTCCTATTGGGTCTGAGACGCCAGTGGTAGTTTAGTGGGAATCCGTGTAGCGCTTGGTTGCTCAAATAGGATTTGAACCTATATCTAACGACTTATGAAATCGCTGCTCTACCATTAAGCCATTGAGCATCGTGACTTTGCCTTTAAAACCTCTTTATGGCAAACTCGGCAAAGGATAAAGTTTTTCCAAAGTTCTATTGGTTGCGAAGGGAGGATTTGAACCTGCCCTATTTTCAGTTTATGAAGCTGACGAGACCACCACTTCTCTACTTCGCAATGATAAAGCCAAGGCTCGGATTTGAACCGAGAACACATAGACCCACACATAAACAATCGCGGCCAAAATCTTTTACAAGATTCCTTTTTATTCTATCGCTCTACCAGTTGAGCTACCTTGGCATATAACTTCTTTATGGCCTGTGGAATAATAGATAATTGCAACTCTCTACCATCCACACCAATCCGCTCCTTTCGCGTGGCTCTTATGCCGCTGTTCAGAAGTTATTTTGAAGAACACCGTTACAAACTTCATAATTCACTTATTATCAGGTTGTGGACTTACCTATAATAATAAATAAAATTATTTTCCAATCCACATTGAGGACGGAGTTTTTAAAAGTTATTCAATAATAGTGCCATTTTCATAGGCAAGCGTTTAAAGGCGGCCAATTATTCCGTCGTCTCCCTCGTAGGTGTCTTTCAACTTGAAAGGGTCCAATTCATCACACAGGTGCGCCTCGGTAGTTAACCGATATTTACCACTCTTTTGGGCGCTGAGTTCATGATACTTGTTCTTGCCAATATGCACCGCGGCCTCACGCATATTATTGAATTAATGGAGGCTCGTGCTGGAATTGAACCAGCCTAGGTAGATTAACAGTCTACTGCCTAAACCACTAGGCTAACGAGCCATAAAAACAAGACGCATTGAGAAATTGAATCTCTTAAGCTTTTTTGCAGAAAACTTTTTAACCAAAATATTAGCTGTATGCGTCTTTATTTTGGCAGGCGAACCCCGATTTGAACAGGGATTGAACGCTTTTGGAGAGCGTCCGATTGCCGTTATCTTATTCGCCTATAAACACGGCAGGAAATCACATTTGTAATCCCTAATCACAAGCTTATAAATTTTGCTGTATCTGCCGTTCATTATGTATTAATTATAATTTAATTTTTCATTTTTGTCAAATTTTTTAGTCGTTCCAAAGATTGAGAATAATATTCTGGAGAAATTTCACAACCAATGAATTTCCGATTGTTTTTAATCGCGGCAACACCAGTTGTACCACTTCCTGCAAAACAATCTAAAACAGTATCGCCTTCATTAGAATATTTTAGAATCAAAGCTTCCATTAACTCTAATGGTTTTTGTGTGGGATGGAAGCGGCCTTTTTCATGACAAATAGGATATTCATAAATTCCCTTATCATATGAACTATTAAAAGTTGGTTTAGATTTTTTTATTCCCAAAACCGCAACTTCACGAGCGTTGGTTAAATAGTTGATTTTGCTATTAATTGGCACAGGATTTGTTTTAATCCATTCAAGAAAACGAATTTGTTTAAACTTATTATTTTCATAATATTGCTTAATTGTTTCAATTTTCCATAAATCATAAAAACAAATCATTGTGCCACCATCAACCAAAATCCGTTGTGCTTCTTTAAAAACTTTTTCTAAGCCAAAAAAATTTTTATCCCAATCACCAAAATCCATAGAGATACGAAAACGATCAGTATCGGTTCCAGTTTCTTCTCCACTTTGAAAATTAGTGGTGCGAGAAATTTCATATGGTGGGTCAATTAGAATAAGATTAACGGATTTAGAAGGAATAGTAGGAAGGAACTCAAAACAACTTTGATTTTTATAAGTTTCTTCTAAAATTTTTATTTCTTCCATTTTTTAAGAAAATCTTTATAATCTTCATCAATTTTAATTGAATTTGGCGCGTCATCTTTCAATTCAAAGACTTCCCAAGAAAGTTCTTCCAGAATTGCATTCTCATATGCTTCATCATAATCTTCGCCATTTTCTTGCGCATCAAGTGCAATATCATCAATTAAAGAAGAAATACAAGCATAACTATCAATCACATCTCGTGACATTTCTGCGCCAATTTCATTAGCTTCTTCAATATCATTTACTTCTTCAATGGTAAAGTCGTGCATTCCTTGGTCATAGGAAAAAAATTGACTGCCTGCAAGAATTGCCACTTTCATTCAAAACTTTCCTCCATAAAACCTTTTAGGTCAACTTCTTCAAGAGGATTCATTAGTTCAGAAAGTTCCATAGTAATAATTTCTTTGCCGAAATATTCTACAATTTCTTTTGCGGCTTTAGAATAAGACTTCGCGCCAATTATGCCGTGAGATAAACTAACCTCACTATCTTCATTATAAAAACGAACCTTATACTCAAACATATTCTTATTTCCTTTCTTCTTTTACTTTAATTACTAAATGATTGTTGGTGTAGGGTCAAGGGAATTGAACCCTGTCCTTCGGGCCCCTGCAAGAAAGAATAATTGCTGATGACTCTTTGCCAAGACTCACTTATAACCGACGTGCTGCCATTACACTAACCCCACATAAGAAGTAAGAAACCACTCGCAACCCACCAATTTGTTAGGAACTTTTTATTAGTTTAAATGATTTTCATCTCCTACATCAAAGCTCCTTCACTTGCCAAAGCCTTGTCCGTTTCTCACTTTCTGAATATATTATATATTTATTTTTCGTTTTCGTCAAATTTTAAATCAAATTCTTCAGTAGAACCGCCTTCGTAATCTGGAGCATATGTATCAAATCCCATATAATTATAATATTCTTCACAAGTAATCTTATACAAATCATCTAAATCAAACATCAGGTTCTACTTCCTTTCTTCATCTTATGTATATATTATAAGAGAATTTTTTATAAAAGTCAATTTTCTTTACTATAAAATATCTATATTCATTATTTAGCTGCCTTTTCTACAATAAAAGACCGAGTTTTCTTAACTCGGTCTTCTTCTCTAAATAAAGTATTAAAGATTCTTTGTCTTTAATAGGTATTTTACTTTGTCTTGTAAATTTTCTTTAATAAAAATAGCAACGAAAGAACCGCCAATAAAATTACCTAAAATTTCAATACCAAGAACTTTTAATCCAGTTTTATAATTTGCCAGCGGTAAATACCAAAAATACCAACTATCAGCAATACTGTGTCTAAAACCAGCAAGCAAAAATCCAGCTACACACATAATAGTTAGCCACATAGGAGTTAGCGAATCTGTAGCAATAACCATTAACATACCGCAAAAAATAGAATAAAAACCAACTCGCAATAAGCTAACATCAAGGAATTTCATTCTTGCAATTGCATATACATCTATTGGAAAATTCGGCACTAAACGCATCATAGCTGTGCCGATGATATTAAACAAAAGGATAAAAATTAGATGGTATATCTTTAAATTTTTATCAAAATAAAGTCTCCCAATGGAACCAGTAAATAGATTTAGTTCTTTGATTCTAATAAAGCACAATGCAATTGAGAATAAGAACGCGGCAACAATCTTATTCTCAATACATACATACGTCATATTTCCTAAAGCGATTAAAATGCCAGCAAGAAGAGAACCAGTAAAAAGCGAACTAAAGGTCATTCAGTTTGCTCCTCCATTAGTTCTTCTTGCGCTTCTTCCATATCTGGTTCTGCCGCTTCATCCTTAACAATACCCTCAAGGCATTTGAAGCTCCAATTCTTCATTTTATAAACCGCAAAATTGTTCCGATTCAAAATACGAGCAACAACGCCTTCACGTACATGGGTTTTACCAATAGGGTCAGGACCGTCATAGTATTCTTCAACTTTACGTACTACATATTCACCAGGATGGAGTTCATTTTGAGGAATTACAAATACTTCAAATTGAGGAACAACCTTAACTCCCATTTGCTCACAACGATAACGGATTTGCGCAGGAGAGTAATCTACCACATCGCCGTCATCATTTACCATAGTCATACGATAAACGTATAGTTCGCAACAAGGATGCTCATCTTCATAACCATTCGTAGCATCACAATCATAAGCAAATACAGTTTCTTCACCATATTGCTTAGTAAAGGCTTTATCAGAAATCTTAGAGTTCTTCACAGAAGACATAATAGGCGCACCGTTGGGGCCTTGGAAGCCTACGATTTCGTAATAGGCAGTTTCTCCACGATGGAGCTTATTTTCAAACTTTGCGGCCATATAATGACGAAAAGCGTTATCTTCATAAAAACCACCAGTGTGTTCTTCATCTAAGACAACACGACGAGTGCCAGATACATAGCCATATTCTTTACGAGTACGACGAAGAATCTTATCCCATAAAGTGCGAGGTTGAAGCAGAGGCAGATAACCAGTGCGGCCAGAAGTACCGTGCATTTTAAGAGTTAGTTCTACAATATCGCCTGCACGGAACGCTTCAAGATTGTAGGCAAGCTGGGCGGTATCGCAATGTTCAAAAAAGGTAGGAGCAAAATTAACCTTTTGCCTCCTTACTTTTTCAGTATAATGGTATTCCTTCGTGCTATGAGGAATATACTTCTTACAAATTTCGTGTCCATTTACAACACCAATAGTGTCGCCAACCTTAAGGTCAGAAATAGGACAGAATTCCATCATACAAGTAATGGGCAGATATAGACCATCACTTTTTTCACCACGCAACTTCAATGGACGAATATTACGCTTATTTGGGTCAAGATAGCCACCTGCAGGATTGCCATTTTCATCCTTACGACGAACAAGGTCATTTACTTTACAAAATTCCTTAGAGAGCTGAATATCAGAAGGAAAATACACGCCAATGTCATCAAGATGAGTATCAAGACTAACAATAACATTAGAGTCAAAAATAGTAGCAATTTGAAGACGGTCAGCATTAGAATGAGGCCGCAACGAATTAATTTTTACAACATAACCTACATGTTTAGACATTTTTCTCTTCCTTTCTTTAAGCTAAAATAGATTTTACAACGTTACTTACAATCTTCATATCAACTTTACCATTAAGGTTTTCCTTGCAAAGCTTCATAATTTTACCCATATTAGCTTTGACAGGTTCAACATTAAACTTAACTAAAAGTTGACTAATAATCGCTGTAATTTCGTTTGTATCTGTCATAAGTTTAGGAACATACTCATCCATAATCGCGGCGTTTTGCTTATATTGTTCAAGAAGGTCAAGACGAGATTCAGGACAAGTATCAATCATTTCTTGCGCCATCTTACGACTTTTTAGAAGAACCGTATTTACAACTTCTTCAGTAATATTATCACGACAATTCTTATCAATAGCTACGCGTTTAATGTCAGCGATAAGACCAGAAATAACTTCCTTACGAAATTTATCTCCGGACTTCATAGCAGAATACATTTCTTGTTGGAGTGTTTCAAATGTCATTTATTTAACTTCCTTTCACATTTAGTTCTTCAAAAATTAAATCTTTTGGTAAAACATTTCTACAAAGATAGAACGAACCAAAACTTACGCCTTTTTGAACTTCTGTCTTGTCTGGTGTGGTATAATAATTAATTCTCTTATCAAAAATAAGTGCTTGACAATCTTTCATATAAGGAAAGCGCGCCTGTCCTTGTAAAGTTGGAATTGGAAATAGCATTGCATAAGGTTTATTTAATTCATAAAGTCGCTTAATAATCATATCCTTAATTGAAAAAGGAGGATTAGAAATAATATAATCGTAATTTTCTTCTGGCTCAAATTCAAAGAAATTCAAATCTTCATCAATATGACTATGAATCACTTTATGGCCTTTTTCCTCAAAATATTTTACATATTCACTATCTTCCATATCAAAAGGACACCAAATAGTGCTATTTGGTTTGAGATATTTCTCAATAGGAATTACAGCATATCTTGCAGTATAAACTTCATCACTTGCTTTATCTGTTTTAGCTTGCAGATAACCTTTATTTAACATTTTTAATCACCAACAATAATATAATCACAATCAGGCACTTCTTTAATATATTCAAGCGCATCTTTATAGCAAGGCTGGGAAAACCAAGAGCTAAGAAGATAAATGTATTTTACTTCATTCGCGCCAATAGCTTTTCCTAATTTTTTATATTGTCTAATTTTAAAGCCACAAGTTTGAATTTTCTCATCGGCAGAGCCGGGAGTTTGCTGATATTTCTTCTCATATACAAATAGCTGTTTAGTAGCAGGATTATAATAACACTCATCAGGTAAAAGTTTCCGAGAAATAATTTTATTCCAATTAATATTATTTTTCTCTAAATATTTATAAAGCTTATTCTTGGTTAAATCAATGCCATTGGCAATTACATGAGCACGCTCTTCAAATCTTGCACCGGTTGTTGTATCACGAGAAGCATGAGTCATTCTTCGTGGCCGCCTTTCTCAATCCAATCTTTAATACTGTAAATCATTCTTTCAATATTCGGCTTATACAACACAAATAAAAAAGCCAAACATCCTATTCCTAAAATCCATTCCATAGATTTAACTTCCTTTCTTAATTTTCTATATTATATCGTAATTATTTTTTTATGTCAAATTTTTATAAACCACCACAATATCCATCCAGAAATCAAATCTTCCAATCGGAACCGTCGTATGACTTACATTTATAATTTCACCGCGAAAATCCCTAAGCCATTCATTAAAATCTACCCAGGCATCTTCACTAAAGAATCTTCTGCTACTATACATAGTTGTCTCCTTTCATAAATAAAAAAAAGAAAAGATATTTTTCTCTACTAATTGATGGACCTTCGCCCTACTTTGTAATTTCTTCAATCTTATTCCGCCATAGAGAAGATAGAGGCTGAGCCAAGTTAGCTACTCCTTGACTTCTCTACCCAAACAATGCTCTAACGAGATTGACTACTCGCACTTTTCACCCAAGCCATTCAGCAAATTAAAAACAATAACTAATTTGTATTATCTTTTTGTTCGCTGTGTTGAGCTACTCAGACTACAAACCTCTGTTATATCACATTTCTGTGTTTCATCACAAAAGAACTTGTGGTTATTTCCAAGGCTCTTTTCCCGACAGTCACCAGCTAACGGCGCCTTGGATTCGGCAGGACTATTCATCCTGCTTTCTATTGCGTTCTCCAGAGGAATTATGCGTTAAATTGCGAAATACAAAGCACACAAACTTGATATTGGAGTCTTTTCTCCTATCGCTAAACATCACTGTTTTCGCGGCTCAGACATATAATGTATCCATCATATGGAGCTGGCTATCTTCCGTTTGTTCTCGGCACATTGGCTAAATGCTCTTCACCGAGGTATCATATAGTAAAGAAAAATATCTTTTCTTTATTATGGATTTATTATAATTTAATTTTTTATTTTTGTCAAATTTTTTTCAAGACACATTTGTCAGTAATCAGCTAACTATTATGCGATGTAAAAATCTTTTGCTGTATATGTCTTTTAAAAAAGAAAAGAAGAAAATGAATACAAGACGCGAATTATTTGTATTGTTTTATTTCTAGTAAAAACTTACATTAATAATTAGCTGTATGCGTCTTAAGCTATGAAACTCCCATCGGTTTGAGCATTATTAAGAGGCTTGATGAGTTGGATTTTCACGCCATTTGGCAGCGGCGCCCGGTGCCGATCCGGTTAGGCGGTTCAATGCCATTTAAGACTTTTAGAGAGTCCCTGGGAGGCCGCTCCCCGCGCCGCATCGTATGGGGAGAATTACTTCTCCCCTTCATAGCGAGGTGGAGTTTTATCTCCAGTCAGAGTAAAAACGTGTTTCATAAGCACCACTCCTATCGCCAGTCTGGTGAAAGATTTCTCTCTCTCTCACTTTCTGTATATATTATAGATTAAATTTTTATTTTTGTCAAAATTTAATTCTATAAAATTTTTTTACAGCAAATCAAAAAACACATCTAAGGCATTAAAACCCTTAGGAATATAACCATACTTGCGTGAAAATGCGCTTAACATCTTGCTCATCTTCGCATAAGCTTCATTATATTGCTTACCAAGAGAATTATACTGTTCTCGTAGCTCATTTACAATATTTTGCTGGGCCTGTAGCTGCGTCTTAGCATCATTTTCTGCGCTCTTCTTAGCTTCAAGGGCCGCGCTGGCTTCCGCTTCTGCGGCTTCACAAGCTTCAGGAGTGTCATAAAACTTAGACAGTTGTTCAGAATAATACTTCATATATTATATCCTTCTTTCATAAAAAACATTTACAAAGGAGAGAATTTCTTTCCTCACTTTGTAAATATATTATAGAGTAATTTTTTAAAAAAATCAAATTTTAACCCTAAGTATTTTCTTCATCTTTTGCTTCTGCATTAAAATCGGCGGAAGTGTCAAGAGTTTGAACAGATGCTGAAATTTTCTTCCAATTTTCCACAGAAGCTTTTCCTGCATAAGCAAGACGCAAAGATACCACTGTGGTTGTAAGATAAGGCATAATTTGAACGCAATACATCGCCAAATCAGGTCTAATCCACATTATAATTAATAGTAAAACAATTAGCGCAATATAAGAAAAAGTATCTATTAATGCAATCTTTTTACTAAATTCATTTGCTCGCGCAAACAAATTACGCCAAAAGTGCTTTCCTTCTTCAGTTTGTTGTTGCTTGTCGTAAGAGACTTGCTAATTGTTCTGCTTCACTTTGGCTTCCGCATTTAATTCGGACATAATACAACCCCTCCTCGCTTTTAGTTTTTTCAAGGAATTGGTTCATCATATAGCCTTTCTGCCCGTTATATATAATGCCGCACCAACCTTCTGCTTCTTCAACAACATCAACAATTGTCCCAAGAGCAATGATAGCAGAAACACTTGCTTCTTTAGAAGGAGCAGAACGCATACGAACTGTTGAGCCGCTATCTGCTACTACTTTTGCTTGATAACTCACGCTTATCACCTCGTTAGTTTGTTCTTTTTTAATTAATCCTTGCGGCTGCCCAAAATGAGTCCAAGGATAAGAAGAGAGTTTAGACTTAATAACTCCAGCATTACTACCACGGGCATCAATTACATAGCCATTGCCAAGATAGATGCCAGTATGTTGCATAACTGAGCCCGTCCAACGGTATAAACAAGCAACCTAATCTTTGGGAAGCTAATCAATTGTGCCTTTGCGCGCCCATTTGGTTTTCTTCCATTGGCTGGTTGCGCCGCTTACCATAGAAATACCAATTTGTTTCATAGCATAACGAACCAGTGACGCACAGTCCCAAACCTAATGTCCAAGCCATTTTGAATTTTTTGATTCAGAAACATATTGAGGGTATTGAGCTATCAATTCCTACAATTTAGATTTTGTAAGCTTATACCCTCCTGCTCCCCAAACATAACCTGCACCGACCTAAGATTCGGCCCAAGCGATAATTTTGTTCTCATTTGAGGTCATTTTATCACCTCATTTCAACCTCAGCAGTTGAGAGATTTTTATATAAATCAGAAGTTATTGGGATTTTAATCTCATATGATTGTTCTTCAATTTTATGAATATTTGTCCCAGGATAATAAAAACTTAAAATCTACTTATACCCAAAACCGGCTTTTGCACGATTTTTTGCACCAACCTAACTCAACTAAACTCCGTGCCCATTGCCCTTACCATTGTCATATTTGTCAATGCCACTTATAGAATAAGGTAGGTCGCCGCCCCATCGTGTTTTTGCACTAATCATATAGCCACCGTTAGAAGCAGAGTAATAGGCTTTAGCGAGTTTATCATTGTAATATAAAACTTCTCCTTCGGTATCTTTAACGGCCTAAATTACATTAGGATAGCCTGTTAAATGCTCACTTCTAAAAGCTTGGTCAGAGGAACTTTTATCTGTAATATAACCTTTACTTTTAATAGCATTTAAGGCAAAAGTTCTACTTGCCACGGCCTAGGCTTTACAAGCTTCAAGTGGCGCGTTTCCTATTTCTGCCGCGACGCATCCAACCAAATACTCCTCTAAATCTATTGTAATTTGGTTAGAACCATAGAATTTAATATTTTTATCACTATATAACTTCACTGTTATATTCATATTTACTCCTTATGTAAGTAAGATAATAAATTATCATCAACATCAACAATACCATTAATTGGTAAAGAAAAACACTTCTAAATATTTTCAACGGCGGTTTTAGTGGCAAAATCATAATCACCATTTACCTTTACCTGTTCTCCAAAATTTAAAAGTGCAATTTGCAAAATCAAAACATCAAGTCCGTGGTCGCCAATAGAGAGCTTACGCTTACCTAACATATAAAAATTCTTTTGAGGTTTATAAATAGAATAATCATAAATTTGACTCATTGTTCCCCATTGTTCCCATTCTGGCGCATAAAAAGGAATATCAAGAATTGTTCCAAATTTTGTATCTGTATAATAAACCCAAAGATTAGAAGTTTGCTCTCGTTTATGAAGATTTTTCCCTTCGTGTATAACGCCAAACAAACCTGGCTTTCTTACTAACATACCAGGCATAAAGATAGTGTATTCTGAAATTGTTCCATGGTTTCCAAAACACCAGTTAGAAAAAATCCAAGCCGTTGGAGTGTGTATATTTCTTTTGCTTAATAAATTATAATGACCATAAATATAATCAATAATTGTCCAGCCACAAGAAATGGTATTATTTTCTTCTTGCTCATCCAAATATTGTAAAAGGTCATTAATTGGGATTTGTTGTTTAGACATATTTATCCCTCCTTCATTTTATAAGTGAAGAGAGAAAATCGTTATGCTTTGGTTTTTTATAAAAAAAATAAGAGGCACTAATGCCTCTTACTTTTCTTCTTCCTTGGTCTTTGGTGTCTGACCGTGCGGGAAAATTGCACAAGCAACTGCGATAAAACCATCAACCATTGCACTTATACTATCATTAACATTAATACCGGCCTTTTCCAACACATCAGCAATATAAAGTTTTGCATAATGATTACGCTGCTCTTTATCAAGCTCGCCATTTAACCACAGTTCTTCTGCTCTTTGCGCGCCATCCAGTGCTGCACTCATAACAAAAGCGATGATTTTTAAGGTCTGGTTATCAGGAACAGCGCCGCTTAAAGCTTTCGCGGCAGAAACCAGTCCCTTAAGGACGGGGGCAAAAATATTATGATATTTTAGATAATCCTTTCCTAAATAGAAACAAACGCCTAAACCGCCCAAAAAAAGCGCCCCAATAACAAGAATAATAATTTGCTGATAATTCATTATAATTCCTCTCCTGCTAACATAATTCCAGGATTGTAATAAGTTTCAATTCCAAATTGCTCTAAAAGTTGAATTGCAGAAATTTGGTCTGTTGTTAGTGCTTGCTTGGCATAAACAACCTTTTTAAGTTCAGCCTCAATAATTGCTTTTGCTCCTTCAAAAGAAGGCGCGTCGTCTAAAAACATCGTGCCGCCTTTAATATCCTTTTTACGGGTTAAAACAAAAGCCACCAAAGCTGCACTACATGAAAAGTTTTCTGGATCTGAAGGGTCAAATACTCGTGATTTTGTACTTGTAATACCACTATCATTGGGCCATACTAAAATTGCCCGCGTCACCATATAAATTTCACCTCGTGTATTTCTAATATTGATATTATAGATAAAAATTTTAAATAAATCAAATTTATTACGAAAACTTCATATTTATAATAATTTTGTAATAGTTTTAAATATTTTAATGTAATATGCAATTTTATCATTAGTTTTTGTTTTCCCATCGTTATTTTCACTTATACTATGAAGGGAGGTGGTATAATGGGTTATCCTTATGTTGGCAATAATGCACCCTATTATGCTCCATAGCAACAACCAATGTTCCCGCAACCTAATGGAAATGTATATATAATCCAAAATAGTCTTGAGGTTGCGAATATTCCCGCTGGTGCAGGAATCACATTAGCACTTTGTTTAGGTGAGAACTTACTTTATATTAAATCCATGTAGAATGGCGTTCCAAGCTTTTTAGCATACAAAATTGCGCCCTACAATGAGGGACCGCAAACACAAACACAAACTACCAACAATGAAACTTCTGACTTAGAAGCTCGCGTTAATGCGTTGGAACAGAAGTTAAAAACTTTATTAGGAGGTAATAATAATAATGATGCAGTATAGCCAGTATCCAATGCCAGTGCCCGCAAGCCAGCTCCCACAGAATGGGAAACCTAAAATAAATCCAGAACAATTTAAGGCTTGGCTTCCCAAACTAAACAACAATATGTTATCCCAACTTCAATAGCAAGCTCGTGCGCAAGGAATTAGTGAGGAAGAAATTAATCAAGGTATGAGTTTCATTAATAGCTTGCGCTCAGGCTTTTAATATATTATAAGAGGTGTTCTATATGTTAGAAAATGGTATGTCTCCTGCTGACATCGCAGCAATGATGGGAAATCGTAATTGCGATGATTATGGTATGAACGCACTTTGGAGTAATCCTTTCGTGTATCTAATTTGGATGTATGCTTTCCGTATGTTTGGGAATGGCTGGGGCGACGGAAACGCCGCACTTCAAGGCGCGCTAACTCGTGGAGAACTTTACGATGGCCTAAATTACCAATCTATTGACAACCAACTTGACAATATTGCTCAATCTTTATGCCAAGGTTTTAATAGCGTAAATACCAGCAATCTCCAGAGCTTTAATACCACCAATACCAATATGCTCCAAGGCTTTAATAGTGCTAACATTGCTAGCCTACAGGGCTTTAATCAAGTTGGCCGTGATTTATGTTCTGGCTTTAATGGCATTCAAGGTTCTATTGCTCAGCTTGCCGCGCAACAGGCTCAATGCTGCTGTGAAAACAAACAACTGATCTCCAACCTCGCCGCTGAAAACTATCGCAACACTTGTGAAATTACTACCGCAATTCACCAAGAAGGCGAACTTACTCGTGGCTTAATTACTCAAAACACTATCCAAGACCTGCGCGACCGTCTTGCTGACCGCGACCGCGACCTTGTTGAAGCTAATAACCAAATCAGTCAATACAATCAAACTCAGTATCTTGTTAATATCCTTAAACCTCGTGCAATTCCTTCTTATAGTGTATGCAACTCTCAATGCGGCTGCGGTGGAACCTATAATACTTATAACGGTTAACGAGGTGAGGTAAAATGTTAAATACCTACACCAATACCTCTCAAGCAGTTGCAGTTAATGAAACCCTAACTTTCAATAATACTGCTATTTCTGCTTGTCAGTTTGTTCGTCATACTGCTGGTAGTGCATCTACTGCTCTAACTGGAACTGGCTATTACCTTGTAATTTTTAACGCTGATGCTGCCATAACAGGCTCTACTGCTGGCAATGTTACTGCTCAATTAGAAGTTGATGGCACTGTTTATCCTGGGGCAGAAGCAACATTTTATTCTACCGCCGCGACAGATATTGGAAATCTTTCTTTTGCTACCTTAGTTAAAGTCCAACCTAATTGCTGTGCTGTTTCTAATAATATTCCAAAGACTCTTACAGTTGTAAATACTGGTTTAGCCGCAACATATACTAATGCCGCATTAACTGTTTATAGAGTGAGGGCACAATTATGAAAGTTTTAGGACATTTGTATAAAATCGCACGCGACCACGTTCGTGACTCAGAAATGCTTCTTGGTTATGCAGAAGAACTTAAAAACGAGCCAGAAATGGCTGATATTATGAAATTCTTCGCAACTGCCGCAGCAAGTCGCTTAACTAAAGATTATAAAGAAACAAAGGCTGTAATTGATACGGTTATGGAAAAACTCAAAGAAGAGCCTGATTGTATCGCGTCCATCGCACTTGAAGAATTAGAGGACTGGAAAAATTCACTAATTCATCGCATAGAAAAACTCTAATAAGAGGGCTTCGGCCCTCTTATTTTTTTTGGACAATTTTATCTGGACAATAAAGTTCCGCAACTACTCGTTCAATTAAACAGCCTTTGCTTTCTTTCCAATTATCATAAAAATATATTGCGTCTGCCTTTTTCATAAGTTTAATGCTTTCTGCAATATAATCAAAGCCATCTGCTTCTGGCCCTAAATCAATATAAGTATCTAATAGCTCCATAGAAGAAGAAGTAAGAGAGCGCACTTCTTCTAATGCGTTTTTTAAATTATTTTTAATTTCTTCTTCCGTTTTATCTTTCATCGGAAGGGATATAAAGACTCGCATTTTGTTCTCTCCATACCAAATAGTCATATAAATGGTCAGCATCAGAAAAATCAACAATATTGCCTGGATATTGTTCGTCTGTAATCATACCCGGCTCATATTCACGACCGTAATCTAATTCGTAGATAAAATACTCTAAATCATCTAAAACCCATTCAGGATTGATGGGGGAACCATATGCCACCAATTGAGCCAGCAACTGAATAGCGGAAAAATATAGTTCATCAAAGTCTTCTGTATCACGCAGTAAATCAAGAACTGGTTCTGTTTTGCGACAATATCTTTCTAATCCACTAATGTAATTTTTAAAATCTTCTCTATTAATCATATTTAAGCTCCTCATAGGCAAAGCCACAATCAGTAGTGTAGTAAATTTTTTTAATACCCAATTCTTTAATAAAACCCATACACGAAGGACAAGGCCGCGCCATAGCTGGCTTTCCATTTTTAGTTTCTCGGTATACAAATACCTTTACTTTAGAAAAATCAATATCTAAATACTTAATTTTAGTAAGAGCAAGAATTTCTGCGTGTCCCTTTGCGGCAAAATATCGGGTAGGACTTTCAGCGTATCTTAAACAGTTGTAACGAGATTGAATTGTTGAGGTCTTATCGGTGTTATGACCTCGCGCGATAATGGAGCCATTATAACTTACAACGCAACCAATTTTTACATTACTATAACCCTTATAATCTGACAACAAGCTCTCCGATTTTGCCAACTCAAACATATGCGTATCGCGTTTATTCATTCTCTTACTTCCTTTCATTTATAAGTTATTATAACAAGATTTTTTAAAAAAGTAAAAAATAAAACGCCCTATTTCAGGCGTTAAGGATTTCTTTTAATTTATGAAATTCTTCCGTACAACGATTTTCATATACAATTTCGTCTGCTACGCGACCAGTTTTACGATAAGCTTGCCAACGCTCCTCTTGCAGGAAAGTAGAATTCATACAAAAGTTTTTTAAATAGTATTCAATCCAATCTTTAGTAACTGGATTGATAACTTGGCCTTCTTTGTTCCGCTCCCACCATTTATACTCATTACGATAGAAAATTTCATTAATATCCTTTTTAGACTTAATCTTGCTATATGCTGCGCCTGCGCCAAGATAATCAGCCACCAACTCCATCATATACTTATACGGCATAGGAATTGGGGTTCCGCCTTTATCAAAGTTATCAATCCACGCAACATAGTGATGCATATTGCGACCACGATGATGAAGCCAAGCATCAGAATATCCTTTATCTTTCTTAGCGGCATTAATCGGGCTATCAGTACCAGAATAGTAACGAATACTTTCCCAAAACTCAGTTGGAGAATATTTACTTAAATCGTGCAATAACCCTTGTTTATATAAGCCAAATTTAAAACAAAAATACCTAACCCATTTGCGATGGAGATGGATAGTTCTGAGGTGACCAATAATTTTCTTTAAAGTAATTTTTGTATTCATTATTTTTGCTCCGTTAAAGTGCGGCAGTAAGGGAATTTTTCAAAATCATAAGAATTAAGGTCTTTGAATTTAATCACAGCATTAGCACCATTAATAACCATAAGACTTTGAATATGATTAGTCATCTCTACAACAAGAATCTTTTTGCCTTTTGCATAAGCAAAGCCTTGTTCCCAAGCCGTCCCTGCTGTGCCAATACGACCATAGGACAATACAACTACAATATCACATTCTTGCAAATGCTGTAAATCAGCCGTAAATACCATTAAACCCCATTCCTGATTTGGATAATCCCACGCCCGTGGTATATGCATCTGCCAGGGAGCATATACCTCAAACCCTTTAGACTCAAGAATTTTTTTAGCTTGTTCTGCTTTCCTGCGAATATCTATTTCTGTAGGGTCACCAACAGGAGTGGCAAGATAAACTTTCTTAGTCTTCAATATTCTTCTTCCTTTCTACAACTCGCCGTACATTATATTTCATAAGTTCTTCAAGACGCATTAAAGCATAATGATACATTTGAGAAATTTCTTCTACATTATCACTAACACAAATACGATTAATATTTCCTCTAAGCATATCAACTTCGCCAAGCATTTCTTCGCGATTTCTAATTGTCATTTCTTTGTATCCCTCGTCATTCTATCGTATAAATCATCGTAAATATCAGGATAATAATTTGCAATCACATCTCCTGACATTTTTATCCCAACAAAAATTCCGCATACTAAACCGCATAGAAACCAAATCATTATCTCAACTCCTTACTAATATATTATACAAAATTTTTTCTAAAAAGTCAAAAAACCTCCTACGATAGTAGGAGGCAAATATTTACGACTCTTGTAGCTTGCGCAATTCACGGCGTACCTTACGCAGAAGATTGAAGTTCTTTACTTCATCACGCATTAGAAGAGAAATACGATATTGTAGCATACCAATACGAGTTTCCTTAGAATAAATCATAATTACATAATCCTTTCTATATTTTCCTTATCCCAAGAACCATATAAATGGTCAAAATTAAGAAAGTAAAATAAATCATTATTAATATCCAAATCGTCATTCTTGCCGCATCTTACTTTACCATTCGTATAGTTAAGTTGCGTAAATACCATATTAAATTTTACTTTATTATTCGTAATTCTACAAGTATCCTTAACAATAGCATTGCCAATAAGATTTACATCATAATAACCAAAACGTAAGCTATTTTGCCATTTATTAGGAATATTAGTAGAATCAACAATTGCGGGATTAATATCTTTCTTCTTACACTCTGTCGGGAAAGGCCCAGCACCATGTCGTGTCATATAAGAGCGAGAAACATAGTAAATTTCTTTTTCTTCTGCCGCGCCCAAATTAAACCAATGCTCAATATTATTGACGCCGGTAGAAGCGGGAGTTAGGTATGGAAAGAAATCCATATTAGTTTGAGAAAGCAGCAAACCTTGGCTTCCTTCAAAAATAATGGTATCATATTTTTTTAATACTTCATATGTTTCAAATTGCTCTACATTTTTAGTAAACCATTCCGCGGCCTTCATAAAATTATGGGCATTATAGACCATATCACTGCAAGAATTACTATAGAGTTCTTCAATTTTCTTTAGTTGTTCCCAAAGCTTCCAAGGGTTGGAAAGGTCTTTGACTTTTAATTCAAACAAACTCTTATCTCTAAATACAGTTTCAAAAATGCCCATACCACAACTGCCGTGTTTTTGCGTGCCACGACGAGTTTCTTTTAAACGGTTATTCCAAACATCAAAAGGAGTTACTACACGACAATGTGGGCTTACATAAAGTTTCGGCTCAATAAATGGCCCAAAACTCTGCTTCCAAGTTTCATACTCTAAATAAATAGCGATAGGGTCAATGACAAACATTTCGCTATATAAAATATCACTGCCAAAAAATAGCCCAGCAGGTAAAGTATGAAAAACGCCTTCAACAGTGGTATGGGCGCGTTGGCAGCCGCCACTAAAAAATACAGTTAAAGTTTTTTCTTTACGCTCAAATGCTTGCTTTGCGAGCCAACGAGAAACTAAGCCTTTTCCTGCGTCACCAAAACCGCAATCTATTACTGCCTGAAAACGCTTCATACTTTCTCCTTTCTTACCAACTAATACCGTCAGCGGAAGCTACGACAGTATTCATGTCAGTCTTTGCATTAATAATAATATTAGAAATAATTTGAGATAGATTATAAAGAGTAGCCACACGATAGTTTTCGCCCAAAAGTTGCGGCCAAGTTTGATTAATGTCATCTTTATGATAATGATAACTATTACCACGTTCATCAATAGAAAGATGATAAATATCAAATTTTTCTCGTGCGGCTTGATACAATTCTTTAGTATCAATGTCCGCTTGCTCATGACAGCCAAGACAAGCATTTAATTCTTGATGAGGCAAATATGGATTTAAAGGTTCATCGCCCATCGTAATAATAATACCCTTCTTATTGCGTTTCCAACAATCAAGAGAAGTATTATGTAGCCCAAAATACCAAGGCAGCGTATAACTCTCAAAGCGATTACCACCACCACCAGCTTCAAAATAAACTAAATCTAATTGGTCAGAAATGCGAATATCACTTTCAAACTGGCCCGCTTGGAAAGGTGCAGAGTCATAAGAAAGGTCACCAAGGGCACAAACCATAAATTCAACGTCCGTAATTTGACGATAAAGTAGTTCCATAATTTCGTTTAGCTTGGCAGCACAAGCATTTGCTGTTTGGCCCATTGACCCGGTTACGTCAAGTGCGAAGAGCACCGGAATTGTATTAGGATGCTCACTTGAATCTACACATTCACGCATTACTTGATATGGATTAAGTCTATCACTAATGGTACGTTGAGTATAATATTGTGAAGTTGATATACCACTAAGGTCAGCAACGGCAGACATAGTTGCAGAATTAAGTGTAGTCTTAATACCTCTTTCTGCCATTTTAGAGGTATAAGCCATTGAGGTCCAATTTCCACTTCCCACAATATCACTCCTTACTTATCTTCTTCAGTCTCATCCTCAGAGAAATCAAACATTTCATCAAGGCCATCAAACATATCACCCATACTACCATTCATAAACATCATCATAGGTAGCATATTGCTCATAGAGTTAGTGGAAGGATTACCGCCTTTAAACATTTCAGACATCATATAATACTTCATCATATTCTTCATACCCTTATCTTTGCCGCCAAAGTTAAAGAGAGATACGATTTTACCATAAAAATAAGTCTTGCCCATAAAAACGTGATGTTCAGGCACAATAGTAGAAATAGTAGAATCTTCATAACAGAAGGTCTTAATTTCATTATCCTTCACTTCAATCACACAGCGTGGCTTGCCACCTGCAAGGATGACATCGCCCTTTACGAGATGATTGGTAGGAATTAGAAAAAAGAAATCTTCACCAATATCAAAAACAAAACTATCACAATTAGTTAGATGGCCCGTTTTAACATCATAGGTCTTATAACCCTGAGAAGTCTTAATTGCCATCTTGCCGCTCATACTAAGCCTACACATACCAGAAGCAATCTTACCGAACATTCCATTAAACATATTAGTAGTATTGAAATCCATATTATTTCTCCTTTTCTTCTCCAAAAATATAAAGTGTTTTATCTTTCTTATTTACAAATCGTCTGTGGCAAAATGGACAAATTTCAGTATAAACTTCGGACACTTCACCACAAAAATCACAACGAATTAATTCTCCGTGATGATTATTTGGGTCTTTTATTTTATGGAAATAGGCAATTCCTTCATTTCCGATTAAGTCCATAACACCACTCCTTTATTAGCTTATGGATATATTATATATTAAATTTTAATTTGCGTCAATTTTTATCATAGTTTTTAATTTCTCATTTACATCATTTGTTCCGACAAAAATAGCGCCGCACCACTTACAAGAACAAAGAGGTTGGCAATCTATTGTATATAAAACTTGAGTATGATGAAGATTCTTTAAAAGCACTAATGGTTGTCCCGCAGCTTGACCGCAAATTGGACAAGTGGTTTTAATTTCGTTATTCATAATACTCTCTTTTCTTAATCACAAAATACTTTAAGTTTATCCATATGTTTTAAACCACCAAGCCTACTTCTTAAAACAACTAGTAACTGTAAATTCTTTGTTTTCCAATAAGCAATCCGTTGATTTTCTATTGCAAATTTACCAGTATTTTCTTCCCACATCCAACGCATATAAGGTATGTTGGTATCGCTATTTATTGTCCAAGTTTTTACTAAAGGGAAGCTTCTATGAGTATAATGAAACATATCCATTTGAAACGCAGAAATTTGATCGTCAGTTACACATTCATCAAAAATAATATACCAACGATTTGAATATTCTTTATCTGCGTGTCCAGAACAACAATATTGGGTTTTTAGTCCAAGTAAGTTAAATAAAATTACAGCTCTACGACATAATGGGTCAATTTCCTTTAAAGGTAAATGAATTACTTCTTTTGCCATTACCACAAATCCTCCGAAAACAGCGCATTACCATTTCTTTTATAACCAAAATAATCTAAATCATCTTTTCGTAGTTGATTTGCTTTTTCAGCAATTAGAAGCGCTTCTACTCTATTAACAAAACGAGTAGGTTTATCAAGTTCTTCGTCATAGGCCATAAAACCCTCAACAGCAGAACCAACATCATATTTAATACCAAATTCTTTGCAAATAAAGTAAGCATCACTATGACGATGGCAAGGAACGAATTTTTCTTCGCCTTTTACACTTAATTTAACTGCCGCCGCAATAATTCGTTCCATAGCTTAGTCCTCTTCTTCAAATTTAGTTGAATAAAACTCTTGTGGTTTTTTCCTGAAAACTTCCTTAAACATAAATACCTTGTGTGTTTGAGCATCAAAAACCCCATATCCATAATTACAAGTCTTTTGATTATTAGCATCAGTAATCTTTACTAAAATTCCCAGGCCACTCTGTAAATACTCCAAAGAATTTTCATCAATACAATAATACTTCATATTTTTCATAACCTCACTTTCTGTATATATTATAGATAAATTTTTTCTTTTTGTCAAAAAAATAAGCTGTGTAATAATCACACAGCTAAACTATCTTCTGTTCTTTGCATTGGTACGTATAAAACCATTTCGCTCCAATCACTAAACCACGGTAAATGCCAGAAATCGCTAAATTTATATTTATAATTAATTACATATGGCTTCGCTTCATTAGTATATTCCCAACGGCTAATTTCTTTATAAATCTGACCATCTTCAGATAAAATTGCGCCTTCAATACTAACAACTTTAATTCTAGTAATTTCTGCAATTTCACATTGGTCCGCGGGCGGATGCACTTCAAGGCTATATATTATTGCAAGAGTTCCAATAAGTAAAGAAAACACTAGAAAACAGAATTGCAAAAAATTCTCATTACGTCCATGAGTGCAAATATCTATTGTAATCAATGTAATAGTTAAACATACAAAAAGAATAATCCAAAACATATTAAATTCCTTTCTCTGGCAAATAGCAAACAGTTTTAGTTACCGTGCTCATCCAAGGCATAACGAAAAAAGAGTTATAAGAATAAATTGTCTTTTCTAAATAAGGCTTTTCTACATCTGCAAATATATAACTATCCGCAGAAACATCTTTTGTATCATCAGCTGTACGATAAACCAATAAACCGTCTGTGGCATAAATAGGAATTTTTTCAATTATTGAAATAGTATATGTATTTAAATTGGGATGAGTTTCTTCATGAATTGCTGAACTAATTAAAGAACAAAACAAACATAGCACAACTATCCCAATAATAGCGAAAACAAATAAACCAGTATTCGTTACCCAACCTGAATATTTATCAGAAAAAATTATAAAACCCACATAAATTATAATCAAACCACCAGTAATATACCAAAACATTTAAATCTTCGGCGGCCTCCTACTATCATTATCATCAATAAATAAATAGGCAATAAACAACAAAATAAAACCAGCACACAAAATCCACCCAAAATTACCCATTATTCCACCTCACTAAAATAACTCAAATTAACCCATCCTCGGTCAGCAATATAACCCCATCCATCTAATTCGGCAGAAATGGTAATTTTCTTTCCCGCTTTAATCCAATCATTTGTTTTCTTTCCGTCTGGTTCTTCACGAATAATAACACGACCGCCAGAAGTATTTTGGTATTTTACTTTTTCTAAAGAAGAAGCAACATATTTGGCACTCACAAAAACAGTTCCTGTTTCGCCACCTTCAACTTCAATCCAATTATCATTATATCCGATAACCTCTAACTCATCTCCATATTCAAAATGGGCTTCTACTCGTGCATTTATTGACGGCGAGGCGCGACCATTGAGTGAGGAAGCGGTGCAATATAATGTTTCACTTTTAGCAGAGGAGGAAAGAATTAGCAAAAGAACTACAACAAAAACCCATACAATGACTTTCCACCAAATTTTAAAGAATTTTGTCATTTGCTTCATCCTTTTCTATAATTTCAATACATTTATGAAAAAAATCTTTTAATTGTTTTTTGTCTCGTGTTAGTAAAACAAAACGAGAACCATTTACATTTTCAAAATGAGAATCTAATAAATATGTGCGTTGTTTATTCATAATGTCAGAATAAAAACGCATATGACTATTACGGTCTTTAAAATCGGCGCGCATAGCATCAACTCACAATTTTCTATAAGACTTACAAGCTTTTGCGTCCCATCTGGTTAGGATTTCTTCCTTATCACACCAACCATAATCTATATTACCAGAACATTGGTCGTATTGGAGACAATAAGAACATATATTATTGGTAGTTTCAGAATCGTAATTTGTATAATCTGTTAGTGGAATGGCTTCTTCAGTTTCGTAGTTAAACATAAATCTCCTTATCCTTAGGTTTAAATTTTTTACAAGCGTGGTCAGTAGTTTGAATGGTGCAATGTGGATATTTGATACAAGAAAAACGCTCTAAGAAAAATTTGCAATCGCCGCAATATTCCTTTTTGTCAAAATACTCACAGTCAGCCTTAACGGTATCATAATTCACTTCAATACCTTTACGACCGCACCATTTGTTTTCGCCTTCAAAATTGCGGCAAGCCCAACATTCACAAATTTGAAGTTGTTTTCCTTGAATGTGTTTAAAGGATTCTTTACCTGTTTGAATCGTTATCATAGTTTCTCTCCTTTCTTGGTGGTTATATTATATAAAAATTTTTTATTTTTGTCAAAAAAAAAGAAGAGCGCTTTCGCGCTCCAAAATTTTTATTCACCAATAGATAATAAAGGCATAGTATCATTACCATTAACCACTGTCGTAGGCATAACACCATTCCAATTGGAAATTTGGGTATACTTAATAAGGTCTTCAGTTAGAGATTCACTAATTTTCTTATTAGCTTCTGCTTCTGCATCTGCAAGCATCTTTACACGGTCTGCTTCGGCTTGAGCATTAATACGCTTAATCTCTGCATCTGTTTCTGCTTGCGCCTTATCACGAGCAAGCTCGGCTTCTTTTTCCATAGTTAAACGCTCTTGTTCGGTTTGAGCGCGCAATTTTTCCTGCGCAGCTACTTGTTTAGCTTCAACAGCATCTGTGTATTTTTGGCTATAATCTATATCTTCAATTTGTAATCCAACAATCGTGATACCATATGTTTCTAGTTCTTTATTCATTTTTCCACAAATAGCTTTAGAAATGGCATCGCGTTGGCTAATTAATTCCTCAGCACGATAATGAGAAAATACATCCTTTAAACTTTCCGCAACACGAGGAGCAATTAATTTCTCAAGATAATTTACACCAACTGTGCGATATAGATTGACGGCAGCAGTTTTATCAATAATATAATTAATGCTACCCTTAACCGCGGCCTCTTGAATATCAGAACTATAAGCTATAGTATCAAAAGCATAGCGTTGTTCTTGGATACTCATTTGGGTAACAGAACTCCAAGGCGCCTTTACATATAAACCAGCCTCACGAGCATTTTCATCTACCTTACCAAAAGTAGATACAACACCTACATGACCCGCAGGCACACTTGCAATAATTGATAAAATCCCGAATATGAACGCCGCCCCAAAAGCAATGATGCTCGCTCCTTGATATTGTAGAACAGCAATAATAATCGCCGCAATTAATGCCAATACTGCTAAAATAAACCAAATCATTATTCAATTCTCCTTTTAATTCCATAACATAGGAAAAACTTTACTTAACTCCAAAAAGAGTTGATTACGCTTTTCATCTAACTCATCTGCACGGTCAGGATAATAGTCAAAAGAGTCAATCTCAGAATACTCTTGGAATCTTTTGCTTAAGTCTTGAAGATATTCTACCCATTTTTCATGAGTTTCATATGGTGCGAATCCAGGATAACCAATAGTTGTATTTGCAAGTTTTTTTAATCCAACAATAATAATATGAATTAAATAATCATCCAAATCCCAACAATCATACTCACTAATTCCTTCCTTAAGACGTTCTTGCTTATATTGTCGCTTTGCTAATCCAGATAAATCCCACCAAAATTTATCATCCTTCATAATTTTCTTCCTCTCTTTTTTTGTGCTTGGGGGGCTTTTTGCGTTTATCAGTCTCAATTTTTGTAGCGGGTTTAAAACCTTCTGGCCATTGCCGCCGCATTTTTTGATAAACTTCTTCCCATGGTTTTACAGGTAGTTTTTCATTCTTCATAACTCTCAACTCCTTACAAGAAAATTATATAAGAAAATTTATTAATTGTCAATTTTATTATGATGAAAAGCATCAACGATTTCTTCAGTGAGAGTAGAAAAAGTTTTAAAAGTACCATTAGGATTTAAGGGAGAAATACTAAGTTCTTTAAGTTCCTGAAGAATTTCTTCAGGACTATTTTTGTCTGAAAGAAAAACATCAAGATAATTCAATTCTTCTTTAGAAAAACGCTTATCTAAGCTACCCATTACCACTCCACCCTTAAATAAGTTGTCTGCTCAATATAATCTGTGTCAAAACTTGCTTGATAACCTAAACCTTGCAATACTTCTGGCGCATAACTAATAGAAAAATAATTATAGCCTTCAACATCCATAAAACAAATATGATAACCGTTATTTATAGCAACAATAATTTTTTCCTCTACCGCTTTTAAAAAACGAGTAAGTTCTATAGTATTTTTTTCTTTAGCTAATGCTCTTGCCTCATCTGCATTAATCATCATCTTCACCATAATCTTTATCAAAATACTTATTATTCCAAGTAATAATAAGATTGTAGGAACTATCTGTTTTTACTCCATAACCATAATCACAAAGCTCATAATATACTGCTTCAATGTCTCGGCTATGAAAATTAGAGGTATCAATTTTAACATAATCTAACCGCATTTCCACAGCCGCGCGAATTCGCTTATCTACAATAGATATTAGTGTTTTTAAATCAGAATTAAACACGACAGTACGATATGCATCATCGGCAGACATTAAATCATGACCTAAAATCTCTTTAACATCCATTGTTTAACACCATCCATTTAATTTCAAGACCAACAAGTTCATAGTCTTTAGTAATTTCACCAATGATATAGTCTTGGGCCTCTAAGCAGCGCTTTAAATAAATCCACACTTCTGTTCCAAAGTTGGGATTAGTGTAATAGGTTTTCCATTGGCCCGCTTTCGCAGCAGCATTAATATTGTTTTGAATTTCTTTTGCAAGTTCTTCAACTTTTAAGGCTTCTAATGTTGCTTGACGAGCATATACTGCTGGTTTAAATTGTATCATTTTCTTCTCCATACCAATTAATATATAAGTGATATAAACCTTCCCATTTACTGTAAGATGCAGAATAACCGTTATGTTCTAAATTAGCAACATAAAGTGTCATTAATTCATCATTTGCATATTTATTTGAAAGAATAACTAATGTAGAAGTCTGATGTTTAGAAATCGCATCATAAATTTGTGTTAAAATATACATAAACGGGTCGTCATACTTATAATTACTCCACGCTCGCGCTTCTTGTGCTGTTGGTAGCTTCATAAATTAATCTCCAATTTGTTTTAATCACGGAATTCATTACACCAATAAATACTAATGTTGGTTTCAACATAAGGAAGTTGCTTTTCGTCATATTTATAGATTCTAACAGTGGTTTCAAAACCGTCATTTTCTAGCTTGTTTAAAGCTAGAAAAAGTTCTTCTAAAGTAGAATATACTGACATACCTACTTGAAATTTCTTATTCTGTGCAGCTTCAAGAATTTTACTTTGCATATTATCATACAAAGTAGAGAAAAAGCCATCTTCTTGTCTCGTTGCTTCAAGATAAGCATCATGCGCTGTCATTCTAAGCATAAATCAATCTTTCCTTTCTCCCAAGTAATGTGAAATAACCAATTATTGCAATTTGTTCCTTGAATTGACGCAATACGGGTCGCAGTGGATTGGAAGCCGTGCTTGTTGAATAGGCTTAATAGCTCCAATATTTGTGCATCATTGAATACTTGATTAAAATAATATTCATATTTATTCGTTTTGTGCAATAAAATAATATAGGTTCTAATAATATTATTATATAGCGTTTTAATTTCTGAAGAAATTTTTGCTCCAATCGTTTTCTTTCGCCGCTTCACTTCAACTCACCCCAGTAAGTTTGAAATTCATTAACTTCTTTTCCGCAATTTTCGCATACAAAATGTCCATTAAAGCGATAAGAGCACCCCTTATCAAAATCATAGCATATTTCCATATCGTGAAGATTCAACTTATTAATCATAAGCGGCTGGCCGCAATGAGGGCAATTGCCATTAAAATGGAGAGGGCTGTGTTCATGTGTAGTATAGTATTCGTGAGGAACGATTGTATCTACTTCTTGAATTTCTTTACGATTTTTAATATCAGAAATAATTTCATCAATACTCACAGGAAAATTTTCGTGCGCGTCCAACTCTACATGATAGGAACCAGTCTTGTCGTCAAAGCGGTTCTTGATATGGCTATGGCCGCAAATATTATGCACCTTCAAATAAGGCCTTTCGTCATCATCATAATTTGCTGTAGCCATTGGATAATGAGAAAGCATAAAGCGCCATTTCTTATACTTAAATGGATGAGCATAACCAAGAATAGTAAAGTTATGAAGCGATTCATACAAAGCCTTACGATTATCCGTATCATGATTGCCAAGCACAACACGGACATCTTGACATTTAATTTGCTTTAGATATTCTATTCCCTTGTCGTTATCATTTAGCATAAGGTCGCCAAGAATATAAAGAATATCGTCTTCTGCGACAACCTTATTGATATTTGCAATAATATTGCGGTCGTGTTCTTCAATACAAGAAAAACCACGAGGCTTAAACAGAAATTCACGCGAATGCCCCAGATGAAAATCCGAGGAAAAATATACTTGATTCATATCTTCTTTCTCCTTTCCTTAAATTTTCTGTCGCCGCATAATGCTACACGCACCATAACATTCAATAATAATTTTTTCAATCCTATCATCTTCTTTAAGGTTTGGCACAGAAAAATTATTAAACATTTCCATCATAGCCTTGCTTGGTACAACAGCTCTACCTTTGCGTTGCTTGTTGCGGCGGTCTGCGGTTTCATAGTTGCAAATAATACAATACATAACAATATTGTAATCGCGGCCAAATTTTTCATCAACGGCGTGGAGAAGCTTTTTGCGGCTACCATAGTTGGCTTGGGTAGCATTTGCAATTACAATTTTATTATTTGAAAGAGCATTAGAAATTTGAAGAATATATTGTTCAAAAACTTCTTTTTCACGACAAAAATATTCTTCATCTTCCCTTACCATTCCATATCGCACGAGGTCGCGACTTACGACTTCTCTTTCTACTTCTCCATCTGCGTAAAGAAGCTCGCTATTTTTGATTTGGTAGTCTTTACCACTTCCAGGAACTCCGACCATAACAATGAGGGTTGGTTTTTGATTTTCCATACAAATACTTCCTTTCGTGCTTTCTTACAATTTTTCTTAAAATGTTTTTCATCGTTTTCATCAAGAAAAATTACTGATGGAATCATCCATCCAACTTCACCGCCACCGCCCTCTTTACTAGGAACCGCACTTCCAGAAAGATACACATCAGTACGGTTATGCCCACAAGAAGCACAAGAGACAGTTAATAACTTATTATCATAGTGCCAAGCATCTTTAGCCCCACAGTTTGAACAAATATTACTATCAAGGGCGACTATAGGCCATAAGTTATTTTTTGGATGATAAGTACAATGTTCAAGAAGATACATAAAATCTTTGTGTTTTAATGTAATATGGTAATCATTCATTCATATCTTTGCTCCTTTCTTTTGTAGTTATATTATATATTAAATTTTCTTTTTTGTAAAAAAAATAAGAGGACAAAATTGTCCTCTTAATTCGTAGTTGAATTACCATATCGTCTCATTTATTTTGATTTTAGGAATTCGTCAATTCCTCTTTATACCCAGTTAACTGATTATAAATTTTTTGTCCTACATAATTAAGCGGCGAAATGTCGTCAATATTATCAAAATGACGAATAGAATATGTATAATAACGAACAACAGTATCATCACTATATATATCTACTTTTTCTGCCGTGGTAGTTAATTGTCCTTGGCAAGATTGTTCAAGAGTTAGAGATTGAACAAGTTTTGGTTTCTTTTTGAATAGCATAGATTTCTCCTAAAAGTCTTGAGGCACTTGAATACATAAAATGGTCAATAGGAAGATTTTTGTAGTAATCAATTATGCCATTCTTTTGATAATAGTTAATTGTTGTATTAATTTTTGCTTTTTCTAATTTGCATACAGAAGGAATAGGAAAAAATAAGTCTCCGGTATTTTCATACTGCGAACCGGCGCATCCCTTTATACAAAACTTATTATACGCACAAGTATCGCAATGAGGAGTAGCATAAATATTGCTCATATAAAGAAATCGTTCAGCAAGATAAAAATTGTTTTCCTTAATATCTATGATGCGACCATTTTGAGTTTGAAAATAGCCATAAATAAATTTATCGTATGCTGTTCTATGGCACGGCGCAAGAGCTAAATCGCCTAAACGAATACATAACTGGCACGGTATTGTACAACAAAAAACATCAGAAGTCAATGCAAGTGTCCAAGGAAGGTAAGTATAGTTTTCTTCTGGTGTTATATATTTACCAAAGATAAATTCAGAAAAATTTTCTATTGAAGCATATTGAGGATTTTCTTCTCTAAAATCATCCATTAAGAATGTAAGAAAATCACAATAAGTTTTAATCTTTTCTTCTGTCCAATCATCATTGCGCACTTCTAACATCATCACACGATAATGAGTTGACCAATTATACTTTTGGCACATTTCTTTCCACCAATAGAAGTTTTCTTTCCATTTTTCAATGGAATACGCGGCGACCATTGGGTGAAAGAAAAAATCATTATGATAAGCAAAATCAAATACTTTATTATAAAATTCGTCAGTATATAATTTAGAACTATCATTACGTGGACGATTCAAGTTGTCAATTACTTTACCATCAATAGAGAAAGACATTTGAAGGCTTGTCCCAAGGTCTTGGAAAGCATTGATATAGTTTTGAATTTTCTGTTTAACCGCATCATTCATAATAAAGGAGCCATTTGTAGGAATCATTATTCGTTTAACTTGCAAACCATTTTGTAAAGCTTTGAAAGTTAAATCTAAAATATCTAATCCTAATTGAGTATGCCAAATTTCGCCAGAAAAATAATCAATAGTTTGAATATAATAATTATTTTCAATAAGCCAATTAAAAACCATAGTCAAATTATTAAGAATAGTTTTTGCTTCTGTGGCTTCTTTAGGATAGATATTGTAGTTATTATATAAATAACAATACTCGCAATGTTGATTACACTGATTAGTAATATAAAACTCAATTTGAGAAATAGAATGTAAGTCTTTGCCATCATTTGAAGGCTTTTTCCAATTCTTAAAAAACCTTTCATTTAACAAAAACTTTAAAAAATCGTTATTTTCTTCTTTAAATGTTTTCATCATTATTCTCCAAGTATGGCAAAGCACCATTTAATAATAAACGAATTAACCCTACAGGAATAAGAGAAAAAGACCCTGTAATGTCATAATTATCTTTTAAGCAAAAATATTCTCCCGCCAAAACTTGCGCGGCGTGAAGAGCATTAGATTGCTGTATGTATTGTTTATCAATCTGACCGCTTAAAGCCAAAAGAGTGATTTGATTGCATAAGCCAACCAAAACTGATGTATTTGCAGTATAACAGAAATTACACATCTGTTCTTCAAACTTCTCATACTCATCATCACTATAGCATAGGTGATGTTGATTTTTTGATTGACGAGTTTTCTTTTCAATCGTGCCATTTTCTTGTTCTTGAGAACGCAATTCATTATATTGTTTTATAGTTTGAACGAATCCTTCATTACAGACCGAAATTTTATCTTGCGGCAAAAGTCCAATATTAGAATATCCCATACCACAACCAATACAAGATTGATAGAAAGTTAGATTTTTCGTCTGTTTTTGATATATAGAAAAGGGCCGCACATTAGTATAATATTTGAAGTATTTGTCCGCGTGTTTGCTTACTTCTGCACAATTTTTTACAAACTTAGCAAAATACAATCCATCTTCTTTTGTTGCTGGACAAGGAACTCCCATATTTGGAGTATTTGTGTAAGCTTGAACATTACTAAACTCTAATTTATTAACTGAATTAATAAAACAATCTTCAAAGAATTGATAGTATTCTATAATTTTTTCTTTTGTGCTTAGTAAACGAACAGTTTCTAAATTCAAAGTAGGTTTAGGAACAATAGAAAGATTAACATTGGCTGGCAGCCTACTTTCTAAAGACTCAACCAATCTCGCATAATTCTCTAAACACTTTAAAGTTGTACCTTTTCCGCGCCCTAAATCATTTAATTCAGTTGGGCCGTCACAAGAAATTTGAAGTTTATAGTTAAATTGACGGTCTGGCCATTGCTTGAACTGGTGCATCAGGCCAAAAAATTGTTCTATCCAATTAGAGAAAGAAAAATTTGTAGAACTAAAGAAATTTTGAAGATATGGATAATCTTCCACAAGTCGCGGCAACACCTTATATATTCTATCCATATGAAGAAAAGGTTCGCCACCCCAGGTTTCTAATGTAGTAAGAGCGCAAGGCTCAAAGTATTTATGTACTCGTTGCATTATATAATCTGGGTTGTTAAAAAAATCTTCAAGTTCTTTATCAATTTCAATTAGAGCTTTATTTTTACTAATATTACAATATGTGCAGTTTAAATTACAAACTGCGGAAGGAAATAAAGTTAAAACAGTATGCTTTAAATTCTTATTCATTCTTTTCTTTTATCCTTGTGTTGTTTTATAACGAATATTAATATCGCTACCTTGCTGACAATCTCCGTGAGGACAAGTATTAGCAAAAGTGCCGTTACTATTTATACCATTAGGGGAATACATACCATTAGTGTTGCTGCCTCTTCCATCTTTTACGGTGGCGTTGGAGCAAGTTTTAGTATTCCAACCTTTATTACCTTGACTACTGTAATTAGTATTACAAACATGATTAGTTCCATGGTCACAAGGAGTTAATCCTCTTTGGCAATAGCCATTCGTCCTATCGCCATTGCTATTAGACCCATGTTGGCACGCAATACTATTAATGCCATTTGTTTTCGCGGCTCCATGATAACAAGTAATATATTGCCAAGAATCAACAGTTCTATCTAATTGATTTTTCCAATCTAATAATGGTCTTTGCCCACGCTTACCGACAGAAACAGTATTATAATAAATTTGTTGCGTGGGGTAAGAAGCATTATTTGTTTGTTGTAGGTATTCATCTGTTGACATTCGCTGGATTATTGTATTAATCGCGCTAAAGTCAGAAGGAGTGTATAACTTTCCTGTCGTGCCACCTGAATTTATGGTAATTTTATTTGGGACTCCCTCTGTAGAAAAAGCAAACCCTAAATTCTTTAAACGCTTAATGGCATCAATAATTTTATTAAACCAAGAAGCTGTAATTTTTTCTGCCATATCACTTCACCCTAATCCAAACACGATTGCGCACAGAAGTATTATGTTGGCCCCAAATTTCATAATGAGGAATTTCACTTATATAACCAATAATACATTCGGGATGTAAAACCTTTTCCCATTTCTTCATCTTACAAACTGCACCATTTGGCCCGCTACATACGGCATCGCCAATTTTTAGTTCATTTTTATCTTCTAAATAATAGGCTAAAACTCTACCGGCAATAGTAACAGGAACTGTATCAATATCTTTCTCGCCCAAAGCATAACCGTAAGTATCAGATACAATATAACTATTTGGAATCATACGCTTATCAGAAATCATCAATTTGCCTCGCGCGGTTTCATATACACAGTTTCCTGCCGCATAAGAATCAAAAGACTCCCTAAATTCAGCAATATCATTCCAGGCACCGCCATACAACACATTATCCTTACAATCAAGATATACGCTTGGGCTATATTTTAATGTGGTTTTTTTATTATTCAAACCTTCTTGTGTCGCGCCAACAATAAATACTTGGCGGTCTGCCGCGCCGCCTTGAGCAAAACTTAGGCTGGCACCACTCAATAAATCATCTAATACATCTTTAACATATATTTGACTACCAGTCGGAGTGGTGTATTTTACTTTATCAGCGGTAAGAATGATTTGTTCCCAAGTCCCTGCGCCAGAAAGAAAATAATCTTTTGTCCGTTTTTCTGCTTCAGGAAAGGGAATTAGGCCGCTTGTTATTCCTTCGGGAATGTTATTACTGCCAAAAATATAGGTAGATTCTTTAATATCTTTTTTTACTTGTTCAATATCTTTTTTAGTTTGCTCAGAAAAAGTGGTAAATTCATCAGCTACCGCAGCCTTAAGTTGCTCAATTTTTTCTTGTGCTTCGCTGTCTTTTAATTTTACTTCAATTTTATCATATTTAGATTCATTTGAAGTGTTAAAAATAAACCTATCTACTATGCTACTTGTAGCAGCTGTACCATTTGGGTCTTGAGTTATGAATGGTTTATCTTCATCTGTATTGATTGTAAGAGCATAATTTTGAATTTGGCTTCCATCAGGATATAATGATTTTCCTGATTCTGCCGCGGCTAAATATAAACCAATATTACGAGAAGCAATTTGGTTTACAATTTCGGTATATTGCGCATTATCTAACTTTTCCGCATCAATTAATAAATATGCAAAATTCAAATCAGGTAAGGTCACAAGTTGGCCGCTAGTTGCGCTTTCTGCTAAAACCTTCCAATCATTCGCTATATCAGGCGGCAACTTCAAGAAAGGTAAATCATCCCATTTAGTTTCACCATCGCCAATTTTTATACCGTGAGTAATTACATCATCTTGAATGATTTGTCCTTCTGCGTCAATTGTTAATAGGTTTTTCTCTGGATAAGTTCCAATAAATTTTTCCTATTCTTGCACAGAAGACTTTACAATAATATTTACTTGTTTCATATTTCATCCTCCAAAATTATTTTACAATAATTTTTACTTATAGGCAAATTTATTTTACTGTAATCCAGATTCTACCATTAACTTTAACATTATTTGTGCCCCAAGTTTCATATGTGGGAACTTCACTTACTATTCCGACAATGCGGTCGGGATTTTGAGCAATTTCAGAATCTGTCATTTTAGAAACGCAGCCACCCTTACTAGCGCAAACAGCTTGACCACTATAGTAAGTGGAGGGGTCTTCAGAAGTATATACTAGTACGCGACCTGCAACTGCAAGAGGAACAGTAGCTTCGTCTGTGCGACCAATAGAGAAACCAAAAGTATCAGAGGTAATACCTTCACAATGTTGCATACGAGAAGAAGTGCGGAAAAGTTTTCCATCTCTATTGCAGGTCATACAATAACCTGGTTCGTAAGATTCAATAGGGTCTTTAAGGGCACGGTATTCTGCGTAATCGTTAAAGACTGCGCCTTCAACGCTTGGAGCAATGAAATTCATATCACAAGTGCAAGTTACACCATCGTTTGTGCGGACAATACTCTTTTGAGAAGCGCTATCCCATAATCCACGAGTGTTATCTGCATTATAGAACACTTGCATCCAAACAGAAGAATCACCACTTTTTGGCACTAATACCGCTGGAGTAGTTAAGTTTCCGGTCATTGTATCTCCTGCTTTTGCCACTCTGTCGGATGCAACCGGAGCATATAAAATATTCTCAGCGTTATTAATGGTTAAAGTGCCGATTTGTTCTCCACTCGTAAGTGTTGAAGTCCAAGATACCGCTGCGGGAATTTCAAGTTGATAGGAAACCAATTGATATTTTTGAGTAGCTTCATCTAATTGAAGTTGAGTAAAGTTTATAATATTTTCTTCACTACTTAAATTTAATATACCATTATTATAAATTTTACCTTCATTATCGGTTGCTAAGCCAGAAGGAATATCGCCAATGTTAATCGCAATATCTGTAATTGGCCGCCAAAAACCATCACTGAATAGAACTTTGCCATAATCGTTTTCTGTTGGAGTCGGAACTAAACCTTTATGTCCAGAAAGATAAGTTGTCTTGGTAATATTGCCATCTTCATCAGTAATTTCAACTTTCTTAACACCTGTCATAATGGGTAAAGTATCTAAGTTAATATTGGAAGCATTAACTTCATCAATATAAGCCATTTTACCTAATCCAATTACAGGCGCATAGAGGTTAATTAGATTATCATCCTCATCCATTTTTTGCAAATTAACTGTGCCACGAAGCATTGTCTGTGCGGCAACATTATATGGATAAAGGCCAAGAGAAATTAGATAACTTATACTACCGTTTTCGGAGCTTGGAATTTCTTCTATTTTTTTAGCTTTTCCTTCTTCTGAAAGTAAATATGCGGCAGAGTCAGGAATAGAAGATGTATTTAAGAAACCTAAATCAAATAATTTTTGAATTGTTAAGTCTTTTGCACTTACTGGCTCAAAAGGAGTAGCGACGTTTTGCAATGCCGTCATTGCGCGCTCGCCCGCTTTTGCTGTAGCAAAAGTTTCAGGTAAAGTATAGGCAGTTTGAGTTAAACCGTGAATTGCAATATCACTTACAGTGGTACCGGTGCTGGAACTACCACGAGCTACAGAAATGCTGCCATTAATGGCGCTTTCTTGAATAGAAACAATACCAGTATTGTAGAAAGTATGAGTTTGAGAAGTTGAAGGAATTGTATCCTCTAATAATCCTAATCCGACACCATTGGTATATTTTGTGTCAGTATACTAAACTTCCCCAGTATTGTTATCTTCAAATTGCTTTAAGTTCTCAATAATATCGTGGGCACGCTTATCGTAATCACATTCAGAGAGTCCTTTGCCTTCTTCCTTAACTACAAATGGGTCGTTTACAAAAGGTAAGTCTTTTAAATATTTTTCCCCATTTCCTACTTTAAAACGCGGCACAATTCGTGTAGAGCGATTATTATAGGTAGCAAGAGCTTCGGAAACTTTTGCAGATTGTTCTTGATATTCGGTTGAGGAAGTATTGGTAATTAATTTTAGTGCTTCAACTTCCGCCAAATATGCTTCATAAAAAGTTTGAAGCTCTTCTGCAGTTGTATCTGTTTTATAAATAATAATTTCGCCGTCTTTAGGAATAAAGTTAATTGCCTAATTCCAATTTTGTTCTGTGTCTCGTTTAGTTTGAACACGGGCGTTAAGTTGTTTTGCCATAATTATTACCTCCTAATCGTCGTCTTTTCAGACGATTGGTAATTTCTTTATTCATCTTTTCAGAATAAAGACAGAAGAAAAGCCCGCAGGTTTATCTGCGGGCCAATATGTGAAGTGAAATTAAGATAAGGAGCAGACAACTCCCTTATCTTGATTATATTATAAGATAAATTTTTATAAAAGTCAAATTTTTATTTAAATTATTTTTCTTCTATAAAGTAATTAAAAAGAGTAGATTTATGCAGTTCTTTTCCACACATACACGGCGATGTACGGCGGCATGTTGTTGTGGGCAGCGGAACCACCGACTAGTTCGGTGCCGCCGGAAACGTCGCCTCGCCCTTCCTGCGCCGCACTTGCCGTGCTTCCACTGGCAACCCACGATGATGCCGTTCCGTTGTATAATCTCGCTCCAGTGTGCGTTTTTTTGGTAGCGCCGCTATAATAGTAGGCGTTTCCCGTAGTCCCGGCGTTATCCCACACGTGTACCGCATGGCCGTGGTTCGGCATTTCATTCACCGTCAGCGTATGCGCCGATTCGCCGCCCGTAGCCCCTGCCCGCACCCTCGCTGGTGTCAATCCATATTTTTTCCGTGCCGGTAGGCTCCGTAGACCCCACATACACTTCCGGTTCGCTGGTGCCTCCGCCATCACTGCCGTTGTTCCCATCTCCCATCATCATCACAATGGCATTGCTCATGCTACTGTATGGCATGCATACCCATACGCTCGCTCCCACAACCAGCCTGCTTTTGTCCATCGTGCTCATCACGGGCAAAAAAATCTCGCTGCCGAATGCTTCCTTCACGCCCACCAGGCCGCTGCTGCCATTGTACGCCGTGCTCACAGTCATGCTTTTCATGCGCTGGCAACTGCGCGTTTGCCGTTCAATTTCCCGCTTTATCAGCGGTTCCAGCGCTTCCGCAATGCGCTTCATCATTTTTTCTCTTGGAATGTTCACGGTCGTAGCAGCCATATGGCTTCATCTCGGTTCATTGCGCATATACATACATTGCCATTTCGGCGATGCAATCTTCTACAAATTCGTTTCTGTCGGCCACAGCCTGCACCTGGGCTTTCAGCAGCGCGTTTTCCGCTTCCAGCTCCGCGTTGGTTTTCGGCGTGGCGGGCACAGGCCTGGCTGCGTAATCCCCGTCCATTTCCTCCTTGGTGCGCTCCACGGCCTGGCCGTTTTCCAGCTTGTAGCGGTACACGCCCCGGTCGTCCGTCAGGGGCAAGGGCATGTAGTTCCCTTGGGCGTGGTGGAATTTGTCCCCACATCCCTTGTCTATCTGTACCCATCCTTCAGTGTCGGTCACAAAGGCGCTGCTGTTGATCGCAATAATGCGGTTCTGTTCGTCCGTGCGCACCAGAACGGCGTATGGATTCATTTCCATAGGGCGCTCCTTTCTTATAGATCGGCACTAGCATCGACTAGGAATCTTACTGGATTTCCCACTTCAAGGCCACCATTTGCGCAAATAACGCTGATATACTTATTATCTCGATCATTTGTGCCGCAAGTCACATTGCTCCATACTCCATTCTTGTACATTTCGCACACGCCGATTGCCCCAGAGCTTAAGCCTTTAAATGTGCAAGTAGGAATAGCGCGCATTGGAACGCGAAAGCTGATGCCTTCTGCATATGTATCCCATTGATTGATTGCCCAAGATCTAAGATACAATCCAGCCTGATAGTATCTTTGGCACTCCGTCAACTCCGCCGCGTACCCCTTGGGCGTGTGGGGCGGCAGGGTGTCGGCGGTGTAGGCTCCCTCGTACAGGGCGGCCCATAAATATTCCCCAGCAGCGATTTTAATCGTATTGAATCCATACGTTCCATCATCAAAAAGTATCATTCCAGCCGAAGCGCCAACTTTAATGTTTCCACTGGAATCCATGGTGGCTAATGTGTAGGTTTTTGTGTTGCTCATCTTGTTTCCTAGAATTCGCTGTACAAGATAGCTGCCCGTAGCAATGGATATCAGTGTACTCGTTACCCAGCATGTAGTCCCCTCAAGAATCCACCTATCAATTGTGTAAGCGTTGTTTGTTACATAGGTGGTCGCCCCCGCTGGTTTACCGGATTCGTAAAATCGCTATTATCCAGTAAATTATTCAGCGGCTTATTGCTTCCTAACCATTCCGTAGAACCATTATCTTGTAAGCCAAGCAGCACTATCGTATCATTATTTATAACTTTTAATGCTCTAATACCTTGTTTGTATAATGCTGCTTTTTCAGTTATATTTTTCGTTGTCAAATCAGTTGCGTTAATTTCTAACACGTTATTAATTAGAGAAGTAACATTAGGTGTTAAAATTGCTTCTGCCATTCAAATCACCCTTTACGCTGCGATTTCTTTCCACAAACTTTCTGTTCCAACAACACCAGGTTCCCAAACATTATTATCAATAAGGCTTTCCCAAGTTTTACTTTTATGAGTAACTTTATCACCTTTCATATAAGGGTTGGTACTATCTGGTTGAACCCAAGCTAAAATTTCACCACTTGGATCAGTTAAGACTTTTGCCCACAAACTAACTGCAGTATCAGGAGTCCAAGTTTCTTGTGCCATATGAGACTATAGACATTTATATAACACATCATTGTAGCGTCTGCGGTCACCTACAACATAAGCGGCGTCTGCCGCCCAATTAGCAAAAATAGGAGTAACCTCAATAGCTTGTTCATCAGTTAGCATTGCACCAGCTTTGTCTAAAGAAGCGCGTAATTTTTTTGCAGATTCTAAATAACTTCCCATTATTCACTCACCTCATTACTAATTCCAAGTAAATCAAGGGCTTTTGCCATATCTTGTTTTTCTAGTTCGGTTTGTTCTGCGTAAGTTAGAAGTTTATCTTTTCCGCGATAAAAATTCTCTCCATCCCAAATATCACCAATAGCAACGGGATAATCACCCATTGGAACGGCATTAGAAAAGTCGCTTGCATTTGCAGGATAAAGCCAAATAATATTAGTTACTAAACCATTTTCAACTAAGGCATAATTCATCTTTTATTTCCTCCTTTAACTTCGAGAATTACGAATTACAACAATACCAGAACCACCAATGGG